>BNJV01001785.1_pt1 | contig 386445 bp, 640 predicted proteins | sample 8540591 | NCBI WGS metagenome assembly BNJV01 (sample SAMD00202457, study PRJDB9452) | human saliva metagenome | host: Homo sapiens
CCACTAATTTTTAACGGTTTTGATTTTTGTATTTAAGCGGTGAGTATCACAAATTTCATCTCAGAAATATACCAGAAAGAAGGAATCAAAATGGAAAAAGTAGTAGGTACAACATTTAGACAAATACCAAATTTAAAAACTATCGCAGGTGAATGGATAGACCGCAAACGCACAAGCAGAGGCGTTTCAGAATTGCATACATCGGCGCGTTTAATCCCCGAACCAACAAATCCGTATGACTCAGAAGCTGTAGCGGTTTATATCGATGACCAAAACGGTACCGCTCACCATATTGGATATTTGGCACGTGAATCACAGTTGAAGAAAAATGATTACTTCAGTAGCCTATATTGACTTGACAGTCTACAACTATGCCGAAATTGGTATGAACAGCAGTTTCGTATTAGGTGACTTGAGCTAATCCAACATTTACATTTTAAGGCGCGGAATTCCGCGTCTGCTGGTTTATCCATTATCACAGGCAACAAAGTAAACATACGTTTATTTTGGATAACGGGCCATTGGCCCCTGAATCCCCTAATTTTTGAAAACAAACAAATGAGGTAACGAACATGAAAAATTAAACAAAAAGGACAAGTTGCAATGAACATAGCTGGTTGGACAGGTCTCGCACTTTTTGTGGGAGGGCTTGGTTCTATCGAAACAGGTCGTATCGGTATCGTAACCAGCTTAGTTATGGTCACAATCGGACTAGTTGGCATGGCTTTTGCCACTAAACTAAATAACATTAAATATAACTAAGGGGTATAACGTGAAAAAGAAATGACCATCGTCGTTAAACCCTGACGCAAAAATATCGCATTACAACAGAAGAAGAAATGCAAAGTTTTCTGCATATGAAACGAAAAGGTGCTTCTACCACAAAAAACGGTAAAGCATACAAACGTAAAGAAAAACATCACAAAGCTTATCACTAATTTAACATGAGGTAGTAAAATGACAGTTCAAGAATTAAAAGGCGTTTTAAAATTACAACACGGAGACCACGTTACCTACCAAAGAGACGGTGAAAAAGTAACTGCTAACAAAACAGACCAAGTAGTTGAGGTGACAGCTTCTGGTGACTGGGACGGATATGTATGGTATACCGTTACCGTCAAATAAGTGGTTAATGGGGCTTTGCCCCACACACCTATTTATTTTTGAAAAATAAAGGCCTTCTAGCTCAACTGGATAGAGCACAGACCTTCTAAGTCTGCAGTTATAGGTTCAAATCCTATGAGGGTCATCGCCACACTGGGTAGCTCCCGCACGTGGCATCGCGGTATAATTAGCAGCCAAGGTAATGGATGGCTGGTCTGGTGACTGAGTAGCTCTCACCGGGGTTCGATTCCCTGATAGTCGGTTCGATTCCGTCATATCGCATTTTAAACGCAAAAGACTACATCTTTTGTAAAAATGGGGCTTTGCCCCACACCCCTATGAAAAATTAAATTTGTTAGCCAAAGCTAACTAGGAGAACAGAGGTAACAAAACATGAAATCAGTAAAATCAGTACTCGCAACTATTCTCGTTATCGCAGCAATCGCAATCATCGCACTTTTGCTAGCTCAAAACACTCACACAATGGCAGAAACATCGTAGCTGCTCTTGGCACAATCACAATCGGAACTGCAATTGTACAAATCGCAAAATTGACATATAAAAATAGTATCTGATGACCGACACCAAACATTACATATATTATCGATATTAAACCAAAAACCAACGTTTTTGTCCAGTACGGGGCTTTTGCCCCATACCCCTATTTTTGAAAATTTAAAATGTTAGCCAAAAACTAACTAGGACTTAAAGAGGTAACAAAATATGAAAAATCAGACATCATCATTCTTGTAGCTGGAATCATCACTATCATCGCACTTTCATTCGGAATCGTTAAAGGTATTCAATATCGTAGTGGAGAAATCAAAAAGAAAAACCAAGCTCGACAAGAACAACTTTCAAATGTGGAAAACGTAACAGAAGAAACTACATTCGAAAACAACAGACAATGATGAAGCAAAACAAACTCATCGAGAAAAATCCAAAAACGCAGGTAAGAAGATTGTGAAACTTGAAGTAAACAAGCTAAACAGCCAAAAACAAAACACACCAATCGTTATCAAAATTACGTATAACAATTAGTAGACGTGAAGGAAATAGCCGTACAAATTCAGCGGCTAAGTCGAAAGGATTTGCGAATGACAAATATTCAAATTGAAAAATTATTGAAACCTTAACGAATAACGGACACAAACCAGAACGCGTACAACATGACGAAAACAAAACCAAATTGGAATACGATAATGCGTATATCACAATTTATCACGAAAAATTTATTCACGGAGTTTTCCGTGCGATTCGATTATGACCTAACATTCGACAACGAAAATGTTAAATATCTCAATAAAAAAGGTGTCCAATATTGGTCCATCTACAAACATTGGCTTCAATTAAACTATCAGCCGAATGATGAAAAATGAACTAGAATCAACCATTGAGGTTATTCTAGACACGTATAACTCACAGAAAGGTGAAAGTAATATGAAATTCATTAAAAACAACATTTTTGACATTGCACGATTTTTGAACATCTGGTTAGCTCTGTTTAATATCTACGACCTCGTAAAACAGCAAAGTACAGTTACTTCAGCAGTGTTTAATATCGTCGTAAGCATACTCAGCGTCATCGTTATCTGCATGGCTGACCTGTGGTATAACGATAAATGGGATAAATAGGGAAAAATTGTAAATTAATAACAACCATCTTTGCCAAATGGTATGCTCATTTGTAAAATTGGTTAGAGAATACCATAGAACATTACATATATATTATAGGATGAACGACGAACACGACTATAGTCCGCGATATAGCGAACATTTAGCGTGTACAAAATGTAGAACAAAACCAAACATTACATATATATTATAGGAATCTAAAACAAAACACGACTATAGTCCGCGATATAGGAACCTTTGGCGTGTACAAAACAATGTACAAAAATCAAACAATACATATATATTATAGGAATATTAAACACAACAATTAATTAAAGGTGAATTAAATGACTATCAAAGAACTATACAAATGGGCTGAAGAACACGGAGTCGAGGAACCACGACCTCACTGTCTGGGATTATAGCGCCGAAGAATTAGTGACGGAAGAAAGTTTATTGATTAAAAAGTTATGGTGTGCGTATTGTTTTGGACCAATCTGTCAAAGTACAAAAACCAAACATTACATATATATATATTATAGGATACTAAAACAAAACACGACTATAGTCCGCGATAACATATAGCGAACAATTAGCGTGTACAAAATTAATTACAGGAAAGAGATAACAAATATGAACAAATATATTAACGACGCAATTATGATTGGATACATTTTTGACTCTTCTTAGGTATTGTCGGAACTGTTGGAGCGCTTGAAACCGATACAATCAGTATTGGACAATTCGTTCTACAAATACTAGCATGCCTAGGTGCGGGATGGGTGATTACCCGCATCCACAACCGTTTCGGTGAACCATTCACTGACAACAAGGACTTTATCGAACAAGAAGCTCAAGACGAAATCCGTCGCATGCGCGAAGGATACTAAGGTCGCAAACTAACGTTTGCTCCTCAATAATGGGGCTCAAGCCCCAAACCCCAATTTCTTTTTGAAAAATTTTAAATTAAAAAGAGGTAACAAACATGATCAGAATTGAACCAACTTATTCTCGCAACTGGCGTAACTAAAACTTGTGCAACTCGACGCGCAAATGAAGCACTCAAACATGGTAAATACATGGAACGCGCCCTCATCTGGGGCCTTAAAACATTTGGGGACTGTGCACCAACACGTGTCACTCAAATTGACGAATCTAAACCATTTAAATCAATCGCGCATTATGCGTATACGAAAGGATTTCCTGTAAAAGGATAGGTGAATATTTTATGACAAAAAGAAAAAGTAGTAGGAACAAGCTTTTGTAGAACAAAAAGAAATCAAAGAGAGCTTGTGGGGAAAACAGTCCCTAAAGAGAAACGGTGAACATGGAGTTCCCGAATTCCACACACAAGCTTTTATTGGTTCCAGAACCAACAAACCCTCACGACGCAACAGCGGTTAGTGTAGTGGTGAAAACAGTGGATGGTTCAGCTCATCGCATTGGATATCTTGCTCGCACATCACAATTAAAATCAACTATGGCCGGTATCACACCAATTAAATTAGTTATCTATGGTTACTCAGAAATTGGATTGTCTGATAGCTATGTCCTGAGTTTACGAATAGAGGTGAACGTTAATGTTAACAAAATATGAAATTACAAAATTTCATTTTTGCTTGAGCATCTCACTTTTATGTATCACGAGGGCGTGTAAAAATGCAAACCTTCTATGATATCTTAGGACATTTTTTCTTGTTAGGTGCCATCATCATGTATCTATATGGCCTCGCAACACGAAAAGATGACTGGATGAAAATATAAAAAAGACGATGAGTGAAATCATCGTCTTCATTTTTTTTGCCGGTTTTTTAAAATCCCCAAGCCCCTAAACCTTGTGCATTATATGCACGAGTTGCGGCCTCAATTTGTTCCGACACCGTCGCTGTTGAACCCCAACCAGGCATAGTTTGGAAAAAGACCTGAAGCACCTGATGGATTATAAGCGTTTGGATTACCATTCGATTCACGCGCAATAATGGTTTCCTATGTCGATGCAGGAACACCTGTACGACGAGACATCTCTTGTGCCGCTTCGCACCTGTAGCGCCGGCAGTATTTCCATTGGATAAACGAACCGATGGTTGTGTAACCTTAGTACCAACTTGTGCTACTTCTGTTACGGGTTCTTCAGTCACAACTTCTGTATCTACCACAACTGATTTTTCTTTCCCGTTTTCAGCGGTGATAGTACGCGTCACTTCTTTTTACCGTTTTTACCCGCCACGGTAACCTTACGTTCAGCTTTTGGTAAATCAGCCGATTCAACTCTTTACTTTCATATGCGATGTCTTCAGTAGTTGTATTTGTGGTCACCACGATACGGGTAATGGTAATGGTATCACCTGAGGCGGTCAACAGTGTCGGTTTCCAAGAGTATAACCAGCATGGGTCAAAATGTCAGAGACCGTGTCATAGGTGGTTGTAATCGTGGTAGACGTATCACCATCTTTCACAGTGATAAGGCGGGCCTTATGCACTTCAATCACTTCGTCTTCTGAAGCCTTGGATGTCAATTCATGACTCAAGCGGTCATCCGCAGAGACGGAGACACCAGCTTTATCCAGTACGGATTGAACAGAACCACGGGGAGCCTTCACTTCACTAACAACATTATTCACTTTAACCTTGTAGACCACATCCGCAAAAACCACATTATAGGTTACCGCTGTCGAAATGGTCATGAGGGTTAAAACAAGGGTTATAATTTTCTTCATATGTTTCTTCATCATTATCACACCTGAAACTTTGTTTCTTACGTTAAACGCACCCAGAGGGTTATCCCTCAGAGGTCGAGCCAGCCTCATTCCTTTCATTTGGTAATACCAGTATACCAAAGAAATGTTACAGGCTTGTTAACAGTCGGTGACGGGTAGTGGTCAATTGGGTAACAAGAGGATTCTCAATGTCATATAGGAAGTGGTGGGTAATGGTGGAGGGTATATCGGTGATGTTATGAATATATATCGGAGGGTATATCTGTTTAAAAAGTAGGTGATATAGTAGTATGTCAATTGGTGGTATTGGTGGTGAGTATTCCGGTAAATATAGCGGTAGATAATCGGGTTTATAGTGGTTGCAATATTGGAGGGTAATATGGTCGGTATGTCCGGTCCGATTGCGAACACATACGTGTTCGCTCGCTAAATGAGCACCTAAACGGTCCCCATTTAGCGCTTGAGGGTAATGTGTTTTCTCGGGCATACGCCCGAGAGGCGCTCCTGCGTCGCGCCAGAGGGGTGATATGGGCGCTGCGCGCCGTAAGTGCGGAAATGTGACAGGGTTTCGAGAGTTTATGGGTGAGTTTGTAGGGTATTGGCGGGAAGTGGTGGATTTATGAAACGTGTGGGATGCTGTGTCGATGGTCGTAGTTTGGTGTGAAGCATATCGTTGGTTGAATTTTCGTTGTTGGAGGGGTGAAGAGCATAAGGGTTTTTACGGCAATTTGCTAAATATCCTTTACCTATCAACGTTTAGACGTGTGTCAATATAACCGTTTAATGGCATATTTGGATACGCCAGAACTACAAACATGACATCAGTCGGTTAAGAAATGCAATGCCCAAAAAGCTGCAGTCTTGCATCGTCCACTTTAAGTAGATTCAGTCTGTTTATGGAGTAAAGCAAAAACCCGCATTGTTCTTCTTGTAGATACATCCAAACTGGTGATGAAAAGATGACCTTGGTCGGTAATCAAAACATGGCACTCGCCATGATGAATATCAATGCTACCAATATGGTTATCAGGTGATAGACACTACAATGCAGTCTTAACCTGATTAGCATTGATAGAAAAATAAAAGAATGAGACTGGCTCAACCTCTGGGGTATCAACCCTCTTGATGCGTTAGGTGTTGCCTCGGTCATCACTTGCGAATGCAAATACGGGATGCAGCTGTGACGAACGTGAGAGAACCGATGAAAACAACTATGTTCATCTATCTATATTTGACACGGTTTTTCGGAGCCGTTGATTGCAAACAAAAACCCGACGTTTGTCGGGTTCACATCTACTTCGCGTTTACGTCCTAGACGTACTCCGAGAAGTCCAACCCTAATCCAGCTAGGCTAGCTAGCGCGCCAGCATCACCAGTGTTTGGAAGTTGTTTTGAGTTTCTGTTTGTTTTTCAGCATCTTTGATAAGTTTCTCAGTTGTGGAACTGGTCAACTCACCTGTTTTTCATTCACCGTGTAAGTGGTAGTTTGTTCATACACTTTACCATCACGCTCTACAGTTTTAACAGATGGTTTCGTACCTTTCGTGATAACCGTTTCTGTTGGAACAATACGTAGTTCTTTTTCAGTGCGTTCTGTAATGTCACCAGTTTCTGGGTTCACATCGTAAATGGTTCGAATATGAACTTCACCAGGAGTGCCTGATGTTTCAGAATCATCTCCGAGCTCTTTAGTGTCGTCACCAACATAACGTTTAGGTGATTCAACAACTTTAACTTCGACCTTATCTTTAGCCGCAACCTTAATGATAGTCGAAACAGGTTCTTCTGTTACGCTTGAACCTTTACTTGAGATGACATTCCCATCTTTATCCACATGATAGTGGAAGGTTGTGGTAACTGAACCATCTTTACCAGGAACCGCAATGTCAGGTTGACCTTTTTCCCGACTATCGTCTTTTTCATAACGTTTACCAGATGGGATAACCTGGCGCTCAATGGTTGGTTCAATATCACCATTATATATAGGCTTATCAACAGTAGGAGGGGTAATCAGTCCACCTTCACCATCTAACCCAGCCCCACCAATAGTACCAGTGTATTCAGGTACCTCAACAGTTGGAGGTGTAATCTCAGGTTTGAGTGTTTGTGGTTGTTCAGTCTCAGTGTACTCAGGAATTTCAACCGCAGGTGGAGTAATACGCCCGCCTTCGCCATCTAAACCTGCGCCACCAATCGGTTTATTATACTCTGGGATTTCAACAGTAGGAGGTGTAATATGTCCACCTTCACCATCTAAATCTGCACCACCAATAGGTTTATTATACTCTGGTATTTCAACAGTAGGAGGTGTAATATGTCCACCTTCACCATCTAAACCTGCGCCACCAATCGGTTTATTATACTCTGGGATTTCAATAGTCGGAGGTGTAATATGTCCACCTTCACCATCTAAATCTGCACCACCAATAGGTTTATTATACTCTGGTATTTCAACAGTAGGAGGTGTAATATGTCCACCTTCACCATCTAAACCTGCACCACCAATAGGTTTATTATACTCAGGAATTTCAACAGTAGGGGGTGTAATTCCTCCATTATCACCGATTACTTGGTCATTGACATGTGGAGTTACTTTGCCAGTATTTGGGTCCACATCATATGACGTTGTGCGTTGGATAGTTTTACCGCCATCTTTGATAATTTCAACCTTTGGTTTAGCTCCAACCTTAACTTTTGTTACGCCAGCAGGTGTCACAACTGGTTCGCCCACTGTTTCAGTCACTGTTCCATCATTTGGATTGACATCATAAGTGGTAGTAGTGACAATCTTACCTTTTTCACCTGGGGTTGTTTGGTTTGGCGTTCCCTCATCGCGAGTTTCATCCTTTTCATAAACAACCTTAGGTTCGATAGGTGTTTCTACAACCCTTGTCTTTGGCACCTACTTTTGACAATAGTATTTGTCGGTTCTTTTCGCATTGGTTCGCCAACGTTTTCAGTCACTGTACCATCTTGTGGATTAACGGTGTAGGTGGTAACAGTAGTAGAGCTACCAGGCTTACCTTCCGTACGTTCCTCTGGTGTACCCTTATCGCGTTTTTTTATCCGATTCATACACTACAGGTGACGGAATAGGTGTCACGTCAGTTTTATCTTTAGCCGCAACCTTCACGATAGTCGGAGTTGGCTCAACAATAACCGGTTGGCCTTGTTTTGGCGTTACCGTCCCATCATTCTGGTCGACAGTGTAAGTAGTAGTCGTTGTTTTACTACCAGGTCTACCTTCGATAACTGTATCTGGTTGACCTTTATCGCGAGTGAAATCTTTTTCATATTGTTTAGGGTGATGGAATCACTTCAACATCTTCCGTTGGTTTCGTACCCACTTTAACCACGGTCGGTTTCATAGGTGTAGTAATCACTTCAGAATCAATAGGATTTGTCAACTCACCAGTATAAGGGGTAACCGTATAGGTAGTCGTAATAGTTTTTTTCACCTTCAACCCCTAGTGTTTCCGTTTGCTTTCCCGTAATCCAATGTGTCATCAGCCTCATAGGTTTTAGTCACTGGAACTTTCTCATTACGTGTTTGTGAACCATCTACCGCTTCCCAAATAGGGTGTAAAGTGATGTTTTCACCCGGTTGGATATCTGAAGGTTGAATTGGTTCACCATCTGGGGTTTTAGACCAACCTTTGAATTTGTGATTTGGCTTCGGTTGTGTAGGTCTAGGCAATTCAGGAAGAGTCGGAGTGTTAGGAGCCACTGTAACAGGTGGAAGTGTTTCACCGTCAAATGTTAACGTGGCATCTTGAGAGGCTTCTTCTCGTACCCAAGTACCTGCAGTGGAACCTGGATTGGAACTGTATAGGTTAGCCCAATCTGATACTGTGTATGGGTGACCTTTATCGTCCACTTTATGCCATTTGTCAGTGTATAGATTACCGTATGAATGTTCTGATGATAAAGTGCTGATTCCATCGGCTTTGAACTTGTCACCAATCTTGAGTTCTTTTAGCTGGTTGAATAGATGAGGATGAGTATGACCGAACATATCATTCATATTAGTCACGTTATTCGTGTCAAAGTTAGTAATATCCAAACTGGTTAAATTACGTGCATCACTGAACATACCTTCCATATTCGTTACTTTACTCGTATCAAAGTGTGTAACATCTAGTTCTTTTAGATTGTACATATTACCGAACATATTCGCCATATTGGTCACGTTATGCGTATCAAAGTTGGTAATATCCAAATTGGTTAAATTACGTACATCATGGAACATACGGCTCATATCGGTCACTTTACTCGTATCAAAGTGTGTAACATCTAAATCAGTTAATTTTACCATAGTATCGAACATACCAGACATATTCGTCACGTTACTTGTGTCAAACGTAGTAAGAGATAAATGAGTTAAATCCATACCACTAAACATATTAGACATATTTGTTACTTTACTCGTATCAAAATGTGTAACATCTAAATCGGTTAAACTAGAAGACGCAAACATACCCGACATATTCGTCACGTTACTGGTATTCAACTTCGTAAGGTCTAAATGGGTCAAATTACCACTCACAGAAAACATATTAGACATATCTGTTACTTTATTCGTATCAAAATGTGTAACATCCAAATCAGTCAATGAATACAAACCATAAAACATACCCGATCATATCTGTCCATTACTCGTATTAAAACGTGTTACATCTAAATTTGTTAATCTAGTTAGACCTGAGAACATATTTACCATATTTGTAACGTTACTTGTGTCAAAATGTGTAACGTCCAAATTGGTTAAGTCCATCAGACCATCGAACATTCTATTCATATTCGTTACGTTACTTGTATCAAAATGTGTAACATCTAAGTCTGTCAATTTACTCATACCATAAAAACAGAGATGACATATCGGTCACATTGCTCGTGTCAAAATGGGTTACATCTAAATGTGTCAATTCAGACAAACTAGCAAACATCGAAGACATATCAATTACTTTGCTGGTATCTAAATTTGTCGTGTCTAAGGTTATTGGAATGAAGTTTCTGTCTATAAATTCATCATTATCGCTATATCTGGAAAATAAACGATGACTATATGCAGGAGAATAAACTTTACCCGCGAAACCTACGTGTTTTAATTTCTGCACCGTGTTCACGTTTCCACGTTGTATCGCCGTTATTATTTGTCAACGTATCCTTACCCGCTTCTGGTTTAAAAAGTAAATACCCATTTTCATACAGTTCCCAAGGAACACCGTCTTCTCACGGGCAACTACGTTACCTTCTGGTCGAGGCGCATCATTAGTAGCAACGTCACTAGCACTCTCTGCTGATTTCAACACAACCTTATCAGATTGATTATCTAAGTTACTGCTATCACGATGTTCAGTCACACTCTCCGCGTGAACTACATGCATTACCCTCCCTCATTAGACGGGGTCAAAAAGCTAATCCAACTACCGCGGATGCTAAACCGATACCTTTAAATTTTCGGTATGAATAAATTCTTTGTTTTTTTCTTTCATGTGAAAAACTTCCTTTCTTCTATTTATATTTCTATTATATCACAATGAGAACACAGTTCAACAATTGTTCCATATTTTCAATTCAACAATTGGTCCCATATTTCAATTTCACGCGCACCATTTTGATAAGAGTCTGACACGTGTAGCACATTATGGAACTCCCCATTCACAACTTGTCCATATTTACCACGTAAAGTGGATGGAGAAGCTTTGCTTGGGTCTGTAGCACCTACTTTAGCGCGTACAAACTCCACACTCTGTTCATTTCGACATTCGATAATGCCTAACAATACTGGCCCGCTTTGCATATAAGCAACCGTACTATCAAAGAAGGTTTATCAACGATGTGAGAATAATGCTTCTCTAACAAGGTGCGTGGCAAAAAGTCAACCTGTACCATATTCTTCAACTCACCATATTCTTTCAATGCGTGTAACACGTGACTCAAATGAGCCATACCGTCTGGTTTCACAATGAAAAACAAACGTGTCGCAGGCTTTGCGATGACGTAATTGTTGAAAGAACATATGGACTCCAGTAAATGCACACAAATTGAGGAAGAATACTAAGGAGATACTCTGTAATATTTCCCAGCGGTTATGACCAACATTGGTATGTGCAAAAATGAATGCCCACGTAACAATACTGCCACCAATGAATATGAACTCTGGATAATATTTTTGATAACTTTCTGCAAACTTACCTACTTTCTATTTATTTTAAAAGCGTAGCTACAAACAAAAGGGTTCTACGCAATGTTAAGTCCAAACAAACCACTTGAACCGCATATGGAATTAAACCATTATCATTGTAAAAACATTCCGTTCCATATTGGTAAGTATGTTTATAACTGTCACGCGAAGCGAAAACTAAAGCATCCGCTGCTCGCTCGAAATCATCTAATGAAAATAGTGAACTATGATTGGGGTCCATATAATAAAAAGGGTCCCGGGAAATCATATTCATAATGGTTGAAACATTCGCATTGTGGTCCAGGGATGTTGGAATGTAATTACTTTCTGGTCTAACGCCGGAATTGAGGCGTGCCGAACCCGTAAACATCACAGTGCCATATTCTCCGTCATTTAAACAGAAGCGATAAGGCATAAGATGGGTTCTGTGGTAAAGTGGAAAATCCTGACCATTAATAGTCACCCATTTACGTTTGACTGAGTTATAGCCCGGAACATGAGCCTTTTTACGTGCCTCATCATCACGAACGACGCGACCATTTTTAATGGCACGTTTGTTCGCTGTCAATGATTCACCATTATAGGTGACACAGGCACCTATCACGCGCCCAAGTGAATCCAAACCTGTCATATAAACACGACGAGGCGGACGATGTTTAGCTGCCCCATGTAACAGTTCGTGGAATTCATCACGACTCCTACAAGTCGTGTAATGAACACTCCTAAAAACTTGGAGATATTTGAGACTCATCTCGCCTGTGACCGTAAAATCGGAGACCGACACCGATAATCAGCAAACAAAGGCCAGGGGCGATGGAACCAATATGGAAACAATACAAACTGATAAGGATGATGATAATTGCTAACATAAACTACCTCCCATCCCTATACTGTGCAGCAGCATCACCACTATTAAACGCATCTTTAAATTTCGCACGCTCACGCGCCTCTTCTGCAATGATTTGCATGTTTTCATAAAAACGAGCTATCAAATCCGGATGTGCATTCAAATGACCACCCATCCCCGATAGTGTAGCCAAAATCATAGCTATACCAACATTGGTCGTATCTAAACGGTGACTCACGTCCTCATCTTGGACTGGAATAACCGTTTGCTCAGCAGCATCCTTTGTAAAGTTAATTGCAAAAGCCTTGGCGGTTAATTTGGCAGTCTCGGGATATAAGGCATCAATAATATCACACTGCTCAGCATACGATAAGTTTAGAAGGATAAGACTAAGCTCCTGAAACACCTACCATGAGGGGTTCAATATCAAAATATCGAATAATGTGAATCTCACCTGATGATAAATTTGCTTCGCAATAGGATTATCCAATGTCTTATGATAATGCTTTACCAATAACTGAGCCAACGTTTTGGGTTTTCTTTCATTTTTAACATCAACTAATGATGCCAAATGCGGCGTGACAATATTCGGTTTCACACCCGCTAGAAGTTCTTGTAGGTCTAACATCTACCCACCTCCTTTCTTTCATTAATCATATTATCTAAATCATCATAATCCCAAACATCATATAAGGGAAGTTCGTGACGAATGCCATCCAACCGAACAATCAAACGATAGTCATCTGGATAGGCAGAAATTCCAATCAGATTCTCATGTCTACGTTCTAACTCTCTCAATAATTGCGCCATTTGGTATTGAAGAGCCAAGGCATGACTATGAACAGCATATGTGGAACGAAGTCGATGCATGTTCGAAAAGAATGAGTCAATCACACGTGGAGTGTCTGACAAGACCGAATCCAAATTATCATAGGAGGATAAATTCTCTGGAACCTCAACTCCCTAATCGATGTAACTCATCACCCAATTCGCTTTTTATCTTGTTGATTTGAGTGGTCGTTTCCGTTAGCCTGGACTCTAATATTCGCAAATGGCGAAATCTTGCGTCAATCATTCTATTCACCCCTAACTGATATCTGATATATTCTTCATCAATGGTCTTCAACTCACACAATTCCTGATACAGGTTTTCTGGTAGATAGGATGCACAAGCATCAATTAGTTCATTACGCGTCACGGTTGTCACCACCTGCCAACAATTCAATAGCATCATCCATTACCGTCCAATCACTGTAATGTGCTGGATAAATAAGATGCCCCTCTTTTCCAATCATGATAAGGATACTGGATTCCTTGAGGCTGTGAATATGAGCACTGCGCACATCTGGATGCACTTCCATAATATGTGAGATAACTTGATTTAGTTCTTGAACTTTCATAACGGTTCCTTCTTTATTCAGCCTTAGCTGTTAGTTCTTTGATAATATCTTCTTGCATCTGAATAACTTTCAGAAGGTTTTTTGACCAAGTCCAGTTGGTCAGTATCCGACGTTGGAGTTTCCAAGTCCTGAAAGATTAAGAGCGGCTTTACGTTCTTCATAGAGGTCGATTAGACTCAACCTCGCGGAGAGGTTTGAGAGGTTGAGTATAGTCATATGGTTGCGGTCCAATAAATGTTTTCATAGGTTTTCCTTTCATCAGTCGTTAAGTTTCATGGACAGTTGGTTAAGTTGGTTGATAACAGCCATTTGAGAGTTGAGAACCTGAGTCAAACGGTCGACAACTAGGTCGACGTTCTGATAGGTTCCGTCGCTTTTATTGAGATATTCCTCTATGGCATGAATCAACAGGTCATTCATGGTAAGACCTTTATCTTTGGCAAGGTCTTGCACGCGCCGTTTGAGCCTAGAGGGTAGGGATAGATTTATCTTCTGTTTTGGGGAGGATATTCTGGGCATCTTTGTGGTTTCCTTTCTGGTTAATATTAGTGGAGTAATAATGGATATATAGCGGAACACTTAGTGGGTATATCTAGGAAGTATTTCGGAATATATAGTGGTATAGTATCGGAAGACATGTCGGAACCTAGTATATCAATAGTGGTATGTATATTGGAGGGTAATATGGTCGGTATGTACGGTCCGATTGCGAACACCTACGTGTTCGCTCGCTAAATGAGCACCTAAACGGTCCCCATTTAGCACTTGAGGGTAATGTATTTTCTCGGGCATACGCCCGAGAAGCGCTCCTTCGTCGCGCTAGAGGGGTGATATGGGCGCTGCGCGCCGGGAGGTCGAGTATATAGGAGGATTCGGGACGCATGGGTGTTGGTTGGGCCATCTGACAGGATAACCTTGAGGGTATCGTGAGGATAGTCCTGCGGCGTCTTGCTGGACGGTGGTAAGTCCCTGTATGGAAGTATAGCCCTTCTGTATGCCCGTGGTGCAATGTGAAGTATAGCCCGAGCATGCCTGAGGGTTGCCTATGGTTATAGTATATCATAGTGGAAAAGTATTGTCAAGGGTTTTGTGGTTTTTGGGTAGTGTGAAGAGCATAAGGGATTTTTTGAGCTAAAAGGAGCTCAATACCCTATATATCAATATTAATCAATGTGTCAAATATTACAATTATGTGACACATTCGAAAGCCACTTGACGAATATTATGGCATGTGATATACTAGGTGTATAAAGAAAGGAATGACTAATTATGACAAAAATTTGACAGAAAAATTACAAGCTCACGAAGGATACTTAGGTACAGTGGATTTATCAGGTACCATTTCCACTAAAAGGATACAATGTACCCGCAGCTAAAGTTCCTCAATTAGACGCAGATAAACCTGATTTACAAAATACACAACCCATTGATTTGTCACAAACACAATCTATCGCTCTATCACACACACAACCACTTAATTTATCCCAAACACAACAACTGGATTTGTCACAAACACAACCTCTACAGGTCATAATTCAAGAACCTCAAGTGATTCACGTTGTGCCTAAATGGGTGAAACCATTAGCCATGGCTATGGCGTGCGTAGCATTATTCGGAGCAGTTCTCTTTATCAATAAAGCTTCGTCTGACACCCCAGCTGAAGCAGTAGCTATTTCCAAAACACATAAAGAAGACCAGGGAAATACCAAAACATTCACAGCAGAGTTGAAAAAGACTGCCGACGCAACAGCAACGCCATACACTGTGACAACCGAAGTAATTGGTGGTGGCTACATTATTGGTATCACGACATACAACCCGGATAAAGCAACGGAAATGTATATGGACTACGCCTTATCTAAACCTGAACAACCTCAGGACAAATTGAATGATGAAACATCGAAGAAAATCGAAAGTGATTTATCCAAAGACCTTCCAACAATTAACAAAACGATTGTAGTGAAAGACCCAACAAAAGTAACAATGGAAACCTATAAACACGCTGACAATTACCATACTATTCTGCTCTATGATGGTAAACCGTTCGCGTACGTGTCTACCGACAAAGATAATATTCACACAAACTACGTGACATCATATTATGTAACGGATGTTGCAGCAAAATAAACCACATAGTGGTTTATTTTTTAGTTATTTAGGATACAAAAAACCCGCTTTCGCGAGTTTACCATAATTTTGGAAAATGAAATGAATGGATATCAACCCCAATAACAGCATCCTTTTTAAACGAACCAACAGTTCTAGAATCCTTTGAGACATCCCGATTATCACCCATAACAAAGTAATAACCGTCTGGAACTGTAATATCAAAACTAGTGTTACCAAATGCTTTAATATTTTTCGTTATCTAAATAGTATTCATTATAAGCGACATTATCGATGAATAGTTGACCATTCACGACAGTGACACGCTCACCACCCATGCCTATGACACGCTTAACGATATTCTTAGTGTCACCACCTTCGGTCAAGCGCTCTTTGAGGACAACGACATCAAATCGGTCAACCTGGTCATATTTGGATAAGAGCATGTAATCATTATGTTTTAGTGTAGGTAACATAGAAGGACCCGATACTTTAACAACGGAAAAGCACATATGGAAAATAATGAAAATCAAACCGATAATCATTACGGCATAACTCTTCACAAGAGAAGACGTCGGTTTTTCTAATTCAATCGGGACGCGATGTGTGCATTCCACACCTAGAGATTCAGCTAATTTTTTCTGTTTATCCTTAATATAATCCACGTCGTACCACCTTATTAGTTATTTTTATTTTTCCATTCTTCTGGTTTATCCGTATCGTTCCTAACAGCTGCTTCGTTGACTTGTGGTTTCCCACTAGTGGAACCTAAATTTGGAATTTCTCCATGAACCTGAACCAAACCGAATTGACTAATGGCCGGAGCCCAGTTACCTGTCAATGTGATGGATTTAGCGCCATCTTTTTTCAAGTTAACAGTAAATTGTTGAACATTATCATTGTCTGATTTATACGCTTTAACACTATCAGCATCCGGTACATATCCAGCATCCACTAGAGATTTTACCAAGTTAAACACGCCACTTTCCGTCAAGAAGAGGCCTGTACTCTGATTGTTTGTTCCATCTTTGTTATCTTTCAACTTGTTGATGGCCTCAACCAGTTTATCACTAATAGATTTAGTGTCTTCACCTGATAACGGAGCTTCTGGACGTTCTAGCGAACGCGTCGCACTAGCCTCATCTTTACCTTTCGGTTCAACAGTCGGAGTAGTCGGTTTCTCTTTTGGGACTTCTACGGGTTTCTCATCCTTTTTATCCTCGGAGCTTGTAGTTGTCTGTTCCACGGTTGGTTCTGTAGGGTTTACTCGTGAAACCCCTCACCAAAACGGCACCAGCAATCAAAACTAGGATAACACCAGCAATGGCTCCATATTTCACAAGTGGATTCGAAAATGTACCCGAGGAATCTTCATCGTCAGTTTCCACTTCATCATATTCATATTCTTCGTATTCTTCAAGTTCTTGGTCTCGATTTCGATTCAATTTTGCCATAATCACGGTCCTTTCTTAATTATATTTAAAGTATATCATATTACACCAAAATAGCAAGCAGACCTACGGTCTTTATAATAGCTTTATAGTTGCATATCATTATGATTTAGGAATTCAGATAAATCATCCGCTGTAAGGATAGGTTCTTCTGGTTCAGGTGGGAGCAACTCAACGCCGTCATAATATGAATGCGGACCATAAGTGGGCGTCAGCGAACCATATGCTGAAACCTCAGTTTCTTTCTCGAACGTTTTGGAAGTATCAACATTAAGTTGTTCCTTTTTATGTTCCTGAATTTCTTCCAATTCTTCTTTTTGTCAATTCAGGGACAAACACCTCTCACTTCCTCTACTACGGTTTTTTAGGCTCAACCGTTTTTCTTTTTCAGGGTTTTTCCACTTTTTTTATTTCCATCCACATCTTTTTCAACCTTAGTAGACTTTTTACGACCTTGAGTGGTGTCTTCAAACTCTTCTTTTTGGTTCATTTTATTACGCATAAGTTCTTCTTGAATCGCTAAAACCTTATCTGTGATATTAGCGAGTTCTTTAAATTCTCCCCACCATCCTGATTGAGAGTTCTCTCCGGTAACTCCGGACTTTGACCACGAATTTCTTCGACAAATGCCGCAAACCCCGATTCAATCACTATAGTCCTTAAGTTTTGCTGGTGGTCGTTGTTGTCGGTCTAAGTGTTCAAAATGTTTTCTGAACACTTTCTTGGCGTTGGAGGTAATAACGCAAGAAATCATCTTTTAGGTCTTCTGGCAAACCTTGAACATCTTTCGGTGTGTCTTCCGCATCCGTGACCTTAACCTGTTTTTATCCGGGTCGTCCATACCCGTATCAACCACCTCCGAGCCAACGTTTGGCATTTCGTCTACCTTAGATTCAACTTTTGGTGTTTCTTTGACATTAAGTGCTTCTTCAACCTTAGTTTCAACATCTTGTTTGACATCCGCAGCTCGACCTTCACCTCTCAAAACATCAGCCACATGATTCAACCTATCCGCTAATCCAATACGAAATCCGCCCATACGATGATGAACGTCTTCAACTGTTTTTTGTTTAGCCAAACCTACTTGTTCTGCACCTCGTGTAAATTTATCTGTAATACTATCACGTGCATTTTTCATCTTGTCCTTAAAGTTGTTCCAGAACCCCGACACCTTTTTCTTGAAGGTTATCAACCTTATCCCTTAAATTGATAACAACTGATTTGAAACCATCTTTAACAGCGTCATAACCATACATAGCTCGAATGGCAATCGTTTCTGCAGTATCTTTAATAGCTTCACCAGTTGCTGCGTATATCACCCACGGTATCTATCAAGTCAGGTCCAAGCACTTCTCGGCGTTTAGCACTGAGCATCCCGATAGTCCATTAAACTTTTGCGCACACTATCACGAAATTTAGCCATTTAAAATCCATCCTTTCACTTATTTATCTCATTATACCATATTTCACAAAGCTTTGCTCAAAAACGAACAAAACCGGGGATTAACGCTCCGCCGGTTTGTTCACTGTTGGTTGTTCTTGTTTCTTTTTGTTGATTATAAAAGTCAGCCATAAAAAGCGTCCAAATTCAACTCAGCTTCTAACGTTTCCAACTCTTTACGTTGAGTTTGTTCATGCTCACGTTCCTTTCGCTCTTCCATTTCCTTGAATATTTCGATAAATCTCATCCATTGACTTACATCAACTGCAGGAACCTCATTTGTTTTAGGGATGGTCGTACATTCAACCTTCGGCGTCAACTTTTGTTCACTGGGGACAACCGAGCATTTCGTCAATGTTAAATTTCTATCAATAGCATCAGTCAAATGATTAAAGCTAGATTCCTTAATGACTCCTTTTTCTTCTTTACCCCGTAATCGCGAAAGTTCCGGATAATTCTCATATACCACAACATGAACATGTAAATGTAACGTATCATGTTGAATAGCGGCAACCATTTGAGGGTCACGATAATTTTCCAAGTCGACCATGGTTTGAACACCATGTCGAACAGCGTGACGCAGGCGAACATCATCGTATTGTCCACGATAGTCACCTTTTTTGATGACTTCAATATCCGGTTCCACAATCCCTTGCTCGACCAAATAGTCAGGAGCGAAAGAGATGACCATCTGTTGAATGGCTCGGTTACCTTCTTGGAAGTAATCCTCAACAACATCAGCCAACCGAAGAGTTTCCGCTCGCGATATCGCCGTATTATCAAGTGTAAATGCAACTCCATCACCTTGTTCTATGACACCCGTGGGACTAGTATAAGCAAGAGACGTGTCACATGCTTCATCGCGAGAAACATAATCAGTGATGAACCCTTTAACCGACTTACCTCGTGAACCACCAATATTAAATTGACTACGCACAATAACTTTATTACCACGTTCCTTAATCATGTTTAGTCACCACACTAGGATTTTTCTTTAAGTAGCTTACAGACCAATAGTTTATATTGTTCTGTCCGTTTTTCTTTACTCATACCCTGAGTTTTAAGAAGTAGGGCATTTAATAATTTCATCAACAATGCTCGGTCAACCCCATACGTAATGACCACAAAGTCAATAACATCGTGTTCAGATGTATAACCCCGGTCCTTGACCACAGCATGAGGGTCTTTAGGTGTTTCATCTAATGCTGGAATGTTCTCATCCTCAAAATATGGATTATTAACGGACTTAAATTCTGAGGTAGAGTTGAGTTGTCCCGGTTCCTCAACCACGGATAAATCCGGTTCAGAACCAACAGGCTTAAACCTATCAAGAGTGGCATGCGCCGACACGTTATCTTCCTCTTCTTGGTCAGTATAGTCGGAAATCATAATACGAATCATCTGTTCGGTTAAATTATCAGGCAATTCTACATTTTTTTCAGGAGGGGTTAAATCACGAACCAAATCAGCTAAAACACCTTCACCCAATTCCTTACCTTTAAAGTTATCAGAGGTAAAATGGTATTTTTTCACCTTTAAACTCAGTAACCCAAAACTATGATTAAACAACTTATCCATAGAAGGAAAAATAACCAACCTTGGTGTTTTATCCTCACTTCGATAAGCTAAAAATAGTACGCTTACGCATACCAATCAATGCAAAACCCTTCAATGGGTGTAGAATCCGGTAAAATTTCAAAACCGACGATACCATGCTCATCACGCAAATAAGCCGTAGAATCGTCCCGCATTAATAAGCGAAACAACGCTGGAGGCACACTAGGATTCACAGTCTTAATCTGTTCATTAACACTCATATAATCACCTTTCTATTAATCAGGAATATTCACTCTATCATCACTACCAGAACTAGAGGAACCACTGGATGGTCTCAAAGTTTTGAGACTGACTAGCCTTCTGCTTCAATTCTTCCACCTGTTTCTGAAGAGCTTCTTTCTCACCTTTCAATTTAGCGTTTTTCAGAGTTAGCATCTTGAATATTTTTTTGTGGCATCTTCCAATTTTTTTGTTGTATTCTTCAACGACCTTAGCAGTAGCCTTCTCCAATTCTTCTTGTACTTTTTTTGTTAATGGTTTCTTGAGTATCAGTCGCTTTGACCTCATCTTTCTTATCAGAACTAGCCTCCGTCTTTTGAATATCATTACCAACCGCTGTAGCAGACGCATCTTTTTTGCCAGACTCTAATTTTTTCAGTGATTCGTCCAATGTTTTTATTTTGCGTTTCTTGTTTCGGTTTAGCCGCCTGCAATTGTTGCACCAACGGTAAAGCGAGACTCCCAAGCGTGGATACAATGACAAGTCCGAGTACGAAATAAAGACCAATTTTTCTTCTTATCCATTTCGCGACCACGTTGGTGTTTGGTTGCAAATGTCATTTCTTCGTGCTCGACATTTTTCTTCTTAAATTTGTTCACTAATCCAACCCAAAACGATTCTTTGGTTAACCTATTCATAGGTTCTTTATTTAATTTAACCATGCGTATATTAGCTCCTTTTATGTTTTATAGTTTAATTATATCACACCATAAAGAAAAAGACAAGTGCAAATAATACAGAACAGTCCTATACACCAACCAATATACCAAATTACGAACATTAGTCATTTTTAGTGAGTTGTCAAAGTTTGTGAAATCCAAAAAAATTGGATTCAAAATTGGATTTTAGGTAAGCGCTACAAATACCGTAATACTCATGGTTTGTGATACTTTGGGCATCAAAGTTTTCGATTTCACAAAAATTTTTTCTAACCTCTTCACAAAAATTTTTCTACTTTTTATTAAAAATAGGTATTTCGGTTAAAAACTCAGTCATATCAATGGTTTAGACCTGTCAAAATAATCCAAATTACCGTCCAATTTTTGTCCAAATTCGTACAATTCAGGACTTATCCACAGATTTGGATGAGTTTTCCACCGGCTGAACTTGAATTTTTCTGTATGTGGTAAAATCCGAACATTAAATTTCAATTCTAAATCTTCATTGATGAATATTCTTATAATCCGAATTATCCAACTAACGATGCCAAAAGGGACCAAACAAATAGCTTGATGATTTCTATATATATGATATAATGAAGTGAATGACAAATGAAAAGGATTGATACTATGGAAGATATGGGAAACCAAATAGATGAGAAAACCAAGGACGCTTTCAATCGAAAAGGTAAAAACGAGAGTTCGGCCCAAAAAAAACCTGAACTCCCCAAAACACCCGAAGATAAAGGGGCTTCTAAAGGTGATGACGATGGAAGTTCGGAGAAAAGGCATCTAAAAGATAAACTGAAAGACAGTGCCAAAGGTGCTAAAAAGCCAAAGACACGGCCGTAAAAAGTGCCAAAAAGGGACTAAACAAGCTATTCATAACAAATTGAACAACTCAGATAGTCTAATCGGAAAAGCTTATCGCGCCAATAAAAAAATGATAGCAAAAGCAAAAAAGGCTAGAAAATATATCAGTTGGTTGGTCAAGTACATTCAATTCTGCTTATCAAACCCTATAGGTTGGATATGTGGTATTATAACCATTGTTGTTTTTGGTACTGTAACCGCTGATGTCGTCGGCTCACTACATGATATAGGTGTTGACGAATTAGCAACTTCCGTGCAAACCTCAGATGACCAAATTAATGATAACACAAACACAGATGGTGAAAAGGCGACGGTTCTCTTAATCGACTGTGGACCGCGTAAAAAAGGTGGTGCAGCACACACAGGAACGAGTTCAGCGTCAGCCTCACAAGCAGACTGGACCAAAGAAGGTACTGTTGCTTACAAGAACGCTAAAGCCGTTTTTGATGCGTGGGTCAATGCCGGAATATCTGGTGAAGCAGCTGCAGGCGTTGTCGGTTGGGTAAATACCGAAGGTAGCTTTGATATTATCGGTCGAGCTGAAGGTCACTATGGCCATGGTATCGATGACTCTATCTCAAAAGGTGCAGTACCTATCCCATCAGGGGACTATCCGGTTGGTGGTGGTGGAATTTATCAGTTCACACCATACACTAAATATGCTCCATTGAATGACCCTAAATGGGAAGATGGTAAAGCTATGACCGAGTTTGTAATCAGCGAACTACCCGGTAGCTGGATACCTCAAGCTCAAGGTATCATGCATGATATGACAGGAACACCTCATACATTTGAACAATTCGCCCAAGAAACTGACCCGACACAAGCCACACTCATGTGGAACTCTTATGAACGCGGTGACCAAAAGGTCATTCCAAAGGCCCAGAAACAAGCTGATGCAACCAAAGCGAATGAAATTTTCAACAAAGACAAACATAAGTTTGACCGAGCAAAATTTGATAAAAACTTTGGTGGTAGTAAATCTGGCGAGAAATCTGGCTCTACTAGCACATCCGAGAAGAAAAAAATAAAATGTAAAGAAGGAACCGGAGGTGGCGATGGTTGGCAAGCAAAAGGTGGAAAACACAACTACTCGAACGGCCAAGTATGGAAACCTCAAGACCTACCTGAAGATTTGAAACAATACGCCATTGACCCTAAATCATTAGGGATGGAATATGCTAAATCAGGCGGTTGGGACCCTGTTGTACCTCACCAAGAAATGTGTGACCAGTGTACTGGTTTATCCGCTACACTAATGCATCACCTTTGGGAAAAAGACGGCAGACACCCTACCCAATTAATGGGGCATGGTAGACAAGTAGTAGGTAATTGGGTATCAACCTACGGTGGTAACTCCACAAAAGAACCTGTGTCTGGCTCAGTATTCTCAACACCTGGACCAACAGAATACGGACACACCGGAGTAGTATCACACGTGTTTGATGATGGTTCCATTCTAATAGTTGAACAGAACTATGCAGGAGCCCTCAGGTGAGAGAGTTGGTAAATACACATGGAACTATCGTATAGCATCAGCAGACACCCTAAAAAGTGAAGGGTATACATTCTACAATCCAGGGGACAATGGATTCAAAGTAAACCCCGCTGCTAAATCAATGTAACCAAAAAGAACCTCAATTGAGGTTCTTTTTCAATCTGACTAGATTCCTACAGGTTCCCCATCAGAATCAAACGGTACACCAATCGAAGCCAAAATTTCGTACGCATTTTCACGTTCTATTCCATTTCGACAATAGGGACAATATGGTTCCCCGCAATATTCAGACATTGCCGTTCGCCCACAATTCACACATCTGTGCCTTAATTCAATTTCAATCTGTCGTTTAGTTTTTGCCATGAACCCACCTACCTATTCAGCAATCCTGCACAAGAGGCGCATTGGCACAAACGACCACCACGAAGATTAGCCGCAACTTGAGCTGCTGTCTCATCGGTTATTTCACCAGTAAAGACACTGTCGTTGTAATAGGTAGTCATCAATGGATTTTTATTATCATGTTGCAAACCAAATACATGACCAAGCTCGTGTTTCATAACTTTAATCAAATTATTTCGGCCACTAATAGCTTCTGAGTTGATTTGAACGACATGTTTCGATTTCTTCAAATCATTGATAGTAAACGTACCATTTTTATTTAATTTATCATCGGAATCTAAGTCTACTATACCTACCTGTCGTGTAAACGTTGTAAGGCCCGCAAGACCCTTCATTTCAAAACCTGAATCATCCGATACGTTATGTGTATCAATAGTTCGAGCAGCCCTAGTGGTTCGGTTATCACTGTCTAAAATAGATAAATCTGTAGCCGAACGTTTACCGGTCACTCTCAAGTTGATTCCATGTTTGGATAACGCTCTTTGCCAATCCTTAATTGCCTCATTGGCAACATCACGTAAAGATGGGTCAACATAGACATTTAATGAAATATCACCTTTATTCAAGGTCAAAGGAGAACTAATAGATTTGACCCGTACACCACCATCGGTTTTTTCCACGCGTGCGATATTCTGAATACTTCTAACAATCGCCTCATCAACACCATCACCACTTGTGATAGTTTTAACAATAGCCCCGTGTTTCGGTAAATTGCGAACAACCATAGAATTCCCCGAACCCGCACGTTTTTAATGTATCTGTTAAACGTTTAACCACGATAGAGGTAGATGCTGCACCACGTTGGTCATCCGTCCATTTAGCTCGAGAAGTAGTTAAGGGAACCTCAAATTCCGGCAAGTTTAAGTTTTTAACCGCCGATGCTGTCACACCTTTCGGTAGAACACTACCAATAGCTTTTTTGACCGTATAATGACCAGCCGTATGGGCTTTAGCACTAAAGCTCCTTAATACTAAATGCTCTCACAACATGAGTAAACGGTTTAATATTAAGACCCGGTGTCTGACCGCCAACAATACCCCACGGAGCATACAACCCAATATCAATCACCTGATAAGGATTAGACCCATCGGATTTGTGAGATATGCCAACAGGGCCATTATCTGTAGTGAGGATGGAATGATTACTAAAAATTCAAATGACCATCATGAGGTCCAGAGGTCGTACCTTCGGAAACAGTATCACTACCGACAAATTTAGGAGCAGACGTTTTTAGTCACAGCAACCGTTCCGGATGTGTGAATTTTTGGTTGTCTTCGATATCTGACACATATACAGGAGCATTCGTTGCATAATCACCAGCCTCCTGATTCACTTTTGTGTCAATCGTTAGGCGAATCCCCTTACTCAAATATGGATTACCGGCTTGTTCGGGTTCGCCAAGTTTTTGACCACCTGATAACAAGTTGGACAGAGTGTGTTCATCATTTGAGTCAGTATCTGAACCTAATGTCATAGTGGCTTCACCAGCTCCGGATGTGCGAACAAAGCCATAGTATCCACCACCCGCTACGAGTTTTCCAGTAGCCGAATCAACGGACAAGTAATAGAAGTATAACGGAACCGTTTTCTCACCACTCACACCCATACTAGGTTCCCCAATAGCCGAACCATCAGCATCGGTAACACTCAACTTAACACTCATATCTGTTGTTTTTAAATTCACCAGCCTGATTCACATAGAGGAATGAATTCTTGAGTTTAAAGGTTGCGGTTGGTTTTTCGGATACAACCATAAAGGTTTTGGTAGCCCCAGCTTTTTCAACATGTCGGGTCATCATGTTTTTCAGTACTAGCAATTCTGTAATGGCTCTGCCACCATTACCCTTAAACATACCATTCAATTTATTAACGACAGCTTCCACACCACCGTCACGTTGCGAATTGGCTAGTTTCTGGCCGTCTACAGTGGCAAAGTCATTAATATTGTCTGACGGTAACATGACAGAACCAAACGGGGCATCATTTCCGGATTTCAAGCGTTCTGTATACAAACCAGCCACAACCTTAGCAATGGATGTATTGTCATTTGCCACTAACATATTCCCTTGTTTGGTCAATACCGATGACGCATCCCCAGATGTTTGGCTAAGAGCCGACTTCACATTAGAGGCATATCCCTTTGAATTGGCCTTATAAATATCACGTGTCGACAACCATGATTCATCAATCTGGGTAACTCCAAATTTGCCAGCGCGAATATTGTTTGAGATATTGACTCAATTGAGCATTGATATCTTTCTTCCAGTTGTCCATTACGGCTTGAGCTCCTGCATTATCACCTTGAAGATTCGCCATGGCCCCATTTACTCGTGAGTCTAACGCCGCTTTAGTTTCATTAATAATTCGACGGACCTCATTCGGGTCGCGTCCGATATCACCAAAGTCAACACTCTGGTCATTCACATCTACAGCATCACCCCCACCAGCACTAACACTAGAATCAGCAATCTTCTTCTTAGCATCATTAAGAGATGCGAGTAATCTATCAATAGTAGCTTGAGGTTTACCCTGATGCCTTAATCAAACGTTCAGCTTCGTCAAAAACCTTTGTGGCATTCGCTTTTAACCGCATCCATATCTTTAATGGATGTAACATTTTTATTAATTTCACCAGAAATCGTATTCGCACGGTCATGTTCCGCTGTCAACCACGTGTTGATATTTTTTTAATGTTGAGAAGTGCATTATCACGGTAAATGCCAGCTTTAATAGCCTCAGCTTCGCTTTCCTTTTGTGTATCAGCTATTTTTTTCAACGCTTAGAACGAGCTGAAATAGCCTCAGATACTGTATGGACAACCTCTCCACCAACCGGTACCATTTCCGTCTCAACTAAATTACCCTTCGTGGTTTCATCAGTATTAATAACAACACCTGGTTTATCACCTTTCTTGGTGTGAATGGCATTAGTTTGTTTGCTATCATACGCCGCACGATGCACATCGTCCAAGTTACCAATAATGCCGTCCTCAATATGATTATTGATTTCTGACGCTCGTTGAATTTCAATATTTGTGTCACGAATCATTTTCATGATAGAAGTATCAAGCGTCACACTCGGAATTTTCACGAGTTCATCAGATAACTCGCGAAGTTGTCGTTCAAACTCAATTTTTTTCTGTTTCAGTTCATCACTAGTCTTCGCTTTGGTAACAGAAATATTTAAAGATGTGCCGTTTTGTGCAGCTTGTTGGCGTAATACAATAACTTGTGCTCTTAAACGTTCGACTTCACGAAATAAAGGTCGTAATTTTTGCAATTCCTTTTGTTTAGTTCTATAATCACCATTTAATGGTTCATTCGTTTGTTTAATCCAAGGATACTCAGCTCTCAAATTAGCCACAAAAGTTTTCAAACCCTTCTCGTTCACGTTCCTTGACACGTTCAGTGTTTATGACCGCCCCACTATTAGTTTCAACAATACCACCATTCAAGTTTGTGTAGGCAACCGTATCGGCATTTGCCTGTCCGATAAGGGACCCGACACCGATAAACCCGGCACTCAAAACATGACGTTTCTTAAGTTGTTTCATAATTCAAATCCTTTCTATATGGTATCTACCTATGTTAATTATATCATAGTTTTCTAAAAAAAGCCAGTATAACAAAAAAAAAACGCCATAGGCGTTTAAACATGCGATACTGCGTAGCGCTAATTCCAAGCCAGCCATACAATGTATCACGAGCCTGATTGAATAAGGTCATAGGACCATCAATACCACCCATTAGGATAGAACCAACTACCGCAACTACGAGACATGATACCCATCCAGGAAGTTTAGATTGTGGATTAAATTTGTGAACAGCAAACGAAATACCTGCAAACACAAATCCTATAACCAAGATAGCAATACCAAAACCTTTAGCACCTGGACCACCTAAACCGTTTTTGAAAAACCCTTCCAAACCGTTTTTGGACATTGGTCCAAATGTCTCCGCCGCCTGCAGCATTACCACCAACTAGGAAGTATGAAATTGGAACTACATTCATGTACGTACATCCTTTCTCTATTATAATGATATTATACCATAAGGAGATAAATCATGCAAGTGTATGTATCTATTATCAGTTATGTGTGCTCACTCATGTGTCATCCTCATGCATAATATGTGTAAGTATACCTTTCACATTTTAATTATATCATAAACCGCACCTCAATGCAAGCATTTCACCCTAAATGAGCTAAATTACTCATCCAACGATAGCCTAAAACAGTAACAAAATAAACAACTCAGAAGAGTTGTTTATTTCATTATTCACCACTATGATTCGGGTCTAAAGAACTTACATCAGGTTTAACCGCACCGTGTCCAGCTAATCGTTTGAGAATCATGGTTGTTTCACGTTGTTGCTCTAACATTTGCGCATGATAATCACTTTGAGACTGAACATCTTGACCAATACGTGATGTATTCAATCTTGATTCCATACGACGTTGCGCATCCATACGTGTCTCACCAATTGCGGACAAATTACTTCGAACCTGACCACCACTAGCCACAATGGATTCATTACGTTGGTCAATACGATTTTGTGCATAACGGGTAGTAAATCGTTGTCCACCAACAAGACCAGCAGTCGCATGAACCAATCCAGCAGTAAACATACCCTTAGTAGACGCTTTATCGAGTGGTTGTGTATGGTCAGCGCCACCGGCCGCCATCATACCTTTACCAACAGCTTTCTTAGCGACCGAGAAGAATCCTCGAACACCACCTGGTGGGTTCGCACTTTCTTTACCAAGGCGTTGATTACGTTTACTATTTTCACCTGATTTACCTCCACTGGTCTTACCACCAGAGTTTTTACCGCCTCCAGTCTTACCGCCACTCGGTTGTCCTGATGGTGTTTGTCCACTAGAAGGTGTTTTACTAGCATCAGGTGGTGCCGAACCAGCAGGTGTTTCTTTGCCGCCATTTTCGGAGTTCTTACCATCTTTTCCAGTTTGACCCGTTTTGCCATCACCAGATGGTTGATTTACAAGTGACGCACCCTCAATACCGGTTTGAGTCAAATCATTATCTTCAAGAGATGATTGTAATTCTGTCGAATCGTTAGAGTTAGCATTATTGAGGCTTGATTCCTTAATCTCATTATTAAGGTTCTCTGTCGAATTAGACTGGTCAATAGGGTTTCCGTTTTTCGTCTACTGGGTCAGTCAATTGACCACCAGTGTTTTTCTGGTTCGACCGAAGGTTCTGGACCACCAGTAGATGTGCAGTTTCCTGGCCATTATCACCTTCAGTATTCTGCGGGTCATTAGTTTCGCCAGTTTGTGGGTCTTGAAGTGGTGTTTCAGAACCGTTAGGAGGTGTCTCGCCATCCATATGTTGTGAGTCGTTACTATCCTCGAGCCCAACAGGTGGATTTTTCACCATCCCTTGACTTCTGGATTACCAGATTCTTTTGTCAACACCGCCATTAGGTGTTTCCGTTTGTGGTTTTTGGCTACCATCAGCTTGTTTATCATTAGGGTCACCAGTTGGTGCCTTCTCACCGGAGTTCTCACCATTCTCACCGTTAGACTCATCCTGGTCCTTAGGGTCTTCGAGTGGGTTGATTACATTCTCTGAGTTTTCAACGGCTTCAATGGCCGACGTATCCACTTTTTGGTCATCAAACACTTCGCCACCCTCAACATCAGAAGTGTTCTCTTTAGTAGTATCTTGAGTGCTATTTTCAGTGTCATTCGTATTCTCTGTATCGTCACCTTCTTTATAGCTATCAGATTTACCATATGCTAAACGGGAACCAATACGTGATAAGCTAGCCGCTGCCATCATACCAGCACCTGTTTTCAATGCCCCCATACGAGCGTCACGTTTAGCTTTTTCAGCTTCTTTCATTTGAGACATGGCACTTCCACCACTTCCGCCTCCACCGATACCGCTACTTCCACTTCTACCCTGACCACCAAACATACCACCGCTATGATAGTCTCCAGTAAACTTACTTTCCCAACGAGCGAATCGTTCAGAAATTGTTTGCGGGATACCCGAAACAAATTCACCATATGCAACAACAGGAGTTTTCACAACTTGAGGCATCATAAGAGAGCTACAATACCCATGGCAAATGTTGTAATACTTTTCAACATTCCGGAAAAAATATCTCCAACAACCGGCAATTTACGGATACCGCCCAAAAATACTATCGGAAACAGCATCTAAGGCTTGGGATATTTCATTTCGAGAACAGTAATTTGGCAATGAAAGCATAGAAGATATCAATCAATTCAATCGCTACAGTCATAATAATGGATAATCCAACAATACCAAGTGTCAACGCCACAACACCACCAACAAGAGTACTCCAAACCTTCTGCAGAACCAATAGTTGTACCAACACCACCTCTAAATACGGAACCGAAACCTGATGTCATAATAGATATCAACGATTTCATACCCACACCAATCATGGTAAACATCATCACCAATTTAACAATACCTGGTGCGTGTTTTTGGTCTTTCGATGCGGTAATAATAGATGCTGCAACAGTAGGTGTAGTAATATCGCCAGTATTAGTTCGAACCACGAAACCAGATTCATTAAAGTCGGTCGCCATCAAGTTAAATGCTGCAAGTGGGCTGATACCATACTGTGTTTCAGACTGGGTAAAGTTATAGGAAATATCGTTGGCACCTTTAGCAGCTTGCAACCCTGACATTTTTTAACATACGGATTGTCTACAATGTTTTTCTTTAGGTTCATATTTCTTATTACCGCCCAGAGCTTCCGCAAAAGGTAAAAATATCAGCAGTATCCCATGGATTTCACCTTTACCTAATTGACCAATCAAGACATATCCTGCATCATAAGAATAATTAAACGTAACTTTACTAATGTTATTATTCGTTTTACCCGCAGAAATAATACCTTTAGCAATAGCATCTTCACTCAAATCCTTAGGTTGTTTCGGTTTAATTTTATTACCTGACCCAGTGACTATATTCATCACATGAGTTGGGTCTGTGATATTGATAGCAGTACCATCACTAGACGTTTTATTGGTAGATGACCATTTGTTGATAGCTGCAACCACCTCCGGTGTAAACTGAAAGTAACCATCTTTAACCGTTAGTGTCGTGCCAGGAGGTAAACCAAATGAGGCATTCTTATACCAGTTATATATATTGAGGTTATTACTGATAATAGCTTCTTCCTTTGTTTGGGCATGTGAAGATAACAAGTCATTAGACCAATTTAACACATGGGAACCACCAACTGTAACAAGTGGTAATCCGATAGCCGCAATCACAAATCGAACAATGCCTTTACGCACCGTAATCATGGCCTTCTGACCATTCCACAAGCGTGAAAATGCAGCATAACCAAGGGATAGAAAAATTAAAACACCTGTAATCATATACCCCATTGACACAGAAGCACCACCAATAGCTATTGGGTCCCCAAATACACGGATAAATCCTACCAAATTAGGGCTTGCATTAATCAAACTAATCAATTGATTCTCCGGTTGACCAGATTGACCTGTATACGCCGAGTTATTCAAAAATGAGGAGTCATACAAGGCTGCGACGGCAGGTAACGGATTAAAGGTTTTAATCATTTGAATACCAAATGTTGCGAACGCCTTAGCCATCATTTCCATACCACCTACAGCATCTTCAAATCCTATGGCATTAGGATTACTTTTTCTTAACACCGTCTTTCAATCGTGTCATGGCAAGACCAAAGGCATGATAAGCGTGTACTTTATCACCTTGGCCGGTATTAGCACTAAAGTTATCCATACCGGTTTTATCTAGACCGGCATGATGTCAAAGTACCATAGGCATCAACCTTGGAATTACCAGACGTTGGGCCAAAGAACAGACCCGTGGTACCAAAATTGCCCGCAGCCATCAAAACCTTAGTATTATTCGCCAAATTTTTATCGGATTCAGCCGCGGTTTTTATTAGCGGTGGCCGCTGCCGATGCCGTAGCATTAGCACTAGTCGCATTAGCATTCGCAGCTGCATTAGTGGCATCAGTAGCTGCTTTTTTTATCTTTTAGTAGCCGATGTGCGAGCGTCTTGGTAAGCCGTAGGGATGATAGATGGCGGATTAATCCCGTCATAATCACCCGCCAGAGCCGTACCACTAAACGCTAACGTGATAGCGAATAAGAGGGCATACCCAGATACTTTTTTTGGAATTTTAAATTTCAATTTCATTAGCTGCCCCCTATAATATTTCATCCAGATAGATATAGTCCATTCCGTTCTTGGTTCGAACAAAATGAGCGGCTTTACTCTGCATTAATTCTTGTGTCCATCTTTCATCCATACCTAGTCGGTCAATCAATTTATCCAATCGATTATCATACAAGTCAGCAATGGCAAAGTCTAAATCAGAATCTAACACATCAAGAGTTTTAACAGACATATTCTGGTTACTTTCAGTAAATAGCACATCAATATTGAAACCTGACGAAGACAAAAATATCTTGTATCAGTTGTGCAATTTTAGTTACACGACTCATACCATGAATAACAACTAGGTCACCATTATTGAGTGCAGGCAACAAGACGTTTAAATAGGCAATCATCATCACATTCATAGACGGATTATCCACTGCTGTTAAAAACGCCTTGACCCATACCTGTTAAGTCCAAAACACGATACTTAGTATTAACCAATTGGTCAATACTATCATCGGTCTTGGTGTTCATAGCTGAATAGTCGGTAAAATAGTACGATTGATGATGATATCCAACTCGGAAAGCGCCTCTTCAAGTCGAGAATCCCGATTGATTCTTTAATCTCTGTGCAACATATGAGCCAAAAATCTTTCAACATTTTTATACTGGTCATGTCGTCCATAGAAACGTAACTCACCCAAATTATTTTCAGCATCATACACCCAATATTTATTAGTCACAAAGAATGCAATCAAAATATCACGTGCAATGGCAGCAAATTTGTCGGTTGTTGACACCTGTTTAATTTCACGAAACTGTCCCAATAACGCAATGATATTATTAATATGGCTAGGGAAATGGGATAAAATACGTTCCGGATGGTCTATCACATCTTGCGTTTTTAATCGGCTCCATGATATTCAATAAACCTTTCGATACATCAATACGAATTTTGTTCTCAGGATTCAATCCAAAGTCCATCAAATGGTCAACATTATCAATATGGTCACAGACAATGTGGGTAACCGATTGACCTTGTAATAAGTATGAACGAGATGCGACCTTAGATAAGTAAATTTGACTAGGTTCATGGACAACCCCACCAATGGTGTGTGAAGATTATTTGTATCATTGCCAACAAACATAGCGCGATGATTTTGGAAGTTATACGCTGCGTGCGAACGAATCAACTTTACCAACAGAAACTCCGACATATTCAGCACCAATCGTACGGTCACCACCTGAGTCAACGAACAATGCGGTTTGAGCAGCATCATAGGCGGTCATTTCGTACATGACATCCTTATTACCTGACGGTTTATTCGGTCCATAGGTGAGCAACGGTTGTGCCAATTTATTAATATCTAACGCATAATGAATTCCACGCGTTTCATCATTAGCCGCAAGATAGTCGGTAACAGCTGAAACAGCTTCTTCTAGAACATGTTCGTTAGGTGCCGTTAACAATACCTCAGCAGCAAAAACCAACTACGGAATCACCTTGATTAATAGCTCGCAATAAGTTCAAATCATGAGTCACGAGACGCCGATTGTTTGGCAACATTTTCCCCACTTTCCGAAGATAGAACCGCGAGACGTCTACGTCTAGTGATTTGTTTCTTCGTAAACTCATTATCACGACGTTCAAATGAACGAACAAACGTTAGTGTGACACCTTCAGGAAGAATATCCTTCTGGTTAATGTTCCATAGAGCCAAAGTCCAAGACTCTGATAACTCATTAGTTTGATGCACCTTTAGTACAAAACTTCAAAACTGTCGAGAACGCAAGTCGGTTCATTTTCAATTTCATATTGTCGACCAGATAGATGATTCATTTTTATGAATAACTGTCAGTGTAGGTCTAGTTTCTGAAAATATGTGATTGAGGTTTCATCAATCCCAAATCGACAAGTTTTTCTCTATTATTAGTTGGAACAAACAAAGTGGCTTTTTACGAGGTGTGGTTTCTTAGCAATTTGCTGACCAACAGATTTATGACCAACTGATTTTTTCCTATTACTCTTCACAACGGCTTTTAACATTGGTCGCTTTTTGTTAGTTTCTTCTTTGTTTTGAGTCACAATTTTAATCATAAAAGTGAACAAACTATCACTTTATGGTCCTTTCTCTAGAGTCATAAATTCTTGTTTCAGCCTATCTCAGTTTGTAAATAGTCCACAAGCGTAACTTCCCGTGTGCACGGTAGAATTGAGCACATCCACTATAATTTATTATATCACAATTATAAATATTATACAAGCGATAAGCAAAAACCGTCATGGACGGTTAAAATTTCTTACCTTTATGTAACTCTGATTTAGTCAAACCTTTTTCTGAACGTTTTTCTCTCACAGGGTCATGCTCGAGTATCCTAGTTAAAACAGATTCATAATCCTGAATCCGATTGTCTAACGAATCAGCTAATATTTCTTCCTTAATGGTTAGTGAGATCATTCGATACCAACAAAGCCTTTAGGGCTACCCAAACGCCCATTTTTTTCTTGAGTAGTATAATATCACGAGTTGAGCGAACACGCGAGAGAGCACATATCCCAAATTTTTCTGTCCAACAATCAGTCAAATCTAAAAACCACGTTGTCCAATGTTTGACCTTGCGATTTGTGAACGGAGATAGCATATGCCAACCTCAACGGATATTGTAGAACATTGTGTTCCAAAACGTCAGATGACCATTTCTGAGTATATTTATCAAACCGATTTCTATCCTCTTCATGGGTGTATAAATGAACATCTTCAAACACAATATCAAAGTCTCGTCCAGCGCGGGTATATTGAACACATGGTTTTCCACGTTTAAGTTTAAACGTACCAATCATCCCATTTCGTATTGGGATAGAAACCTCATCACCATCCTGGTCAAAAACTCGAACCTCTTCCGCACTAGAAATATTTTGGGTAATCATAACCCGGTCTCCCTCTTTTAATATCAACACATCCGGAATACCCATACGCTGTGCGTATGACCGAGCTTGTTCCGAACTATAAAAAGCAGTATAGTAATGTTCATCGTGTGGATTTTGTTTTTGGCATTCCTCATTGTAATAATCAACTTGAGCATTTTTAGTCATTAAAACCGATGCAGTGGATTTTTCCACAACGTCAGTAGTTTTAATAGTATTCAACAACTCAATCGTTTCGGGACTTCGACCATACCCAATGGAAATATTTTCCAAAATAATTTTCAGGCTTTGGTCTTTAGCCCTCCATGACTTGTCCAAATAGCACGTTACTAAATTTAACAACTTCCATGAACGACATTTATAACAAAAGCTAGCGACAGCATCACCATAGGTCACTATATCCTCTTGCCTAGCAACAGGTGGCAATTGAGTGAAGTCACCGGCCAAAAATCACTTGTGGATATTTACCTTTAGCATCCAAAACCCTATCCATAACAAAGTCCAACCCTTGAGCTGACAACATTGATATCTCATCAATAATTAAAACATCAATAGAAGCCAACTTTTTTTGAACTTTTTCAAAATTTTTAGTATATGCACCACCACCGTCTAAAAAAGCAGCGTAGCTAGTTTTCTGAATACCCAACCCTGCTAATTTATGAATAGTTTCACCACCAATATTCAATGAGGCCAAACCCGTAGTAGCAGTGACCGCCACAACAGCATCGGGGTTTAATTTCTTTCTCAACTTAACATATTCTTCAAGTACATAAGATTTACCCGAACCAGCACCACCAGATAAAAATACATTTTACCGTTCAATAAATGGAGTAAAAACCTCAGCCTGACTACAATAAATGGCATCATCTTTAGCATCATCAAAATTGAATAAGACCCTAAAAATGACCTTTTTCAATTTCTTCTCGTCTGTTCATATGTTTTTTCCCTTCATATTTCATATTTTCTATCATTAGTATATCACAATAGCGTTAAATTTGCAGCCCAATTTGGTTTTTATATCATTTGTGGTATAATAAAGTATAAAACAGAAAGGAAACTGGTTATGTATTTACACGATAAAACAACAAATAGACAACTTTAATAACGTCAAAAATCAATATCCGCATCTAGCCAAATCCGGAACGCCTATTGAATTTCCAGCCGCACCAATTATGGGTCGAGACACTACAGAACTACGAGAGGCACTACGAAACCCAGAAAAAGCCAACGTTATCTTGTTAGGTGACCCGGGTCGGGTAAAACGGCCTTCATGCAGGGATTCACATATGATGACGCATCCATAAATATCTAACTAATTTCTATAAATGTAGAAAAATAATTGAGAATAATAATGGTGACAAGGACGCTGAACTAGCAAATGGACTTTCAAAATTTAGTTGCCGAAGTTTTCAAGATATTGTAAAGAGCAAAAATATTATCATGATTTTTGTTCATTGACGAATTTCACCGAATCTCTATGTTATCACCAACCGCAGTCGAAGCCATGAAACCCATTCTAGAAAAATCCGCGTATAATGGATTCCGTATCGTAGCAGCAACAACGTTCGAAGAATACGACCAATGGATTGCACCTAACCGTGCGCTCAGACCAACGTTTACTTTCGAATGACCATCACAGAATTACTCGCGTGAAGCCGTTATCGGTATTTTTCAAAATCACGCGCTCGTCATCACGATGTTGATGACAAAGCGGAAGATGATATTTATGACGCCATATATGACATATCAAAAACGAAATACTCCTATCAAACTCTCAACCACGTGCATCAATCGACATTTTCAACTCTTTAATCGGTACGGTAACAAAGGACGAATATATGAAAGACGGAAAATTGATTCGTACTTACGCAACGAACAAAGAACTTGGGATACCTGGAGAGAAAGTCTTGTGTCGACACATGTTAAACAAAGTCATCCATAGAGCCTATGGTATCGATATCGACAACAAAGTTCGAGTAAAAGACGTACGACACGCACTTGAGACTAGAATTTACAATCAAGATTTTGCGGTTGCAAAAGTGATGAATCGTCTAGAAATGATTTTGGCCGGTTTCAACGACCCTACTCGTCCAAGGGGTTCCTTACTATTTACTGGGCCAACAGGTACAGGGAAAACAGAACTAACAAAGGTGGTATCGGAAACCTTAAACATACCCCTAAAACGTTTCGACATGTCCCGTTATTCAAGACCAGAGGATGCTGTAGCATTTGCTGACGACCTCGCACAAGGCATGGTCAGCACCGAATGGTCTTATCCTCATCGACGAAATCGAGAAATCATCCCGTCAAGCGATTAATAACTTACTACAGGTACTAGATGATGCTCGTTTGACAGCTGCAAATAATCCAAACCGTGTTATTTCATTCACAGGAATATCATTTCATCACCACCAACTTGGCTAGTGAAATCTATCACACATGAAACAATTCAGCGGAGAAGGTGAAGATATCGATGTCGAATTGGTGTATAAAGCATTAGCTGACGATGACCGTTTTGAAACGGCCGTACTAGGTCGTCTAGATGATATTGTACCATTCTTGGGGCTCCCTCAACACGCGATGATGAAAATTGCTGAACGTGAACTAAACTATAACCTCAATATCATTGAAACAGACAAACGTCGCATACTAGTATCTCCCGATATTATACCATACATTGTCAAAGACCGAACAAGTCAAGACAACGAACGAGGCGGCGCCCGTGACGCAAAACGAAATGTCAAATCGGTGGTTCTTCAACAAGTAGCCCACTACTTAGCCGACGAACCAGAACCACGCACCAAACTCTTTACCTCAAAGGGAAAGCACGATTCCTACATGATGAAATTTTGGACCCCTTATCAGCTGACGTCACGTTAATAGAATGCCATGATAGAGACAAAGTTACCTATTGGTTGAAACAACTATCAGAGCAATTGAAAATACACATTGAAGATGATGGAATATTTGTACCCAACACATGGACAAGCCAAGATTTCGCACGCTCAATTGTCACAGGTGTACGAGCGGGTATCCGAAAGTTCAAAACACATGTATCCGAAGAAACTATTTGGATTGACAGAGCATAATAAAAGACTAGAGATTCTTCTAGTCTTTTTAGTCTTCAAATTGAACGCCAGCTTCACGAGCTCTGTTATACAAATTTTCCATAATTTTGTTAACATCACGCTCTAAAGCATCCCATAACTTATCATACTGAACAAGGTCATCACCTTGTCGGTCAATCTCAGATGTTAATTGCTCAATATGAGCTTCATGTGTTTTAATAATATCATCTTGTTCAGCTACACGAGCTTCGAGTTCTTGAATGCGACTATCCGTCGACTCCTGATCAACCTCGTTCAGTTGTCAACGTTTCTTCCAATTCTTGATTACGCACACGAAGTGACTCGACCTCTTCTTTGAGTTGAGACATGAGTCATATCATCAGCACGTTTACGCTGAGTTAAAGCATTCAAATTAGACTCCATCTCATCCATAACGGATGTGAATTCATCAATGCGACGGTCGACCATATGACCAGTTTGTAAGGCCTCAGTCAATTGGCCATTTTCCTGACTCAAATGATTAACATGTTGTGTTAATTCATCACGTTCACTTTCAAGTTCGTCATTAGCCCTAAGTGTATCCGCCAAATCCCCGCATATGCAGCAATGACATCGGAAGAATCCTCAGCATTTGTCACCTCAGACCATTTTTCTTTTTGCAGCCTTCAGGTCTAAGACGTCCAATTCGACAACCTCACCTTGACGAATTTCTTGGTCTTTGACACCAAGCGCTATTAAGTTGGTTAAAGTACTCATCTAATCGGTTCCTTTCTGTTAAACTAATGCCATCGTGAGAGGTGTAGTAATTCAAGCGCGATTCAAGACCCGCACCTTTAATATCACTCTAAATGAATTCCAAACTGATGCTAAGACGCCAGCTTCCGTCACATCTTCACGTTTTTCTTTTACATCATCTTCGATATCTTGAATATCCGGAATGACATCATCTCCATCAATACTATCTATGAATGTTGGCGCGCTGTCCAATAGTGGTAATTCTCCACGTTCTGGAATGTCTACTGGTTCATTGAGAACCGAAATATCCTCTACGATTCCATTTGCCAAATTACGTTCAGCTTCTTCAAGAGCTAATCGAGCGTTACCAAGTGCAGTTTGTCGCTCAGGAGACGCCAAAACCATAGCTGGTTCATCATCAACCAAATCAACTATATCTTGTTTATGTTGAACGTGAACCGAATCAAAAGAATGAGAGTCTCTCTCAATATCCAGTTGTTCTGCCACAGGTGAGACAAATGCGTTCAAACGAGCATGACTCCTACGTGTTCGTTCATGGATGTCATCCGCCAAACGATGAATATCATGAACCTCGATTTCACGACCAGGATTAATAGTGCGAATACTTAATTCAACAGTTTGTTGAATAACATCCTCCGGAGTGCACCCATGTAATGTTTGAATGATATCCAACGCGGCGTCTTGAATTTCACCAGACACCCTCACACCATCACCCTGTGGAACAAAAGTCACAGGGATATGATTTGCAATATAAGCTTCATAGTCAGACACTAAACGTTCTGCTTCGACATCAGAAGTATTTTTCAAAGTTTCTCAAAGGCTGTGGACACCACATCTTGAGGAATCGGTTCATTATTGTAAATATAGCGCCACATCTCATTGTCATTTGACAATTTCTGCGACACTGCATATGTTAATAAGTTCATATGGATGTTCCTTTCTCAAATTATCTACCAAATGGTCCTCTACTCATAATATCATAAATAAGTATAAAACACAAGCGGATTACTGCTCAGTGGTCGCAGCTTCAATAAGTGGTGATTTAACACTCGCCACTGTTTTGGGTTCAGTATACGCATCAACTTTAAATGGAGCAGATAACGTACGCGCCAAACCATATAATTCTGTATATTTAAGCGACCGCGCATTGTTTAAATGGTTAACTGCACTGGCAACTTTAGCCGTTATTTCAACAGCAGTAGCAATGTCAGACTTCATACGAGGGTCTATATCTTTAAGCGCATCCTCATTACTAGATTTATACTGTTCTTCCGTAATTCGTTTACCCGAAATAGTTACAGATGTTTTCGGCGGTTCAACGGTAATAATCGTTTTAGGTGGTGCTTGAGTAACCGTATCTGTGGTGGAATCATCTTCAACACCCTTAAACAACACAGATTTATCAGCAAAGCTACGAATCTGTTCGGGTGTAATTTCAACTTCGGTTCCCATTGCCTTAAGACGGTCGTATTCAAGTTTATATGTTTGAATTTACGATTCTAGTTTTTCTTCAGCTTGTTTAATATCAGTTTTTTGTCCATATCCACTCATAAGTGTAGATAAAGCAGATAAGTGTACGGAACCATCATACAATGGACCTTCTTCTTGTTGTTTCGAAATAGTCAATTGTAAAGGTTTATCCATATTACTTTCACCCGCCGCATTCACCCAAACATCATAAATACCACCGGTATTTGTCGTCTTAGACAAATCTAGTTCCACCACAAGAATACGCTGATTCGCATCAAATGGAATAACTTGGTATCGGAATGTAATCTCATTAGGTTTGGAAACTTCTCGGTTTGGCGTAACTCGAACATCATAATCAGCTGTAGATGAGGAAACCCCTGAATCCGCAGAACCGCGAATGTTAAATGTCATAATGTGAACATTATCTTTATGGGAGGACAAGAGCGGTGACACAACAAATCTAGAGGATGGGAAAACTTGATTTTTTACTAAAACAAACTCATTAGAACGATATTGTTGTTTAGCCTCCTGAATCAAATTCAACACACGAGGAACCACACCCACCAAAACACAGATAACGATTAACCACAATCGAAAAATCAAACGAGCTCTATAACGAAAGGGACTGAGCATTAAGTATAAAATACCTTTTTTATCCAAATACCCTTTGAACGCAATCCAATTAGCTACAATTTTCTCGTCCCAAAATCGGTGCCATGAAAAGGGCTCTTTGATATCTTGAACGATGGAGATATCCTCATGACCTGGACGTTTTTCTTTTTCACCTTTTTATGATTCTTCGCCATTCGAATCCACCCCCTCTTTCGGTCCACCTTCGAGACCCATAGTAGCCAATAGAACATCAATCGGGTACTCTGCTGGGCGAATCAATCGAGCAGTACCAACCAAAGCTTTATGGCATCGTTTGATATTTTTCGGTTTAACCTTCAAAATTAAATATTGTTGCACACTACGACCAATATTAGAAGTACCGGCAGCAATAAGTAAACTCTTACGTCGTTCACTCATAGCCAATAAATCATCACCCTCAAACTTTTCCGTTCTATCCAAACTTTCTTTGAGCGCCATCATACCGGTATCACTATCATGTTTAACAACAACGTCTAAACCTTCACCGCCCTCCATAACGTTAAATAACTTTTTCACGTTGATAGCTTGACTATGAAAATCATCTACAGTTGACCAATTATTAATACCAGATGTCACAACATACACCATGGCATAATTACCTGACATCAAACGAATTCCATAGGTGTCCATATCGGGCTCTTTTTCAACATGCCGTATACCATGACCGATAGTATTAACAGTAGCTTGAGAGCTAACAACCATTTTTATCGGTTTTTTTGAAAACAATACCATAAATGTTCGTAGCCATAGAACGACCAGTAGGTGTTTTACCTAAAAGCACCGATACCAATGCGATATAACCAACAATGGCAATCCAGTTATACTTAAACACAGGTGTAAAAAATAACAAAATACCAATACCACCCGTACCCATATAAACACCCACATCACGATACGTAATGTTAGCAAACATTGGTGTATTTCCAAAGTTTGATTGTTGTGTTATCTTCATTTATCCACCACCGTTTCCAAATCATAAATATGGTCATGAATAGGTATTTCCCAATACAAGGGAGCGCCCCAACGATAGTATCTGCGCCCAGAAGGAGCTTCATAAATAGTCATGAAGCTCTTCAACTCACCGTTTGCAAACCATTCGCGAAGCACCTTAATCGGCACATCGCTAGCACGAGCTAAATCTTTTAATGTGTATAGCGGTTCACCAAATTTTGTAATCATATTTTTTTCGGCATAAGATTAAATCCTTTCTTTAATTTTCATCCGTAGGACCATCACCTGTCAATTGGCTCATAAAATTACGAACATGACTAATTTCACCCTCATATTCTGTCACCAAATCAACAAGTTGTTCACGTGTCAAATCCTTAGTGGCAATGGCGACTTCTCGTCGAGTCGGATTGGTTTCAACATTAATTCGTTGGAAGGACCCGTTAGCTGTAAATTCTACAGAACCATCAACCAAAGCTTCAGAATCGGACTCTTTATGTGTCACAAGAGTAGATTTATCCACATGTCGCATCCATAAAGGGTCGCGTTTGACAACAGGTTCTACTCGCTCTTGAATATGTCTAGTTTTAACAGACTTAGCCTTATCCGCCAACACACCTTTTAATTCATCACCAAATGATTCGAATACCACATCGTTACCATCAGCATCCACAACATTTTGAGGTACCTCAGCAGTTTCCTCCAACGTTGCATCCTCATGAGCTTGTATAGCCTCACGTGATTCTAAGAAATCATCTAAATCGGAATGACTTAGCGGAATAGTAAAAGCGATTGCGTTGATATTTTTTCTCAGGTGCGCCATACAATTCAACTAAAAATATCACGAAGGGTATCTGGTTTATCTGTAAATGTGGCTAAAATTTGGTAGACGCATCCAGATACAATGTACCATTTGAAATACGAATAGCCTCATAAGAAACACCTTTAGGTGCAGCATTAACAGCATTGATAAATGTATCTAAGTTAACACCATAGTGTTGTTCAGCAATTTCCAAAACAGAAAAGATGTTATCGCTATTACGATTCATCAACGCAAGGGGTCTAAATCAGCATTTCCAGCATTACGGAAGTGATTAATTTCACGGATAAATGATTTAGAGTTATACATGTGACTAGAATATGCATATTCATTTTCCAAATGATGGCGCACAAAATAAACGGCAAATTCCAACGCATGGTCCTCAACCCAAGCCTCGAATGTTTTTGACCAAACAATCCTAATGTACGAGCTTTTTACCTCCATGCTACTTGGTTTGACAAGACATGGCAAAAATACGGCGGCGTAACGCATCAGTCTCTTCAGTAATACGCGCTGGGTGATTAGTTAAAACAATATGTAATCCAAAAGCACGTTGACTCTTACGACTTTGATATTTTTCTTCTGTCGCCATAAAACCATCCGTAATCATAGTCTTAATAGCAGACACTTTCATATTTGTAAAATCATGGTTATTACCATCTTTAGTAGCACGACCAAATTCAGCTTCCAAGTAAACATTCATACGAGTATTAACAAGACTTTCAGACGCAAAACGATTATCGCGGTCAAAATGCTCATCAAAATCGCCGTTGATATTACCGAAAGTTTTAGTAAATAATGCATTTGTTAACGAACTAACAAGGGTCGATTTACCAGAGCCAGCGTGTGATGATGAAATCATCAGCATTTTGGATACTGCTGGGTCATCGATTCGAATATTACGAAGAGCCGCACCCATATACCATGAAAAGCGCGCTTTATCAACATCATCAAAGAATACGTCCAAGAAACGGTCTCACAATGCGAGTATCCATATCTAAATAATTTATAGGATTAGGATATGGAACACGGTCAGTAACCAAATAACGAGGGTCTTCGTCATCAGAAAAGGCCATAAACTGATTCGCTTGTGGCACCGATGGGGTATGTAGATACGTCAATTCTTCAGAGATATTTTTTTGTATAACGCAGTACCGTCTTCGAAAAAAATTGGTTCAACTCCATAATAATTTGGTTGATAGGTTTAATAGCCAAAAGCTTGCAATTCATTAGGAGAAAGAGCCATCAAATCATTAATATAATCTTGAATAGCCTTAGCAGCAAACGCAAAAACCAAGCATTTGGAATTGGTGATGAGGTGTGAATACGACATGGTCACGGGTACCATCAAAGGCTAGGTCCATACGCACCTCGTCTTCCACACACAAGTAAACCGGTAAGGGATTAATATAAGCCTCAACAATTGGTTTTTACTATGATTAACAAAAATATTTCCGTTGTTACGAGCAACTGAAAGTCTCAACGTACAAGCTTTCTTTGCCGCAATAGAGGTATTTTTCGATAACAACTAGTGAGAATAAAGCCGCAAGTTCTTCAGTAGCGCATGTTTTGGCCGAAGCTTGTCTCAATAAATTGAGGAATTCTGGAGATGCGTGTTTTGTCACACGGTGTTCATAGCGGCGTCGATTGAGTGTCTTTAGTTCTAAAAATCTGCTGGTTCATGGGCAGGCTCTTTTCTTAGTATTATAGTATCGTTATATTTATAGTTTACCAACAATTAAAATAAATGTCAAGCAGTCAAATGGAGAAATTGAAAATCTGGACAAAAAGACAGCCCGACGTGACTGTCATATACGCAGATTTTAGAAGTATTTCTCTACCTCTATATCGATTATAACATAGTTGAATTTCATTGTCAACAAAAATTGAAACAAAAAGTAAAAAGAATTTTGCCAACGCATACGCGTTGGCGAACAAGCTAGCTCGTTCTAGTTCAAACAAATACTTGTTTTTAACATCATTTAGCCAGTTGCATACGCATCTGACTAAAAATGGGGCTCCGCCCCAAAACCCCTTTTACAACATGAAATCTTATTAGGACGGTAGCAAAATGGATAAAAACAAATGGTGGTTGTTTTGCATGGCAACAGTGCTCATATTTACCAAAAGTGTATGGTTATCTGAGCACCAGTAGGGAGAGTGGCTATAATTAGTGTGATTACAACAACAGTAATCATTTTTATATCAAAACCAATTAACTGGAAATCAGAGTTGAAACCGATTAATAAACAAACTTTCTTCTATATAATAGCTGCAAACATTGCACTTTTTTTATACTTTGCAACAATTCATGGAGCATTTAACCCAGCGCCACCAAACCAACAAGGTTTAATAGATACATTGAACCAAATAGGAATGATGCGTTTCACAATACCAGTAGTCATCATAGCTCCAGTCATCGAAGAGTTATTATACAGACGATTTCTCATTCGAAAAAGTGAACTAACAGGTATACGAGCAAACGTTACACGTCTAATCGTATCAAGCATATTGTTCGGGCTATTACACATGTCATACGGAGGTTCATTATCAGATTTTCGCATTTTACACCACATCAGGTCTCATCCTAGGGTGTATTTATATAAGAAGATTATCAATCACAGATAGTATTGCCACACACATGGCATACAATGTAGTAGGATTATTGATAACATTCTCAACAATGAGATGATTTTACACAATAAAAACACTAAAAATTAAGAAAATGCATATATTTACAAAAACACGAATATTCGAGAATTGGAAACTTTGTGAAAAAGTTTGTGAAATCAAAAATTGGATTCAAAATTGGATTTTGTATGACGTACCACAAACAGCATCATAATGGGATTTATAAAACTTTGAACATCAAAGTATTAATTTCTAAAATTTTCTCAAACCCTATTTACAAAATTTTTCTACTTTTTATCAAAAATTAGGGTCATTGATAAAAACTCAGTCATATCAAGGGTTCAGGTCATGTCAAAATCAAATTGGCGTCCAATTTTGTCCAAATTACAAAATCTATAAGTTATCCACAGATTTTTGATGTGTTATCCACAGAAATTTAAATTTTGAATAAAAAGAACGATTTAAGAATATTCATACAATACGGATGAGATAAATGTTCTTGTATTTGAGGTTATAATTGAAATGACAAGCCATCAAACACAACGCAGAAGATGTTTATGACCAATATGTTGTAGATATAATCGAATTCCCAATCACACCAGAATACTATTATACTTATAAGAGAAATTCGCCGTATTTAAAAGAAGATTTTTAAGAACTAAGTCCCTGGTGAGATGACAGGTTATGACTTTTTATACTCTAATGAGTGAGACGCTCAGAAGACGTTATCTTGAAATATGAGGGCGACATCTTAATAGTAATGAAAAATTAGATAAATATTTAATCAAGCTATAGATTTTTAGTTATAATGTGATATAATGATAGCAACGGAAAGGAAGGACACCATGGACGAAAAACTATCATTATTAACGGAATTAATGAACGAAAGTTTGAGGCTTTGCGGATTACCGGAGATATCAACTCAAAAAACACGCGTATTTGTAAAAATGAATACAGTTTTAAAAACATTTACACCCGAGCAAATGGTCAGTTTTGACAGACGATTACGGTTTAATATTACCGGCAATGACTCTAGTGATGTTAACATCGATTATGCTACATTATTACAAAAATAAAACTGAAATCGATGTTAGTGGTTTTATATTATATATGGATACATTTTTTTATCCGAATGACTAATAATCAAAAACCAATAATGATGCATTATACGGGTATTGAAGGACAGGCGCCGAAAGAAATAAGACGACAGTTTATTCAAGATACATTAGAAGAAATGATAAAACACGTGGTTTATCCAAGGAAGAAATAATTGAGAAATTATTGAAAGGAACTCCAAATGACACAAATAGACGAAATAATAATAAACTCATTAAAAACAGTAATCAGTAAAGGTCAAAAAAACAACTGGTAAAAATTCGTGCACTATTATGCCGACGGTGAGCCAGCACATACAGTTTATGTACCAAACGCACAGACCGTCATATTTACACCTGAAATGGGTTTGCCAATCATTAACAGTAAACCTGTAGCGACAAAATCCATGATAGCCGAGCTTGATTGGATTTGGCGTAAAAATGTCTAACAATGTACAAGAATTGAGAGATATGGGTTCTACAATCTGGGATGAATGGGAACGAGAAGATGGAACAATTGGTCCCGCCTATGGGGCTCAATTAGCTAAACGCGTACGTCGTATGCCACAAGAGCCATACAAATTGAATCAAGTTGAATACATTCTACATGAGTTGCAGCATAATCCATCATCAAGACGAATTATGACAACATTATACGATGTAGATGATTTAGATGATATGGCTCTGGAACCATGTGTATTTATGACCAACTGGCAAGTAGACGAAGATAATCGTTTGCACTTAAACGTTGTACAGCGTTCTGCCGATTTGGCACTCGGTGTGCCATTTAACTGGGCTCAATATGGTGTATTACATCGTCGAATCGCACAATGTTTGGGTTATGAACTAGGAAATATGACATGGACAATTTTTAACGCTCATGTATATTTACGACATGTTCCATTATTGGAAAAACAAATCAATGAACGAGTGACAGATGAACCTGTAAAATTGTTACTACCAGAAGATATATCATATTTTGATGTACCATTCACGGAGATTAAAGTTATGGACTATAACCCGAACGAAAAAGAATTGAAACCTAAAGAACGCACTTATCGTTATGAAGTCGTAATATAACCACTCGCCTACGCGAGTGGTAGGAAATGGGGCCAACGCCCACACTCCTTTTTATTTTTGGAAAAATAAAATACTATCAAACAGTAACTCCACAATCACTACGTGATTAGTTATGGAATGGGACAAGGTCCCAAACCCTGGTTTCTTTTTGAAAAATAAAGAAAGGATAACAGAACATTTTCGAACCCGAAACTGAACCACGAAAGTGGGAAAACTGACAGCTAATCAGAACATTTCAGAACCCGAAACCGAACCACGACAGTGGGGAAAAACTGACGGTAAAAACTATGACATTATTATTTTGGAAAACAATTCGTTTTATTTTTTTAGAACAGCTATTTTAACAATGATATTAATAGCTGTTGGATTTGGTATTCTCATTGCGATAGTCACTAGTGTAGGGTCAGTAGCATTATTTACAGGTATGATTAAAGAAATTGATAACGGTATCAACCCTAAATATACGACATCCATATACTGGTGAATTTATCCCTAAAATCCCAAGATAACGAATTGATAATAAGAACAATAAAAATTGAAAGAGAGGTTGCCCAATGTGGCAAAATAAACAAAACATGAAAAATTTCATTAACGAATTTGAGAAACAAACAAAACAATCACAGGTGATGAAACATTCATCTTCGCGTATAACAATCCGAATGTATTTTCGGGGAACTGGCGTCGTAACTTTCGGCGATGAAGACCAACAAGCTCGATTATTGGCGGGTACAATTAACGGATTGCCGCAAGCATCTAAAGAACTATTGATGTCTTATTTAGTGGTTGATGACCCCCGAAACAATTATCGCTGCAGCATTGGCATATATTGACCAAAAACAAGAAAAAACGAAACGAAAAATAAACGTTGAACCGATTAGGGTGGGATGGCAATCCCACTAATTTGGCATCAGCGATGGAGGCTTTTACTGTTTTATCACAACGAAAGGAAGCAATATGAAATTTGTAGAAAAATTTAACAATCCCACAACACGATGGTTTTGTATCACGTCACCCAAAATGGGCATTTCATGCAGCTGTCAGATTGGGGAAGTGTGAAAAACGGAATGGCTAACAAGACATGTTGCATTATTGAATGAAAAAGGTGAGATAAAAGCTGTAGCTCAAATTTTAACTCGTAAAGGCATGTGGTATATACCCCGAGGACCCGTAATGGATTATACAGATAATGATTTGGTGACTACATTTCTCTTACACATCAACAATTACGCAATACGCCATCACGCTAAATATATAAAAATTGACCCACCGGTTATTCGTACATATGCCAACGGGAACGGTTTAAATGCGACAAAACATAACAGCCAAATCGTAGACCAATTTATTGTCTGCGGATATGAGCATCAAGGATTTTCACTCGAAATGAACTCCACAGTGCAGCCAAGATATAACATGGTGACAGACACATCAAAAGATATCCTGGAAATTCTAGATAAAAAGACACGTCGATTAGTACGCGATGCTTACAAAAAACACATCACAATCACAAAAGGCGATATTTCAGACCTCGACGATTTCATGCATGTCATACACTGTACAGAAAAACGACAAGGTATTCATTTGCGCAATAAAACGTATTTTTGAAACACTGATGAAAAATTCGAGATAAAAGTTAACTCATATATAGCCCGAATAAACGTACATGACTCATTGAAGCATGAAGAAACAAGAAAAGTTGAAATAGAAGAAGAATTAAAGCATTGTCACTCAGCACCTAAAAAAGCGAGAAAATTACTTGAACAACTAGAGAGTGTCAACCGTACAATTGCTCAATTATGTGAAATCGAAACGACCAAAGAACCTCAAGTGGTCTGTGGAGCATTATCCATCCGTCATGGTAATAAGGAAGAAATTCTATACGCGGGCAACGACGAACGATTTGCAAAAATTTTCAGGTCAATATGCGGTTTTTTTGCTCATTTAATGAGTGAGTCCCACAAAAACGGAATCAAAGAAGTTTCAATGGGTGGAGTAACTGGTGATTTATCTGATAGCTTATCAAAATTCAAATCCAAGTTCGCAACGCAAGTAATCGAATACTATGGTGAATTTGATTTACCATTATCCAAAACATATGACTATCTATACAACAAAAGTTTTGCCGATGTATAGAAAAATTTAGAAAATCATTCAAACGCACTTGACAAAATTGATAAAAATTTGGTAATCTAAAGTGGGATAAGGTTTTGGTTTTTCACAAACATATTTGGCATAAAATAGTTCCTTTTTACGCATATTTCTAAATTACTATTCGCCAACCATCGGCATAAAAGCAGTTCCTTTGATATTTGGGTAAATGATTACTGCTCGTTGCAAAACAAGCCCGACAGTGTTCGGGCTTTATTTTTATATTTAAGGAGGAAATACATGTTATATATAGAAGTAAAAATATTTGAACAAATTCAACAGAAAAACATATCAAATCCGAAAACGATTATAACTATTCATTAAAATTATTAAAATATGGTATTGCATTGGAACCATTCATCCCAGTAGATAAAGACATTTATAAAACATTGGTTGATACGTGTGGGATGGACATTGAAAATGCCAACTCAACGTTTTTACAAAAACCTTTGCTGAACGAGAAGGTAAGACATGGTTTGAAGTAGTCATTGACAGATTGACACATTATTACACAAATGGCACATACCAACCAAACGACGTCGACGAAAAAGTTTTTGAATATGTTAATAAAACATTTAAACATATCAATGTAGTTGATGGTGAAATCATTAAAAACGAATTGAGTCACCTAGTAAACCAACCACTCGCCTTACCAAATCATGAATTAGAAGATTTAGCCGACACATTAACTGAATATGGCGTGTCAAATGTGACAGGTAATAAAGATATTCAGGTTATTCTTAATGCGAAAAATGGAAAAGCTCTCAAAGACGTACGTATGTTTGTCAAGCAATTGAATTATACAATATTCGACGATATTGAAGGGATACATACACTTGATGAATTAGGATATAGATTAGAATTTGCTCGCTGGGCAAATCCCAGCCGGAAACAAAAATTAACAACGTTATTCTCAGATTATGAAAAAACCTACGGTTTGGTTGAATTATCAAAACATTACAGGCCGCACAAGAAGTATTTCTTGGTTATTCGAAAATATGTATCAGAACTGAAACCAGTAATCAATAAATTAAAAACGATTATCCGAGGTTAACCATGTGGACCATACACAACACACAGTACTAGAAATGGAAAATCCGAATTTCCAACAAATGACTGTGTATCAGCTCATCAAAACCAGAAATTTCTTGAGTGAACAACTTTCACTAACCGATAACGAATATGCTCAGGTTTATCGAGTCAGAAACGGAAAAACGTATATTAAGACTCGCTCGCCAAAACCATTAAATTGTAAAGTTTGGGAAATGAGGAATGAAATAGATAGTGAATTGAGACATCGCTATAAAAACGCCAACAAAGAAGTTTATGTTGATTTAACGGAACCAGTATCTATTAAAATGCCTACATCCGCTAAATCATATATTGGAAACTATCCAATGTATACTAAAATCACCACGGAAAATGTTCCGTTTAAGTTTGGAATATATTGGTCTGAAGAAGCGGATATTGATTTACACGCGCAATCAGTAACTGGGCAACATATTGGATTTTTATTCAGAAGAGGATTCTAATATCATTTATAGCGGTGATATGGTTCGCTTGAACAGCAGCGGCATGGCTGCAGAATCGATGTTCGTGAAAGACCCCTCTGAAAATAACTACACATTTAGTGTTCAACCATATAGTGGGGCAACAACATTCACAATGTTTATAGGTTCCGAAAACTCGCACAAGACAGAACGAGATGACATTGTGAATATGAATGAAATTTTGTTTACAACAAAAATAACAGACAAAAAACCAATTACAATCGCATCTACAGTCAATGGTAATATTGTGTTGACAAACCTATCATTGGGTGGAAAATTACCGGATGAGAAAAACAATGGTTTATTACCTGACATCATTAGACGAAAAGAACGTGCAGCTCTGACATTAATCGAATTTTGTCAAATCGTTGGATGGACTATCGTCACAACAAAAACAAACGCATGTATTGATTTTTCAATGACAAATATATCCATTAATTCGTTTGTGGAGTTATTGGGGCAATAGCATGCTGCATAATTGAAAGGGGCATAAAAATGTCACAATACACAACAACAACAAATTTAACATTTTCATCGGAACACAAGGCAAATGAGTTTGTCCATTTATTAGATGAGGCCGAAAACGAGGATGTATGGAATGATTACGGGCCTGGTTGGTTCGGTAACATATTACACATGCTGGGATTATTAGATGCCGGTATTTGTGAAAGCAACGGTGTCGTGATGTCAGTTGACATCGATAAAAATTTTGTCACCATTGAATCAGAAAGTGTGAGAGGACCTCAATTAGCCCATTAACACTGTTGGCAAATGTTGTGGATGAAAGTGTAAAGATAGAATTCATTTCATTTTCAGAATACGGTGAAGCATTAACGAATACCAACCTAGTAAAAGTACCAAACGTTTCAATTGTTGAATTGAATGACGTTACAGGAATTATAAATTTAAAAAGAACACTAGACTATGTCAAGAACGGCTCGGATAACATCCGTGTCATTCTTGCTTTTTTTAAACGAATTATGATATATTATAGATATTAAAAAGAAAGGAAAGACGAAATGTTTAATTTTAAAAATTTTTGACCCCGCACAAGCAGTCGAAGAGTATCCAACCTTAACGGATTATTTAAGAAGTGATACGTTGCCTATTTATCGAGAAGATGACAAGTTACCAATTAAAGTAGGAAATGTACCGCGAATTATCACAACAACCGAAGACGCAAATAACATTTATATAGAAATAAAATATCCAATTATCCCATTGATTAGTAATTACTAAAAACCATTATGTACAATTTAATGGAACAGATATTTATTTAACCAATAACCCATCAAAAGAAGAAAAATTTATATGTCCAATGAAAGTATATTCATTTAACTGACCAAAAAGTGGAGGTTGAACCGTATCACGTTTCTACACTAATATGGCATAACGCAAATCTACACACAGTTCCTTGCCAAGAAATTGCAGAGAGCGCCACAAAAACACTGATGCAACAATACAAAAGTTTTTAGTTGATGGTGAAAAAGTAAAGAACGATTGAAATTGGCAAATTAGCTATTTAAAGATGGAGAGGTTGCATGTGTTTAGCAACATTAGTACCAACAATTGTATCTAAACTGCATATTAATGGTTTCCCGAACAATATTCGATACCAATCAACACCGGTATTTTTATGAAAATGAAAATGGCGAAATGGATTTACTATTAACAATCACAGATGATGAGTGCCGAGAACTTGTTGATAGAATGATTCCCGGAAACAAAAATATCATCGAACTATTACGACAACATCACAAAACAGAATTGACGAGATTCATGGTAGGGTGAAATTCGAACAGAAGATTTCCCAGATGAATATGTGACTATCAAACCATTTGTGGAATATCTAGACGCGTTAGGTTTTTACATTGATGACGAATTAATGTATGATTATTTCCAATCAAAAAATATGATGGAGGATGCCCATGTCTAAATTAATTACATTTGAAGGAATCGATGGTTGTGGAAAATCAAGTGTCATTGAAGGTGTAAAACAAAAATTAGAAGCTAAGGGTCATAACGTTTTAGTTCTCCGTGAACCAGGAACGACGGCCATTGGTGAGAGTATTCGTGAACTAATCAAATCTGAAACACCTAGACACCCATCAACTGATTTATACCCTGTTTTTAGCATCACGAAATGACATGGTAAAACAAGTACTAGTTCCGGCATCAGGCATCTATGATTATATTTTAATTGACAGATATACTGATTCGACAGTTGCCTATCAAGGATATGGTATTGGATATGATATCTCAACGATTAATATCCTACAACGAGCAATCACCAAAGATGTGCGAATTGACCGAACTATTTATTTGGACGTTTCATTAGAAGAAGCTGAAAAACGAAGACAATTACGCGGAGACGCGGTTGATAAATACGAAGATGCGGAATTCTCAAAACGTAAAGAAGGTTATGAAATTATTATCAAAAACGAACCTGATAGATTTGTCGTCCTTAAAAATGAAGACTTGAACAAAACCATTGACACAGCTGTCCGAACTATAATCCATCAAACGAAGACAGACGTTACACGTACAACACTAAAGCAACATGCCGGTAAAGAACTGACTTTGCGTGCTGTAGTTGCTCGACCAGGTCGAGATAAAGATGAACTACCAACATTAATGTTGAAACACGTCAAAAAGAAACATGGGCAGAAAATTATGGCTGACCATATTTGGGTTCCTTATACACGAGATATTGTATTGGCGGGTAGTTTAATTCCAGGTGACATTATTGAGTTTACTGCAACAGCAACACCGTATGTTAAAAGACACCGAGGCCAAGATGTTGATGAATATGGAATTTCTGACGTTAAAGATGTCAAATTAGTTAAAGCTGCTCAATTTCCGAAAGATATCGAAGAGGATTGACTCGAAACGATTTGTCATATATTCATAGCGTAACACAGCCAGAATTATACAATGAATTGTTATCGCGATATGTTCGATTTGTATCAGCAATGATTTACAAATATTATAACGGGGACTGTATAAAATGGACACTTTTTCATTCCATCTGACACGACAAACTGGAAAAGGTCGCAACACATTGAAAAACGGTAATCAGATGATATCTGCAAATGATAGGTTGCACCCATTAGTAAAAGCAAATATAACCCAATATCTAAGAACATTACCTAGAGAGTATAAATGGGTAGAGCTAGTATATAATGTTGACAATCCTTGTATTGTCACCATAGACGTACATCCACCAACTAGAAGACGAATGGATGCGCCAAATTGGTATCCTACCATTAAGGCTTTAATTGATGGGTTTTGTCGATGCTGGATTATTATCAGATGATAACAATTCGATTATCCAAGAAACACGATTTAAATCGACTCAATTATCAGGAACAAAAACTATGTTTTTAAATATTGAATTTAAATCACTCGAAGAAGGTGGTGACTAAATGCCGGATTTATCCTATGAAAGAAAATATGAAGGAAAACTTGTTTGTGGTTTAGACGAAGTTGGACGAGGGTCATTAGCCGGGCCATTAGTCACAGCTGGTGTCATACTACCACTAGATGTAGAATTACCCGAAATTAATGATTCCAAGCAAATTCCAAAATCAGAACATGAACGGTTAGTGAAGGAAATATATCAAGTAGCAACCGAAGTTCGCTTTGATGTAAAAGACGCTAAAGACGTTGACAAATTAACGATAAACCCCGCAATAAAAGCATCGATGACTGATGTTGTGGATTCATTCGCTAACAAACCGGATGTACTATTAATAGATGGTAGTCCATGGCAAAAATTAGAACTACCAATAGAACAAGAAACTGTTGTTAAAGGGGATACGAAATCATTATCGATAGCCTGTGCATCACTTGTTGCAAAATATTTACACGACCAAATTATGGCTCGCCTACATCAACAATATCCGGAATTTGGATTTGATAACAACACAGGTTATGGAACAGTGCAGCATAAAAACGCATTACTAACGTATGGGTATACCCCAGAACATCGTATGAGTTATAAACCACTAAGTCAAGGTGGTTATCAACCATATAAAAGTGAAAGAAGGTGATAGGACAATATGAAAATCATCATTGTAAGAGCACCACTTCAACAATCATCAATACAATTATTGAAACCTTGGGCGGGTAGTGCTGAAACCATATATACAAACTCTGATTTATTGGTGAAAATAAGACCCAACACGGTAAAAAGTAAATGAGCCAACACATGAACAAATGGTTCAAGCAAACACCACTCATGAATTAGTATTTGTATATCCAAATATTGAACGGTTACGTAAAGATGCTGGTCAATTAGCATCGCTACCCGGTCAAAAACGAGTAATCGTGGATGGTCGAAAAGTAGATGTCGAGGATTATGTACACAGCATTAATACTAAAGACATAGAATGTTTATCAACTCCAAACGGCGCAACACTTAGACATTATCAACAACAATTAGTAGATTTCACGCTAGAGAGAAAACGTGTCGGATTATTTGTTGACATGGGATTAGGTAAAACCTTAGCGACCTTAGCAACCATAGACCAATTATTTAAAGAAAATAAAATTTCACATGAAAAACCTGTTTTGGTTGTCGCACCAAAAAAATGGTTGCATTGGATACGTGGTCTCGAGAAGCCGATAAATGGGGATATGATATTGACGTACTCATAAATATTGGGCTAACACCAAAAAAAAGAAAAGCCTTATTTGAACAGGTTAGAACTATCGAAAAGCCAACAATACTAACGACAAACCCGGAACAATTGGCTAATATTATAAAAGAATTTGAGTATGATACCAACCCTTTTGATATGGTAGTAGTTGATGAATTATCGATGTTTAAGTCGGCGCAGTCCAAACGATTTGAGCATTTAGAACAAATGACATTTGTCATATTTTTGTAGGATTGACCGGGACACCTGCACCAAACTCCTTGTTGGATATTTGGTCACAACTAGTTGTTGTGAACCCAGAAGTCAAATATGATTTGGGGCATAGTTTCTTCCAATAGAGTCACTTTTTCGCACCTGATATTGTCAACCCAAAAACAGGGTAGTCTTTTTCATGGAAATTAAACCCCGGTGCAGAGGAAACGATTTACGAAAAATCGAACCTTATGTGATATCGATGAGAGGTGACAACTTGATTGACATTCCAGACGTCACATATATAAACGAATATGTTTATATGGACAAGAAATCAAGGGATGTTTACAACCATTTTGATAGAGAAGTTCGAAAAGAACTAAAAACACTGGAGGTAAACGAGTCGGTTCATGTCGATACGGATTTGAACGAGGTTAATGTTGCAAACACGGCAATATTAAAATCAAAGCTATTGCAATTGGCAACAGGTGCAATGTATGATGCGAATGCGACTATACAAAATCGAAGTTATACCGTATTCCATGATGCAAAAATCGATAAATTGAAGGAAATTGTTGAAGTGGCAACATCACCGGTATTAGTATTTTACAACTTTGTCTCTGATTTGGAAAGAGCCAAAAAATCCATACCGAATTTAGTTGTTTTAGATACTAAAGATAAGAACGTCAATAAGGTCATTAAGAAATGGAACGACGGTCAAATTCCTATTTTGTTCGCAAATCCAAAGTCCACAGGACATGGGTTAAATTACAAGACGGTGGGCATACAATAGTTTGGTTTTCATTGACGTGGAACAACGAAATATATAGACAAGCCAACAAACGATTACACCGGTCAGGGCAAAAACACCCCGTACAAATTATTCATATAGTAACTAAAGATACAGCAGATGAGGAAATTTTACCTCGGATTAACGCAAAAGAAGAAAATCAACAGGAACTCTTAAGCGTTTTACAATTAGAATCCTAAGAAAGGAAACGAAGAAAGTCAGGTATATAAGATGAATCAAGAACAATTTAATTATGATGCGCGCACAATGATGCCCATTATTAGTGACATGGTTGCCAAGGAATCTGAAAATATCAAACAAATGTCTAATAAGTTGGTTGATATCGGAGAAACAACATTGGCAATGTCATTATTAGCAACCGAAATGCAAAAAACAAACGGACAAAAACGAGACGCATCTTGTACAAATTTTACAAAATCAAGATAATGTTATTCAAACATTACAAGGTGTCACAAATGAACTAAACCACAATCAAGTGGATTCAGAAACAGTTGAACGATTAAAAGTTGAATTTGCTGATAAGTTAGAAACAGTATTGGACATACACGGCGCTGATAAGGATGCGATTTTAAATCGTATTGGTGAAGTATATGGTGAATATACAAACAAAGTATCCGATTTATCAAATTCAATTCACAAATTAAAACGATACATTATCAAACCCATCATACCAAGAGAGAGTTAACAAACTCACAACTGAAGTGTCTCAGGTTAAAAACACATTGAAAACACTTACAGAATCACAAGAAGAAATATCACGCAAACAGCAGCAACGAATTGATGGTTTATTAAATCAGCTAAGTGATGTATACGCTAAATTTAGTACACTAATTAAAGCCACAGATGATAGTCGTGATACGATTACAAACGTAGTACAATATATGCATATAATTGAAGATAGGCTCTGACGCTTTATTAGCAATTAACACAAATACGTTAGATAATAAAGATGGAGGTGAATAATATGAGTGATTTAAAAACAATTATCACAAAGTACCATTCAACTCCAACATGATGTGCGATTAGCTACTATCGACGTCGTAGGTGTTCTTCAAACGAAAACAAAACAATACGTTGACTAAATTAGAATCCACTGTTAATGAAAGTACCAATAAAGTTGATGCAATCGACATTCAACAAATAAATATTGAAAAGAATAAACTAATTGAAAAGAAAGTATCGGATGTTGCCAATCAACAAAAAGAATTGATTGACGATTTAAACATTATGATTAACCGAACAGATGAAATTGGTCAAGCATTAACAACAGCTAAAGTTTCCGTATTGGATGAGTTATACAAACAACAACAAACAAATAGTACACAGCTTAATAATGTATCCCAACGATTAACTGAAGCGCAAAACAATGTGGCGAAACATATGAGCAAAACTACATTGGACAACATAGAAAATGCAGTCCAATTAATGGGTCAAGAGACAACAACAATGTCAAAAACATCAGAAAACGCTAATAATCGAGTCATGCACACATTGGATGACGTACAATACAAACTGAATGATTTGGCTCAAAAAGGTTCACATATTGAAGAATTGAACGATACGTTTACAAAACTAATGAAAGATATGAAAACACTTTTAACATCTGTCGATGATAAAGTGTGTCAAATTTCACCAATGTATACGGGACCTAGTGAAAAGGATATAGAGGCATCATTCAGAGAATTAGCTAATGATGATATGACACATCTATTAGAAGAGTTACGCGCGGGATATACTGGAAGTTACAAGTTTGACTTGGGACAAGAGACGAATGATATCGACAGTATAGAGAATCTTAATAATGTAAGCAACAACACATCAAACGAAACGGTTCGTGTCCAAGCGCACACAATAGACACGATTAGTAAACCGGTCACTCAACAACCAGTTGATAACGAACCCGTTATTGAACAATATATTAGTAATGAACCAGTTGTCGATGAATCTATTAATGAACCTTCGGTCACATTACAGTCAGTAGATGAATTGCAAATTCAAGAACCAATTGAAATTATTCTATCACCAGATATTGAAAATAATCAAAAACATGTCAAGGTGGATTTTGAGTATTCTCAATATGTAAAACCGGAAAAACAGGAATCTGAACTACCAAAACCAAAGAAGAAAGGTTTCTTCGCTAGACTATTTGGAGGTGAATAATGAACGAAAGAGAGACAACACTATTATCAGTATTTTGACAGCAACTACAGGAGTTGCCAAAACACTCATTGCGGTAAGAGATGAGCAAAAACAACAATCGCAACGATTGGACAAACTAGAAACCATGACAGAGCGTTCCCAATCAGATATTGAAGCAATTAGGGAACGAAATGAACAAATTGAAAATGACATTAACTAAAAGTTTAAACGACTTAGACTCAAACTTTAAGAAAGCACATGATAGTTTATTTGATGTTATGCGTACAACATTTGACAAAAAACTAAACACATTAGTAGATGTTATTGCATCTGATGATAGTGCAGAAGAGGTAACTACAAAAGTTGAAGAATTTCGTCGCGAAATGTTAGACACACTAAATAAAAACCAAGAAAATATTGAATATAAGTTGAACGCAATGAATCAATTAAAATTGATGAGAACATTAATTGAATCATTAAGCACTATGCAAGATGATGTATCTACATTGACAGATACAATTCTTCAGAATTCGGAACAGTTTACCGAATTAGCAGAGTCAAATCGTACGATGTCAGCTCGATTAGATTCCGTTGATTTGCGATTCGCTTCCTTTGTTGGACAAACTAATGAAACCAGAGAAACAGATGAAGGCTTAGATACCTTTTAAATGACATGGTTAGACTACTTGAACAACAGCATTAGAACAACGCCGATTACTCTGGCGTTGTTTTTCGTTATGATTGACGGAATAGTCAATTTGTGATACGATATAACTAGAACAAAAAGGAAGGAATTGAAAATGTCAGATACAATTATCTTATTATCAGACCGTGATAAGGTTCGGGAACGTCCCGGTATGTATATCGGAGATACCAGTGAACTAGGTCTTGAAACAATTGTACGCGAAGTTATAGACAACGCATACGATGAATATTCTAATTATAAAAATTTAGGAGACCCAATAAAGGTTACACTACATACAGACAATTCAGTAACAGTAGAGGATTACGGACGTGGTATTTCACCATATGAAAGTAAAGCAAACCCAGGTCAAATAGAAGAGCGCCTCGCTTTTACACGTATTGGTGCGGGTGGTAAAATGCGCGCTAATCGTAAAGCCAACGGGTCGCAATTTTCAGCAGGTCTAAATGGTACAGGTGCTGCTGCGACAAACTTTACATCTGAATTTTTTGAAGTGACCATTTACAAAGAAGACGGAATTTACCATGACCGTTATGAAAATGGAGGACAACCAGTAACAAAATTAATAAAGGGTGGCCTACCAAAGGAGATAAACAAAACAGGAAGAACCGGTACAAAAATTCACTTCAAACCTGATAGCACATTTTTCCGTGTGACAAAAATTTCAGCTAGTACATTAAAACGATATTTCAATCAAATGCAATATCTACACCCTGGTTCAACACTCATCTTTGAAAATGAACGAGATGATGAAAATATCACATACCATTCCGAAAAATGGATTAGTGGATTATCTCGAACTCATCGCACAAGATGAAGATAAGAGTGATTTATCAGGAAAGCCAGTAGCACTAACTGATGATTTGACAACGACAGTGATGGGAAACGAAGTAAATATGCGCTTGAATTTAGCCATGGGGTTATCTAAAAAAGACAACGGAAAAGTTTTAGCATTCACCAACACAACATATAACAAACTAGGCGGAACCCATGAAACCGGTTTTCTACAATGGTTGTTTGGCGTTGTTGAGACATTACTATAAAACGTTTAAATCTGAAATCGACAATCGAAATAAAGCGCGAATCACATTGATAAATCAAGTGAACAAAACAACCGAATTGGAAAAATTGTTTAAGAAAAAAACATGTGGAAGACCGATTTTATGCAATTATCGATTTGAAACATGACGACCCCCGAATTGCAACCACAAACGAAAAGATAAATTAGTTTCTGAAGAAGTTACTAAGTTTGTAGCGGATTCAGTATTCTCGAAAGCACTTCACGGATTTGACCGTCAGATTGCTACAATTCACAATTTAATCGATGCGATTATCAAGGAGCTATGGGAAAAAGCTAAAGAAGCGGATAAGAATGTCAAAATTGATGATAAGGACGCCAAATTATTCACATCAAGTAAATTAGCCTCTGCAAAAGGGAACAAACCGGAGTTGAATGAATTATTTCTTGTTGAAGGTGACTCTGCAGGTGGAACTATCAAATCCAACAGAGACCCAAATTTCAAGCTATTCTCGCATTGCGTGGTAAAGTTTTGAACGTGGAGAAATCAAGTTTAGAAAAAGCGTTAGCAAATGCGGAAATAACAACGTTTTTTCTCAGCACTGGGTTGCGGATTCGGTGCCAATTTTTGATATAACGAAATTGAAATATCACAAAATCATCATCGCAACTGACCAGGACGTGGATGGATTGCACATTCGAACGTTACTCATTACATTAATCGCCAAGTACGCACCTGAACTATTGCTGCGAGGTCATGTATATATTTTAGAAACACCGCTCTTTGTAAAATGAAATGAAGAATGGAAAAAGAACATTATATTTATGACAACGAGTCACAAAAAAAGCTTTCTTGGAAAAACATAGGGCACAGATTAAAAAAAGTAAACCGAAACAAAGGATTAGGTGAGTTAGAAAAAGAACAAGTCATCATCACAATTCTAACGCCAGAAACTCGAAAATTATCCCAATGTGTGGTTCCCGACATTGATGCTTTAAATCGAATCATCAAACAGTTGATGGGTACAGACGCATCAGCACGTCGTGGATACTTTTATTCAAGAATAGAAAGGAGTTGCGAAATGTCACAATACAAGAACAAATTGATTTGACAAACATATTCACAAGTAATTTTTGTGGATTATGGAATGGAAGTTATTAAAAACCGAGCAATCCCTGACATTCGAGATGGCCTAAAAACCTGTGCAGAGACGAGCGTTATTTGAATATTTCCAATCCGGAGCAACCTCAAAGAAACCGAACGTTAAAGTTGCCCGTCTATCCGGTAACATCATTGGTAAATGGCACCCGCACGGAGACTCAGCCGTTGAAGAAGCTATTGTAAATATGTCACAAGAATGGAAAAACACTAAACCGTTAGTATATATAAAAGGTAATAACGGGTCAATCTATGGTGACCCTGCGGCGGCGGGTCGATATATTGAAAGTCGAACAACGTCTCTTGGTGACGCGATGGGAACACTGTTATCACCAGATATTGTACCATATGAATGGAACTATGATGATAGTGAGCAAATGCCAACCATATTACCAGCTCAAATCCCAGTACTTTTATTGAATGGTGCTACCGGTATCGCTGTAGGACTAGCATGTTCTATCCCAACACATAACGCAAGTGATTTAATGGACACAGTCATTCAATATCTCAAGAAACCAAAATCCACAACAGAAGAATTGTTAGCAACCCTAAAAGGACCCGATTTCTCGACAGGTGGCGTTATCATCAACAAAAGTGAATTGTTACGCGCGTACGAAACAGGAAAGGTAGAATTCGTATTCGTGGTCGCATGTCTTATGACAAAAAAGAGCATGCTTTGCATGTATATGAGGTACCATTCACGAAATCAGGAGTTGTGGATGATTTGATTGCTAATATCACAATCGCGTCATTAGAAACAACTGACAAAAAAGGAAAGAAAGTACCTCCGAAAATTCCTGGTATTTCAAAAAGTGGAAAACCACTCGGGTAAAGACGGTATTGATATTAAGATATCTCTAAAAGCTGGGGTAGACCCGAAACAAATGGAAACTCAGATTTATGCAATGACCGGGATGGAAGACACCATGCCATATGATTTTCGAGCACTAAATGACGAATCCATTACGCGGTATAGTCTGAAAACATTACTTGCACGAATATGTTGAATATCAACAAGCGCTCTTGATAGCTAAATACAAGAAAGAAAAAGCACGTATCGAAAAACGAATGGAAGTATTGGCTGGTCGCATCATCCTTCAAAAGGTTATGAATGAAGTAATTGCCTGTGCCAAATTGTCAAACGGTCGAACACATCTGGAGACTATTTTGATGACCGGAGAGCGACCAAAAGGTCTCCCACGTGATTATCACAAAACCGTATCAGCTTTTCGCTTTTACGGAAATCCAAGCGAAAGATATCGCTGGTTTACCAATCTATCGAATCAGCAAAATGGATATGCAAGAAATCGTCGAGGAAGGTAAAAACTACAAAAAGAATTAACCTTTGTAGACGGTATGTTGGCGTCGGACATTAAACGACGTAACGAAATCATTAAATACCACGAAAAATATTAAGAAATTATGTCCAGAGCCAAGAAAAACGGACATTTTGGATGCTGAATTTACAACAGTATCTAAAAATTGAGATACCTGAAGCGCCTATGTATGTGGATATAGACCAATATAATTATATCCGCATCCAAGAAAAAGAACTTTGAAGGTGCAACAAAAACGACAAATAAATCAAGACTCGGAGTATTTGGTTCAGATGGTGTTATGTGGAATATCCATTTATCGGACGCAAAACCTACAACAGGTCGAGGAGTGTTATCAAATCAATTACTACCAGGAGTTGATTGTGTAGGATTCGCTGCGCTACCAGAGGCCGCCGAAGGGTTATTCTTATATAGCGACGGTTGCGCGAAACGAACGAACATGGATAAATTTATGACTAAAAACAAAAAGCAACCAAAAGTAGCGTCTGGAAAAATTAAATCAGATGCGACATTAGTTACATATGTCACAATACCACAAGGAGCACATTCGGTAACGGTAAACGGACAAACATTACCACTTTCGAAAATCGCATCACAATCAATTGCCGGTACAGGTACTAAAAATTCAAACCGTCTGATAGCTACACCATCGAGTTTTCGGGAGATATTGTTGAATCGGTAGAATCAGAATACGAAGAATTGAATGCATGGTGCATCTTTTGATAAAGATGGAACATTAACATTTGATTGGGCTATGGATGGCAGCAAACCAGAAGGTTTATATGTGACATCCTATGCCGAATTATTAAACCAAGAATTGGTGTTTGTACACACTGATGGTACAGCTAAACGTGTAGATGGAAATCAATTTGAGGTTAAAACCAAACGTACGAGTATCAAATGTGACAAAGACGGATGTGAATCCATATATATCGCCCCTGTAACAGAAACTTTATTTGCAACATTTGACACCGATACGGTGAAGAAAATCAAAGTCTCTGACATTTCAAAACAAGGTAAAACAGGTGGTGGTGTAAGAGCATTCTTCCATCCGAAACACAAACTAGTTTCTGTTATTGATGGTAAAAACAATAACACGCCGATTGTAACATTGGCAACACAACCAAAACTCAATCTAGATTCTTCTCGCATACGCGAGGGAAAATAGAATGGGAAAAATCCCATCCCTTATACCTTTTCGAAAATAAGAATCAACAAACTGTACACATGTTGCAACTGCATACGCAAGTTGAACGGAACGGGACCAGTCGAACCCTATATTCTTTTCGAAAATAAAACCAAAACGAATAAACGTAGTGTGGATATGTATCACAAAATAATTGCAGTGCACATCACACCAACTTGTGTACACGAAGTGTAGGTAACGGACGTGTCCCGTGCCCTATATTTTGAAAACAAATTATAAAAAGAGGTATAACAATATGAATAAAACAATTAAAAACTTTATCAATGAGTGCTGCAGTACTTGCCACTGCCACTGCAGTAACAAGTGTAAATGCTGCTGAAGCTGTTGAAGCACAACCAAGCGAAACACCCGTAGTAGCACACGCTCAAAAACAACAATCACTGAACAAGATGTTAAAAATGCTAAAGCTGATGTGAGATAAGGCGCAAGCTGATGTCGACGCAAAACAAGGTACTGTTGACCAAGCAAAAAGCTGACACAGGTAAACGCTGATGACAAAAATTGACCTCAATCAATAAAGACATCGACACTGCTAATAACGCAAACAAAATTATCAATGCTCAAAACGATATTATCACTAGCAAAAACAGCGGACAAGACAAAACGCAACAAACGATTTGAATACCGCTAAAGATGCCGAACGTGATGCGCATACAGCACTAGACAATGCTAACACCGCAAAAACAGAGGCTGATAATGCCCGTGACACTAAGAAAGCTGATGTGGATACGAAACAAGCAGACCTTGACGCAATCACAGACGCTAATGTACGTAAAAACATCACAAACACAACTAGCAAAATTTCAAACGTTGATAATGATTTGAACGCTAAAGGTGCACAAATCACAGCTACAGACACTAAAAATTGCTAAACAAGGGAAATCGATAACTATAGAGTTAAAGTTATTTCAACAGATTTGAACCCTGATGAACGTAATCACACAGCTCATGATAATCTTAATGATTGTGAGTATAACCATGGTTCTTCCGTAACAACCAAATGGAACCAGTTAATTTCCAAGGTGTTGATATCAAAGAAATTGACGCAACTAAAGATATGGTTGATTTCGCAGAAGCTTTAGCAGCCTATAAGAAAGCGCCATATGATTGGACAACTCGTAAATACAAAGAACGCCCAACATACCGTTACAAGGTAGATAACAAAGGTATTTCAGACGCCTTTGTCAAATTGCTTAATCAACTACGTGTTAATAACAATTTGAAGGGTGATATGGTAGTTGACGATGAGTACCTTGCATACGCGCAAAAACGTGCTGATGAAATGCAGAAAAACAGGCGTATTGCTCACACCGTGCAAGTTTAACAAACAAACCGGGCTATATCAAAGGGGTGCAACCAGACCAGAACGTTGAAAACATCCTTGGCGGGCTATCAGGCCAAATTATCGGTCGCGACGGTGAATATTTGACATTTGACCATATCGTAACTAATGAAACGTTGGCTTATGATATGTTGTTGACATACTACTCGGACTATGCAAAATGTACGAGGTTTGAAATACTGGACACCGCAAAAACTTATTGACACCAACAGGTGGTGAAAATGGGCGTTGCATTTCAACCGTCGATGGAAAAAGATAAAACAACTTATTTCGGTTCATCTCAACGCTAGTGCGCACAAAGGTTCAACCTATGAATGGGATGAAAATGACCAAATGTTCCATTCCCTAAACCAAAGCCAAGATGAAAAGGATTATTGGAACCATAGCAACAACTTTAATCAAGATGACCCAATGAACCCAACATTCTATGGTAAAAGATGAAGTTCATCGCAGACACTCATTATGTGTTTGTTAAGCGTCAAATCATCGATGACCGACCAAAAATGCAAGCAGAGTTAGATGCATTGAACGCTCAAAAAGCGACACAAGAGCTCGAACGTGATGCATTAGTTGCGAAGAAAGCTGATTTGACCCAAGAGTTGGATGCATTAAACGCCCAATTGAATGATATTGCTACAGCTCGCACAAATGCAACAACCGCTCTAAATCAAGCAAAATCTGATTTGGCTACGCTTACAGCAACAGCTCAAGACAAAGCAGATGCAGTCGTTCAAAAACAAAAAGAGTTGGATAAAGCAACAGCTCGTGTAAATGATGTAACTGCACGTATCAACACAATTCAAAGTGAAATTGACGCAGCAACAAGTAAACTCGATGATGCTATGCGTGTCCACGCGCAATTACCACAATTGCGTGCAAGTTTAACACAGGCAGAAGCAGATAGAACAAACGTGGAACAACGCATCACAGTTGCAGAGCAAGACTTAGCGGATGCCAAAGCTCGTTTGACACAAGCTCAAGCTGACCACAAATACAAATCGAGATATCTTTTCAATCGATAAGATGCTAAATGTATATACGGATGGTAACCGTGTTATTTCAGCAACACCGAAAGTTGCCCCAACAGTAGATGAATTACCAGCGTTGGATATCACAGCTGACATCCCAAGTGATTTGAATACAAAACAAAATCCTGACGGTATTGGAGCAACACCAAAAGTAGCTCCAACAGTAGATGAATTGCCAGAATTGGATATCACAGCTGACATTCCAAGTGATTTGAATACAAAAACAAAATCCGGATGGTATTGGTGCAACACCAAAAGTTGCCCAACAGCAGATAAATTACCAACGTTAAACCCTGACGAAGTTGAACAACCACTTCGTATCAAACCCTAGCACACCTATGACTCCTCGAGTTGACGTGCCAATTCTTAACCAACCTAACGTTGAACAACCAAAAGTAGAGCAACCAAAAGTTGAACAACCAAAAGTAGAGCAACCAAAAGTAGAGCAACCAAAAGTTGAACAACCTAAAGTAGAGCAACCTAAAACAAATAAAAAAGTGTGACAAAAGATATCAACACTGATTATTTTGTAGGCACTGTGGAAGCTCGTCAATTACCAAACACAGGTGAAGCTACATCTGTAGTGTCAGTAATTGCTGGATTCTTCGGACTTACCGCAGGGGTCAGTATGACACGTCGCAAAACGCGGTTAAAGAAGATACATGACTGAGGTTTTACCTCAGTCATGTGACAGCTCAAAGGCTTTATTTTTCGCAAAGCAATGTGATATAATAGAGATATAAATCAAAGGAGGACGTGAAATGCTAAAATTATATGGCAGAGATACATGTTCCAATTGTCAAACTACGAAGAAGTTTCTAGAAGCGAGAAATATAGAATATGAATGGATTGATGTTGACCATGAGCCAGCATTAATCGAATGGATAAGAAAAATGGTTATACACCCTTACCAATGATAGACGTTGGCGCGGAACAATGGAACGGATTAAATATAAATAAATTAAATGCATATGCTCAAAAAGTAAAGGATGGTAGTTGATGACTGAATATATAAACCCACAAATAATTACACAGGAAGACTATGAAGAATTGAATAAGAATTTATCCGAGTTGGGATACAAAACCCACAAATGGTGTGGATACTCAAATCAAAGAACTTATTCACGCATTAGGATATACATTGGTGAAAAACAAATGACACTGATATGTTGAATACTGAACGAGGACCTATTGTTATGATGCAAGACGCGACATTCAACAATGGCATCTATATTTTCAGAAACGAAGATGGGTCTTACTTGTTAGAAATTTTTAAAAACCAAACACAATTGATAAATCAACATTAATAACTCAAATTGTGCAGACAATGGACAATCAATTATCCCAGATAAATGTATCAGATTTAGAGGTATATGATTTAACTCAAGTATACGCACACTTAATTGCCAACCAAATCATCAAACCTATCGCAAAACACATTTATCCCGATAATGAATTGAAACAAGAGCATTATATCAACATTTATATGCCGAGATTTTTGGCAAACGTAGCCAGATATTATATAGGGGATTCCACGCTTATCGAAGAAATGAGTTAATAGCGAACCACATGCGGTTCGTTTAATGATAGACGGAGGACCAGGTTTAGTTCCAAACCCAAATGAGCAAATGAAAAATGAAAGGGGAGACGGTAATGGAACAGCTTAAAAACATATGGAAATATATCAAAACATTTAGAAATGTGTTGTTATTGGTGTTAGTTCTAATTTTGAAATATACAGTAAATCAAAAATTATTTTTCTAACATTGGTCACTTCTACATTGCATCTGATTGTCATTTCATTAATTCTCTGGGATACGGTTGTAATTTTTCAAAGATTGCGAACATTAAAAGATGATGTTAAAAGATGGTTGTACAAACACTGTTGGCGCTATTTTTGATTGGATTATTCGTCGTCATCGGATTATCTACTGTAATATCCGCAGTATCATTAGCATATCCAATCAATGTATATTCCGCAAATGAAAATAAAGAACCCGAATCAAATGTTATTTACATGACATATGACCCAAATTGTGAATACTGTAAAGCAAGTCATACAAACATGTTACGTGCGGCTCGTGCTTACGCAGATAGTCATCTAGTAAAAGTCAGAGTTGTTGACCTAAGCAAGGATACTACAATCGCGAAAAAACTAAATGAAGCCCTTGACCATGTAGGTTCAATTGTACGTTATGATGAGCAAGGAACACTTCACGAAACAATGTATACAATCGGAGATAAAGACGGAAATCCATTAGCGAATTCACCAACAAACATCTACGGTCGTATTCAGAAAGTTGGCAGTGAATGAAAAATATCTATACTGATGCATCGGCTGATAGTAACAATGCTGTTGAGTCGAGTTCACTTGTTACGACAATCATGTCGTAACAAGTGAAAAGACCCGTGTTTTAAAAAAAATTACAGTAAACCAAGCAGAAATGATGTCAGTCTTATTCGCATTAACAGAGTATCCGCGAGAACCTCTTACAATACATAGCGATTCGGAATATGTTGTCAAAACATTGAATGGGGAATATAAAATTAAAAAACATAAGGAGTTGTGGGAAATAACGAAAAAATTATTTGAACAAAGTAAATCTCACATAACCCATGTCAAAGGACATGCTAAAAACGAAAGAAATAACTGAATTGATAAGTTGGTCAGAACCACCTTACGAAATACTAGAAAATGAGGTGTCAATATGTTAGGAAAAACTCACAAAGCGTTCGGAGTCGCGTCATTAGCCGCTACCGGAATCGCATACCATGCCGTAACAACAAAAGATATCACACATATATTCATTCCGGATATTAACGATATGACCACAAGTATCCCATTTAGTGACTTATTATCATTTGCAAAATAATGATTTTAGTCGTTTATGGATAGCATTTATGATGATTGTTGGTGCGCTAGCAGGAGCGTCATATCCAGATATTGACCAAAAATTTACCAATAAAACATAGAGGCATAACACATACACTTTTGGTTTGTTATTGGATTGGTCATTTTATATATATGGGTTGATTCAAACAAACCGTTAGGTATTATTGTAACACAACAATTAGTATTACCAATCTTAATGGGTACTATAATTGGTTATATGAGTCACTTAATCGCAGACGCATTTTCGACTAGTGGAATTGCATGGTTTTACCCATTACAAGGCTATAGACCATATGCAGGTGGTGCAGAAGTTGTAAAGGGAAATCGATTTATTTTTTTCAACCGATTTATAAAGTTGGCCAAAAAATTTTTCGGAATACCCGGAAGTGTGATTTGGGCACTTATAGCCATCTTACTAACAATCATTTGGTTATTAGGTATTTAAACGAAAGGAACAAACCTAATTTGAAAAAAAACATGAAAAAATTATCTTTATTGTCTGCAACAATGGTGACGACATTAGCTGTATATACAGGTGCAGTAAATAGTGTAACTGCAACAAAGGTATATGCGGATTCGAACATTAGTGTAAAAGATATTATCAAAACGATTAAACAAGATACAAATCGTTTACCTGTGGAAAAAGTTGAGGCGGATGGAGATTCAATTGCCGATTTAACCTCAATTTTACAACAACGTCGTAAAGCAATTGCTCGTAAAATTGTTGAAGTTAACGCACACACAACGCCCGTTGAATCAGAAATTGCTAAATACGGCGAGAAAACAGAAAACACTAATGAAAATATCAAATCGGACGCTAATGCGACATTGAAAGAACAACCTAAAGAGACCGAAAAGGAACCTACAAAAGAACCTGAAACAACCAAAGAACCAGAGGTTGTACAACCACCAGTTGATGGTATCGCATTTGGCGATAATGGATTACTAATCGAACAACCATCAGGTCTCGCGCAATCAGTGGTGAACGGATTATTGGGAATTTCAGGACATTCAAATGGTGCATATTATCACCAAAACGGTCTTGATAGTATGATTAATCAATTATCAATAGCGGAAGCTAATTTGGGTAATTCACCAAATTGAAGGTGATGGATTTGGCCAAACAGGCGATGGAATGGCGGGAATTGAATCACCAGCTAGTCATCGCACATTCATCAACAATCAAGTCAATAAACGTTTCGGTGGTAGTGTTCACGCGTTGTTAAGAGCTTGGGGAACATTTTCACATGGTGGATATTAAGAAAGTGGGTGATGAGATGACTGCAAAAACTAGAACCAAAAGATTTATATAGTGAATATGTGTTTGAGTCGTATAGAGATGTTGATGATATGTTATCTCAATGTTATCCTAACGATATGGACATAGAAATTTATTATGGAGCATTGGTGGACAACATCATCGGATATTCACCTGATTATGCAAGAGCGAAGTTTAATAACGCCCAACAAGTGACAAAAAGCTCTAGAAGACATTACCAATATGTTGTCGTTTTTGGAAGAGTACGTAAACAGTTGGTCAAGTCGACAACGAGTATATTTCACTGATGATGAGGACTTTGTAGATGCTATACGAAAAAAATTGGAATCAAATTAAAGATGCAAAAATAAAAGCGAAAGAATATATATCTCACCGAAAAGTCATATTCATACCCGCAACTCTGCGAATGATAATGACAGTTCTATTGTTCATCACACTCTTCTTGTTCTTTGATTCGTTGGCATTTGATTACCGATTAAGAGATTATGCAGCCAATACAACAGATATAATTGACCATATAGGTGTTATTATATGCGGACTGATAGGCCGAATTATCGGAGATTATTATCTAGACCAAGTGATATATGAACAAGATATTATTCCATTTAGGCACTACATGTATCGTGCGTTGCGAATTTTCGGATATGTTTCTATTGCTATTATTGGAATGGTAACAACTGTATACGCAAAAGCTCCAATTGTCGTTGGATATGTATGGTTTATCATAGCCGTTTTAACATATATCGCAATGAGAATGATGAATTTTGGTATTAGTGACATCCAATTAAGAACATTTAATATATGGTTAGCAATAAAACAAACGCGGCCGAAACATATTAAAGATTGGCGAAAGTTGCTCAATTTTTCATGCTCGATTCCTTCTTCACGAAGTGATTAATATTGCAACAATAGGACTATATGGAATTTGGCTGCTGCCATACAAACGTACGACTGAAAAATACATGCTAACATAGAAGTCACACCCTTCTATGTTTGCTTTTTTTTACCAGAAATGATATAATAAAGAAAGGAGCAGATAAAAGTGATAAACAAAATGACCATTAAATGTTATGGAGACCCAACCACAGTCAAAACTTTAGTTGTTAAAACAATAAAATGACGGAGAGAAAGAATTAAAATTCAACAATGTCGAAACTAAAAATGAAAAAGGACTCGTAACAATCACTTATTTGGCAAGCGAACCAATCCCGGTAAAACCATGGTATATAACAGATTTTTAACCAAAAATCAAGGGAATTGAAAAATACGTAGATATTCATTTTTAATACAAATAAATTTTTTTGTTGTCTTTACGCAAGAAATGATTGACCGATTCAATCAACAAATAACAGCATAGGGGTGTGACTATGACAACATATCATGTAGGGGGTTTAAACCCTATTAGGAGATTTAAAACATTACAGGACGCGGTAGACAAGGCGTCATATGATGACATAATAGAGATACACAAAACCATACAAGAAACTGTGGTAATCGAAAAACCCTTACAAATAAAGGGTAACGGTAATACCTGGACCGTTGACGCAGGAAAATGGGATTGATGAGCACCCAAACTGATTATAATCGACAATGTAATATTTGAAATTGGGTCTCGTTCCAATGCAATAGTGTCCTCAAATGATATAATATTGAATGAAATAACCACAAAATTGAAAGGCCCTATAGTAGCTTTTTATCCTACAATATGGATGAAAAAAGGGCGTAATCGTATCAACAACTCGATTGTAACAAGAATTCATTTAGATGAGATAGCCGAGCTAGAGATGAATGATACAACAATATACGCATACTACGGACCCGATATCGAGACATCTGACAGAGATGAATGTTCAACAATAAAAGGTCCTATGGTGATGAATAGTGGATATATATCATCAACCACAGTATATGATGCCCAATTGAACAACACTAGAATTGGTAAATTTGTCAGAATTCATGACGCGGAATTAAATGATATTCGATTAGATTTAGAATGGGACGAGAAAATTCTCAAGTATTGCCCGACAGGAAAGAAATTGGAAAAAGAACCCACACATGGCCCAATAGCATCGAAAACAGGTAACAATTACCATTTATATTTGACAGGAAATATTTCCATTAACAATTACAAATTAGAGAACATCAATAAAGACACAACTGGTTTTCTATTTTGCAAATGCACATGTGAGTGTCACAAACGTTGATTCGCCTAAAAACCACAACTGGACAAACACTAACGCACAGAGCATATAAAACATCGCTTTCATTTAGAGATTCCATTGATGAAAACTTCTGGAATCTAGATGATTCAACATTACAACAAGTACGAAGTGAAATCGCCACAAATTCGAAACAAAAAAGCGCAATGGAACAACTGGATGAATTAATTGGTTTAGCAAACGTCAAAACAACAACTACGAACCCTATTGAACACTATTAAAATCGATAGAAATCAAGGATTTTCAAATCATATGATATTTGCTGGAAATGCGGGTACTGGTAAAACCACAGTGGCAAAACTGGTAGCGCAAGCTTTATTTGAAGTCGGTGCAATACCAGAAAACAAATGTACATTTGCCACCAATGACACGTTAGTCAAAGGTTATATCGGACAAACAGGAGAGAACGTTGCACAAATCCTAGAAGGTGCACTTGGTGGAGTACTGTTTATAGATGAAGCTTACCAATTAACAGTAAAAGAAGGTGAAAGAAGTTTCAATGATGAAGTTATTTCGGTCCTCATCAGATATATGGAAGACCACAGGGATGATTTAGTTGTAATCGCAGCAGGATACTCCAAAAGAAATGAGGCAATTTTTAGCGTCAAATATGGGTTTGTCTCGTCGATTCCAATGGATAGAATTTGATGATTATACCCTCAGAAGAAATGGTAGAAATTTTCGAATTGATGCGAAAATCGCACGATGACCAATATGGCGCGGATGTTGACCCTCGCATTATACTACCACTGTTTAGAAAGTTAGTAGAGTTGAATTTATCGCGCCCAGATGCAAAACGGACGTATAACCAACGGCGGTAACGGGGGATTAGTGAGAAACATTTATCAACGGATAACACTGGCTAAAAATGACCGATATGTAGAACAAGGAGGAGATTTAACCATTAACAAAGCCGATATTGTAAAAAGGTTTTGAAGGTGAAATGAAAACAAACATTACAAAAACAGGTGCGTGATTTATTCACCACCTTTTTAACTTGTAAACCAACAACAATTATGATATAATAGGTATACAATAGAAAAGGAGGTTAAACCTTTTGAAAAAAATAAAATTAAAGCGAGGATTTTGGAATCGCTGATGTGGTCGGAAGATACTCTGAACAGTGTAATCTTTGCTCGACCAGAAACCGCATTACATGACCCATTTTTGTACACGAATATGGATGAACTTGTTACAAAACTACATGAGTTTAAACTGGAACAAGACAAAAATCCGAACAAACTTCTAGTAGTTGACCCTGACTATGATACTGACGGGATTATGTCGGCGGCGGTTTTGACAGCTGCATTATCATGTTTCAACATTAACCATCGAGTATATATTCCGAGTATGCATGACGGATATGGTTTAAGCCCAAAAGCTGTAGATGATATGCTTGCGATGTATAGTGATGTCTCAATGATATTAACAGCCGATAACGGTACAAATGCCTATGCAGGTGTAGATTACGCTAATGAAAAAGGTATACGAGTATTGGTCACAGACCATCACTTAGGTTCTACACAACCTGCCAATGCTGAAGTGGTTGTCAACCCAAACGTACCAACAGATTATTACCCATTTAAGGGCAATGCTGGAGCTACCGTGGCATGGAAAACAATGCTTGCATATGCAAAGAAATATGCACCGGAACAAGAGAAAAAACATTTATAGATTGATTGTATTTGCTGGAATCGCTAATGTTGCAGATGTCATGCCAATTCAAGACGAAAATCATTTTATGGTTCGTGAGGCAATTCACATCTTAAATGAATTTCAAGATGGGAAACCAAATGCCATGACAGGTATCACGGGTTATGATAATGTTATGAGAGGCATTTATGACTTAGTGACATTGATGCAAATGTTTAGGGATGAAAAACGAAAAAAATGAAGGTAAAAACCATCAAAATTACCAACTGATGAACAATTAATTGGTTGGTACATTTCACCGTTATTAAATGCTCCACGACGAGTCGTCGGAACACCCACAACTGCATTTAAAGGTTTATTACATTCAAACGCAGGTACACGTGCTGAAAATATACAAGAAATGGTTCAACAGAATGAATTGAAATCCAAATTGAGAGATGATGCGATAGCATCCGTAGACCCAGAAACATTGGGAAATTATTCAAATGTTATAAACGTTGATGCACCACACGGTATAGCAGGTCTTGTCGCAGGACATTTTTGTAGGAAAAAGTCAAAAAGCCACAATCGTGTTTGCATTCCCTAATGGATTGAGAAACGATGCAATCATATCAGGTAGTGCTCGTTCGACAGAAACTGCGCCATTGCCATTGATTATCGAAGAAGTGGAAAAATTAAAACCCGGTATTGTGGTTGGAGGCGGTGGGCATGCACAAGCGGCAGGATATGCACAAGAAAAAGGTGATTTAGAATTATTCCGCGACTTATTCGACACGGCTACCCGAACTGTGATAAAACTCGTTCATGAGCAAATGGAATCACAACCAACAATTGTATTACCGCAGAATAAAATGGTATTTAGCTTTGTTGATGGTGAAGACAGTATGGAAGGATTACATTATAACGTAGCATCCGATTTAAAACTCGCAGACCACGTTATGGAAACTATACAGTTCTTTGAAACGTTAAAACCATTCGGTAAAGGTTTCGAGGCAGAAACATCATTTGTATTCCTGTTAGACCCATTTGAAATTCAAAAACATAATTTGAATTTGAATTTCTGGAAAACATTCAAAGCGGAAATTAATGGCACTGAAATATTAACGTTTGATATCGAGTTAGCAAAACCGATTAAAGACGAGAATTGAAGAGGGAAACGATGGTTTGATTGTCTGCAAATGTGAGTTGAAGAAAAATGAATTTATGGGGCGTGTAAAACCACAAATGGTTTTATCCCTCCCTTAGAAAGGATAACACATGGATAAATTAGAAGAACAAATTTTAGTGGTGGAAAGAAAAAAATTCCTAACCAAACCACTTCATGGGTTCAAACCCATATCAGAATTTCACGAACAGCTATCCAAAGCATTAGATAATATAGAAGTGAAGCGTCGAGGGACATGGAAGAAGACCCAAACTATAAACAATTGATTTCTTATGTCATTGTGAAAATGACAAAAGGCGAAACCCTCGTCTATCACCGACTCAAAGGTGGTGGTGAAGAGAGATTACACGGGAGCTCCTCGATTGGAATTAGAGTCATATGAACCCAGTTAAAAAAATATCGCTGGTGACGAACTATTATTAGAAAACACTTATCGAGAATTAGAAGAAGAAATCGGAGTTAGACCAGAACAATTAGGTCTTATTGGAGTCATCAATGATGATACGAATGAGGTTGGAAAAAGTGCATATTGGATTAGTATATCTCGCTAATATCGGAACACAACCAATCACCATTACAGAAACAGACACATTGCAAGTGGAATTCACCACAGAATTAGAGAAATATGAGTTAGAAACATGGTCGCAAACTCATCAAGGAAGCTAACATTGTCTAAATTTAAAAAAATATTTGAGCGAATTCGTAGACCATTATCGATTATATTATTAGTAATTGGTATAGCTTTTACTACTCGTTCAACCCGTAAAACAATATCTAATGAAACAATATGATTCGGAAGTCAAAACTGAACTGCGCCAATTAACGCCAGACAGTATCAAAGAGGCAGAAGCGGCCGACGCCACTTATGATTATGACGCCGTAAGTTCGATATCATTAGAAACGATATTAGCAGCAAAACAAAACCAAGCTATAGGCACTCGATGATTGGCGAAATTGCTATGCCAGAAGTGGATATGAATTTACCAATCGTAAAAGGTGTAACAGATAACAATTTGTTAGTTGGTGCTGCGACAATGAAAACCAAATCAAAAAAATGGGTGTTGGAAATTACACATTAGCGAGTCACTATTCAGATGCGTATAATGAAAGTTTATTATTTGCTCCATTAATAAGAGCAAAAGAAGGTATGAAGATATATTTAACAGACTTAGAAAATATCTATACCTATACTGTTACATCAGTAACATTAGTAGAACCAACAGCTGTTGAGGTATTAGATGAAACAGGTGAAAACATTATCACATTAGTGACATGTAATGATTTATCAGCGACAAAACGAAGAATTGTCTCGTGGAAAGTTGACAAACATAACACCAGTCAAAAAAATGCGGATAAAAACCTCACATCATATTTTTGAGTCAGAGTTTAAAAACCCTATTAGACTCAACCTGTCATGGATAAGGTGGGTTCGATTCCCACCGCAGGTTTATTAGAAAGGATAACAAATGAGTAAAACATTATTAGTCCCAGATATACATTTGAAAACATATATGTTTGAATATATAGAGCGAACCGTATTAGCACACAACGTGGATAAGATAGTATTCCTAGGTGATTATTTTGACGAATGGGATTGCAACACTAACGCACAGCTCTATTTAGAAACATGTGCCTTATTGAGAGAATTTAAACAAAAATATAAGTGTGTTTTTGTTAGGGAATCACGATGTACCATATATTACAGGGGATTATCATCATTATTCAACCCCATTGCACGATGTCAGACAAGAAATAAGTAAAAACATTGAATGAACTGGAACCAGTCATGGCGTATAAAGAAGGGAATATTTTAATAAGTCACGCCGGATACATTAAAGAACCAAATAACATGAATTTCAACAACGTTATTAGAACACAATATGGCATGCAACAATTAAGATATTATGACCAGTCTGATTTGTCACCACTATGGATACGCCCTGATACCTTGCAGTTTAAGGAAGAGTGTGAAACACCAATACAGATTGTGGGTCACACACCTGTTTCGGAACCAGAATGGTATGAAACAGATAATGGAAATCAATTCTTGGTCATTGACACGTGGTCAAAAACACCAACAGGCAATGTGTATGGCAATGAAAAATTTGTTCTCATTACTGACCAAACACAAATTGATATAATTTAAAAAAACCTAGCTAGAGGCTAGGTTTTATTTTTTTATTTTGCAAATTGAGATACACGGTCATGCAAAATCTTTCGTCAAATCAGAAACCGATTGTAGGAAATCCTGCATATCTATTTCGCTTATTTCGCCTTGTTCCTGTTTTTCAGCTATTCTATCAAAATCAGCTGGGTTCACTTGATAAATAGGTGGTAATTCAAGTTTATTCACCACAGTTTTCTGTACGGGAGCACTACCAATGTGGTCATTAAATGTTTCAGATGACACAACATTAGTAGTTTCAGCGAGTTTCGCATCTAACGAACGAGACTCTTCTAATATTTTCGATTTCGCAATTGCACTGCGTTCTTTACTTTTCTCAAACTCATCTTGCCAATCTAAGTTGTTGGCTCGAGTCCCATCCAATTTATAAGGATTAGGCGGTGTCGCTTGTTCAAGAGGGAATAATTCAGCAGCAGTTCCAAATGTCATACCGAAATCATCCAAAGTAATTTCTTTACGAGAAATAGCTATGAGAGCATCATCCAAACCTTTTTGTTCTGGGTTCCATGACATAACTCTGACAGGCCCATGAGCAGATAAAACTTCTTCCGAGTCTTTGATTCCTTTAGCAACACTACGATTATAACGACCATCAGCGTCCATAGCTACAACGGAATCTTTGATATCATATGTGTCATAAATACTTTGAGTAGATTCTATGAATTTACGAATAACACCGGGAACTTGCGAAACTATAAGACCTTTACCGTTTGTAGCTATACTATCAGTCACATCTTTCATTTCCGGTTTCTCTAGATGCTTTGCAACAATTTGACCCTTGAGTGCACCCTTCGACAACTAGCAAAGTATATCCAGCCTCTGGAGTCGCTGGCTCACGAACCGGAATGAACCCCGCTTCACTAGGACTGACCAAACGTGGTACGTCAAGACCATTTTTTTCTTTTGACCCAATCATATTCCCTGGAGCCGGCCAATTGTATTTAGCACCTGGTAACACCTTAAGAGAATCAATAATTTCAGGAATTTGATAACCTCTATCAATCAAAACTTGTTTAATATCTTGTTTAATACCGACATCAAACGTACCTTTAGCATCCTCAAATGTCGCCTTTATTATTATCCGCAAAAAGTCACCTTAAGTTCGCTCGGTGAACCGTCTTCTAATTTAAAGGTATAAATAACTTTTTCTTATCATTTTTTTCTCGAATACTCCGACGTCTGAATGGATACACCATCCGCAGCGCGAGCTTTAAGAGTTAAATTATAAGCTGAAATATCAGCACCAACTTGAAAACTTCGCCATATCACCGTTTTTATTTTTTTCATTGGAATGACATAACCACTACCGATAGAGCTGAGAGCTATCGCCCCACTACCGACCAAACGGTCACCGAAATAGAAATTATCACTTGTCTTTCTCGCATTAACACCTGGCATACCAACCATATCATCATCTACTAGGGATGGGATAATAGTTTTATTACTAGTGATAGAGAAAAATTCAGATAGGTCTTCTTCTTTGAGTCCTCGGCTCGGGTCCATCAAAATCCCTTTATGGTCAGGCCCAAAAGAACCATCTCTCAAGGTATTGATTTCAGAGAATTTAGACCAAACATCCGATTGGTGCTTTTGCCATGCATCATTATTTTTCAAAACTGTAATATTTATTTATCACAGTATCATTACTCGGCATGTAGGCAGAACCTTCACCATGTTTAGGGTTTAGAAGATAAATATTATCATTGAATCGGTTAATGGTTGGTACATTATAATTAGTACCTACACGACCAAGTTCACCAGACATAATATCTAAACTTTTACGACTGACTTTACCAGAATCTAAAAGTTCTTTATCGTATGACACCGCAATATAATCAAACGAACTGTTATTTTGCTGCGCGATGCACCTCCGCTTTGAAATTTTTTTCCACGGTTTAGTCACTCAATATTGAACGCGTTCAGATTATCCGTTGACCGAAACGAAGGTTTATCAGACAATGTGAAAATTAAAGGGTTTTTTTATAATCCATGTACAATTCCTCCTGTATCATTCTTAATTACATTATAACATTATTTAGAGTGTTTGTCACAAAAATAGCCTAAGATAACTGTTGCATTCTAGCAACATTTGTGATATGATATAAATAGCTAAAAGAAAGGACTGAAATTATGTTGAAAACAAAAACGATTTGCCATTTGGCTGTATTCTAGTAAGGTATTAAAGCAACTTTATAAAAACATATTAGCGATTATCGCTGTCACCGCATCTGTCGTATATATAAGAGCCTTAGTATTAGGATTCGGAGAGCAATACGCAGGTGTCATAGAGACATTACATCTATTACCGATATTAGCTATTTATTTTTGGGTATATTACTGTTGCCATATTTAAATACAAAATGGGCAATGACAAATATGGTCTACGAGCTCTTAATGCCACGGGATTGGTAACAGCGTTTTTCCTCGCAATTATCCTAGTGTATGAAAAACGTCAGAGGAAATAAGTTCTTTTGTTCCAATTTTTTATTGATTGTAGCATTAGTAGTTTACTTATTAAACTTATTACAAAAGGCTTTAGATAAATATATCCAAACAAATATCATTTTTAAATCCAATGAATTTAGAACAGTATGAACTCTACAATGAATTTCGCAAAGTACGAACAACAAAAGAGAACGTGTCAGAACTGACAAAAATATTAATACGACCAGAAGTACAAGAGCTCTTTTATATTTCGGGGTTTTATGATATGCGATACATAAGTAATGGTAACGAATTCACGCAACAATCAGCAAAGATTTCTTTTGATGTGTTTGGTAATCGAAATGGTACTCATGTATTCACGCAACCTTTAGAATTCAGTTCAACAAACTCGAAGGAAAGTTTTCATAAAAAACTCACATGTATTCATTCACCTGCATGTTTCAACTCAAACGAACAAGAATTAAAAATGCCAGAACAACCTGTCGAAACACCTATGAATACGGCAAACGAGAATGTCGCAAAAAAGGACGAAATGATATCTGTAATTGAAACAAATACTAAGCCAACTTTAGTCACCACCGAATCAATTGAAATTGTAGGTGATGCAGCATTCATCCCACCAGTTACACATAAAAAAACTAAAAACATAAGAAAAACAAAAAACGACGCAAACGTCGTAAATAATGGTGCGTCGCGCACCATTATTTTATAGGAGCATCGTCCTGTACTGAAAATAATTGACACGAATATACACAAGAGGTAAAATGGTACATAGAAAGGAGGTTCTCACCTATGAGATTGAACCTACAAGTGAAACTCTATCCAACAAAACAGATGAAAACCTACCTGGATTCTTTTATGGAATATAAAGCTGAAAAGTTCGAAAAGGAATTGGTCATCGCAGATAAATATTACCCCTCAACCCAGCGTTGTTCCTCTTGTGGGCACATCAAAACGGACGATGAGAAGATAACCTTAGCCGGTAATCAAAAACATGGCACTCGCCATGATGAATATCACTGTTACCAATGTGGTTATCAAGGGGATAGAGACTACAATGCGGTCTTAAACTTATTAGCATTGATATAAAAAGAAAGGATTGAGGCTGGCTCGGCCTCTGAGGATGTATATCCTCTTGATGCGTTAGGAGGTTGCTCTGTCGTTACTATGCGAATGCAAATACGGGAATGCAACTGTTGACGAACGTGAGAAGAACCGATAGGTAAAATCAACAATACTAATCTGTCTATATTTGACGAGGTTTTTCGGAGCAGAAAATATGCGCAAATTAAAAACATTTATAAAAGGCGCTACTATAATTGGACTATTCCTAGGAATTGTTGGCTTTACAGGCGCCATATTTTATATCAATAACAAACTAAAAACATTGCACTCAATAGATACTGTATATTTGAATACCTATGGTACGACCAAAAATTACAGATAAAAATGGAAAGATAATATACGAAGATACTGATAGAATCGTACAATCAACAACCTATGATGAACTACCCGACTTATATAAAAAGGATTAGTCGCTGTTGAGGATGCTGATTTTTGGGAAAGTAAAGGATATTCCATAAAAGGAATATTGCATGCTCTTACAAGAGCTCGTGGTGGTAGTACTATCGAACAACAGTTAATCAAAAACACATATTATAACGGCGGTCGAGGATATAATACTATCACTCGAAAAATACATGAAATTTTTCTTGGCCAAACAAATGGATGAAAACATTAGCAAAGAAGATATTTTAACGTATTATGTTAACAAATTAGAATTGGGTGAGGGTACTACAGGAATTAAAGCGGCGATGAGAGCATATTTTGACAAATCACCAGAACAGTATGTAGAAAAACACCTGAAAACATATCACAATTAGCTTACCTAGCAGGACTTGGACAGGCACCAACAACCCTATGATTTATATACGAGTGATGATGGATTGGAACGAAAAAGATTTAATCCTTTCCATTTGGGAAAAATAAAGGATTAATCACATCCTCAGAAGCTGCATCAGCTCAAGAATTTGATTTAAAGTCATCATTGGCAACCAGATATCATTACCAAACGAAGCAAAAGGAAATAAATAAAGAATTCCAAAACTATACACAAGAAGTGTTAAAAAGAAGTCAAAGAACTAGGATACGATGTGACCAAAGCAACGTTGACAATAAAAACACACTTAGACCCCTGAATTATACAATAATATTACAGTAAAGTAGTTATCGGGTGATTATCTAGATGATAATCAAGAAATTGGTGTAGCAGTCATCGACAAAAGATGGAATCGTCATCGGTATGGTTGGAGGGCGTGGGGATTCCGAATGGAATCGAGCGACTCAAAATACTCGGTCATCCGGTTCATCCATGAAACCATTTACCGCATATGGACCACTATTCCAATATTTTGGTGACAAATACAACACATCATCACGTTTTGACACTAGCCCTTACACATACCCAGGAACATCCTATGTTATGCAAAACTTTGGTGGTGCAACATATGGAAATTTAGACGCTCAACAATCACTCCGTTGGTCATTAAATACGCCTGTAGCGCGTATAGACGACGAAATTTTAGGTAGTGGTCGTATGAAAACATTTTTAAACGGATTGGGGTTGGATGTAAAAGAATCATATTCCGCGAATGATGGAATCGGTTTAAATATATCGCCATTGCAATCCGCAGCAGCTTTATAACGCAATTAATAATGGTGGAGTATACACAAGACCTAGATTTGTGGATAGTATTGGGTTTGTGGATGGAACAATTAAAAAAATTGAACCGCGCAGAAAACAAGCTATGAACGCATCTGTTGCATATGTACTATCACAAATGTTACGAGGCGTTCCTAAACAAGGTATCGGGTCAGCTATTAACGCGGATATCCCTCAATTTTCAGGATATGCCGGAAAAACAGGTTCCGTAGCATTTGAAAAAGGGATTAATAACAATTATACTTTTATGGTCCAGGAGGTTCGGATGCTTGGTATGCATCCATCACAAACGGTGGATATGCCGTTACGGTTTGGATAGGATATGACGAGCCAAACACTAGTCCGCAAAATACCAGACACGTTTCAAAGGTCAGCAAAACAATAGGGAAAAACCTTCAATTAATGTTGAATGACGGTAGAAATGTCCCCAACTGGACGAAACCTGATACCGTAACGCAAATATCAGGTAGTGATTTATCAGCTCATTACGCAATAACAGATGCGGGTGACATCACAACCGGAATTGGCGCATCTATTAATGAGTTGGACGTATTTCCAACTATTAAATCAATTGTTCCAGGAACAAAGGCCGACATGGACTGGTACAACAAAATTGAATAAAAATGAGCGTGAAAAATATGATGCGTATCAAAAATCACCAGAAGACTTTGAAAATGATGGGGTCTTGAAAGATTCCATATATAAACTCATCACAGGGAGAGGTGGTAACTAATGACAATAACAGAAGGACGATTGGCTCGCTTCAAAAAGAAACAAGCACATCGTAAAAAAATATTTGGTACTACCTACGGTGCCGTCATAACTCTATTCATAATCGCCAGCTTGTCTATGATTGTATCCATCACATATTTATATCGCAGTACCAAAAAATGGGAAAGTTCTCAATCACATATTCAGATGGCAAATATAGACCCAGAATACGTAACGGATTATCCAACAGTAGATGCAAAAGCCTTTGTTGAAATGTCAGAAAAGGTAAATTACGCGTTGAAAAGTATTGACGAAAATAAGAAAAAACCCGCGAGTGGTGAGGATATTATAAAGGAATCAACCGCGTTTATTCAGAAACATCATTTAGAAAACAGCACATTAAAATCATCAACAGAAAGATTGATAACTTATATGGAATACTTTGATGTTACGAATACAGCCTACACAAACCCAAATACAACAAAATTAAAGGAAACATATTCTAAATTGAGTAATTATGTTATTGAAAGTGACAGAGAACTCGATAAGGTAATGATTGATACGTTGAACAACATCATTAATAATTATGATGCAATGAACTCATTCATAGTGAATGTGTTGCCAAAATATGGCGAAGTAAAAGATGATAAATATGTTATCCCAGCCACTATTTCCGAGTTGAATTCATTAGTCGAAGAACTTCAAAAACTGAACGCATTCCCCGACTGCGGCATCATTTCTAACGGAACTCCAAAACCAAAAAGATTCAATCATGAAAACAATAAAGTCCATTCAGCTAATTTAAATTATTTAGAATTCAAAGCCCTGGTTAAAAAGTTAGATGGTTTGTACATACAACGGTCGACCATCAAAACATATGAAGATGTTGTAAAAAAATGGATGGAAAGTTGATGGAAAACACAAAAATAGCGACAAAGTGAAAGAAATCGTGTATAATGGTATTAGAGTGGAAGAAACAGATTGGATACGTTTAGACGCAAAACCGGACATCGTGTTTGATGAACCAACAAAACCAAATCAGGGTCAACAACAAAATCAACAAAATCCAAAATCAAAAATCAAAAATACAAATCAAACACAAACAACCACGAACGCCCAAACGCAACCATCTAGTTCTGAAAACCCAGCGACTACGACTGAATCATCAGAATCTACACGTAGTCGTAATGAAAGGTAGATTATGATATCTCATATTGTTAATCGCAATGCTCGTGATTTGTATAATCGGAATAATCAAGGGTATAATCAAAAGCATTATTGGCGGTATCATCTCATTCGTAATAATGAGTGCTATGTGGGTTAGCCTGGTATAATAACGTACAAACACCGCAACAGTTTATCAACATGGTTCAAGAGGTGTTACCCAAAAGCGACAAAGTTAATAACCGAGACGTGGGAAACACTGGAAAACTTACTGACACCCTTGTGGAGCTGCTCAAGGGCCGCTTCAAAAGCTACTACCAACATTGCAGGACATTATGAACAACTCTTAGGCAATGTAAAATCATCAACAACAGAAGGTAGTGTTAATTACGGTGCAACATTTGTCATGGGTGATTTAGACCACCTAAAGCGTGCAACATATGCACATATTCGAGTCAAGGACGCGCAAGAACCTCGTGTAATGGTATAAAGCGACCGGAACGCATCACAACAAAACCCCGCAGGTTGGACCAACAAAAAAGGCACTAACGACCGAACACATCTTGTAGGGTATCAATTTTCCGGTGTGAATTCCGACCCTCGTAATTTAGTGACCGCCACTGCATATTTAAATCGCGGAGTTGAGAAAAAAGGTTCAAATGAAAACAATCCAGACGGTATGTTATTCTATGAACAAAAATTAGATGAGTGGATGAAACAAAATCCTCAGCACGCATTAGATTTATATGTGGCGCCAAACTATGACGGTAACAATTTGATTCCAACAAGTATTACAATGCGTTGGGTAGGAGTTGCAGATGATGGGCAACTCATTAAAAATTCCAACTGGTGGCCACGCAACTGCAGACGGTGATATAATGACAGTCACATTACAAAAATAAGTAGGAATTAATTCCTACTTATCAGCAATCGCATACGCGATTGTTGGAAAAATGAGCTCAGCCCCGACTCCCCTCTCATACATGAAAAATATCGAAAAGAAAGGACTGAAAATATGACAACCTTCGCAGAATATCTAGTGAAGAAAGTCAATGACGCACCAAAAGACGACGCATTAAAACAAAGTTTAATCGAAGAAACAACAAACGAAGAACACATTGACAATAAAACACAAGAACAATAGAAAGGGGGAAAACGTCCCATGGATTTTTAGCTACAATTATTGAACGAAAAATCACAAACCGAAGATGTAATGACCATAGTATCTGAACTATTGAAAGAAATAATTCAATACGAAAAGTTAAGGTGAATGAACGATTTCGAGATATTTCAAACCCAGTCGTAGCAAAGAGATGTCCAAGATTGTCAAAATTAACAGAGACAAACAGTTATGAATACACAATACTTCAGGAGTTATTACCGGCACTGGTTGATTTTACAGGTCGCTCAATTGGGACATTGACCCTAATAGAACAAAGCAAACGAGACAAAATTTTAAACCAAACATATGGATTCCACTTGCACATATATGATTTGCTAAACCTATCACAAGAACCGACAGAATATATAGCGATTACGGAAAGTGTTGATGGTCAAAACAAGTTAATGGTTATAGTACCAAATGGTAAAGGTGTCAATCTGTATATTGGCAAATTAAATATCGATAACACAGTAAACAGAAATCATATCAACCCATTAATTCATGTTGATGGGAGTGACAACATACATATAACTAGTTATTCAAAAATGGGCAACAATGATTATGTTTTTGGATTCATCAACAATAAACCTATCCGTATTAGAGGGCACAAATTAATAGTGTCTGACAATGAGTATGAAATCGACCCAGCAACCTTAGCGTTTTGTAAAGATGAACACGCGGTTGCAACATATTTATTAAATATTTATAAAGAGGTTGCACGATGAAAATAATTGATAAATTACTGAAACATTATTTCAAACAATGCACGAACAAGCATTGTTAGCATTATCAACAAGAGATAATGCGGCTTACCATGTCGGTATGCACACTGCCAATATGAAAATCAATGGTGAAATTAGAAAAACCATCATACCACCACTGGACTTATATATATCAAAAGTCACCGAAAAAGGGGTAGTATCTAGTGATATCGACTATCGCATTTCATATAACCACACCACGTTTCCACTAGGTCATGTTTATGGTCAGTCCGGATATTTATGTTTAGGAAACATTCCAGTACCACCATATGTATCACAATATAATTTAATGACGCCATTAGAAACCCTATTTTTATACAATGATAAAAACATCAATCACGGCGGAGCACAATTGCCAATTACGAAGGAACAACACAATGAAGTTTTGTCATGGGCATCTGAAGTTGAAATCACAGTCAATGCAAACGCTGACCAATATTTGAAAAACGATACCATATGGGATATGTGTGCCCAACTATTAGACAAATATGACACTGAAAACGGCTCTACGAAAAATGCAAAACAGATTATTCAATATTATATTTAGAGAGGGAGGAAAATCATGACCTATTTATTACCACGTGTAGCAGATTTTGTACAAACAAGTTTCGCCCATATTTATAATGGAATTGATATTCGGTTTCAAACACCCACAAAAGTAACCGCAATACCACAATCATATTACAACAATGAATACAAAATCGACATCGATTTTTGAAGATGGTACTATCAGATATTATAGAGACCGATATTCGAAAGATATTTATAACACCGATATGTATTCGGGATTCCTAAAAGAACTTGCAGAACGTTCTGAAAATGATAAACGAAAAGCTGTCGAATATTTGACACGTCGTTTTTATGTGACAAATGAGCGACAAGTAAACAACGTAGAAGATGAAGAACAGTATTGTAAATATTTAAAACAAGTTATATCAAGGATTATGTAAAAAGGTTCTCACGAAATTTTGTACGCTTTACTTCTATACTATTCATTATTCAAGCGACATATTGAAAACAACGGAATATACAATCATGAGACAATGACACAATTACTATCGGAAATGAGCGACCAAAACGAACGCCGATATGTACCTCTATGAAGAGTTGCCGCAATTATGGAAATGACGTTGGAAATGTTACAGAAACTACTGTAATGAGTATGCGCAAAACAATGTCGTTATCATAACAAAACCCGAGAGTATAGACCCGAATATTCGCATGTCGCTCCTTATCGAAACACCAAAAACAAAGTTAGAGGGGAACGAGTCAAATGAGAGATAAACTGATTATTACACCGTGTATTGAAAAATTTGATAAAATTTCTTTGATTGACAATGGTGAGATTTTCACACCGGATAAGAAGCCATTGACAATTATTTTGAAATTTTTACAAGAAAATAATTATCGAGAATGGGAAAAACATCAAACAGACATTATTAGAATTAGAATTTACAAGAGAAGAAGTTGAACGTAAAATCACAGACAACATACCAATTGACCGTTATGAACAGTGGAGAAAAGAGTTCGACCTGTATGCATTGAATCAATGCTATTCAAGCGAGATGGATGAAAGTGCAAAAAGAGGACTCAACAAACAAGACACCACGAATTGTGTTGAACAAACGAAACTGTTTGCAGATGTTGCCATTGAAGACCAAGCATTTCTTTATCCAACAAAGAAAGGTTTTGATGTGCTAGCATTCACAACAAACAGACACTTCGTTCGCAAAAGAAACCGAAGACGGTGGATTTCTATGCGGTAATTCCGGGTTTTAAAGTTGCTCGTCAACGTAGTCGTGAACGTGTCAACGCTATCGTAGCTAGTGACAGTGTATCAACACCTCTACCAGAACAAAAAGATAACAAACGAATAGTATATATTTAAAATGAAAAAGTTACCCTAGAAAGGAGACCGCATGTTAATTACACAACACGCAGAGCAATCACTACATAACAAAATAGTATTGGAAGACGGTAAACAATTATCATATTTCGGTATAGTAGAAGCATCAAGGAAATACAACAACCACTACCTAATCATCGCCAGCAACCTTGAAATTCCTGATGACTTAGGAAATAATAAACAGTTGAATATCCATAATTCACATATTGGCACATATTATGCAAACGCTAGAAAAACAACTTTGACACGAACCACCACAGGGGTCACAACCGCACCGGAAGGAGATTTAGCATTTGTAAAACATGTAATGAATGATACTGGTATAACAATTGTATCGTCAGAGGAAGATGCTCATTATACGCGTCTCTCCCTGTTTAGCTGATGTGTTGAATTATTTGTGCACCAAAAACCAATTTATTCAAACATTATCCATAATGATAAGTTGGTGACAATTGTAGACCTACTATTCATTTCAAAAAATTGTGAGAAATTTATCAACCAAATGTTATTTTCTGTAGGGAACGCACGACAACTTGTCGAAGTGGCGGAACGAATCTTAACCGAAACAGAGACAGAAACATTGTATAATCCAGTCACACAAGAAGAACAAATTTCAATGTTTTTAGCCATGAACAAACAAAAGGACTCTAATGTAGAAGAACTAGTTTCTGACAATTTTATTCAACGAATGACGGAGCACCAAGCCTACGACTATATCAAAGAGCGCTTAGAAACGGGCGGTTTTTCGTTATCCGAAACACAACAATTTAATAGTTTGCAACACGCAGGACTTATCTTATCAGACGGTGCGAATGTCATGTATAATTTATCAGACATGGGTGCCGGTAAAACGCTGATGACTGTTGAGAGTATCATGTACGCTCAAAAAGTAACAGTTCTTGAAACAATTAAAAAAACTAAGAGCTGCCGATACATCAAACCTCGTAGAAATTAAGTTACCAGCCATTCACATCATAGCACCAACGCTGTCATTAAAATCATCATGGTTAAAAACATTCGAATTGTTTGAACCCTTAGAACAAAAGGCTGAAAATCATTATCAATATGTCATGCGTGAAGGAGAATATGAGTTTATCGGGGACATCTTTTTATCTGGTTTCACGGTCAAAAGTGGAAACATTCATGTAAACAACCTCGCACCTAACCGACAAACGCACCATTCAGACTATTTAATCATTGATGAAATTCACCAATTAATTAATCGACGAATTAAGGCTGACAAATTTATCGAGAAAAACACCAGATGAACCTATTGACATCTACAATAATTACAAAACATTTGTATTATCGGGAACACTCGCCAACTTAGACACAACGCAATGGTACAATATGATTCAGTTCCTAAACATTCCGAATCACAAATGGGGAACCCTTAGCAACACAACAGCTGAATTCACTGATGAAATTGAAACCAGTGTCGACGAGCTGCGAAAGGACCTGGCCAATATGGCTGAAAATCTGGCCGCACAGCAAAACCGTGAATTTGACCCATCATACTTGACAAATGAACGTGTCCAACATACACAGCCAAAATTAACATGGCGAGAACAATACTTCCAAATGAAATACGGCACATCAATCATTCAATTTCCAGCAAACGGAAACAATGATATAGCTCACCATTTGACGCATAAAACATGCGACATCATTAACGACCCATCAGTGTTCTCAACACCAAATTTCGAACTGTTTTATCAGTTAGTTTCTCAGTCCGTAGTGACCGCCCAATCAATCCAAATCGCAACCGAGCTATTTGGTGACCAAGCAGAACAACACAAAGCACAGGTCATCAAAACAACATCTCCATTAACATCTAAAGATTTAGAATTATTGAAGCGCTTGCATAAAATTGTTGATGACGCTGATATTTACAAATCACATTTAATCGCTAAGCTGTATCGCCAACGCAATCTTAAATCTTAACGACGGATTGCAAAGCAAATCGATTTATGATATTTTAAATGATGCCGCAAAACGAAGCACAAATTTCTTATCATATTTGACTAAAATGGATTTGGAATTATTAGAAGATATTGCAAATTCAAACTTAATTCATTTTACCTAAATTAGAAAACACTGAAAAATTCCGAATTGTCAAGGATATACTAGACAAGGAAAAATGAAACATTCCTAATCGTTGTAAACACGCCTGATGTTGCGATTCGATTATCAAAAAGCACTAGGTGTTGAGTCATTAAAAGACAAAGAAATGCGTAATGATTTGGAATATCAAGATGTTATTGATGCGTTATATACTGAAACAAAACATCGTTGTTGTTCCACAACACATGATTAAATCATCACTTGATTTAGTACAAGCAAATCGACTCATTCAATATCAATTGAATACTGACATTTCAGATATCATCCAAACTCAAAAACCGTATCAATCGTATAGGACAAACACGAGAAACAAAAAGCCTACTACATTGCCACGGATGTATTACAAGAAAATATCATTGAATTGTTCTTAGAAACATACCGAAACATTAAAGTAGCACACAAAGGTATCGTCGAATTATTCGTAGATATGGAACAACAAATTGATGTAGTTTCTGATTATTTAGCAAAATGCGCTAGAAAACTCAGTCGTAGATGACCAGGCAAGTGAAACAGAAATAACTAGGATAGTCAAAGTAAAATGGTCAAGAAATTAAACCTGACATCGACACACTAGCTATGTTATCCGACGATTACATTCAAGGTATTTGGTACGGTTCGAACATCTTGGTCAAATCACCAACAGGTAATACATTGATACTGGCTCAAATGCGCAAAGAATCAGAAAAACCACAATTAGTAGACATCACTATTGAAAGGTTATAAAATGCTAAAAATTTCCTAAAATTCATAACCCATCTATTTATTTAATTGGGGCTGGTGGTACAGGTGGATTCACCTTTACCAACCTCACCCGTTTATTAGCTCGGAACAAATACACCTATTACAATTTTTGACGGTGACATTGTAGAACCAAAAAAATTTGAAAAGACAACAATTCTCCAAAGACGATATCGGGGAAAACAAAGCAGACGCATTATTCAATAACGCAAATAAAACTATTTTTGGATTTGTCACCGGTCAATGTGATGAAACAATACATTACAGACGAAGATGAGTTCATTGCCGATATTTTGGTGAATTTACCAGAAAATGGTACGCCGATTATCATTTCAGCTGTTGATAATGTTGCCACTCGTAAACTCATCAACAAAGCTCTTGACGATATGATTGACTATTACATTGCAATCGATTCAGGAAATAATAATCAAGGTGGACAAGTTGTTGTGACATCTAACCAGATGGTTCGAGAAAAACGACATGCGTTCGACGACGACACATTAGTGCAATTGGCCAATATGTTTGAAGTTTATCCCGAACTTAATAACGTTGAAGATAACAACCCCGGTTTGCATCAATCATGCGATGAAGTAGTTGAAAGTGAACCACAAGCTATGATGGCTAACAGTCGTAATGGTGATATTATTGCAAATATTATCATGACATTACTCGCAGATGAAGATTTGGCAGGTAATGTTTACGAAAGTAAATTGACGGATTTTACGACCACAACACGAACAGTAACAGCTTAAACTACTAGCATTTAATATCAAATTATGGTATAATAAATTAAAGACTGATAACGGGACAAGTCCCGAACCCTATTCCATTCGTGAATTAGAAAGGTGGTGGATAGACAATTGAATGTATTCAAAGAATTTATTCAAGCAATTCCAGAAACCCATTCCGAAACGACTCGGTGGGAATTAAGGAACGGAATTGTATTCGAAAACGGGGAAATGTTTAACCCTGAAAACTACACGGATGATTTCTTAGTAGTATTGCAGTATTTCAAGGAATGGCAGAAGTTTGCTGATTTAGAAGCTCAAGTACTTTTTGTGACAACGGATGATTATAATAAATATTATACACATTTTTCCAATCATTGCCAATCCAAAAATCGACACAAAATTTAAAAAAATCGTTGTGCTACCACAAATCAACACAACATCAAACACCATAATTGAAGACAGTTATTGGTATAAGACAGTCAAAGGACAACCCATCATGCGTATCCATTCCCATCATCGATGGGACGCGTATCAATCACAAACAGATTTCAATTATTTGAACTCTGGGACCTTAGAAGTTGTATTTGGGCAAATCGAACAAGAAGAACCAAAACTAGCGTATTGGTTGAGCAGACATTCAGACATCCACGCAAAAGAAAAGGTTTTTATTCAACAATAAAAACTAAAAGAAAGCAGGAAAATAACATGACAAAATATTTCAACTTTAACAATGAAGAATACACTCTAACAATTGAGGAAGCAGCAGATGGAACAGTTTCATTTGTAGCAAACGGAACTGAACTTCACTTCGATAACATCCAATCTCTAGCAGAAAACTATGCATTGGCCCGCAATGTGAAAACTGACAATTTGAAAAATTGGGTATTGGTAGAAGACGGTGACTATTATTCATTCGTATTACGTGCTGCTACAGCTGGTGTAGACTTCTTCTCGCAAGAACCATCAATTTCATGGAATGAAGATGATGACTTCAAAGATAAAAAAATGAATATGAATATGAAAATGAAGATGAATTGTTAAGTCTACATCACTTAAACGACAAAGAGCGCACAGCATTGGGTTACATGTTAAACACCGATGATGAAGACGAATTGAGTGCTGCAATTTACGACAACGAAGATTTGTATGACCAAATAAAAGAATTAGTCGCAAAAATTTGAAAAACTAGGACGTGGTAATTTCAACCTTGGTTTCAAATTAGTACAAACTATTAAAAGAAGTGCACGAAGGAACCCTACCTGAACAAGTAACAGAAGAAGCTAACCGTCAATTGACAATGGCTGCCGTTGCGCGACGTGATTCATTCCAAGTTATGGTTGTAAATCTAACAGAAGGTTCAATTGCTGATGGACAACGATTAGTGAACACACCATTCCGACCAACTGAACTGGTAACAAAAAAATTGAAGGTGTATATGTAGTTTTTTTGAATGATAACAAAAACTGAGGACAATGTCCTCAGTTTTTGTTATAGTTGTAGAGAATCATGCTCTTCTAAATTGAACAACTCATTAATAAGTCGCATATTATCATCTAAGCTATAAGGTGCTTGCATAAACTCATTATCGGAACGGAATTGCTCAGAACCGTGAGCAAATTCTTGAGTGGAATCGACAATGAACGCTCGACCTGTACCCTCAGACGCACTAGCTAAAAAAATTGTTTTTTGTGCATCAGATAGTTCATTATAGTCTTTTTATGTTTCATTCATCACTCCCTCATGATTTGTTACCAAAGTTGGTAATGATTTATCATAATCATCCAATATTGGGGCGGGTTTATCAAGACCAAAGTATGGAAGTGTTTGTAATGCTTCATTGTACGTCAAAATATCACCATTAAGAGGTTCAATTGCCAACATAGCATTTGCAACATCATCTTGCACATGAATTTTATCTGAAAATTCAGAATCAATCAAATCCTGATACACTTGGTTTGGAAACGCATCTATAGCTTCAGCTGTTACGAATTTAAATTGACCTTCAACACCGTACAATTGGTTCATTATACCTTCTGCCAAAATCTCCGTATCAATTTCATCACAAACTTCTTCAGCATAATCAATAAGGAAGGGAAAATCCTCTAAACGTTCTTGCACTCGTTCAACAGCTTGTTGATGGTTCAATAAATGTTCAACCGTTTGCCAACTCATAAAAACACCTCCTATAATTGAATACCCAAGTCCATAGAAGCGATAATATCATCAATATTAATATCTTCATATGCGTCTTGCGTTTCTTGCATAGTTGTTTCAACAGCTTCATAGGAGTCACGGACAACCTCAACGGTTTCATGTTTAGTTTCTGCGGGCAATTCACGGAAAGAATCAGATTGAGTCATACCAAAGGCCTCGCGCAATTTGGCCATTTCGAATTCAAAAGCTTCTGCACGGCGAAACAATTCATTCATACGAGCGAGTCTGGCATCCATTTGAGCTTTATAATCAATCATAAATTTAATGCCATAAAACGAACACAAACAGAACGTTTCATGATTCCTTTCTATAGATTATAGTAACTTGCATCAACCTATCCGATATAATCGTGTTTGTATGATAGTACACAAGTTGTTTTCTACCTAAATATATTATATCACAAGATTAAAAATTTCTGCACAAAAAGGAAATTTAGAAAGGGGTGAGTTAGAATTACCTACCGAATTCTTACAACAGGGTCACACGGAAATTCCGTCATGATAGATAACATTTTGATAGATGCGGGATTGACTAAGAAAAAAATTAACAAAACATTATTGATATCAAAACAATTGAACATGTTTTTTATATCACATAGACACGCAGACCATTGTAATTTACCACTAGTGAGACACTTTATAACATCAGGTATCAATATTTATTTACCTCAAGGTGTGTTGGATAAAATAACAGATGAGGGCAAATTAGACCCCTTGGAATATCCAAATGTAACCCAGGTTACAGGAGCTAACACGTTTACGTGTGGTAACTATTTCGTAACGACGGTCCCACAAAAACATTGGGATATCATAAACTATGCCTTTGTCATTGAGAATGACGATATCAAATATCTATACTCAACCGATTTAGATACATTAGAACCATCCGAAATGGGAGATGGGTTACATCATTTAGGAGACTTTGACGTTATTTTTCTAGAAGGAAACTACGACGAAGAATGGCTCAGAGAATACATCATTTCTACAGTTAGAATTTTGGACGATGGATTTGATTTTGATACACTAACGTCTGATGAATTAAATAAATGGGTTAGACAGCATTATAGTCAATTACCTCGAGACATGTCAGGAGGTTTATTTAGAGCTGTACAAAATATGAGACATTTATCAAAACAACAGGCAAGAGCTTTTGTTCGCGACCATCTAAAACCTGATGGCGCATATTATGAAATTCACCGTTCGAGTATGTTTTTATGAAAAACCAAACGACTGGGACGAAGGACAATTATTGAATGGGGAATGGTAATTCCCCAGAAAGGGAAAAAGAATGACAAACAATTATCAAATTTCGGCAAGCACATGGGATGCGATTTCCGCTGAAGTTCAACGCTTAACACCCGCCATCCAAGCCGACAAGTATTTAACACCTGATGATGTTAAAGAAGTTCGTAGACTTGTCAAGCTCATTAATGACGCATCAAGTGCATATAATAAAGCTTTGACGGCATCCTATAAAGAGTATAAGGCAATGCTGAGTAAAAAAGTTGAACGAAATCGGTTATGGATACATTGACGAATACATCACAAAAACGTAATGAACAGCAAACTGCAATTTCAAACCGATTGAACGCAAAGGTTGAGCGATTTACTGAAATCGTTCATTTGGCCATTCACAAAACAAACTTGTTAAAGAACTCGCAGTTTACCGCATCAATTCCATCGCAAATGATGGCCTTATTCCGAAAATCAACTCTGGGGCTATCAACAACGAAATTTCCGATTGGGCACCAATTGAACTAGTTGTAAATGACATTATTTCGCACGCTGACGAAAAAGATGATTGAATTGTTCACTCAACTACCAGCCACCAGCAACACCGCAAAAAAACATTCGGTCAATATTTCACAACAGGTGACCGAGTACTATTAGCGAATATTATGGACGTTGTTCGCACTGACCAAGAATGGTTGATGAACCGTCATATCGCACAACAAATGCAGACTGAAATCGACCTGTTAGGTATGATTGAAGCAGTCGCACATGATAAAAACTGACGAATCACTATCCCAAATACGCAGATTGATTTCAATTTGGGATACTAAAGCATATTATATTTAAGAGAGGAAAATACATGACTAACGTATTTAACGCATCATTCGACGATTTATTGGCACAAGCAGGGTAGCCACAGGGCAAATGACAACAGCACTCGAAAGCAGAAGAACCTAAAGAAGATGTAGCCGCACCAACACCGGTTCCAAATTTTAACGACCTTTTATCACAAGCGGGTATTCAAGATGTCACACCACAAGAAAATACCGAAGAGACGCCAGTCGAACCAAATATTACAGAAGAGTATCGCGTTTCAACGGATATATTCGGTGAAAACGATAAACCAAAAAGAAGTTCCAACGTTTGAAGACCTCATGGCGAAAGCTGGGGCAGTGGAAACGAAACCAGAACCCTAAAAACAGAAACACCTAAAGAAACGACAAAACAAGAGCCTGTCGCACCAAATGCTACACTATCATTTGATGATTTAATGGCACAGGCTGGTGGAATAAAATCCGAAGTTAAACCAGAACCTGAAGTTAAGCCAGAACCTGAAGTTAAGCCAGAACCTGAAGTCAAACCAGAATCTGACGTTAAGCCAGAACCTGAAGTTAAATCAGAACCTGAAGTTAAATCAGAACCTGAAGTTAAATCAGAACCCTGACGTCAAACCAGAACCCTGAAGTTAAACCAGAACCTGCAAAACAGAAACCAAGTAAAACTAAATCAAAAACGAAAACAAAAAGCTAAAGTAGAAGAGCCAGAAATCGAAGATACATTGCTCGATAAGGATACAGTAGTTGAAATCAAAGCTGCGGTTCGTACTGTCGTTCGTTCAGCGGTTCGCGAGGCATTAAAAAGAAGCTATGTCTGATTTGACAAAAGCATTTGACAATTAAAATAAGCGGTCACATCCGTGGCCGCCTATTTATATAGGAGGAAACACCCAAATGGAGTACAATAAAGAACAATTGGCACTAATCATGGCGCCCATAGATGAAATTGTTGTTGGTGCATCAGCTGCCGGGTCTGGAAAAATCAACCACTCTAGTGGGTAGAGCCCAAAGGATTTTAAAAGCTTACCCATCAGGGCAAGTAATGCTTATTTCGTTTACCAGGAACGCGGCAGATGATTTGCGCGGCAAATTGAAAAAAAGGTTTTTATCTGAGGATGAAATGCGTCGTGTAATCACCGGTACATACCACTCAATCATGAGCCGCTTTATACGAGCAAAAGCAGTAGAAGTGGGTTTGAATCCCAATTTCTCAATTGTTGATGAATCATCAACCTTGATGCTATATCGACGCTTGGTAGAGAACAGCACTCAGTATACTGATTTATTCAGGGAGTGGACATTATCCGAAGATGATTTCAACGATGATAAGAAACTAGGCAAAAAAGAATACAATCGCATTGCTAACACCTTAAGTTTGCTCATCAATAATGCACATCCAAAAAGTTTATTGACTGGTGAATTTGACAAAGACGTTTATAAACGACTAAAACTACAGGATTTTTCTTTTGGGAAACTTAATAAGGACAAACAAAATCAAGTTGTTGCCGCATTATATAAAATTTTCCTAGATTCCATCACACATCTGCGTGAAACAAATGTCATCACATACGACCTTATTTTTGTTTATCAGCTATTTGATGGGTGAAAAGGGTTTGTTAGAATCATTCTCTCAAAGCATTATTCACACAATTGTTGACGAATTCCAAGATTCGAACTATATCCAAAATGAATGGGTTCGTAAAATTGCTGGTGAAAAGTTGACATTAATTGGTGATGTAGACCAATCAATTTATTCATTCCGAGGTGGCTGACCATCAATTATGGATGAGTATACTAAAAAAATACAAAGTTTATAACTTATCAACAAATTACCGAAGTCTACAAGAAATTTTTGGATGTTGGAAATACCGTTATTGAAACCAATATTGAAGGTAGCGCTAGTCGAAAACCTATGGTTGCGGCACGAGAAACCAAAGGATTAACCGGTTTAAACTGGTTCCATACAAGTTCAGATTCTGAAGAAGCCGCTCACATCATCAGCGTGATAAAAAGCTATGAATCAACAAGGGGTAGCGTTTGAAGATATGGCAATCTTAGTTCGCTCACGAATGGCATTACCAATTTTAAACCAACAACTACAGCTAGCGGGTATACCATTGAACGATACGACAAAGTTTGCCGATTTTATGAAGTCAGAAGTAATGGTTGACATGATGAATTTCTTGAAAATATTCACAAATCCAAAGGATATTTATGCATTTATGGCAACCCTCGACCGACCAAAACGCGGAATCGGACCTGTGGCATTAGAAAAATTAGAATTAATGGCTAAAAATGTGACCAATCATTAGTCGAATTCATTTTATCGGATAATATTGACAAATTAACTCCTGCTCTCAAGAAAAAGTTATTGACTATGGAACCGTATATAGAGAACTAATTTCTCACAATAAAGATATGTCATTACAAGAAGCCGTAGATTTTTTTATTACACAAAAACTGGATATATCAATTGGATAAACGGTCTAAAAGACAATGAGCGTTATCTACGACATATTGACATGCTACATCAAGTAGTGGATGAATACGCAAAACAATACGCGGAAGAACAAGGTGAAAATGAATGGACTTTGTTTGATATCGCAAGCAACTTTACATTTGAAATGTCTTCAGCTGTCAAAGAGGAGCACCCGGAAGGGTTAACCATATCCACAATACATGGTTCTAAAGGTTTAGAATGGAAAGTGGTATTCATGGTTGGAGTTGAAAAAGGAGTATTTCCTATGAGAAACATCCCAGATGAATTAGAAGACGAAAGACGCTTAATGTATGTTGCCACAACACGCGCCAAAGACGTGTTATTATATTACACCACTGATAGCAGAGTGACAACACAACGTGAGTTGGAGCCATCAATTTTGATGGAAGAAACAAAATTGAACCGAAAAGACATATAGAGGTGAAATCGCAATGTTGAAATAAATTTTAGCAACAATTGCGGTTTTAACCGCTACTGTGAATTAAACAACCCAGATGGTGTCATGCACGCTCTATATGAACCCCTAGCTGATTAAATCATTAGTACCTAGGAACTTTATGTGTTCAATAAATTTTTCAGAACAATGGAATAGATTAAAAATTTAAAATAATAGAGACAATCTAACCATATTAATGAAAATATGATATAATATAATATGAGGATAAAAGAAAGGAACAGACTTAAGGTTTGTAGAGTGGAAGCCTATGAGAAATGAATATCTCATCAAAGCAGTAACTGGGGACACAAGAAATGTATTGGGACCGGTACTTAGCGCGGCATATCAATTAGAGCCAATGGATAAATATGAGATGGTTGAAATCGCAGCAAAGGTAAATGAACAATTGGGTTATGATTTATTTGAGGAACTTTATTACCCAAGACTTGTGAAAGATTTCGCATTAGTCGCTAGAGCTGTGCAAAACAAACGCACTAAGGGGGAATTTAAATGAATTTAGTGAATAAACTTAGTGCTGAAATGAAAAATGCAGTTCGAGTACAAGATGAATTATACGATAAAATCGTGCTACCGCGATTGGGTGAGGATGATTTCCCAAATGCCTATAAGATGTATATAGAAGAACTGGGGGTTTTGATGTAAAAAGCTTTCCGAAGATGTGTTGACAAAATTACAGAACTAAAAGATTCAGACCCTCAAAAATTTGCCAATTGGGCTGAACGATTCACATATATCGGGGAGTACGCCACACATCGAAACGCGTTTGATGATAAAGTTAAAGAAATCTGACAAATGGACGGTACGCAGTCAGAAAAGCAAGCTATTTTTGACACTCTAGACCGCAACCGAACAAGGGCGCATAACGGAGTGATTTCACTGTTCAACAGTTTGAACGAAATGGCGTTAGAAAACGGAATTGCACAACCATACCCAACAACACATCCATTTGACCCCCAAAACCCAATTGACCGTGGAAATGTTGCTGATGTTTTGTTGAAGCAAGAAACGCTTTTAGAAACAACAAACTTATTGTTAACATCAGAAAAACGAGTGCAAAGTGATTCAGAGAAGTTTCGCTCAATGTCATTTTCTGAACAACTTAAAGCGGCAAAAAGAATATATGCAGGTAATCATCACAAATGATGATTTAAAAGTGGAAAAACCAGAATTGGCTAGGTAGGTGATAAAATGAAAGTTCTATCAAAAAACTTTGGGCACTCAACCCTTAATGGGCTTCAATTCAAAGATATTGAAAACATTGACGGAAAAAGACCAATTTGTTAAATTAGATAAACTAAACCCCATGCATGGCTCTGAATGGCAAAAATTCGACTATGAATATTCATCCGTGTCAGAAAGTATTGCCTCATGTGTTGCTAGACACATTCAAAGCCCGCACAGATATGCAGATTACAAGTTTGACACATTTCAACTTGGCAAAACTGAATTGACAGGTACAATGTCAGACATCTATGTCAAAAAGACATGAAGTTGAAAAAGTTTTTGTCGATTGGAAAAATGGGGCTGCGGAATCTGTAGTCGCTATATCATTGGATGATTATGCAGATAACATTGTTGACGTAAAAACAGAACAACGCTTAAATAATTTAACTGAATTATTCGAGAAAAACAAAGTACCCTAAAGAAATAGCGCGTGATTTCTTATTGGAACAAGCGGTGTTTGACACTTTATTGGGAAATGAAGACCGACTAAATAATCCGTCAAATTTTGTTCTTAGCCTATAACAAAGTTACCGATGTCGCAGTTCCTGTCACCATGGACTATGGTCGTTGCCTTCAGATGTCAAGTTGGTCAGACATGTTCGAGAAAAACCACGGCATGTATGATGACCCAGAATATGAATCTGACCTTGAATTTTTCACCACTAATATATTAGACCGTAACGATGCAATTATTCGTGGTCATAATTTCCAAAACAAGCTTTAGACGAACTCAAGGAATACGGTGCAAAACCTCTACAAATCGATATAGATTCTGTCCTATCAGATATTGAAGACCTCAAAGCCCAATTCAAAGGGCTACCATTTGAGAAATTCGCCACTATGAAATGCGAAGTTCTTACAAACGTCATGAAAGTAGCCCAAGAACACGGGTTAATTGAAAATACAAATCTAATCATGACGCCAAACGACTTACAAAACAAACGAGGACGAATTTATGACGATTAGAAAAACTGGACAAGGATTGACATTCCTCATTTCAGACGAACCTGTTATGAGTTTATCAATTAATGACAAAAATTATTACAAACATTCAAGTGGAAAAATGAATTTATTGCGGATATTATTTTACCACCTGAAAAACGTTCATATAGTGGATTGGAGCGACAACTTCAACACTATATGGCTCAAAAAGAAACTATTGCCAGAATTGTTAGACACAATTCAAACATCAGGATTTTTCTACACCTATACACTATAATCCTAGATATTGAACTAACAAAATGATTTAGTTCAGTAAGAAAGGATAGATTTATGCAGAGAATTTATAACAAAGATGCGGGACAATCAACAGAAAGTATTTGGCAAGAGCGTATTCAAAAATCGTTTGCACCATTACGAATCAACGGTTGATGTTCGCCGGGATAAACATTTCGAACTAAAACAAATGCGCGAATTAATCAAAGGTGGATATCGTCTAGATGTTCGAACGCCAAAAGTTGGCATGAGAATTGATTTCAAACCACCACATCCCGCAACATCAAAAATTAACGACTCGACCATTATATCGTATAGTCTTTAGTGGTAAAACATTTACCTTCAAAACCATCGACCAACTGTTATTATGGTTGTATAGACGAGCTGAAACTGCAATGAAAATTAATCGAGCCTTATCAAGCACCATTTATGGAATTGCTAGCAAAATAGAGAAAGACCACAACAAATATGACGAACAATAAACCACAAAAATATTTTTGGGATATTGAATCATATGATAACTTGTTCTGTGTTGGTTTATTAAACGACGATGATTTCCTCGAAATGCATTATCTCGTTGAAACTCGAGAAGCTATGCTGGAGGTACAGAGAGCATGTGACGATTCAGGTTATAACTATAAAATGTACAACTTGGCATCGGATGCCACGCGATTGTTAAAACACTTCAAACGACAAATTCCAAGTATGGGGAAAGACTCGCTTTTAGCGCAGTTTTTGGGATTAGATGAGGAAGCTGTTCAACCGAAAGTGGATGTTTATTATTCATATAACGGATTGTCTTATGATATCCAAATGATTGATTACTTTGAGAAAACAGTAGTTGCAGGTCGAACCCAGACAACACCAGCGAAACTTCGCATGTACTCGGACCAATTAATCAACAATGAGGCTCGTAAAGTTCCGACATTACCATATGAACAATATGCCAACCAAATCGATGGTGGTTATCTTAACGAAAGCATGGTTGACCAAGGGAGAATCATGATTGGTTTGAAAGACCTTGGTTGGTATGCTAGGTGGTAGCATCATCGAGAGTGAATCCAACAAAAGTGGACACTCAAACGATATTTACGGCGATATTTTATACAACATTAATGATATCAAGGAGTTTAGGGATGTTGTATACAAGAAAACAAAGTTAGAAATCACAAACACAATTCGTGCGGAGTTGTTAAAACAATATGGTGACCGATTGAACAGAAACAATATCACCATAAACTCAAGTTCTGCTAAATTTGTAGAAAACATTATTGCACCCTGATGGACCCATTAAGGACTATCCAACGTGCCACTTTATGTATCCAGCACCCCACATCGCCAAAGAAAAAGGGTAGAGCCATTTGATATTTTTGGAGTATACAAAATCATGGTATATGCAAAACGTTTACTCCCAAGTGAGTCAACACAATCCCGAAGCAGCAAAAGCTCATTTGGCAAAATTTATGTCGATATATCAATTCTATGACGCGTTTCGCGGGAAAAACTGGAACACATCAACAGCTCACTTTTTAGAACACAATATCGCACCTCACGAAAAAAGTGAGCGAAGAGAATTGTTAGACACATTTGGAACCTATCTACCGCTGATTGATAAGTATGGTAACGATTCATATACACATGTGAATTTTTCATCTGGTGGAATTCATGGTGCTGAAATTTATGTTGAACAATTGATGCAGGACCGTGCCAAAATCAAAGAACTGAAAGATAAATATAAGTATATTTCTCTAGTTCCCAAAAAGAGGTTAATACAAAAATTATTCAACCTTATCAAAAAAACAATCGAGAACAACAAAGGACGGATATCCTCAACATTTAATGCACGAAATTCCATATTTGTATCATGCGTCTCAAGAAAGTGATGAAATATTAGACCCCGAACAATTCACACCGTTTTGTTATGATGGAAAAACCAAAAGTGAAAAGTTATTGGAACGCTACAGATACACGTCAACAGGACACAGTCTACACCAAGACTTCGCCGGTTACTACCCGATGCTTTTGATTAATATGGGAGTCTTTTACGACGGAAACGGTAAAGATATTTATCGCGAAGTCTATCAACACCGTATCGCTATTAAAGGTAAATTGAAAACAATTCCATTTGGTTCACCTGAATGGATTGCAACAAACATTACCCAAGAAGGTTACAAACTGATTTTGAACTCAGCATCAGGGGTTTTAGACGGTGGTTTTGACACGAAAGTGCGCGCCAATAATAAAGCAGTATCAATGCGTATCATTGGTCAGTTGATGACCTGGATTATTGCGCAAGCATTAGCCCTTGAAGGAGCTCGCGTTCCATCATCAAATACAGATGGTATCTATGTTTTCGACATTGAGGAGTCATTGAATAAAGAAATCGTCGAAAAAGAACTATCCGCGTTATTCGTCGAAATTGACCCGGAACCTTGTTTCTTAATTTCAAAAGATACAAATAACCGCGCCGAAATCGACACAGTCAAAAAAATGAAGTTCTATCCGCACGCGGGGGTACGTTAACATCCCATGGCGGGCCGGTGGTTGATAAACGATTGACTCACCCAGCATTAGTGGACGCCGTATTGGTAAAATATTTACAAAATGAAGATATTGTAAATAAACCAATTGACAAAACACTCATTCAAAAAGCGTTGGTTGAATACCGACAAGAATGCGATAGACTAAAATTCATTAAAATGGCTGCGTGGGTAATGCGACCAACAAGTGGAAGTATATTCATTGATTCAAACAATGATGTGCATCCGGGTACGATTCGTACATGGTTAACTAAAGAAGGTGTAAGCCTCAAAACGTTACGCCACAGCACAACGAAAACCAAGTTTGAACTACGATAAAATGGCGCAAGAGTTAGATGACAATTCACCGGTCGGTGACCCGGAAGTTATTAAACGCTTAACAGAACTAAATGTTTTAGACCGCTTTGCTGACGCAATCAAAGTTGGTGAATATTGCAACTTCGTCGATTACGGAAAACCCAATAGTGAACGCACATCTCCATCGGTTTCGATTTTAGGTGAGCAAAAGATATCTAATTTATCTGAAACAGCCAAAGTTTTAATGGATAACACATCGGTTCTGAACAAAACTGAACAAGAACTTATGGAAATTGAAGCTCAGCTAGATTGGGACGAGTACGTAGACCTCATTGCTAACTTTGCAAATGTTTGGCGTAACGAACTCCAACCATCGTAAACCATTCGCATACGCGAATGGTTTTAAAATGGGCTACCGCCCAAAATCCCAATATCCCTCATGATTTCGTAAAAAAAAACGAAATTTTTTCAAAAACCCCTTGACACGGTGATACAAGTGTGATATACTTTAGTTACCATCAAGGTTGGAGACATGACGAACCTCTGTAAAACGAGTCTAACAACGATTGTCTGCCAAATCTCCAAAAACATATTTAACAAACAAAACTTAAGAAAGGACGTTAGACACCCGGGCAGAGGGGGCGCATTCGAAATGCTTGGTCTAACAACAGACGCACATGTCAAACACATTTACAGTAACACAACCTATCTCTATCTTCCCAGCTACTAAAGTAGACGGTTCTCCAACACGTCGCTTGGTTGTATCAGTAAAAACCTGAAGAATTGGGAAATATTCCGGCGGACTTGTTCGGTGTCAAAATTAGCCAATCTAAAAAGGCTGACCGTGCTGGTAAACTAGTATTCAAATACTTCGCATTCAAAGTGAGCGATGCCACACCTTGGACAGACACTGCATCAAGTAATTTTAACATTGCAACACCAGTAGAAGAAATTAAACAAGCAGTTGTAGCTGCAATCGGCCAAACAGCTGGAGCGAAAGTGCACCACCATTAACATGCCAGGTAAGTTCGCAAAACATTGAAACATCAGACGGACGTTACTCACTATATGACTTTTAACGAATCACCAGATGGTAACCTTGGTTACTACTTGAAAGGTGGAACAGTTGTAACAGTCACATTTACACCAGCTGAACACCAAGGAAATCAATATTTCCGATTGAAACTTGACGCAAATGGTCAATCACCTGAGGACATCTTCTCACGTGGTGGACGTGGTAAAATCTTTGGTCAAGATGATGCGATTGGTGGTGCAGGTTCGCAACAAGTATATACCGGCGATGCATCAGCAGAGGAAAGTGCGGCAAGCATCTGGTAATTAGGGGGTTCGATGCGATGTCAAAACGCGTAGTCATTTTGACAAAGGAACTAGGAATCGCTGACATTCCTTTGTTAAGATATATGAAACACATTGGTGACGATTGCGTGTATAAATTGACAAACGATAACGAGCGCTTTTGAATTTCTCGTTCAGCTTGTGAACGATTTAGGAAACGCTAACGGGTTTAAAGATTACACAACAACAAACGTGGAGGGGCTCACACCGAGCACCTTCTACGCTAAGTTGTGCAAACATGACCCGGCAATCCCGTCTTTTTATCTCGCTACATTAAAAAGAAGGAAAATACTCGAAAAATAGAACGTGTAACGTCTAAAGGTTTAAATGACCTAGTTCGCGGACGATTCGATACGGAGGACGATGAAGAATGTTAGAATATGTCAGAGACAATTTTAAAAACATCGAACGTTGTCTAGAGTCAGATGAATATCTAGCTTGTACAGATGGGTTAAGTGGATGCAACAAATATCCAGAAATTATGAATACATATTGCCCAGATTTACAAACAGAAATGGTTGAGACCTTAGTCGACGCTGTTTATTTTCCCGACGAGCGTGAACAAACATGCGCTTATTTAAAGCAACAACAAAAACGCTATGAAAAGAACTTGGAAGAAATTAAAAAGCGATACAATATGTTTATGTTTCGTTTAGATGACCATACACAAATCATGAAAGCAGGACGTGAACAAGCTGGATACAGTCCGGAAATTGTACGTATTAATTTACAATTCCAAGACTTGAAATTCGAATTATCTTCCTATTTGGAAGGTTATCATAAAGACCGATATCAATTACATAGCTGGTTATTGACGGTATTACAAGGTTAGACAAATCTAACCTTGTATTTTTATTTTTATTACGTTATCTTATATATATAGGAGGGTCGAAATGACACTAATTACACCACAAACAAATCCGAATGATACACTGGTATATTCTAAAAATGATTGCGTAAAATGCAAACAAACAAAGAAAATCATGGACATGAAACATGTGCCATATGTTGAAATCAACATCCAAGAATCAGAATATTTTGATGAATATATTGAGTTCTTGAAATCAGGCGCTGGTGCATTGGCTATGCCTGTTGTATATCCCGCCGTTCAATACAACATGGAACCATGGAACGATTTCAAACCACAAAACATTAATACCCTAGCATTAAAGGTGCAGGGAAATGGCTAACATATCATCCGCATTTGGAACCGTCACATTGACAGCTCCAAACAAAGAACTATTGATTCGTGCGCTTGAAGCTAATAAACGCGCCAACAAAGATGCCTACTATGATATCGATATCCCATTATATGAAGGATATGAAAATCATATTGGAGAAACGGATGGCAAGTCCTCAATCACTATGGATTTCACTGGAGCGGGTCGATGGTGTATAACGACAAATTTCGGATGGTTTTTGGTCTGAAATTGTAAAGGAAGATAAAGCTCTTAGGGAATATTTACTATCCGCACACTTCGAATATAAAGACGAGGAATCAGGCGCCGGCTTCATTGATACAGGGTCTTATGAAACCATCTGGAACCCAAACATACAAGAAAGTGAATGCACCGAGCAGACCAGTGATACATACGATTATACTGCGGAAAACCTCATTGAGATGGGTTTTTATGATGAATATGATATATATGACGGAGAATACCTTGATACCCATTGGGATGAATGGGTCACAACGGTGAACCCAGACGGTGAGCTATCAAAATTCATCCAAGAACATAACGATGAGCTTAGAGGGTTAGTCGAAGAACATCTAACGTATGTAGTATATGATGAAATCGATATCATTGACGCACTACCCGAAGGTATCGTAAAACAATGGCGAATGTCACCAAGAGAACGTGACATGGACAACTATATCGAGTCAAACATAAAAACAAACAAAAACCGAAGATTGCAATTTGATTGTTCCAACCATGATTGACGAAGAACAAACATACGTCAAATCAGTACAAATTTTAACACCGAAAGAGGTATTAAAATTGCAATGGGCTAAACAAGAAGGTGTCCCAATCCTTATGTCATATGGAAATAGTCAAATTGATGTGTCAGATGAGGTGGCACTAAAAGATTTACCAGATGATGAAGAAACACAAACGTTATTAGCTGACACATGTCAAGATAGCTCTGGTGTTTTTCGAAGAAATGCATAAACAAATTAAAAAAATATATCCAATAGGGGGTAAATCATGCATATATACACATCAGTATATGAACGAGATATCGAAAATCAAAAAAAGTAGAAACATTTCGTGATGGTGTTAAACTGTTAGCTATGGATTTACTATCTCAGTATGACGAAGACCCATCTCGATGAAGATATTATAGAGGCCATCAAAGCGATGGACTTTTCATCTGACATCACATATGAAGTCTGGGCAAAAGACGGAGGGTTTTCAGTCTACAAGTTAAAAAAATTATGAACAAGCGATTGCTTGGTCTAGCCACAATGGCAATTATGATGGTAAAATTGAAGAAGTAAACTAACATGTTATCGCCGGAATTCATGCAACACATTTCATACAACAATGTAACACAATTGACATATAAAACACTAGGAAAATTCGTTTTTTTGTGATATACTATATATATAAGATAAAAAGAAACGAAAGGAACTAGGACTATTGAAAACTAATAAACTTTTATTAAGCACAGCAGCATTCGGTTTAGCATTAACTTTTTGCAGGCACAACTGCAGGCACAACAAATGTATTTGCCGATGAGCAAAAATAGCGAGACTCCTCAAGAGAAAAGCACATTGCAAACGCTTGAGGAAGAAGTTGCGTCACTTAAAAACAACCAATCGAGTATCAAGATTCGACTAACTAATATCGCCGAGAAAAAGCAGCAAAAGCTCAAACGCTCACCGTTCAAAGTCAACTTGATGCAAGCGAAGTCAAACTTGAAAAAGCAGAACAGGCGCTACAAGCTGAAAAACCGAATTGCCGAAGCGGAGCAAAAGGCTGAAGAAGCTCGTAAAGTTGAACAAGCTAAAGCAGAAGCGGAACGAGCTCGTAAGGAGGCAATCGAAACTGGAAAACCAGTGGCCAGCAATATCGTACCGAGTTATACACCGCATGCAAACTCATATCCATGGGGTCAATGTACATGGGGCGTAAAAGTTTTAGCACCATGGGTAGGTGATTATTGGGGTAATGCTGCACACTGGGCTGCATCTGCAGCGGCTGCAGGATTCCGAACAGGAACCGCACCAGTTGCAGGGTCAGTCATCGTATGGAACGATGGTGGTTATGGTCACGTGGCATATGTTACAGATGTCCGAGAAGATGGCATGATTCAAGTATTAGAAGCTAACCATGGAGGTTCTGCTGACGCAGCTGACCCACGCGGAATTGGAAATTATCGTGGATGGTTCAATCCACAAGGAATTATGGGTAGCGTATCATATGTATACCCTAACTAATCTAGCTGGGGCGAAAGCCCCTGTTTTTTTCAAAGAAAGCAGGTGATTGAATGGCGTTAGACATGTATTTGTTTAAATTAACAAAAACCAGAACTAGATACAACAAAAGTATATACAGAATCAGAATTGAAAGACATTTCCTATGCAACGGTGGAAGATGTAAACACCGACAAACTCATTCCACAAAAAAATGCTAGATAACTTCACAGTAAAAAAATTAAAAATAGCAATTAAATATTGGGACAAGGAAAAATTATACAAAAACATTCCAACAAGCACATCCAACTATTTATAAAGGTCTATACACAAAAAGACAAGGTATTCACTCCTGAAAAACGTAGGATTTGAAGAGAAAAATGGTTACATTTTTACATTAGTAGACACGGCACGTGACGATGGTCCAGGGATTGAAATTAGTATCAAAAACGAAGCTCAATTAGAACATTATTCCACATCAAAAAGAAGCTGAATTTTATGCCTGGAAAAACAGAAGAACTAGCCCATCAAGAAGAAGGATTGACAACAAAGGTAAACTTACCGGAAAACAGTTCTTATACATTTGATAAAGCTATTGTCGAAAAACTCCACGCGGATGGATTGAGTGCAGAATTTCTAGAAAAATGGATTGACGGTCAAACCGTCTTTCACCCATGGTGGTAAAACATGAAAATTATATATTTTTAGTCTAACAGGGAACTGTAGACGATTCGCTGAAAAAGTTGGATGACCAACCACTAAATATAAAAGACATAGACGACCTGAATGAAGATGCAATACTCGTTTTTCCAACTGTCGGTTTCGGAAAAGTACCAACCTATGTAAAAATTCCTCAAAACCAACCATCAACACGTAAAAAAATGGTAGTGGTGTCAGGAAATAAAAAAATTGGGGTCCAAATTTTTTGCTGCAGGGCCGACATTGTCAAGGAGAAATTAGGTATTCCAGGATACAAAATGGAATTAGCAGGAAACGAAAATGATATTAAAATTGTAAAATCACAAATATCATACTTTCAAAAATAAAAGTATGATATAATAGAAGTGACATATAGAAGATGTCTAAACTTTATAGAATCGAGGAAAACTATTTGAACCATATCGAATTAAACAACGCAATCACGCGCGAGAAAGATGGTTTTTATGACTTGGGAAAAGACCAAGAAGCTCTCTCGGCGTATCTCGAAGAAGTAGCCGGGAAAACCCAATATTTCAATAACGAACTAGACCGATTATCGTGGTTGGTGGAGCATGATTTCTACTTTGACTGTTTCTCCTTATATGATGAACATTTCTTGAAGGAGATTTCAGCCAAAGCCTACACATATAACTTCAAATTTGCATCTTATATGGCCGCAACTAAATTTTTATCAAAGTTATGCCCTCAAAACAAATGATAAGAAAACCTTCTTGGAAAATTATGAGCAGCACATGGTAATCGTAGCCTTATATTTAGCACAAGGTGATAACTATTTCGCACTCGAATTGTTAGACACGCTCATGAAACAAGTATATCAACCTGCGACACCCACCATGTTAAATGCAGGTCGTTCACGACGTGGGGAGTTAGTATCATGTTACTTGTTATCAATCGATGACTCCATGAACTCAATCAACTACAATGAAGGTGTAGCTCGTACATTATCTAAATACGGTGGAGGTGTTGCATTAAACCTATCACGTCTTCGTGCGCGTGGTGAATCCATTAAAGAAGTGGAAGGTTGTGCAAAAGGAGTTATTCCGGTCGCTAAGTCGTTGGAAATGAGTTTCCAATACGCAGACCAACTCGGTCAACGACCAGGTGCAGGTGCTGTTTATTTGAACGTATTCCACGCAGATTTACCTGAATTTTTGGACACAAAAAAAGTAAATGCTGATGAGGGTCTACGCTTGGCAACTATTTCAACAGGTCTAATTATCCCTGATAAATTTATGGAACTAGCCAAGAAAAACGAACCATTCTATATGTTCTACCCGCACAATATTCATAAGCATTATGGTGTGCACTTAGATGATATGAACATGTCTGAAATGTATGACACACTAGTTGCGGACACACGTATCAAAAAGCGTGAAGGTTCAGCTAGAGATATTTTTAAACCAAGTCGCTAAGATGCAACTTCAATCGGGCTATCCTTACTTAATGTTTAAGGACAATGCTAACAAAGTGCACGCGCTGAAAGATATTGGCGATATTCATCAAAAGCAATTTATGTGTATCAGGGGATACTAAAATTTTAACCAAAGAATATGGATATGTGGATATTGAAACTGTATCTGGGCAAGATTTGCATGTGTGGAATGGACAGGAATGGTCTAAAGCACCTATCCGACAAACCGGTGAAAACCAAGAACTTATTCGAGTTACCTTATCGAACGGCATGCATCTTGATTGTACACCATATCATAAGTTCTACATCTATGATACAAACGAAAACATCATCGAAGTAAGAGCTGGAGAATTACAACCCGAATCGCGATTGATTGAGTTTTCGTTACCAAACGAAAATGATAATATTGTTATAATGAATGCAAACACTTTACCCGATGGTTTGCTCGAATTACAAGAAAAAGGTGTTCACAGTCAAATACAAGATGGTCGACTAGCCGTTAAAAAGGCACCAATCTTTGTTGAGCGTATTGACACATTACGAGGGAGATACGACACATACTGTTTCAACGAATCTAAACGCCATATGGGTATGTTTAACGGCATTTTGACCGGTCAATGCGTGGAAATTATGCAGTTACAAGAAGTATCAGAAATTGGTAACTATGGTGAAGAGTGGGATATCAAACGTGACATTTCATGTAATCTAGGAAGTTTGAATATCGCCAACGTAATGGACGATAAAAACATGTATGAGGCGGTCTTCGCAGCCATGAAAGCACTCACTGCTGTTTCTAACATGAGCCACATCGATAACGCGCCAGGTGTCGTTAAAGCAAATGACGAACTACACTCTGTGGGACTAGGGTTATGAACCTCCATGGTTATTTGGCTAAAAACTTAATCCCTTACGATTCTGATGAGGCAAAAGAATTCGCTGACGTTTTCTTTGCAGCCATGAACTACTACTCTATTTTGGCTAGTATGCATATTGCTCGCAAAACAAAAACAAAATTTAAAGATTTCGAAAAATCAGAATACGCCAAAGGAACCTATTTCGATAAATACATTGAACAAGATTTCTTACCAAAAACACCACTTGTCAAAGCATTATTTGAGGGTATGGATTTACCGACACAAGAAAACTGGGCAACATTGGCAAGAAGAGTACAAAAACATGGTTTGTACCACGCGTATCGTTTAGCAATTGCACCAACACAATCAATCTCATACGTACAAAACGCAACATCAAGCGTAATGCCGATTGTTGATTTAATTGAACGTCGCGCCTATGGTGATATGGAAACATATTATCCGATGCCATTCTTGGACGAATTGACAGCAGCTGTTTATCAAACAGCATATAGTATCGACCAAATGAAATTAATTGATTTAATTTCAGTTATTCAAGGTCACGTCGACCAAGGTATATCAACCATCTTGTATGTTAATTCAACCACATCCACCCGTGAATTGGCTCGTTTATACGCATATGCTCATCACAAAGGGTTGAAATCATTGTATTACACAAGAAACAAACTGTTATCGGTAGAAGAATGTACATCATGTAGTATTTAGGTGGTAGTTAGCACATAGAACCTCAAATTTTTCGCGCAAATTACCGTTCGAAATGATGACACAGGTGAAATTAAAGATATGGCACTCAATTTAGTAGTGCCATATCAAGTGCGCGGTCAAGGATGAGACACATGTACGCCGCTAGTTGGACGAAAGGCTAAATTAGAACAACTATTCAGAAAGGAACGAGGTGTGCCCCACCTCTGAGATTATTCTCTTGGCGCGTTTGAATTTCAGACGTAAGTCGTTGTACAGGGCAGAATCAATGGAAGCAGTAAACTGGAACAAACAAGATGACCTAATCTTTATGTACTGGAATCAAAACATCCAACAATTCTGGTTGGATACTGAGTTCAAAGTGTCAAAAGATATCGGAGATTGGAACACCTTATCCGAAAAAGAGAAAGACACTTATAAAAAAAGTATTGGCTGGATTGACCGGTCTAGATACTCAACAAGGTAATGTTGGGATGAATGTATTGGGGATGCACGTAGAAGATATGCGTTTACAAGCTGTATACGCATACATGAGTTTTATCGAACAAGTGCATGCCAAATCATACTCAACAATTTTCACATCCTTATTGGATTCACGAGACACAGACTACTTATTGGACGAATGGGTGCCACAACATCCAAGATTGACCTATAAGGCTAATAAAATCCTAAACTATTATAACAAATTAGTCAGCATTGACACCAAAGAAATATGATGTTTATATGGCACATGTGGCATCCGTGTTTTTAGAATCCTACCTTTTCTATTCAGGGTTCTTTTATCCACTATACTTGGCCGGTCAAGGTAAAATGACCACATCGGGTGAAATTATTCGTAAAATCATGTTGGACGAAACCATTCATGGTTCGTGCGTTGGTTATTCAGCTCAAGAAATTTATAAAACTTTAACACCTGATGAACAAAAAAAAGCTGACGAAGAAGTGGAACGCATTTTGTTAGAATTACTTGAAAAACGAAATCGCTTACACTCATGAGTTATATGACCCAATCGGTTTAGCTGATGAAGTCATCAATTACGTCAAATACAATGGGAATCGAGCCCTTCAAAACTTGGGTCGACCAGCTTATTTTGAACACGACCCAATCAATCCAATCATTGAAAATGCGCTTAACACCGCAAGTAAAAACCACGATTTCTTCTCAGTTAAAGGTGACTCTTATGTAGTACCTACAAATGTAGAAGAAATGACTGATGACGATTGGGACTTTTAATTAGTCTAAAGACCCGCACCACTCGGTAAACAGTGGTAAGCAATAATCACCAAAGGGGAAAAACATATTATGTTCAAATATCACATTCGTGGTGAAAACATCACCATTACAGAATCAATCCGCGACTATGCTGAGAAAAATCAGCAAGTTGGAAAAATACTTTGCTGACGTTTCAACTGTTACAGCACACGTAAAACGCAAAGGTATATCCAAATAAAAAGGCCAAGGCTGAAGTGACAATCCCACTACCAGGTGTAGTATTACGAGCAGAGAAACAACAGATGACCTCTACGGTAGCATCGATTTGGTGATTGACAAATTAGAACGACAAGTTCGTAAATACAAAACGCGATTAATCGACGTACTCGTAAATATGTAGAAGAACCGGTCATTACAGCACCAACTACAGAAGAGCCGGAAATCGACATCATTCGTGTCAAACGGATTGATGTGAAACCACGACTCCCAGAAGAAGCTGCGCTCAAATGGAACTATCAGGACACGATTTCTACGTCTTCCGAGATGCCGAATCAGGCAAAACACATCTAGTATATCGTCGTAGTGATGGCAAAGTAGGTCTTCTAGAAACAGACATTTAACCATTAAAAGCTAGCATTGCTAGCTTTTTCGCATTTTGCATACGCAAAAAATGCGAAAAACGGGGCTTGCCTCGAATCCCCATTCCATCTATGAAAACCATAATTATATTAAAAATACTTGCACATATCAAATATGTGTGATATAATATAAATATGAATGGGAGTTTGGTCCCGATAATCCTTTGGTGACAAGGGAAAGGTTATTCAGTGTATCGAATAGTCGCCGCTTAATAAAGCAGGTCAACCCAAGCAATACAAGATGAATGGCATCGAATACCGGTGTCAGCTTAGAAGTTAGAGCATTTAACCTAGTGTTAACCCAACGACGAGTGTTAAGGGATGTGATGGTGACGACCATCCCTATGTGAGACGATGAGTGAATCGAGGTAAGTCTGGATAGTTCGAGCAGCAACAAGAGCGCCAGGCAGTATTCAGCCAAAAAGGAGTCGTCCCTCTATCAACTGAAAACAGCTTAGACCACCGCAAGTGGTCGGTAACAGCGGGCGGATGCATTTTTGTTAGCCAAAAGCTAACGAAACATCTGGTGGTGCCTGTCCGTGGTACGCGTAAAACTTTTTGATGATTATATGTATAACAATTATATGGATTTGAATATAGGATTCTCAATCAAATATAACAAGCAAAAGTCATCACCCGAACGGGAGGAAAGTGCTCTTTTGTGGGATTAACTCACACACAAATTGCTCGCAAGGTAATTTGTGACGTCGTTAATGTAACGCAGTCGAGGGATTTAGCGGTCCTTTGATTAAATGAAACGCGGCGTAGTACAAACGTTCGTAAGGATTGGTTGACCAAATCAACCGAGCATGGAAAATACGAGCAGGAATGTTCGTGGACAAGCCTTGAATACATAATAGGGTAAAAGATTTCCGAACGCAGGTATAGTCTCAGCCTGTTTCTCATCACAGCGGGATAGAGCAGTGGTAGCTCGACAGGTTCATACCCTGTAGGTCGTGGGTTCGAATCCCACTCTCCGCAATAACGCCTTCTTAGCTCAGTAGGTAGAGCACTTCCATGGTAAGGAAGGGGTCATCGGTTCAAATCCGGTAGTAGGCATTCATACCATGGAAATTTACTCAAGAGGCTAAAGAGGTCACCTTGGAAAGGTGATAGGTGGGATTTTTCTCACGCAAGGGTTCGAATCCCTTAATTTCCTTTGCAATACTGCCGCGGATATGGCGGAATTGGCATACGCGCACGGTTGAGGGCCGTGTTGATACTATCAATACGGGTTCAAGTCCCGTTATCCGCATCGACCAACATATGTCGTTAAACTGTGAGCTGTATATAACTTACAGCGAAGCTTTAAAAGCTCTTCTTTCTTACCCTATAAAGGACGATAGGGTAACTTTTTCCTCGTACCCGCTTTTATCTTCTCAGGTACTTTCTTTCGGGAAATAGCTCAGCTTGGTAGAGCACCTGGTTTTGGGACCAGGGGCCCGCAGGTTCGAATCCTGTTTTTCCCTGATTGGTTGGTTAGACAACCAAAACCTCCTTTTATAAAGGCGACCGCATTTACTACGGGAAATATCCCGTAGTATTTTTACCGTTTTTGCGTAAAAATAAGCAAACCGAAGTTGCTTACATATCCAAACGAAGACCTTCATCTTGTAATAGTGATAATTCGGTCATAAAACTCATCTACATTGTCTTCCGTAATAGGACTTCGAAAATCAGATACGGCCTGATTGAAATCATCATTACTCACACCTGGAATATTATGTACCTCAAAGTCATCTGTAGGTTTTATCTTGAAGGTTAGTACCCTTCAACTCATTAATTTCGTCGATGCGATACCGTTGATTGATGTAATCCATATCACGAACAATTCCTTCACGTTCAATGGTCAAATTAGAAACATCACGGTCAGTGTTTCTATCATTTCTGTCATAGGCTTTTATCAATTTCTCTAACAATAGCTCTACGACGCGATTGTAGGGTTTCATAACGATTAATATCATCTACAACTCGCTGTTCACCATCATCGCTTAACCCAGAGTGATAATCCTTAGTTCGCGCATAAAATTCATCCAAATCACGTGCACCAGACATAATAAACGTCTGAGCGAAATTTTGTTCGTTCGCTTCTAGTTCTGCTTCATATTCTGCGGTAATTTGTTCCTGCATTTGCGCACGAGCCTTAGCTTCAAATTCTTTTATTCAATTTAGCTTCAACATCATCAAAAGTTTTTCAGCCTCGAAAGATGAAACACGGTCTTTCAATGATTCGTCACCTCGTAATTTGAATGGCTCTGGTAAATCAGTAGACAAATATAAATTGTCATGTTCATCTACAGATGCAATGATGTACCCATCAAGACTTGTACCATATTCATCACCATCAATATTCGTATCAGTGACTATAATTTCTTTGACACCCGCAGAACCTGACCAATCTTTGGCCAGGTAATCTTCACGGGCTAATTTAACACGTAAGTATTCAGTCATATACTGTCCTTTCTACAAGGCCAAGCCTTGTTCTTGATTTGGTTCAATGGCATTTGCCAAATCTTGCCCAGCTTTAACATATAATTCAAACGTACGACGAAAATCAGCGTCGTCAACCGAACGGGAAATGGAATACTTCATCGTCATTTCTACTCGTCGGTCAACCATAGTGTCAATTTTTCCTGAATATCAGGAGTATTACGAACAAAGCGTAAATCCCCATAAACCATATCTTTCGGAACAAAGCGTTTACTGTCCTTGCGTACGACCGAATCCAATTTATCTAATACCGCGTCAACCGCGTATGTTGAATTTACAATGGAGAAACCATCCTCAATATCTTGAGCTTGTTGGTCATATTTCCGTTCATAAGTATCTTTGACCGCTTGATACACATTATTATCCAACGTCATATAACCCTGCGGGTCACGCAATTCGCGCAACCCATTTTTTCACAGCTTCTTCGTTGAAACGAGCGATACCGGCTTCTTTACTCAAAACACCACCATCTAGCTGATTGTGACACATATTTCTTTCAATCTGTAAGGATTTACCAATTTCTTTATAATTCATTGAGCGTACCTCCAAATGATTGTTCAAAGTCTGACATGATTTGATTCAATTCCTCATCAGTCAACTGTGGGGTATTTTCATTTAACTCAGCAATGCGATTAGACTCAATTTGCTTATTGATGTGTTTAGCAAATGTTGATTCACTCATAAAGGCAAACGATGCATTAGACGCACCAGTAGAGTGTAACACACCCTTACCGAATTGTTGTTCCATAGGCTTACCAGTCTCACGAGCGATAGCTTCTTGTCTGTCCTTAACAATATCAACGAATTTATTCACAGCAGCAGCAGGAGCTAAAACCCTTGAGTAATATCCAAAAGTTCTGTACGAGAACCTTCTATATCAAACTTACCATCCATGACTAATTTCATTCTAGAAATTTTGTCATCAATTTCTGGAAGTTTATCGGCGTTTTTCTTAAGCTGCAATACAGATTGGGTCATAGAATAGGTCACATCCATAGCCACTCGAGTCAACTCTGGGTCAAATTTCTGGTCACCAAATCCAGCAATCAATTTGTTAGTTGTGGAACCAGCCAAACCAGTCCATTCAGCTTTGGCAATCAAAGCTTTCGCAAGTGCGCGGTCCTCTTCGATGGTATAACCCGCATCAAAGTGGCGCTCCATATCCGCACGATTACCTTTAATCCCCATCATCAGCCAAACGACCAAGTGATTCTTTCAATGTGTTTTCGTTTTCAAAAGACAACGCATATGCACCATATGATTTAGGTGAGTCCACAATTTGCGCATTCAAATCTTCAACAATATGAGCCAATTCCATATTGGATTTACCATCCGCAAAGGTAATATTTGAGGTATCCAAATTATTGACTAACGCGGCAGCCTTAAAGTGAGAGCTATCAGTAGCCAAGAATACTTCCCCGTAACGATTCAACTGTTCATAAACACTTGACTTCGCAAAGAACTCATCTTTTTGCTGGTCAGTGAGGCGAAGATTACCATATTGATTCAACCCTAAGGTATCACTATCAAAGTCACCATCTACCTGGTTAATCATCAACGGATTAACATGAGTCATATTTGGTTGATTACCACCCACATTCTCCATGGAGATAACGTTACCAGATTGAACACATGGGTCACGGTGAGTTAAAACACGGTTATCAGGTACTGATGTTGAAATCTGACCAAGTTTCAAACGAGGGTCAGGCGAAACCATCTCCGTTTTCGCACCTTCGAAAAACGTCATTGTGTCAATGTTCTTGATAATGTTATCTTTAGCAGTCAAATTGTTATAATCAATTGCCACAGCCTTGTTATAGGCCACTTGTAGGTTCTTCTGATTATCCACTGCAAGTTGCTTGAACACATCTGTATAACGATACGGTATAGCACCACCATCTTCAACGCGAATAGGTAACACATTACGACCAGACTCATCCTTAATCGGTTCACCCGTCATAGGGCTAACTAACTCCACATCACCCAAATCAATATTGACGGCGTTATCCTTCATTCGATTTGTTAACGAACGACGAATAACAGCAGGTGATTTAAATGAGAATTCACGTGCATCAACCGTTTCACGATTAGGTACAACACCTTTAATATTATCTTCTTTCAACAAATCATGTTCGTTTTCAAAACTGATTCCAAGACGCTCAAAGCTTGTTGCTACCTCATCAATATGTTGGTCACGAACGTCGTCACGAATGATAGCTTGTCTATATAAATCATCACCGACTTTGGATGATAACGCATGACGGAACAAGGTAGAATACTTACGCCCATTCCCTTCGAGCCCATAGTCTTTAGATTTATGTTCAGCGGTTTGAGGGAGTGTCATGTAAGCCACTTCAACAATACCTTGACAACATCACCGTTAGGTAAGTATAGGTCTTGGCGCTCACCAGATAAACCTTCATGAGCAACACCCATATTCAAACGAGATGCTAACGATACCGGAGATACAATCATATCAAGGTCCGGGTTCAGTTTGGCGAATTCAACAGCATATTCAAGTCGTTCAGCTTTCGCAGTTTCAGCATCCATATTCGGATTAATAGTTAATGATGACACAGATTTATTACCGTGCATATCAGTAACTTTATCACCGGTTTGGGCACGACGTTTGATTTCACCGTCTTCATTGAAAAACAGATTGCTAACATGGCCGTCTTTATCAAACACAACACCATCACGCGCAGTAAATCCTTCTAGGTCATGTTCTGTAGCTTTTGCAGCCAACTTAGATGCACCTTTTTCCGTTAATACAACAGCATCTTCGGCGTTCCACATGGCAAACTCTGCGTAAGCAACTTTAAGTTTTTGAACATTGGAAGAGGTCAACATGGCGTTGAAACTCATTTGATGACGGTTAAAGTTATCATTATCAATGTCAAAAATTTTTTTCATAACATTACCAACTGGCAGAATGTTCCATCGAACCTTTGGTGAAAGTACCATCACGGTTGAATTGAGCATCCTCAGTTAAGTAGAAAAATAACACCCATATTTGAACCATTAGATGTACCAAGTGGGTCAATTAACCCTTTAGCATCATCATCCAACATTGTCAATGCAACCGCACCCAAATCATCAGCTCGATTTTGATATTCCGCGATGAGAGAATTGCTTTGCAAATAGGATTTATCCAACACAACTTTGCGTTTAAAAGTTTCTAATATTTCATCACCATATGGATGGTTGTCGAAATCAGGAAGATTACGGGATACATCGAGTAAGGTCTTAAATTTAACGTCACCAGGTGTTAATTTATATTGCAATTCAACAGCTGATATAGCACGTTCTACAGGGTCAATATGACGAAGTCGGTCAACACGAGACATTGACTCATCACCTTCCACGAAATACCCAATGTGATATGGAATATATCGAGTGTTTTTATTTGAGAACACACCCTTTTCATCAACATTTGGTAGGTTTGTGATATGTCTGTCACCAATTTTCAAAACTCCAAAATCTTTATCGTATTCAGCTTCTTCAACACCTAAACGCGTCATCAGACGACCTAAAAACGAATCGTCAGCTTGAACCGGTTCAAAGTTATAATCTAAAGCTCCCGTACCATAGTTCAAACCATAAAGTTGGGAAACAACCTCTCGTTTATAAATAGAATCATGAGTTAAAAAGTGAGGAATGTCAGTTTCGGAGACATTGTTTTGAGCGTAAATCAGTCATAATATCGCCGATATCAAAGTTTTTACCTTGGAATACACCACCCAACTCCGTAAATAAGGTTTGATAGGTGATACCAGCCTTTGTCAAATCTTCTTCCGCAACTTTTTGAATTTCTTCAAATGCAACAGGATGGTCTTGTCCTGTTCTAACACGACGTCCACGTCCACCACGTGAACGATTCATATACGTACGTGGTTGCAACACTTCCGCAGGGTCACCATCCAATAAACTAGACATGATAGCTACATCATTGGCAACGGGTTCAAAACGCCACACCACCAACATAAACTTTATCAACATTTTTTTCAATGTGTGGTCTAAATGAATGGAACCGAATTCAGTCGAAACGTTGAGTCCGTAAGGGACGACTGTACGGTCAGGATAAACAGAAACATTAGGTCTATTAATATAAGATAGCAACTCAGAAGCTTCTTGCTCTGTTAGTTTGTCAGCCCAATCAGTCATAGAACGTTCAGGAAGAAGCATTTTTAATTTGCTCACATAAGGGTTTTTTTGTAGCCATATTATTTCCTTTCTATATATCTAATTTGTATTTTTTAACTTCAGCCATGAAATATCGAACTGGCATAGAAGATGGTGCCAGCACTTCCAATATAGATTTGTAATTTGTGGTGCCAAAGTATTTCATTGAAAGTTCTTCTAATGTCATAGCGCTAACTCCTCTACTTTGGGTTTCACACCATAAGTCCCCTTCAATTGTTTAGACATATGGTCAACACCTTGAGTCAAACCGTTAGCACCAACCAGATGAATTTTGTTGGTCATCCGACAATTCCAAATGATGTTCCAACTCATTCATCAATAACATTTCATACATAAAAATGCTCTGGAATATATCTCGTGATGTACGAGCAGTTACCTTCTTATGAGGAATATCAGGTCCATCCTCAACCAACTCATCCGCATAAGCAACCGCATCCTCAGTCAACGGAGTTCGTTTATTGGTAAACCCAATACGAGTTTGTTTCATGAGAGCAAGGTAATCATCACCCAATTCAGAAAATGGATATACATTGTTCTTGGAATACAAAGCCTGTTTATCCCAGTCAATGACCGCAACGATTGGTTTGTCCACATATCCAAGCTCAGTCATACGCTCTCGAAATGGGTATCTCGTCGCATCATATCTTTTAATAGATTTGTTAATCATACGAGCATCCTTTCTATTTTATTTACTACCTATATTATAACATATAAAAACCTTCTGTGTATTTTTGAATACAAGAAAACAATAGTGCACTGGCACTATTGTTTACGTTTTTAAAGGTTAAAGAACCAAAAATACCAGCTATCGCACCGATGATGGTAAATAAAGAGCTATCACCCGTTTTAGGTAGTGATTTACCATCCTGATATACCGATTTAGTAGGTGTGTCAACAGGTTTATCTACTGATTTAGTAGGCGTATCAACAGGTTTATCTACTGATTTAGTAGGTTTATCTACTGGTTTATCTACTGATTTAGTAGGTTTATCTACTGGTTTAGTAGTAGGTGTATCAACAGGTTTATCTGCTGGTTTAGTAGTAGGAGTATCAACAGGTTTATCTACTGGTTTAGTAGTCGGTGTGTCAACAGGTTTATCTGCAGGTTTAGTAGGTTTATCTACTGGTTTAGTAGGCGTATCAACAGGTTTATCTACTGGTTTAGTAGTAGGTGTGTCAACAGGTTTATCTGCAGGTTTAGTAGGTTTATCTACTGGTTTAGTAGGCGTATCAACAGGTTTATCTACTGGTTTAGTAGTAGGTGTGTCAACAGGTTTATCTACTGGTTTAGTAGTAGTAGGTGTGTCAACAGGTTTATCTACTGGTTTAGTAGGCGTATCAACAGGTTTATCTACTGGTTTAGTAGGCGTATCAACAGGTTTATCTACTGGTTTAGTAGGTGTATCAACAGGTTTATCTACTGGTTTAGTAGTAGGTGTATCTACCGGTTTATCTACTGGTTTAGTAGGCGTGTCAACAGGTTTATCTACTGGTTTAGTAGGCGTGTCAACAGGTTTATCTACTGGTTTAGTAGTAGGCGTATCAACAGGTTTATCTACGGGTTTAATAGGCTTGTCAACAGGTTTATCTACTGGTTTAGTAGGTGTGTCAACAGGTTTATCTACTGGTTTAGTAGGTGTGTCAACAGGTTTATCTACTGGTTTAGTAGTAGGCGTATCAACAGGTTTATCTACTGGTTTAGTAGTAGGCGTATCAACAGGTTTATCTACGGGTTTAATAGGCTTGTCAACAGGTTTATCTACTGGTTTAGTAGGTGTGTCAACAGGTTTATCTACTGGTTTAGTAGTAGGTGTATCAACAGGTTTATCTACGGGTTTAGTAGGCGTGTCAACAGGTTTATCTACGGGTTTAGTAGGCGTGTCAACAGGTTTATCTACTGGTTTAGTAGTAGGTGTATCTACCGGTTTATCTACTGGTTTAGTAGTAGGCGTGTCAACAGGTTTATCTACTGGTTTAATAGTAGGCGTGTCAACAGGTTTATCTACTGGTTTAATAGTAGGCGTGTCAACAGGTTTATCTACTGGTTTAATAGTAGGCGTGTCAACAGGTTTATCTACTGGTTTAATAGTAGGCGTGTCAACAGGTTTATCTACTGGTTTAGTAGTAGGCGTGTCAACAGGTTTATCTACTGGTTTAGTAGTAGGCGTGTCAACAGGTTTATCTACTGGTTTAGTAGTAGGCGTATCAACAGGTTTATCTACTGGTTTAGTAGTAGGCGTGTCAACAGGTTTATCTACTGGTTTAGTAGTAGGTGTATCAACAGGTTTATCTACTGGTTTAATAGGCGTGTCAACAGGTTTAGCTTTGGTACCAACAACTTTAACTTCATCTAATGCTTCGAAAGTTTCAGTGTTTACATGTTCTCTAAGAACATTATTGACAAAAAGTATAAGATGTAGTTTTCACTATTTTTACCATCATGTCCTTCGACCCTCAATATAGTCATCACTAACATAAACATTCGGGTCTTTGCGAATAGTTTTTTTATGAGGAATGATGGTTTCTTCAACTTTGGATTTGGTACCAACCTTAACAACTTTAGGTTTTCCGGGTTTGATGACTTTACCATCACCATCCACTTCTCCAAATTCACCATCATCTACAACAACTTGCTTACCACCATCAATTTGGTCATCCGCAATATAAGTTGTTTTAATAGGTTGTTTGACAATCTTAGTGGATTTAATTTTAGTAGCATGCCCTTGAGAATCAAATCGATAGAGAACACCACCAATTTCTTTTTCTGTATTAATGAGTTTCTTACCGTGGTCATAGTAAATATCATACTCGCCATCTTTGGCCCAACCAGAGGCACCATTGGACTCAGAAACAGATTTAACCCAGTCTAATTGTTCTTGGGATAATAACATCCCACCCGAACGTTGACCGACCACACCGTTTTTGGTGAATACTACAAGATTACCGGTGGCATCAAAAATACCACCACCACTCATACCCGGCGTTGTATCTTTATATTCAACACCATGAGCCCCATTATCATATGGATTAACCTCGACAACGGATTGTTTGGTCAACGCTTTCATTTTTACCGTCCGTATAACTCGAACACGGATAGAGTATCACCAGATTTAGGGATGACAGCTTTTGGACTAATTTGGGAACTAGGGACTAGTACGTCGATAATTTGGTAGAGTGATAACCGCTAAATCATTTTTTTATAACCATGACTAAAACCACTTTGATTAAAGAAATGAATATCTTTTTTGCTAAACGTACCCGTTAAACCCGTAGAAGAAATCCACGTATAAACATTAGAGTCATCGCCAATAAATTCAGGTGAACCATGATTGTCACGCAAAAAGTTATGTGCAGTAATAATGGTATTTTTCACCAATAAAGGTAGCTGAACCAGCGGCTGCAAACGGATGAGTACCTTTATATTCCATACGGAGTTGGACACTAGATGTATAATTGATGGAACCATTTGTCAGTGCAGCAAACATCATTGGGTATTTCAACTTTCGCCGCCTGTGCTTGCCCTGAAATGGAAAAAACACCTAAGCCGGCCAAACCCACCGCGATTAAATTTTTTCGTTTTTTAATTTGCATGTATTTACATCCTTTCTATTACTATCCATATTATACCACAAACCAAAGAAAAAAACAAGCGCGAATTAACATGTCAATATGCCTATACATATAATAACAACTATTAATTACCCGAATGTTCGTGACGTACCGAACAATGGCCAAATTTAAGACAAAAATTTAGGAAAAATACCTAAAATCAGCAAAAAGTTTGTGAAATCCAAAAATTGGATTCAAAAATTGATTTTTGGGGAAGCGCTCACAAAAACGCATAATGACGGGGTTTATTAAACTTTGAACATCAAAGTTTCGATTTCACATTTTTCTCTAACCTATTCACAAAAATTTTTCTACTTTTTATTAAAAAAATTAAGGTTTTGTTTGAAAATCCAGTAATACCAAGGGTTTAGGCAGTGTTAAATAATCCAAATGGCCGTCCAATTTTGTCCAAATCGCAAAATAAACACCCGAATAAAAACACCCATTGTTCGTGTTTTACGAACGAAGGAAGAAGACTTCAGAATGAACCAATGTGAATTTGTAGAAATGAAGACGCATAAGGTTGTCGTAGAACCAAAACAATTACCAAAAACAGGCGACCAATCTGCAAAAGGCTGCCATATTGGCGGGTGTTGTACTACTAGTAGTAACATCAGCAATAGCTAAACTGTTAATAAACGACGTGAAGATAACGAGCCCAAAAATAGACCTTTGGGTTTATTTTTTGCAATTAGCATTGCAAAAGTGGTAATTTTGTGTTATAATAACACTAGGGATAACCCAATAACAGAAAGGAGCTTCAGCATGAAGACAAAAGTTCATTTATCCTTATCCGACTTGGATTTTTTGCTACAAACAAGTGAACTTCGATATTTGTCAGTGTTGATTGATGTGCCGTATACAACACTATATAACTATCGTCACGGTCGAAGTCGCATGGAAACCATGCCCTACACCTTAGTAGATAAATTATCCACTGTCGCCTTGTGCAATCCGAACGCACCCAATTTAACAGTGACACGGATGACACATCCGGTAAAGCTGGTAAGAACATTATTGGAGGTGGAACATGAGTAAGAAAAACCCCTTTGATAAATTGACATCCATAACGCAGGACGTATCGAGTAAAGCATCCGATATTATGTCCGCGCGCAAACGCAAAAAACGACGTTTGGATGAACGAGAGTATACCAAATACACAATCGATGCCAGAAACAAGAAAGACAACTCAAAAGAGTTAGGACGTACCAAAAAACGGAAATCTGGGCCCGACCCGGAATGGTACAAGCCAGTTTCTTATTACGGTCCACCCGCAGCAGCTGTATTTTTTAGGAATATGTTTGCAATATCTATTTATGACTATGAATAACATGTTCAAACCTGAAAATTTACAAACCGGATTTTTCCATAGCTATGGCGTATTCAAATGGTATATTCCATTAGCTATCATAGTAACACCTATCGTATGTGGGGTTGTGTATAAGAAAACCAAGGCACAATGGTTAATCAAGAATGCAATCCACATCGATGATGACATGGAAGACCGTACGGATGATGCATATGTACGAACCGTAGACCATATGGTATTACAACTGGATGTGGCTCCCTGATGTCGGACTCGGATTTGATGGCCACGCATCAACACTGATGAGCCATATTATGATGTCGAACAAAGGAATCAAGAAAATAAAAGTTCCGGTATACGACAAAACAGTAGACGGTTATGTCAAACGTGATGAAAACGGAAAAATTGTATATGAAACGAAACCAATGTTTGATGAAGAATTGGCTCACAAACTGTATGATATGAGTGGTGTTCCTCGTGAATTTCGCATATTCTATGACGGAAGAGACTACGACTTTAATCCGGTTGATAAAAAGACAGGGAAGCGTGTAGGAGAATATGGACGTATGGAATACGACACACTCGCCGATGTCATCAACAACAATTTTTACGTGTTGGACACAGAAACAGCTAGACCAGCTGGTGTTTACTTCTATGACAGACGCCCCGTGAACACGATACTTATCGCTATCACGCGTGGTGGTAAAGGTCAAACATATATCGAACCATCATTTGACGTCTGGACTCGTGAAAAGAGTCCTTGGAATATATTTACCACTGACCCTAAGGGTTATTTTGCCCAGTTCGTTAGGCGACTAGCGAATTTCTATGGTTTAATTGCTTTGAAAGCCTAAAGCTTCACCACTACAACGTGGCACGTAAGTGCGAGCGTGAATGTGCGAAAGCAGAAAAAAGTGTGAAGATGGTAATACGGTTAAATCCTAAGTTACTTTATAATGGCCGTTTAGCAGTGATATGCACGAGTAGACAAAGGTCATTTTTTGTGATATACTATAAGTATGAAGAAAACAAATGAACTAGTCAAACTACCAAACACAACAATGTATTTTCCCAAAGTGGAACTAACAGATGAAGAAATCCTCAGAATGTATCAAGGATACATACGACCGGGTTGGATGAAAGTCGTTGTTATCAATCAGAACGATGTAGAAAGGTTATGGAATTCCGTTCAACGACCACCCAAATTCCTCGTATTGGAGCGATTCATCGAACAATATCAAAATGATGAACATTTATGGAATGATATAGTCGAATATAGTAATGGTAATATGGACATGATTGATTTGTCTGTGAAATACGGTATTTATTATAAAGAATTGCAAAAAACGTTAAAACAATGTTTTCCAGACCGTGATGTGACATCGTTATGGAAGGCTCATAAGAAGCATGCGCAAAAACAAACGAGTAAAACGTTGTATGGAACAGAACACCCGTCATTGAGCGCTGAAGTGAAAGCTAAACGTGATGCCACAATGATGGAACGTTACGGTGTGACCCACAACATGCAATCACCTCAATTGCGTAAACGGCACACCGAAAGATTTTTAGAAAAACACGGTGTTCGCTATGCCTTCGAAATTAACGAACGTACCGAAAATTGGTATAAGACATTATTCGATACCCTATCAACACCAATATGGCGTCAAACATTGCAAACATTAGCGGATGAAAATGATTACGCTGTTGAACCGTATATGTTTAGGCCTGAAAAATTGGACATCAAACGAAGAGATTTCTCTATGAGTTATCAGTCAACAGAAAACCTTGAGTCTCTACTGACACGGTATAAACAAATCTCTGGAGGGCCTGCCCAATATCCAGAGGATGCACTATTTGCAATTCCAATTACCAATTTCTTTAGCAAACCTTGGTTGAAGCATTTTCATAAACTTGGTTTAATAGAGATTAACGAAAACCCTCTATCAACAATATTCACAATTTGAGCGAATGGTAGCTAGCTAAACTGGAACAGAACGAAATCGAATATATTGCGAATAATCGAACGATTTTAGGTGGTTTAGAACTCGATTTCTATTTGCCTGAGTATAATGTTGGTATCGAATGTAACCCAAACAAAACCCATAATAGTAACAAACATGCAGTTGACACGAACCGCAATATGTTTGGTGTTTCAGTGAAGTCAACGAATTATCATTATGACAAATACAAAAAGGCTAAAGATTTAGGGATTCGTCTTATCCAATGGTTTGAAGTGGATTTAGAACCACTAACCTTTGAAAGTATCACATTTCCACGCTTTCTAACAACCATAAAAGGTTGTTCTACCAAAATTGGAGCAAGAAAAGTGGTTATCAAAAAGGAAACCAAACCAAAGGTGATTCGTGAGTTTATTGAACAGTACCACGCAAGAGGGTGCACCCCGGCTTCGGAGTACTGGGGCTTTTATCATCAAGATAACCTCATAGGTGCCGCATCATTTGTAATTAAAAATGGAGAGGTCGAATTGAAACGATTGTGCTTCAAAACAAATGTGCAGATTGTGGGGGAATTTCTAAGTTGATAAAATCGTTCTTCACTAAGCATCCTGATGTATCGACAGTCAAAAACCTTCTCCGATAATGATTTGGGCGACGGTAATGGATACAAACAAGCAGGTGCCGAATTTGTGGGTGAAACGGGACCATCGTTGAAATTTGTTTCGTGGTCAGACCCTACAGACACTTATTCATGGCAAATTGCAACAACGTGGGGGCGAATTCAGGAGTTGTAGCGAAACTCAGCGGAAATCAAAACCTTTACAAACCGTTCCGAAATAGAAAAATACATTGAACTAGAAATGCCTCATCGAACTGACGAAAAATGTGGATATGACCGTATTTATACATCAGGAAGTAAGAGATGGCAGTTTACTCGGCAAACATTCAACGAACATCTCCTTGTGGAGAGTAGAACCCTGAAGCCTATGCGGGAAGAAAAAAATCCATCCCTCGAAAGAGGTGAACAAATGTTCTGACCTCATGTGAAAGTATGAGAAGTTCATAAGAGAACTGTATTTGGAGTTGCGCCCGAATATGAACACAGTGTGAGCTCATTGGTAAATATTATTATCCAGCAACAGTTCGCGGTTACGAAGTTATCCAATTCAACTTGATGAACCCGAACTTGACAAACACATTTAACCCTCTCATCAACGCCTTGCAAAAAAATTCCGTAGAAATGATGATGTAAAAGGGCAAGCTTTTGATTGACGGTATTGTAGACACATTATGGCCAGATAACGGGGAGATTTGGAACCCCGCGGCAGGTAACATGTTCCGTCGTGCAGTATACATGTTATTTTTCAATCTACATTGACCAAGAGCGATACATTCGTTACTTGGGATACAAAAATAATGTGGCGCCAGAATTGATTGAACAATCAGTTAACGAAAACTATTCCAAAATTACGCTTTTCAACGTTTATTCACTCGTCGGTGAACTAGCTGCGAAAATATCGAAAGACGTAGAATTTATTAATGTTGACCCATCAGCGCCACCGGTACCGGAAAAAGACCTCTTCACATTGGCTTTTTGATGCGGTAGCGTTACTCCCAACCAACAACTTACGTAGTCAAGCAATTACAGCCAATAACGCAATTAAACAAATTGCAAGTGCACCACAAACGTTAGCAGGTATTTATGCGTCCTTGATGACAGGTTTATCTGTATATGCGGATAATACGACACGAGCACTGATGAGCGGTTCGCTAACTGATGCGTTTGACGTGGGTGGAATGGCGTTCCCACGCCGTTTCGAGTACAATTCGATTCAGAATTTGTACAGGAATATCGTATCACAAAAGAATTAGCACACTGGTCATGTTATGAGGATAGAACCTTCACGAAGAAATTAGAAGGCTCTGATTATGAACATGAAGAACGTATCAGCCCATCAAACTGGACATGGTGTTATTTAAAAGGAAAATTTCCAAATGACAAAACCTATATGAAACTAGACATCAAAACGGATGGTGCAATCGCGAAAACCTTCTATTTTGAATTCATTAAAGGGTATAAGACATCTGGTGGTGTGAGTTATATCATTGACCCAATAACCAAGAAAAAGGTTGTATCAGGTGGTTTGTTGGTCGAGTTGGACCCCCAAACAAAACAACCAAAAGTTTCAACATATTCATCAACAAAGATTGACTATGCAAGTAAAGGGTTGAAAAATGTGCAATTACCAATTATTGCATCATCACAAGTATTCTATAGTGAAAGACCTAAGTTCTTGTTCGCTATAACACCTCCGCATTTGCAACAATATCAACGTCACGTATTGGTCATCATCAAACAAATCATTGATGAAATTTACGCGGATTCATATGTTGTGAAGAAAGAACGCAAAACCAATTGTCGGCACTCGGTTGATGCTCGAGGAATTTGGTAATATCCGTTCAGGAGAAAACGGAATTCCTAATATCGATACAGTAACATCTATCGCATTAGGGCAAGATTTGCAGCTAACATTCGTATTGCAATCATTCCAACAGCTCCGTTCTGTATATGGTGAAGATATTGAGAAAATTATCCGTGCTAACTCGGCCAATACGATTTTCTTGAAATCAAATGACGAAGAGTTAATCAACGAACTGGTTCGTTTGTCAGGTACAAAAACACGTAACCCTGTAACCAAGGACGTTCAGTCGCTCACAAATTGGGAGACGTTGTAACCGTTGGTGAGCCCTGTTATGACCTATAACACAAGTGTAGAAGAAACAACAGCATTAACATCTAACGAACTATTATTCTTGGCAAACGCAGCTCCAGGTAATTCAATTACATTCTCTCAAGGTGAGATGGCCATCTTGAATAAACTGGACACTATCACACCTATGGCGGCCGGTCTACACACCAAGTTACCTCAACCGAAAACTGGACCATATGCCGATAACACTTTACCATCTACTAACGATGCCGATTCAGTCAACATCCTTGAAAACGTGATTGATGGGGAAGCAATGGTAAAAGCTTTGGTGGCACAAGCGAAAATCGCAATGGAAGTGAAGAAGTCATACCTTGATATAGCTGATAAGCACAACATTACAATTAATGAGCGTAACGGTGACTTGGCAAACATCATGATGAATACAGTATTCGAAGAATATGAACGCACAGCGGGTATGGAGCGTCGAGATTTGGCAGAAACCAAATCCTACGCTGATATAGCGGAAGAGATGATGAATGCCTACTTATCATCAAAGATAAGAAAGCAGATAAAGGTGAAAAATTAACACGCATGAACGCACTAAAAGAACAATTAGTCCGTTGTGCAATGGATAAAGAACTACGAGATTTAACTCAAATTTATCGTGAAAAACAAGAAAGTAACCCATTGGGTTATGATGCCATTGCCGTGTCACGCTTCATCAACGCTATGAGACGTCAATATCCTAAGGATGCAAAACTAAACGTTGAGACTCGAGGGTTGACACCAGAAGAATTCACCAAAAAACATCACTAAAGACGCAATTCGTCAAAACAGTGATTACCACGGTTATGATTCAGGTGACCTATTGTTCGATATTATGAACTCATATCACCGTGATGCATTAGAAGAAGTGATTCAAGGTGTGTTGAACAATATTGACGTTGATGGTGTCCAAATGATACCAAAACCATCAGATGGTGAAGTTTATAACATTGTCATCTCTGGTGTTCGAGTTGGGACATACGAACAGTTGGACGACGGTTACAATACTGATTTCAATATCAAACCTGGTAAATTATCAGAGTTAGTAACTAAAAACACCGCTTTGAATCAACGAATTCAAGAAATATTCCAAGAGGGATAATAAAGAACCAAGGAAACCCTTGGTTTCTTTTTTATGGTATAATAGAAGAAGGAGGATAGAACATATGACAAATATTGTATTCAAAACAACGAACAAAACTGATTCACCATCTAGAATGGTACTCGCTGCTACATTCGAGGGTGGGAAAACCTATCATTACAACCTACCAACCGACCAAGTAAATAATTTAGTCAAAGGGACAAAATATGACAGAATTATGTTTGACGGCGCGTACGGATTTTTCACCGGTATCACTCAAACAAGATACGACCGCTACGAAGGTGTCACGTTCGTTAGTAATGGAAGGCTATCAATGTAGGGGGACCCAAAACAGTTCCGAAAAGAATTTGGGCTTGAAACCGTGAGTGGACCACTAGCCGAATTAGAAGATGAATATGGTGCTGTATTTTTGGGACCAGCGTCTGAACGAAAAACATTTTTCGAAAAAGCTGACGCATTTATACCCAACGACCGAAAAAAATATCGATATAGACTTAGATAAAATACAAGATATCAACCCAATTTTCGGTACCGATAAAATAAACCCAACACGAAAAGATTATAAAGGTGTTGCAGTAACATTTTCCAACGGTAGCACCAGAGAATACGCATACTTACCAGAAACTGCACCACTTTTGACAATGGCAAAAGAACTTTCCAATTCGACCTATTTTGACTCAGGGTTGGATTTAGATAAAAATTTGTACTGAAACACATCGTGATGAACCTAGAATGGACTTTACACCAAGCAGACCACTAACGCCTGTGAAAAATAAAAAGCTTTACCAAATGTACCAACAAATGCCCGAGAATTAGTATTCAGAGGGGCAGCAAACGTTGAAAATCCAAATGAAGCACGAGAAGCATTGGGTTATCCACCAATGAGAGGGGCAATACGAGTTCAAGAAGAGGATTATTATGCTTTTTACATAGGAAAGGATTGGGAAAATAAACATCAGTTGACCGCTCGTGAGGATTTCTTAGAGCGCACCAAATTCATATACAAAGGACCAAAACAAGTAACTGAAGATAGTGAAACCATTGACGAACCAATCACTGAACCGTTTTCGACAGACTTGTATGGCATAGACGATGTGCAAATCGAAGAGAACGGGAACAGCAAATATACCTTATTACTAGATGACTATAAAGATGTATCAGACAATTGTCATTTTTATAATCGAGAAACCCGAGTTTATCGAATACAAGCGAAGAAAAATTTCGGTGATGTAAAAGCTGGTGACCTAGGGTGGTTATGTATCTGATTTGAAATCAATAGGTCAAAGCGGAAAAAGCGTGGGTTTATGATGATGCAATCGTGTCAGGAACTGCTCGAATAACTGGTGATGCTCAGGTGAAAGGTGATTCGCATATTAGTAGTATGGTTCGAGTTCGTGGTGACATGGTCATTGAAAATCAAACGTTATCAACTAATGCACGCCAATATCGCTATATCGAAAAACCTGAAGACTTGATAGAACCAAAGGTTGAAGAAAAAGTGATTACAGAACAAACCAATAGAAAACGACAGGAACACACTCGATGATTTTATAGAAAATCCGCAAAAGAACGTACTGAGAACACCTATCAACACAAGAACGAGAAGACTCTATCCAAGCGCGTATATGAACGCGACTTAAAAAGATGCGCCATTTGGACGAAAAAGAAAAACTTCTATATAAATCAGCCTATGATGATTTAACACCATCTGAGAGACGTGAAATTGCTGAAATCGTAGACAGGCAACGCTACAAGGCATTGGATGATGAGGCTCAGTTTGAAGAGGATTGGGCTCAAGTTGTAGAAGACCTAACAAAAATGACCCGCGATGAGCGAGCCATAATCAGACACATCGACCCTGAAAATGAGATGGTGGATTTTATCAATGGAGTTAAAGAATGTGAACAACTCATACTAGAAGACAAATTGAAAAAATTAGAAGAAGCTCAACAATAAAAAACCAGTCAAATGACTGGTTTTTATTTTCGATCTTATTCTGTTTGAGGTTGACAACTCCGACACTTGCTAAAAGCACCACCAACGAGCATGCTAAACAGACTAGAATCACCTGTTTTGGGCAATTGTTTTGGTGATTCCGTAGGTCGATGATAAGTGAGTTTATCATCATTTTCACGACGAGTAACATTACCAGGTTTATGAGTTTTAACTTTATAGTAATGTTTCACATTACCGTTTTTATCTCTAACAGATTTGACAAATTCATAACCGGCAAATTCGGCATGTCGGTGCGTACCAACTTCTAATGGTTTCAAATCCTTATCGGATTCGTCAACCCATCGAGTGGTAACCGATTGTGTTTTCTTATACACATGAGTGACATTACCGTTTTCATCGTTTGTGGTTTTAACAAATTCATATCCTGGAATATCTTTTTTGTCATGGGAACCTGTTACTGAAGGGATAATCTGTTTACCGACTTCATCTACAAACGATGTTATCACCACCGGGGATTTTTTATACATGTGAAGAATATTACCATCTTTATCTTTGGTTGTTTGGACAAATGTATATCCTGGAATGTCTTCCTTGTCATGTACACCCAGTTTGGTTGGTCGAATCGGTTGACCATCCATATCAACAAACGAGGTTGTCAATTGTGGAGCTTTTTGATATACGTGTTTAAGATGACCATCAGCATCTTTATCCGTACGAAGGTAAATATAACCATCAAACATTTCTTTTTGGTAATTCACCTCAGCTTTAGGTTTCAAAGGATTACCCTGTTCATCAACCCACTCTGTTGTTGTGATTTTTTTCAAACACGTGTTTCACATTACCGTTTTTATCACGAACAGTGTATTTATAGCGATATCCAGGTAATTCACCATGTGGCTGGTCACCTTCTTGTGGTGGCTTAATAGGGTTACCATGTTCATCAACCCATGATGTTGTAATCACAGCATTTTTACGATAGATGTGTTTAATATTACCATCTTTATCGCGCTCGCTACGGACAAATGTATACCCCGAATGGCATCTTTTGGATGCTCACCTTCTTTGGTTGGGAGAATTGGATTACCTTCTTCATCAACCCAAGAAGTCGTTATCTTAGGTGTTTTATGATAAATGTGTTTGGTATTACCGTTTACATCCTTCTCGGTACGAACATAAGTATATCCTGGGATATTATCTTTTGGTTGTTCTCCATTCTGAGTTGGTTTAAGAGGGTTTCCGTCATCATCCACCCACGATGTTAATATCGAAGGTTTTTGGAATGGCTTTTATAGACATGGACAATATTACTATCCTTATCTTTGCTCGTTTGGATGAACTCATATCCATCGAAGTTTTCTTTTTGGATGTTCTCCAACTTGATGTGGTTTTAACACATTACCCTTGTCGTCAACCCAAATAGTAGAAATTTGAGGTTTATCAATCGTTAATGATGCAATGGGTTTATAAATGTGGTGAATATTACCATCCTTGTCTGTCACAGTTTTAAGATATGTGTAACCATCAAAATCCTGTTTTGGTTGTCGACCAGTTTCCCAAGGTTTGAGTATGCGACCTTCATCAGTTTCCCAAATCGTATTAATAACTTTAGGACTTGGTTTCGGATTATAGATGTGATGAGTATCGCCATTATATCCTTAACGGTTTTGATGAAGGTATAACCATCAAATTCATCTTTTTGGTAAGTCACCATTCTAACCACGGTTTCAACACTTCACCACCACTCGTTTCCCAAATGGTTCGATTGATATAAACATATCGTGTATGTTTGAGTTCTAATACAGGTTTTTCCGGTTCACCAAGCTTTTTGATAATATCCAAATCCTTTTCTGTAATCGGTTTAACAGGTGTCAATTTAGGTATTCTAGGGAGCTCTTCATAATCTGGTTCAGGTGGACGCACCGCATCATTAGATGGTTTTGGTGGTTTCGGTAGTAAAGTAGGAACTTTTGGCTCAGGTTGCAACGTTACATCTGGAGCGTTCGGTACTACTTTTTAGGACCAGGGACGTCTTTTAATTTGGGAGCCTCAGGGGGAGTCATTAATGTAGGTTTGGTCGGTACCTCTTCTATTTTTCGGTGTCACATGAGCTTTCGGTTTGGGTTTCTCAGGAATAACTAAAGGCTCAGTCGGGTCAGCTAGAATCGGTTTGAGAGGTTTTTTTCTTTATGTGGTTTATCAACAGGCTCTTTTCGGTAATGGTAGTTTATCCTTTGGCTTTTGGTTCTTCAGGAGTTGTAGTATAGCCAAATTTGGGTTTTTCTGGTTGTTTAGGGTCACTACCCGTCACTGAGAACGATTGAGAACCTTTTACCAGATAACCCACCCGTGACTAATTTTATTATCGTGATATGAATCCTGGGTTAATAATTTACCATCTTTGAATCCATACTTTTTCGCTACGCCAAGCTTCGGTGTCTCTCCACGTATCAGCTTTATTTGGAATATCTTCTGCAGGTTCATACTGACTAGTCCATGACACACCATGGTCATTAGTACTAGCATGTTGAACGGAAATAAATTCATATTTTGGAGCATTATCAAACGGTGACAATTTACCAGTAATAAAGTTTTTAAAACCTAAAGATGGTTTATCCACGGTTGGGGACGTAATATCAGAACTAGTCGTATTATATTGCCAGTTACAGGTCTAAGTGGTTCATCTTTTCTCATTAAACAACTCGAGTCCTCGGGTCATCATTAAAAATTGAGCAGTCTCAGCAGGTTGAGAAAAATTAGCTTGCCCCGAAATCTGAGATTCCCCATCAACACCATAATAAATAGGAATACCCATATCATTGGCTACATACACCACCATATCTTTATCCTTAGTAATGGAAGCATCATTAGTAATAGTCAATCGAACCCGTTTAACCCCTTGAAAAATCCGGGTCATTATATTCATATATCTCTTTGCTGTTAAATTTTATCCAATGTAACTAGACGTGTTCGATATTTAAAATCTGACTTGTTCAGGTAATTCGTGCCATCTTTTTTTGTAAATTCGATAGTCACACTTCCACCACGAGGAATACGAACAGCATAAACATCCGCGTTTCCGACTTTGCCGGGCAACAGGGGTTTGTGAGCTACCCGAATACCCGTAAGGATTAAATACTCCAGCTGCAAGACTAGACCCAACAGGTGTATCTATAGGTTTCAAATAGGTCACACCCGCGGTACCTGTGAATTTCATATTACTCTGATTTTTAAGAGCACGACTTTGATCTCTCAGCGAATAACGCTCCAAATTCCTTTAGGAATCGTGGAACGGTATAATCACGCTCGGCAGCATTATAGGCTTCTAATTGGCGAACATAGTTTTGAATTTGCGATTGGTAATCAGCCAATTTTTGTCGATATACATCAGGAGTGACCATCGTTTTACCATTGGTACCATTGGTTGACACGGATGACACTAAAGCATTATAGTCATCACGTGCTTTCTGGTTATCTTTATCGATTTGTTTATTTTGTTCAGTAATAGTAGCCACATCAGTCTGATATTTTTCACGAGCTTTTACGATTTTCTTCATCAATTTTAGCATTATCACGGTCGACCCTGGTCGTTTTCTTGTTGAATGCGTCGATTTTCACTCATTGATAGCTTTACCGCATCAGCGTGCTCTTACTTAAGTCACCATGACGTTTTTCCCGAGCGTTCTTGTCCGCTTCCCTAAGCCGCCAAAGCTCTCCTATAATCATCATCGGCTTTTCGTATTATCTGCATCCGCCTTCGCTCTTGCCGCCGCATTGGCAGCATCGATACGTTGTTTATCAGCATTGTACTTATCTAACGCCTTAGCGTTAGCATCATCAATTTCTCGTTTTCTACGTAAGTAATCATCTCTAGCAGAATTATTAGCCGCGACAATTCTATCCCTTCCGCCTTATTAGCAGCTATAGCACTTTTTAATTCGTTCAGCGTCATCATTAGCCGCAGCCAATATAGCAGCGTTTGCGGCGCGAACACGATTTAAAGCATCACGATATTCACGTAAACGCTTATCATTTTCTGCTTGAACACGCAAAACTTCAGCATCATAATCCGAAGAACTACCACCTGAAGCTTCCCATGCTCGTATCTTTTCGTTATAAATACGAGTCTTCTCTGCATTGCGGGCTTCGATTTCACCAACTCGTTTATTATAATCACGATAGCTTCATCATTCGCCTGTTTAATGCGAATATTACCATCACGAATAGTTTGAATACGTGCTTTTTGAGCATTTATTTCTTTATCACGCTCACTAGCTTGGATATTGGTAACATTAGCTCTTTGTTTATTGGCCAAATATTGGTCAATCTTAGCCGATACTTTTGCGCTATCGCGTTGTAATTGATTATCCGCCTCAACATTTAATCTATCCGCTTCAGCCTTAGATTTGACCTTTACAAGTTCATCTCGAACCGATACATCTAAACCAGCACCTTTTTGCTTTGTTAATGACATCGTTTAGGTATCAGCGGAAACGTTTGATAACGGTGACAACATACCCCCAGCTTGAAGAGTGGCAAATGTCAGCGCTGTTTTATTGAATTTTTCATGGTTACATTCCTTTCCACATATGTTTCTATTATCATTATATCATATATTATCTGAAATTGCACCAGCTAAACGGGTCATACTAGCTGAATAATTCAGCTCCAATCATCCAGTTCGTTCCATTTTTCGCTCTTAGCACCTGTAATGAGTTGTTAATTTCACAGAAACGGCTGTACGAGTATATTCTGGGTTCATCATAGCTGCATAATGAGGTCCAGATGACTTCCATTGTTCAAACAATCGTTTCTGCAATCCATTGTTCACTCACCAATTGATAAGGATTAGAGAGTACTGAATAGGCTAACATATTCTCACCAAATCCAAACGATTTATAACTAGTTGGTAATTGGTCCAGAACCGTCGTCCAAGCAGTACCATCTAAGCGAGTATGCGGTTTCCCCTTTATATCGAATGTGGCCATAATCAGCCATTTCTTGAGCACGTGTTTCTGTTAATGGTTGCAAACGTAGGGTCATATTTAAGTTTTTAGGCCACGAGATTCCTATCCATATTAATGTAATTCACCAAATATTCATTAACCTTTTTATTGTCAATCATGTTAGTTGAATTAAATATAGATACCACATCATCATTAACACCCAACCAAGCATAGGTCCGGTTAAACGGTTCCTCTTCATCGGGGTCGAGCGCAAGATATGATGCATCAATTTTTCGACATGGCTTTTTCATAGCTGAACGTCTTCAGATTCTGATAACAAGTCACGATAGCTCTTTATCAAGAAAAGCCTTGATATCACCTTCATAGTCTCAAAAATTTTATAACGACCTAAAGTGTCACCAGCTTTATGGTCAACAATTTTAGCACTAGTATCTTCAACCTTACTACCAACATATAGGATATCCAGAATAGGTTCCACTGACGTTTCCTCTTCGACGAGTGTAGAATAAGATAGCTCACCATTATAATAGGTATCTTTATATGACTTAATAATTTGACCAGGTGAACCTTTTTCCACCCTCGTGTGGCCCTTAGTCATATTCGGGTCATAAACCGTTTTTTGACCTTGTTTTACCACAACTGTTTCACTTCTGAATTTCACAGTCACACCACCATTATCGTGATTATCCTTATTAGTCGGTTTAAGGGGTTCTGCATGTGGTTCAGCAGGTAGATGACTGGATGGGATTGAATCCCAATCGGTACCTGGGTTATTGGGAGCATCACCCCAATCAGGAATATCGGATGAGAAATCCGGCAATTCTGAAGGAACATCGGATGGAAAATCAGGTAATTCTGAAGGAAACATCGGATGGCAAATCAGGCAACTTTGAAGGTATATCTGATGGAAAATCAGGTAATTCAGAAGGAACATCGGATGGCAAATCAGGCAACTCTGAAGGTATATCTGATGGCAAATCAGGCAACTCTGAAGGGATATCCGATGGCAAATCAGGCAACTCTGAAGGGATATCTGATGGCAAATCAGGCAACTCTGAAGATACATCTGATGGCAAATCAGGTAACTCTGAAGGTATATCTGATGGCAAAATCAGGTAACTCTGAAGGTATATCGGATGGCAAATCAGGTAACTCTGAAGGTATATCCGATGGCAGATGAGGTTCTCCGACCTTAGGTTCTTCTACTATTGGTAGATGAGGTTCTTCAACCTTAGGCTCTTCTACTATTGGTAGATGTGGCTCTTTAACCTTAGGGTTCTTCTACTATTGGTAGATGAGGTCTTCTACTATCAGCAGATGTGGTTCTTCAACCTTAGGTTTCTTCTACTATTGGTAGATGTGGCTCTTTAACCTTAGGTTCTTCTACTATTGGTAGATGAGGTTCTTCAACCTTAGGTTCTTCTACTATCGGTAGATGTGGCTCTTCAACCTTAGGTTCTTCTACTATTGGTAGATGAGGTTCTTCAACCTTAGGTTCTTCTACTATCGGTAGATGTGGCTCTTTAACCTTAGGTTCTTCTACTATTGGTAGATGAGGTTCTTCAACCTTAGGTTCTTTCTACTATCGGTAGATGTGGTTCTTCAACCTTAGGTTCGTCCACTATTGGTAGATGAAGTTCTTCAACCTTAGGTTCTTCTACTATTGGTAGATGTGGCTCTTTAACCTTAGGTTCTTCTACCATCGGTAGATGTGGCTCTTTAACCTTAGGTTCTTCTACTATCGGTAGATGAGGTTCTTCTACCATTGGTAGATGAGGTTCTTCAACCTTAGGTTCCTCTACTATCGGTAGATGTGGTTCTTCAACCTTTGGTTTCACACTTAACACATGGCTATGAGACAAACCTGGTTTTTTAGGGTCTAAATAGGCCACATCATGGGTGGCTAAACCATCGTACGGCATGAAACCTGTTCCATGTTTAGCATTCATAACACCAAAAACATCATCCGGTTCATCAAAACCATTATTGAATGTCACTTTAATTGGTCTTCCATTCACTGGAGCATCCACAACCAGAGGTTCACTGGAAGTATTTGCGAGGGTGTCATCTTCTTTACTGAGTATGAGAGAATCAGATTCAACAATAGATGGTTCAGTGTAATGTGTTTTAATTCGACCTAGTGAGTCCTTGACTTTCGCATCAACACTGCCATCGTCATATATCATACGTGGGCTCGGTAGTTGATAATTCCGTATATTGTTGATTTGTTTTTGTTCAGCCATTAAAACAGCGTATCCAATCCTACCAAGAACATCAGGCAGATAATCAACCTTACCTATCGCCCTAGCTTTATTTTCCTTAATGGTTTGTGCAAGTGACGCCACAGAACTAGACGTAGTTTCCGACACATCCCCATGTGACACCATTAAAGTGGTAGCAACAACACCGGAAGTCAATAGGAGCGCCACAGGTACTTTAAGTTTTGTAAATGCGCTCATTTGGGTCATCCTTTCAGTATTCTTCTCCTTATATTATAAACATATTTTTCAGGTTTTCACACAAAAAAAAACCCAACTGAACGTTGGGTTAATGCTTAGCGTTTTTTACGCTTTTTGGCTTGTTTACGTTTACTTCCAAAAAGTCCGATTCCAGCTAACGCTGAACCGATAAATCCAAGATACGCAGCATCGCCAGTCTTAGGAAGTTCTTTAGGTCGTTCATATACAAGCTTATCTTCAGTTCGTCGAACTTGAGGGGTTTTCTTAAAGATATGTTTGATATTACCATTTTCATCCGTTTCCGTACGAACAAAGGTATATCCAGGGATATCACCATGTGGGTGTTCGCCATTAGTGCGTGGTTTCAAGACATTACCATCTTCATCAACCCAAACCGTAGTAATTTCTGGCGTAGGTGTTTTCTTGAAGATATGTTTGATATTACCATTTTCATCCTTTTCGGTACGGACAAAGGTATAACCAGGAATATCACCATGTGGATGTTCCCCGTTAATGCGTGGTTTCAATACATTGCCATCTTCATCAACCCAGACCGTGGTAATTTCTGGCGTAGGTGTTTTCTTGAAGATATGTTTGATGTTACCATTTTTCATCCTTTTTCAGTACGCACAAGGTGTAACCAGGAATGTCTCCATGTGGATGTTCACCATCAATACGTGGTTTCAATACATTGCCATCTTCATCAACCCACACCGTTGTAATTTTCGGTGTTTTCTTAAAGATATGTTTGACATTGCCATCTTTATCACGTTCTGTTCTCACATACGTGTAACCCGGAATGTCTCCATGCGGATGGTCTCCGTTTTGTTTTGGTTTAAGCACATTACCATCTTCATCCACCCAAACAGTTGTCATATTTGGTTTTGGAATTGGTTTATAAACGTGGGTGATATTACCGTCTTTATCGCGGCTCAGTTCGCACAAATTCATAACCATCAAAGTTTTCTTTTTGGATGTTCACCATTTTGACGAGGTTTCAATACGTTACCCTTGTCGTCAACCCAAATCGTTGTAATTTGAGGCGTTGGAGTTTTCTTGAAGATATGTTTGAGGTTACCATCTTTGTCACGCTCGGTGCGAACATAGGTATATCCAGGGATGTCACCATGTGGATGTTCACCATTTGTACGAGGTTTCAAAATGTTACCTTTGTCATCAACCCAAACAGTTGTGATATTAGGCTTTGGAATAGGTTTATAGATATGTGTAATATTACCGTTATCATCTTTATCTGTTCTCACAAATTCATAACCATCAAAGTCTTCTTTAGGATGTTGACCGTTTTGACGAGGTTTGAGAACCTCACCAGTTGTGGTCACCCAAATAGTAGTGACTTTTGGAATTGGTTTATAAATATGAGTGATATTACCGTCTTTATCACGTTCTGTACGAACATATTCATAACCATCAAAGTTTTCTTTAGGGTGTTGACCGTTTTGGCGAGGTTTAAGAACTTCACCGCTCGTGGTCACCCAAATCGTGGTTACATTGTTTTTAGGCACTGGTTTATAAATATGATGAGTATCACCATTGTTATCCTTGACCGTTTTAACAAATTCATAACCATTAAATACCGATTTAGGTTGTTCACCATCTTCCCACGGACGCAACACTTCACCATCAATAGTTTCCCAAATAGTACGATTCATAAATAGATATTGAACCTTGTTAAGTTTCAAATCAGGTTTATCTGTGTTTTTGCGGTAGACAACCTTATCAATATCTTTACCCTTTTCCGGAACAAATGGTTTCGGTTTTGGCGCCTTAGGTTCTGGAATCAAATCAGGTTCCGGAGGTTCCAAACCATCTGTAATGGGTTTTGGAGGTTCGGGGAGCAATTCAATGGAAGGTGGAACTGGTCTAATTATTCCCGTATCCGGTGGTGTAACATTAGGTGGATATGGAGGAATATCAACCAATGGTGGAGTATCAGGTGGAGGTGTCAATGTTGGTTTCGGTGAAAGTGGTTCCACTTTAGCAACCGTTGGAGCCTCTGGTTCTGGCTTCACAGGAGGTGTGAAATCCACATTAGGTGCATCAGGAACTGGGTCCAACGGAGTAGGTGTTGGTGGTTGTGGTTCCTCAACATGTGGAACAGGAACCGGAGGTTTCGGTGGTACAGCTACGCGCAACCACGCTGCTCGTCCAAAAATGTTGAAATAGTAACCATTTATGTTATCGGGGTCCCCATGTTCTGGGCTGATATCGCGGTCACCCGCTCTATATACAGCATCCTGACCTTGGTCGACGGTATTCATATCCCAATAATGCGTGTACGTGATATCACCGTAACCGGCTGACATAACCGTACCCTCAGGAGCCGAATCCCAACCATTATAACCTTCACGGGGACTATTCCAAAAACGTCCTTGACCATCTTGGATAATACCTCTACCCGGTGAAGTTGTCAGTACCGAACCTCCCGAATACTGGAATTTAGCACCTTGTTCGTAGTCCAAGTCACTAATAACATTCAAACTAGGTACTTGAATATGACGACCACTTTCAGTATATAGTTCGAATTTGACACTAATCCTATCCATACGTTTGACCGAAAACCCGAAGGATGAAGCATCTCTCCATAGCGAAAACCCAAAACCACTATGTTGGGAATACATAGGTCTACCAACACTAACAACGGTAATTTTCATCTTGACTGACTCACCTGACGCGGTTCTAGATACATTATCAATCCATAGTGAAGAACCGGGTGTCACATCCCAGAACTTCCCAGCCATCATCAGTATCTTTCCCTAGAAATGTCATACCTTGTACACCAGACACCTGTGAAGAATTACCAAATGTAATAGGTTCAATTAACGATTCACCTTGATAATTAGGGTCATACAATGAGAATTGATTGAAGTACGCCGCACTACCTCTGCCACCTTCGTTATAATTACCCTTGATAGAGGTTGTACCCGAACTTGCAAATGATGGTAAGTTTTGGATTCTCGCTGAATCTTGTTGATATTAGGGCCAAAAGCACGTTCATAATTAGCTTGTGCTTGTTGATTTTGGGTATCAATCTGTTGATTTCGAGCCCTTGTGTTAGCAACATCACGCTCCCAGTTTTGGCGAGCTTGTTGATTCGCAGCTGTTTTAGCATCATTAGACGCCGCAACGGCTTGAGCCCTAGTACGATAGGCATCTAACGCTCGTTGATGTTCGCCTTCCAAACGACGTTTCTCTGCTTCCCATTCTTGTAAACGACGCTGATAATCAGCATTTTTACGTTGGTTATCGGCTTCAGCAGCCCGACGATTTTGTTCATTTTTCTCATCAACAACTCGTTTGGCTGCTAGATATTGTTCATTGGCGGCTTGGTTTGCAGCGTTAATACGTGCAACATCTTGTTCATAGGTTGCCATACGTTGAGCATTAGTCGTAGCTGCCTTATCAATTTCTCTCAATTGAGCACGAACAGCATCGCTGACACCTGAACCTTGGGATGCCGAAGTCGCAGCTAAGTCAGCTTCAATTTGTCTATTTTGAGTTTTAACTCGCTCAAGTGCTGCAAGATAATCACGCTTACGTTTATCGTTTTCAGCTCTGACACGTGACAATTCTTCTTGGTATTCACGCTCTTCGTTATCTTGTTCCTGTCGAATTCTATCAACTTCAGCGCGGTGTTGACGAAGGCGTTCTGCATTTTGTTCGCGAATTTCTTGAAGACGGCGCAAGTAATCTTCTTGTGCAGCAGCATTATCACTCGCAATTTTAAGATTTCCGTTACGGATGTCCTGAATACGAGCCTGGTCAGCTTCTATAGCGCGGTCGTGTTCAGAAACAACTGTTCTATTGTATTCCTCAGCATCACGCTTGTCTTGTAAATATTTGTCAATTTTAGCAGACAATGCATGAGCATCAGCTTCCGACTTTGCTTTTGTTCCGCGTTGAGTCTATCAGCTTCAGCTTTAGATTGGACGCGTTTAGTGGAACTCATTAACATCCACGCGAAGCCCAGCATTATGAGCCTTCGTAATTACATCAGAAATGGTATCCGCTGATGCAACAATTGGTGTCATAGCAGGCAAAGCTGAACACCCACCAAAAATGTTGTTTTCTTTGATATTTTCATATATTCATTATCATCCTTTCTTTGAATTACAATTAATTATATCATACTTTTTAAATGAAATGCAAATAACGCAGCTTAAAACTGCGTTATGCATGGAGGTTAGTCAACACTTGTGTCAAAACCTCTTCGTTAATTCCCTTGTGAGTACGGACTAGAACACCAAAAAGCAAATCAACAGATTTATGATTTTTCGATAATTTATCATTCAACACATCAAATAATGTGGTATCGTTCATCATCACCTGTCCCAAATCCACACGGTAACCTGTAAGAGCTGTAAATCCACCACCAATAAAGATGATAGCATCAAAGTAATCACGACGACCATATGTTTTAAGAATAGTGTCTGTAACAACATCTATAAATTTTTCTTTAGTTGGTGTGACATATGTCATCCATTTATCACGACGCTCAGCACGTCGTTTGCTAGTCGATTCGAGAACTTTTGCAAAATCCTTACGACTTTCAATGGTTAAATGTTCGCGCTCCGCTGTTGCGATAGCATCCTCTAACAAGTTACCATATCCGCGAGTAATAGAGTATGAATATTCAGCATTGAATTTTTACTACGAAACACCGCTAAGTCAGTCGTACCTTCCCCAATATCCACAATGAGGAAATCCTCTAATTCACCAACAGGGTCAGACTCATCCATGGACGCATAAACAGCTGTGATATCAGAACGGAATTGAGTGTCAACAGTATCAAGCAAACCTAAGAAACCAGCCTGACCTTCGTTCAATACCGCCACTGTGTAAAGGTAACTGTCACATCACGGAATTCACCGTTTTGATAAATACTGAATTTTAGAGAACCAGATAGTAAACCTTTGTATTCTTCAATCAAACCAATGGATTTAGCTTCTACAATTGGTACAGATACTGCCAAAATAATATTCTCATCGCCTTCGATATATGGAGCTAGAGCTCCGAACAACAAACATGTCGTAATCGGATGATTTGCTTTATACGATGTAGATGTTACATCATACTCTTGATAATCAGGCATATCAATAGCTTTTTGTCCAACAGCCACAATATCATCAGTATGGGCCAAGGGACTTTCAAGAACTTGAAGATAAATATCATCTTCATTAATAAAAGTTAAATATTTCGCGTCAGGAATGGTCACAATACTAGACGGAAACCGAAGTGGATTAATAACTTCGTTGCATCGGTTAGTAACATTCCTTTTCACACTTGAGTTTCCAATATCTAGTGCACATTTCATAGTTTTCATCCTTTCATTATTAACGTTTTTTATCGTTGGGTTTTTCATAGTCTTCCATAATTGACGCAAGTCCTCGTTTAACACATAGTATAATGAGTTGACTCTTTGTCAAATTGGTAATATCAGTGCCTTGCTCAAGGTCATCCACTAATTCCAGCGGGACTGTGATGAGAAGACGCTTATTTTTAGCATCATTTGTCATATATATTGTCCTTTCCTATATAAAATCAGTCAGAAGTGGATTGGTAGTAACCACTTGACCTGACTTGGCAAGAGTTTCTTGGCTTCGAGCTACAGCATCTTTTACCTCGTTTAAGCATATCATCTAACTTCGATGCGGCATCCGCCTTTAGATGGCTCAGACATCACTAGAACCTCGGAAATAGGTTTACTCGATGTTTTGGGTTCCACATAAACCTTTTCAGATTTCTTAGTTTTGAATTTTTTTCTTCGGTTTAGCTTCCGAACTCTGTTCAGAAACCACATCAACAGATGTTGTCACATGTGGGTTATTAGGTGCAATTGGAGCTGCCGGTTGAACAATCGTAGTTGGTTGAGCTGCAGGGATGGTGGGTAACAACCGACTTGTATGGTCAAATCTCTATTCGCTTCAATACGCGCCAACTCAAATAATTCCAACGCTTTAAAACCCATCTCTCGTATCGAGTCGTAACAACGTTTCCACCACACGCAAGAGATACATTTTTCTTCCCAATAAACTTCTGCCTAAAAATGCTTTGAGTTCCTCTTCATTATGCCTCATATCAACATTAATAGGTTCATCTACCGGTACAAACTCCTTCAGGTCTAAGTGTTTGGACACAAGAGCCAAGGCACCTTCAGGGGAACATCTATTATCATCAGCCACCTGTTCCAAAAACTGTCAATATAGCTCGAAACACGCGCGAGAAACCGAATGTATTGGCTTTTATATTCATTTTAAACCAATTATATCGGGCTTTTGGCTATCACATGTACCATTTGTTAGCATCCTTTCTGTATTATATCATTATTATATCACAATGCTTTCACTTTTTGCAACAGTCTAAATCGTTTTTGGATACGGAATTAAATTTTCAGCTTCAACTTCCATCATATACTTGTTCATCAGGTCACCCATATAATACTCAGTTTTGTCTCCATCTTGGCAACTTAGGGTCAAATTAGCGGTTCGTAAAGCTATTTCGGAATACTCCCCTAATTTTCGGTAGCACCGTATGAATCATCTTTTTCAGTATAATCAAACAAGGTTTCTAGTAAAAACTGTTCATCTTGGCCTTCCCATTTTTTTGCGGGATTCTGCTAATAGTTTTTCTTTTTACGTTGTTTGACGGGTAACGACAGTTTGGCAAGAGCACTAATCGTTTCACTAGTATCATGTGTCACCAAACCACGTTTGACAACATCTCGATAGTAATCCATTTCCCCACAATGGAAACCTGAATCAAGTCTGTTAGGCAAGAAACACGGAAACTCCTCAATACGTTGTTGGGGAGAGCGCTGACTCGAAGCGTACAAAGCTTCATCAATCCATGACACAACTTCCTCATAATATGGTGCCGCACCATCAAGTAGAACATCACCGTTATAGTCCTCGATATACTCACGATAATTGCGGATATGACCTGTAATTTTTCTTCATAGTGGAGTCCATAACTCCTAGGTCTTCAAGTTCTGGCAAGGTCATCAAGCGATGATATCTCCCAGGGTCCCTTTGTCGAGCCGCACGACCAGCAAATTGGCGCTCTACTCGAGAATTTGGTCGACCACCAACTTGAAGAACCACCAAAACCGCGTTCATAGTCTGTTTCATGAATGTGAATATCCGTTCCTCGACCCATAATATCAGTTGTTACAACAATAGAACCAACTTCTCCAGCTGACGCAATAACAACATCCTCATTCGTATCAGTAGATACCAACAGAACATGGTCAACACCGTGGTGATTCAAATAACTAGAAACAATTTCAGCTTCCACATCACTAGCAGCTCCAATCAAAATAGGGTGTCTGGAAGCTTGGTAAATTCGAATAAACTCCAATATTCTGTCAAGTAAATGAGCACGTGTCATGAATAAATGTGTTTGTTGCCTCAACTTGTTAGGCACCCTATCAGGAATTTGAATAACCATAGCCTGATAAATTTCAATAAATTCGTTGAAACATTTTACCAAGCGTACCTGTAACCCCAGTAATATGCGGGAATAAGTTGAACAAGGCTTGATAGGTAATTTGCATCGTAGAACTAGAACCGACCCCAGTAAAAACACCTTCCTTCATTTCAACAAAAGCATGCAGACTATCATTTAACGTACGACCACGAGCTAAACGGCCAGTTGCTTTATCAATTAATATGACTCTAGAACCGGAATCTGGGTCAGGTTCAGGTGCAACAACATAATCCTCATAGGCTTTTTGTTTGAACAATGCTTCAATAGATGAGTGAATGACGTGTATAAACTGCTGATTTGAGAATATACTATCATCAACATCGAACAATTCACAAATTTCAGTCCAAAGCTTTGTCACCCATGGTAGGTTCACCTTTGTCTTCCATATCATAATCAAGGGCTTTGAGAGAACGTAATTTATCTAACATTTCTTGAACAACAAAGGTTTTACCATTATGCTCAACTGTAGCGAGCTCTTCGCCTAAATCAGTAGCAGATGCAATAATTAATGGATTTCGAGCGTCATCCATCAAAATTTCATCAGCTTCGTCGATGATGGCAGCATGTAGAGGTCTTGAAATGGGCTTGACATCATTACCAATACCTGACGCTAAATTCGAATTCAGATAGGCGAACCCAAGTGTTGAGTTGGTGCAATAGGGTTATATCACAATTAAACGCTTGATTTTGCATCTGAGGGCTGTCGTTATTGTTAATATACATATTAGTCAAACCAAAGAAATCATAAATCACTTTGGTTTCATTCCAGTCACGCTCCGACAAATATTCATTGACGGTTAAGACCATTACCCCTTTATGGGTTAAGCCATAAGCAATAGTGGGTAAAATCAGGGTTAATGTTTTACCGGACCCTGTTGACATTTGCACCATTTGACGTTCAAGTGCTGCCAACGCTCCTAGTATTTGAACATCATAGTGAAATTACCGAGTAAACGGAAACATACTTCGCGGGCCAATGCATACAACTGAACAATTTGTTTCTTATCTTTCAAATCAATTGTATCCCATGAGAGAGCCTCAACACGCAAAATCACCAAGTTCCATTTTCCTATAGTGGTCGGATAAAGGCATTTATTTTCTTTAATAGTTTTTTATATTTTCGAAGACGTCCTGCACCCTCGAATTCAACGGAATCTAATACTGACTCCATAGGAAAAATTAAACATTCGCATTCCCTCTTCTTAGTATATCTATAGTATATCATATATCTATCACAATTGCAAGTGGTTTTGGAACACCACGGTGCTCCATATATCACTAGTATATCACACAATTGCCACAATTGCAAGAAAAGCCCCGTTGGTCTTGATACTCACCACTTTTAGTGGCATTATGTTTCTTACAAAGCATTTGAATATTGTCATCCGTTATATACACAAATAGCAAGAAACCTCGACAATGTCGAGGTTTCTGTTATTCGCCATATTTTCGTCTCATCGCTAGTCCAATCATGGTCAAAGCGCTTCCCAGCTAATAAAGCTTCAGCATCATTCGTGTTTGGCAAGGATTTCTGTTGGCCCTGAGTTGGAATATCTACATCCCGAGTACGATTATCATCGACACCTGCACCACCTATAAATTCAGGAACATCATGTACCGAAGCCTTATCCGGATTGACACTACCTACAAATTCAGGAACATCATGTACCGGAGCATTATCCGGATTAACACCACCTGTAAATTCAGGAACATCATGTAACGAAGCATTATCCGGATTAAAAACCACCTGTAAATTCAGGAACATCATGTAACGAAGCATTATCCGGATTGACACTACCTACAAATTCAGGAACCTCATGTACGGAGCATTATACGGATGAACACCTGTAAATTCAGGAACCTTAGTCTGCACTGGCGCGTCCAACGGATGAACACCACCTGTAAATTCAGGAACCTTATTCACTGGCGCGTCCAACGGATTGGCACCACCTGTAAATTCAGGAACCTTATTCACTGGCGCGTCCGACGGATTGGCACCACCTGTAAAGTCATGAATTTCATACGTTTCTGGAAACCCGGACTCTGCCATTAAAGTCACGCGATGGTTGACCACCCAACCCATCTATGGTTCCTGTGTATTCTGGAATTTCAACCATTGGAGGTGTTATAATATTTCCTCCATCATCTACTGAACCACCAATAGGTTTATCATAATTAGGGATTTCAACAGTAGGAGGTGTAACAACATTTCCTTCTCCATCTAGTGAACCACCAATAGGTTTATCATACTTAGGGATTTCAACAGTGGGAGGTGTTACAACATTTCCTCCTCCATCTAGTGAACCACCAATATGGCCGGTATACTCAGGAATTTCAACAGTAGGAGGTGTTACAATATTCCCTTCACCGTCCAATGAACCACCGATGGGTTTATCATTTTCTGGAATTTCAAAAGTAGGAGAAGTTATAATATTTCCTTCACTGTCTAATGAACCACCAACCGGTTTATCATATTCTGGAATTTCACTAGTAGGAGGAGTTATAATATTCCCTTCACTGTCTAACGAACCACCAATAGGTTTATCATACTTAGGTATTTCAACAGTAGGAGGAGTTATAATATTTCCTTCACCATCAAATGAACCGCCAATAGGTTTCTCTATCCCATGGTCTGATTTTTTATCTTTATCATCGTCACGAGGCTCGTCTTTCAAATAAACAGGTGATGTGTTTTCGCCATTCACAACAGCTTTAATCCAGTCCAGCTGTTCTTTAGAAAAAGGCAATTCCCACCGCTACGCATTCCTTTCTACACCATTTTGATGTACACCAATCAACTCACCTTGAGCATTATACAGTCCACCACCGGACATCCTGAGCTGAACCTTGATAGGCTACACCCATAATATTGGCACCATAATTTTCAACTCTTTCCACTTTACCATTAAGAATTGGTCGCAATTGACCTTTAGGGAACCCGAACACATGAACAGTATCACCATCTTTTAAAGGTTGAATAGTATCATGTAATTTGGCACCACTTTCACCTGTAAATTTATTACGCAATTTAATAACAGCCAAATCGTTTTTGAAACCTTGAACATAACCTTCACGATTCCAAAAGTGAATGTCATCATTACTGAAGCGCACTTGTTTTACCATTTGGGAGTGTCGCCAAATGAATATCACCAGATTTATTTACATTATCTACAACACTAATCGGATTTGTCTTCGTATTCAAATGTACGAAGTTATGTGCAACCGTTACAATTGTGTCATCATTAATAAGTGTACCAGAACCAAGACCAGCTTCACTTGTCAATGCTACAGTAGCATCAAAGTTCTTCTCACCATTCAGAACAGCTTTCACGTTATCGTCCGCCACTAAAGGTTTTACTCCAGAACCACCCGTGTTAACTGAGCCAGAAACCGTTCGCGTAAATTTCTGACCACCATCGATGACCGTTTTAATAATCGTATTCCCAAGTTGATATTTACTGGCAAACTCCTTATCCCATTTTTCATTGAATTTCTTGTTAATGATTTCACCATCAACAGAAACTATAGTAGCATTTGGATTTTCCACAAAATAAGCTTGATTATTTTTATCCAACTTAAAATTATACACAATTCCGTCACCGACAGAACCTTGTCCCACCACACGCTCAAACAAGGTATCCCCCTGTTTGTTGACAGCTTTCACCACGACACGACCAATTTCTTTTCCAGAAATTAAGGTACCACGACCACGTTCATCAAATCGATAACGCGCACCATCAATATCGCGTTCAACATTTCGAACAGATTGATGGTTATCATCGTAATAGTATTTCTCATTACCATTAACGTACCAACCTTTAATGGCATATTGGTCAACCATTTCTTTTAATCCAAGCTTTGTGTTTTTCGGTAAAGAAAAGACCTGCTCCATATTGTTGAGCTTCGGGAACCGCGTCAGAATTCGTACCATGTTGATGAATACCTACCACATCTCCCTTGTCATTAAATATGGGACCACCTGAGAATCCCCCTAGTGCAGACATATGATATTTTCCTTCCCCTGTAGTCTTATTCAATTCAGAAACAATCCCCGACACAGTATAGAGTTTTCCATCCTTTAATTTATTTCGAGCGTCAACAGATAAATTTCGAGATGAGAAATCATTGGGATAACCAACCATGTGAATAGTATCGCCTTGATTAGCTGTGCCGATATGTCTCGCACCATCCTCACCACGTGTCATCGCTTCAACAGGTTTTTCGGTCACTACAACCGCCAAATCATTTGTATATGATTTGCCCAGTTCTGCCTTGTTATAATAGTGAATATCACCTTTGTTAACAATTTGGTCTTCACCACTCGACGGGTTACCGGCTCGTTTCTCCGTATTAGAATTGGTAACAACATAACTTTGTGCAGAGTCACCACCGCGGACAAATCCTTCATCTGTCTCCTTGTTCTTATCTAAATAATTATGAGCTACGGTAATCATCACGTTCGGGGCTATAAAAACACCTGAACCTGACGCTGTTTGTTTAGACGTTCCGTTATCAAACCGTGTATAAGTCATCGCAACCCCACTATTATCAGGATGATGGACATCAACTTCTCGAATATCATTACCACTATCCACCACAGCAGCCTGAACAGTTTCGGACAATCCAGCGGTAAAAATAGCAACCGCTAAACAACCTACCAATCCATAGGCTTTATGTTTTCTATATTTTCCATGTGATTTTTGTCTTATCATAAGTGCATCCTTTCTCATTATATCAAAAGCGACAAAACAAAACAAGAAAAACAGCCTTTCGGCTGTTTTTTTTATTCTTCTCGTTTACGTGAAAGACCGGCTCCAAGAAGTCCAATTCCTAAACCAGCTAGACTAGCTAGTGTGCCAGCATCACCAGTATTTGGAAGTTGTTTTTGTTCAGTTTTTTTCTGCGGTTTTTCAGTTTGTTCAACTACGGGTTCAACCTCAGGTTTATCGACAGGTTTAACTACAGGATTTTCTACATCCTTGATAAATTTCTCAGTAGTAGAACTTGACAATTCGCCAGTTTTTTTCATTAACCGTGTAAGTTGTAGTTTGTTCATAAACCTTACCATCACGCTCTACAGTTTTAACAGATGGTTTCATACCTTTCGTGATAACTGTTTCTGTCGGAACAATACTTAGTTCTTTTTCAGTGCGTTCTGTAATGTCACCAGTTTCTGGGTTTACATCGTAAATGGTTCGAATATGAACTTCGCCATCTTTACCAAACACACCTGACTCATAACCAAGTTCTTTTAGTGTCATCACCAACATAGCGTTTAGGTGACTCAACAACCTTTGTTTCAACCTTATCTTTAGCCGCAACCTTAATAACTTCTGCTACTGGTTCATCACGCACCGGTTCACTATTGGTCGCAAGAACATTTCCATCTTTATCAACAGTGAACGTGGTTGTAGTGACGATAGAACCGTCTTTACCTTTAATCACCTGGTCAGGTTGACCCTTCTCACGAGAATCATCCTTTTCATAACGTTTGCCCGCAGGAATAACCTTACGTTCTACAGATGGCTCAATAGGTCCATTGAACATCGGTTTATCAACAGACGGAGCAGGTAAAACCGGCTTGAGTGTTTGAGGTTGCTCTGAATCGATATACTCAGGAATTTCAACAGTAGGAGCTGGAATAGTAGGAGCTGGAATAGTATTACCTTGACCATCTAATCCTGCACCACCAATAGGCTTAGTGTACTCAGGAATTTCAACAGTAGGAGCTGGAATAGTATTACCTTTACCATCTAATCCTGTACCACCAATAGGCTTAGTGTACTCAGGAATTTCAACAGTAGGAGCTGGAATAGTATTACCTTGACCATCTAATCCCTACACCACCAATAGGCTTAGTGTACTCAGGAATTTCAACAGTAGGAGCTGGAATAGTATTACCTTGACTCATCTAATCCTGCGCCACCAATAGGCTTAGTGTACTCAGAATTTCAACAGTAGGAGCTGGAATAGTACCACCATTATCACTTATCAGTTTTTCATCCATGTGAGAAGTAATTTCACCCGTATCATGATTCACACTATAAGTCGTAGTACGTTGTATCATTTTACCATCCGTTTTCAACACCATCACTGTAGGTTTAGTAGCGATAGTAACCTTACTCACACCTGCTTTAGTAATAACAGGTTCACCAACGGTTTCAGTCACCTTACCCGTATTTTTATCAACAGTGTAAGTTGTTGTTGTAACCTTTAGAACCTCTACTTCCCACGGTTGTATGATTTTCAGTACCGAATTCACGAGTGTCATCCTTTTCGTAAACAACTGTTGGCTCTAACACCTCTGTGACAACCTTATCTTTGGCTGCAACTTTAACCACTGTATTGATTGGTTCTTTAGTTCGAACAGGTTGACCAACTACCGACTTAATTTCCCCACTATTAGAGTCAACAGTATAGGTAGTTGTGACAGTTTCTTCACCAGCTTGACCTTCAACTTGTTCATTGGAAGCACCATATTCACGAGTTTTATCAGCTTCATATACGACTGCAGGTTCTACAACTCGTTTTTCAACTGTAGGTTCTTTCGTAGTTCCATACGTCCGAACCGTTGTTGGAGTCACGTTACCTGTGTCTTTGTCAACCGTGTAAGTAGTTGTTTCAATGACATTACGACCTTGAGCATCCTTAGATTGAACAACCTTAGTTTTAGCAGCTACTGAGACTCGACTAACACCCGCCGCAGTAATAACCGGTTCACCAACATGTTCAGTCACTTTACCAGTGTTTTTATCAACTGTGTAAGTAGTGGTGGTAACCTTGGAACCTTTACTCTCTGTAGTTGTCTGATTGGAGCACCAAATTCACGAGTGTCATCTTTTTCATAAACTACTGCTGGTTCTAACACTTCAGTAACGACCTTTGGTTTAGTACCAACGGTAACAACTGTTTTACCCGCTTCCTTGATAAAACGGCTCCAACACCTTCTCTTTATATGAGTTAGTGGTGTCATCCCATTCATAAGTCGTAGTCACAGTTTTGGAGCCTTTAGACCCTTCCGCTCGGCTTTCATAACCACGGGCTTGGTTCGTATCGCCAACATATTCAACTACAGGTTCAATAACCTCAGTCGAAACTTTATCAGCAGGTTTTTCAGGTCTCGAGTGCTAATTGGACCAAGCGTGTACACACCGTCTTCATATGTTTTTCTCAGTAGCGTTTAGCGCATCCGTCACTGAGCCAACGTATTGACCATCACGGTAAAGCCCTTGTTTATTCGTGTCATTTAATTTCTGCACATCCTCAAGCCAATCCTTAACGAATTTATCATTACTTGGTTTTATTACCGGCAAATGTAACTTTTTCAACACCTGACAAGTCCGTGTCCATAAACGCATCTGTTGTATTTTTACTAGCATATTTTTCAAAATCAAATTTATCACCAAATACGACTTCTTTTTAATCCAATTAGGTCTTTGAATACTGACTTGGTATTGAATTGTTTATCGCCAACCCAAAAAGTATGTGGCTGATAATTCTGAGAATTCCATTTTGAATTATCAAATGATGACAAATCTAAACGCTCAACACCTACTTTACGCCATAACGGTCCACTATACCCTTTTTAGAATCAAAGGCTACATTTCTAGTAACTGACTAACTTGTTCATTAGTAAGCTTCAAGTTAATTGCACTATTAAACATAGGAGTAAGCTCAGAAATAGAGCTCAATGTAAATGTTGAATCAATTTTAAATTCACTTAATGAATCGAATTCATCATTACCTGTAAGATATGGAATACGACTATTAAGCTGGATATTTTTTTCAATTCAATGGATGTAATATGACTTTTAACACCATTCCAAAATGGTAAATGAAAATCGTCTATAGAACCACTATCTAAAAATGAATTGTTTAATTTTGGATATTTTATCCATATCTGCCCCCAAAACATACTACTCGCACCATTATTAGGGTTCAGCAGAGCAATATTTTTACCAGGAACTCGCTTCATCACATAAGTACCATCTTCATATAGTTCACCAATCCATCCAAACATACTCTGGTCATCAGTCTCAACCAACTGACCATGGTCGGTTCTTTCGCTACCTCGCTATCAGTTGTATTAATAGGTTGAGTCTCTTCACTAACAAGGTTATTTGTAGGATTCCCTCTTTCAACACTACTTTATCAGGTTTATCTTCTAGTTTACTATTATCACTATGTTCAGTCACACTTTCTGCTTGAACAGGTAACCCTGTTATAACCCCAAAAACGGCTATTCCGACCACCGCTGAAGCTAATCCAATTCCTTTAAATTTACGATAGGAATAAATTCGTTGTTTTTCTTTCATTTAAAACATCCTTTCTTAATTATATCTCTATTATATCACAATGTAATTGATTGCGCAACAGTTTCTAATAAGTCTCAAAACCCGACTATGTCGGGTTTTCATTTATCCTTGTTAGTTCATCAACCTTAGCGATAATTTCATCTTGAGTCAATCCACCGTCTTCTAAATTGAAGACGATTTTCATAATGGCTATCGCTTATAAATTTAGCATCTTGATATATTTCTTCACATCAGAATTGTTAATAGCGTCAACCTTAGCAGTTTCAGTTACCCCAATAGGGAGAGTCATACTAAAAGTCACTGGCTCTTTTTTTTCGGGAACATCAGCTACGGGAGTGATTTCATCACGCATATCAATCGTAAATGTGTAATCACGACCGTCAACTTCTACCTTGCTAACCTTACTCATCTTATAACCTAAGGCAAGCAATTCATTTTGAGCAGCCTCACGATTTGGTTGATTGTAGATAGTAACATTTTTCAAATGTTCACTAACTTTTTGAACGTTCACAGGTTTATTAGTCGCATCAGGACCACCGTTAATAGCAGTCTTAGACGTATTATAAGTAACAACGTAATGATTTTTCTCATCCAACGTTATAGACTTAATACTTCCAGACGCAATACCATGATTTGTAGCATAAAGAAGTGCTTCGGCATCACTAGTAACCGTTGATGTATAGATAGTTAGTGATGAATCAGCCTGTTCAAGTTTAGGTTCAATAGCATCAATACGACGTGTATTATCATCAATACGACGTGTATTATCATCAATACGTTTTCTGTTATCATCGATTCGACCTTTATTGATATTGATGTTGTTCGCATTCATATTAACTAATCGACGAACCGATACCAATACGATGCGGTTCGCTTCGATTTGGTCATGATGGTCAGCCAACGTTTCAGTAATCACTTTGATGTGTTTATCAACCGCTCGTTTGTTGTCTAAAATAGCCTCAGAGTTATTTTGAATTTGTCTACGAATGACGGATAATGCACCACCTATACTATTAGTCGCATTAGTGATTTTATCGTCAACAGACTTCACATCATCTTTTAATTTGTCCACATCATTCAAACGGGTGTTTGTTAGAGTTTCTGTAGAATCAAACATAATTCCGTTCACTTCTTCCTGGAAAATGTTATCAACTGAGTTTACATTTTTCACACGCTTAACTTGGAAGAACACATCCATTTGGAATGTTGATTTAGTGTGGTCAATTTGGTCAAGAAAAATCTTTGGTCAAAAACCTACACGAACAATCGTTGTGTGGCTATCAGCCTTATCACCAATTGCACCTACAGGGCTATTCTCACCGCGTTCAGTTAAATTACGAACAATGGTTTGTGTTGTAAATTTCGTAACATCACTATCTTTTGGCAATTTACCACCAGTCTTACGGTATTTATTATAAAGAGCCGTTCCCTCTTTGAAGAAGATGTCACCATTTGACTCAACAAAGTATCGACCGTCATATTGGTCAGCTTCGTGGAAGGCGTCAGTAATAGAGTAAGACTCAGGGGCACGACCCAACACGTCAAGCGCTAGTTTAGAACCTGAAGCACGATATTGGAAGTATGTTTTGTGTTCAATTTCCGCAGTAGGATTCGATTTAATATCCAATGACGCCAATTGGGAAATAGATAACACAGCATCCTTACGAGGGTTGAGTGTTGTCACTGTATTAGTAACTTCATTGGATTGATAGATATTACCGAAATCGGATTGGTAGAATACGTTTGTATATGTGTTGCCACCATATACACCTCCAGCGACACCTGGCGTTTGGTCAATGACCCGAGTACGCATTGGGATGGTAACGGTTAACGATTTTCCGGTTTCAACATATTGTTTATAATATGGGTGGTCATAACCACTGATAGAGACCTTAATCGCTGGGCCTTTGCGGTCAATACCTTCATATTTATCAACTTTCGTCCATGTAACACCTTCTACAGTCTTACCGTTTGCATCCTTAAACGTTCCATCAGCTTGGCCAACAGCAATAACTGTATCGCCGTCTTTCAACGTGATATGATGGATAGACGGGTCAAAGTCCAAGGCATCGGATGGGTAATAGTCAATTAAATCCAAACCTTTTTGTTGCATGTCTCGGTCAATGTTAACCCCTTTATATTGGTCAAAATCCCAAGTCAAGTGATAGTTATTAGTAGAACCGAAGAAGACCGTTTTACCATCAATAGTCACACCCTTATCATCCTTATTAGTTTTCTTAGGGTCAGCTTGATTAGTTTGTACGTGCACTGTTCCCGAATTCGCTCTATACTCATGATTAATCATGATATCACTTGAGAAGGTATATTTCATGTTATCCTTAGTGAGTTTCGTGTAAACAGTAGGGGCTTCAAATTGGAATGGGTCCTTCATAATACCACCGATGCTACCATTACGCATTGCTTGTTTCTCATTAATGTCAACAAGATAATCATCAGTTGCTCGGAAGATGACGCGGTTATGTTCCTTGTCAATTATAGTAGTCCAATTAGGATTATCCTTTTTGGTCAATCCCTCATCCAACTCAGCACCCTCTTCAGGTACGTTTACCGTCACAGTCAACGCATGATACTTATCCCAACGACCAGCAGGAAGTGGGTCATTAGTAGATACAATACCAACAGTTTGCCCTTTCAGTGGCTTGATGAAGCTTCCCACCATCTTTATCAGTGGATTTAATAACAATTTTTCTCACCATCTTTGTTTTTGGAAATCATTATCTGTGTCACTTGTTTGTCGGATATCATAAAACGCATAGTTGATTTGTGGTGGAACAGGTGCCTCTGCTGGTTTAGCTTCAAATGTCGGAACACTAACCGGTTTGTTCATCTCCTCAGTCATGGTTGGATTCATTTTGAGCGTGAACAACACAAACGTTGGGCGAGCACCTTCTGAATCGCACCCGTAGTGGTGCCAAGACCAGCAATATATTCATTCAAACGAGTTTGTGATTCGTTTAGCAAGGTTTTATATTGCTCCAATTCAGCCGCATTAGATACAACAACATCTTGATATTGAAGCTTAATTTTCCCTTGGTCAGCATGCGTATGGAACCCAACCATGGACGATTGATATGCATTAAAGGAATCAATGGCGTTTTTGGTATCACGATAACGCTCTCCAAACTTGATAGCGTCTTTTACATGCTCAATGGCCGCGTTCTTACCTACTTCGAATACGGTTGTGAAGAATATTGAACACCTCGACCAAGCGCAGCAAGAGAGATACGAAGAGCTGACAGCTCCGCATTCGCAGCCTTAGCTTCCTCCACACCGCCATTCTTATCTTGTTCATATTTGGCCTTATCTGCTTTATACTTATTGACAAGTTCTGTAATGGCTTTGATTTTCTCCTGATAATATTTAATAGCTTCTTGACGATACTTTTCAGTTTCTGTGGCATTACCCGTGCGAACCCGAGTCGCATCACGAAAAACTTGAACACCTTGAGACTCAGCTAATGAAATCGCATCTTTTCAAATCTTGAGTGTCGACCGACACATCTAAATAACCAGTACGGCTATTGGTACGATTATTCACCACGTTATCCGCTCTAACTTCGGGCGCAGTAAAAACAGCGGTTGTCACACTAAGAGCACCAAGAGTCCCAATCCCCACCAAACCACTAAGTCTGGTAGTTGTTTTTCTTTTTGCAAAAGTTTCATAGATTTCATAAATCCTTTTCTATTGTTTTATCCAAATGGATATACTTTTTTTATATCACTATTATACCATAATTACTAAAAAGCCAAGCGAAAACTCACCCGGCTTTAAATTTTATTGTTTTTCTTTTTTACGACGAACAGATACTCCACCCAAGCCAAGAAGAGCGGCACCAATCATGCCAGCTAACCCACTAGCATCACCTGTTTTAGGCAATTGTTTTGGTGTTTCAACTTTGTCATAAACATAGAATTTCTCAGTTCCATCAGCAGACGTACGAACATCCACGACACGATAGCCATCTACAGATTTCTCTTTACCGAAAGCATCTCCGGTTTCGTCTTGTGATAAACGTTTACCGTCTTTGTCGACCCAGTGAGTTGTCACTTTCTTAGTTTCTTTTTGATACATGTTGACAATATCACCGGTCTTATCGTCTACCTTTGTTCCGACAAATTTATAACCTTTGATGTCATCGCCTTCTTTGTCTGAATGGTCACCCACTTCTGGTTTCTTCAACTCAGTACCATCTTTGTCAACCCATTTGGTCATCACTTGCGGTAGGTGTTGACAACATCACCATTAGCTTTAACTTCGATTGAACTAGCTTGTAACCTGGAACATCATCACCTTCTTTATCAGGTGATGCTCCAGCGGCTGGTTCTTTAATGACTTTACCATCTTCATCTACCCATGTAGTAACAACAGTACGATAGATATTTTTCAATATCACCATTTTCTTTTTACATCAGTTCTAACAAATTTGGCATCCTTAATATCATCACCCTCAACATCAGCAAACTCTCCGTCTTTTCTGGTCTTGAAGGATTTTACCAGCTTCATTTACCCACGTGGTCACAATTTTATGATAGGTGTTAACAACATCACCATTATCTGATTTCTTCGAATGTAAAAGTTTATAACCCTTAACATCATCCCCTTCTTTGTCAGGGAATTCCCCTGTCATTTCATCTTTGAGGGATTTACCGTCCTCATCAACCCATGTGGTCATTGGAACATGAGCCAATCTTTCATATACATTGGTCACATTACCTTTGGCGTCTTTAATTGTACGTAGAGCACGATATCCAGGTACATCATCACCTTCGGCATCTGGTTTAGAACCTTCAACAGGGTCCTTGAGTGCATTCCCCTTTTCATCTACCCATTTCGTAGTAATCGCATTAGGGTCTAATGCTGGTTTTATCAGCTGGTTGTTCATAAGGCTTATCAACTGGTTTATCAGCTGGTTGTTCATAAGGCTTATCAACTGGTTTATCAACTGGTTTATCCGCGGGTTGTTCAGCAGGCTTATCAACTGGTTTGTTCGCAGGTCGTTCAGCAGGTTCATGTGTTGGTTTAGCGGTATCATCTTTTTCATAGATATTGATAATATCACCAACTTTTAAATTTAGAACCTTTCAAATCACCTTTAAGCGAGTCTTCTGTAACTGTGAAAGCTTTGAGAAGTTTATAACCGGGAACATCTACCTTACCATCATCATCAGGTAACGTTTGACCTTTTACAGATGTTTTAAGCTCATTACCGTTACCATCAAACCAGTACGTATCATTATTCGTTAATGGTTTTTCAACATTGGTACCTGATGCATTCTTCGTATATACGTTGACTGTAACCTTATTTCCATTTTCGTTACGAGTTTCAGATTTCACTAATGTATATCCAGGAATCGCATCTCCATTTTTATCAGGCATCGTTCCATCCGCATCAGCTTTCAGACGAGCTCCCGTATTATCAACCCATACTGTTTTTTCACTAGTTTTATCATAGACATACGTTTTAACCCCATTATCCACACGAGCTTCACGAAGTTTATAACCGGAAATATCTTTTTCACCTTTGTAATCAGAACCTGTCTCATCAGGGCTCAATACATTACCTTTGGAATCCAACCAACGAGTTTTAACTTGTTTTGGTTGCTGGTTTTTCATTGCTTCCAGATGCGCCGTCTGATTTGTTATCAATACGACCGGTAATAACGGCTGATTCAAAGAACGCAACTGCCGCATCCGTCGCCCCATTAACTTTTAACAATTCGCCACGGATAGCACCCGCACCATCTGAATACATCTTTTCGTATGATGCCAAAAGAGGTTGAACGGCTGAAATATCCGATAAGGCTTCAATATTCGCTTTTGGGGCATTAACTTTTTCAGCATACTCATCGAAAGCTTTTTGGAACCCAGCCGATGCACCCGGTTGATGACGGTCCAATGCTCGCATCACATCGCTAGTAGTTCTTACAGAACCGAAATCACGTTGAATAGCGTCTGAAACAGCTTTGTTAGCCTCTTTATTGGCAAATCCAACCGCAATGGTATTAATCGGAGCATCTAAGTTTGAAATGGTATAATCCTTACCATCTTGTGTTTTGATTTGGAAGCCACCGAGAGAGTTATACCAATTAATAAGTTTTAAAATTGTGCTACGAGCTTGAGTAGCAACAGTTTTGTCTTCCGACAAGGAATCGTTTAGCAGTCCATTGATTTTTAGTAGCGTCTGTCAATTCCGGAATGGCTGTGACAGCTGATTTATACAAGTCAGAGCTTGGCCCCTAATGTTCGAACCGCACCGGCTAATGCAGCAGCATTAATACCGCTCGGACGGTCAAAGACCACAGGGAATGGAGCTGAATCCGCTTGTTTCGTCAAATCGAAATCTCCTGCTCTCATAGTCGCGGCGTCTGCAGTGGTGGCGGCAATAGCTGTCAATTGACCGACACCTGTAGCACCAACAGCAGCGAGTGCCATGAGCATTTGTTGTTTACGTTTGTTTTGTTTCATCATTCGCATGAAATTATCCTTTCTGTTCTAAGACGTGTATTTTTGTGAACTAGTTGCTCGATTAAATTACCGAGTTCATCGTTCTCTTGCTCTAACTGAGCTATTTGTTTGTCTTGTTTGTCAATTTTTTGCTTGCTAGCAATTGCAAGACGTTTTAAGTCATCTTCACGTTTGATGACATGTCTACGAAGAGAATCAATTTCTTCTATATACGGTGCAACATCTTGCGCAATCTCTAGTTGAGATTGGGCAGCCGATAAGTCAGTCTCGTAATTGACTAACCTCTTCTTGAAGTTCCACCATTTGTTTGTTCTTTCTAAAGGCTTGTTGACCGATGTCTGTCAACACACCGTTAAGTAGAATAAATGTGTTATCAACGTCATCCGCACGATAATAACGACCTTTGACTAATGGAATATCCATCTCTTTGTTATAAATATCAGAAAACGTGATTTTACTACCAGCCAACAAAAGTTGGTCTTGAGTTTCATCTATCGTACGAGGGGTCACGTGTTGTACCAACATCTATCATCCATCCTTTCTATGAAGTCACCGCTTTCACCGGTGCTAGTTGTGTCATGACGCGCGCTAACAAATCAGGGTTGCTTTCCTGCAATGTTTGGAGCAAATGCAACAATGAATTCGCTATAGGGTCTTCCTCACGAATAGGTACGACATCATCACGAAATGTAACATTAGCTGTGAATTTCATCAGCATCACCATCAGAAGGTTTTTCTTCTGTCCTTTCATTTGTTTTCAGACCCGGTTCATCCAGCTTTAATGGTAAAGGGGTCACATTATCCACCGTAGGATGAGTATCCTGGGCGTTTAATATAAGAATCACACCCAAAAGGGTTGCTCCGATAAGCGCGACACCTAAAACGACAAACTCCTTGTAAAGTTTCATCTTTTAGCCATCCTTTCATCGTATATCACTAGTATATCACAACGCGGATAATCCGTCAAGCGGTTCGAAAACGTTTTGAAAAATTTTAAAAGTTTTCTGAGCCATTACCTACTACTATTATAGTGGCCCATATTTTTCCTCGTTTGCCGCACCAGATATCACTAATGGTTCACAGATTAATATTGGATGTATTTTCTGTTGGAATGTTCGTAACGTGCCGAATAATGGTCAAATTTGAGACAAAATTTTCGAAAATTACCCAAAAAAATCAGCAAAAAGTTTGTGCAATCCCAAAAAAATTGGATTCGAAATTGATTTTGTGTAAGCGCTCACAAAACGCCTAAGTACGAGGCTTATGAAACTTTGAACATCAAAGATTCGATTTTCGCATTTTCTCTAACCTATTCACAAAATTTTTTTCTACTTTTTATTAAAATTAATGTTTTGTTTGAAAAATCCAGTAATACCAATGGTTTGGGCCGTGTCAAAAAATAATCCAAATGGCCGTCCAATTTTTGTCCAAATCGCAAAAATAAACACCCTAATAAAAACACCCATTGTTCGTGTTTTTACGAACAATATTAGCAAATCATCCAATTTGAAACTCTACAACCACTAATATAGAAACATTGGCATGCGTTTATGGTATACTGAAGATATATAAAGAAAGGAACGAGTATATGGAAAAACTATTAATTATATGTGAAAAACCTAGCGCCGCTCAAGCCTTTGCTTCCGCATTAGGCGGGAAGCAAGGAACCTTTGAAGGGGATGAATATGCCATTACAAACTTATATGGTCATATCATGGAACTCGGAAAACCGGCAGAAGTTGCTATCAAAGGTCATAAAGAAATCGTTGGTGATTTTGGAAATGTAGCAGGAATACCCTGGAATCCAAGTTATTTTAACTTTTATGATAAAAAAGTGAAATCAGGCGTCAATGGGTTTGACGGATATGTGAAAGCTTATGATGTGGTAGACAAATATCTCAAGGCTGGCTATATTCCGGTAATCGCAAGCGATATTGACACATACGGAGAAGGGGATTTGTTGGTTCAAGAGGTTCTCGACTCTATAGGATATAAAGGAAAACGATATCGAGAATACCATGTATCTGAAACACCTAAAGATGTCATCAAAGCTATGAAAACTAAAAAGGAAGTAACTGACAAAGACCCTGCCTATATGACTGGGTTCACACGAAGTGCGTGTGACTTTTTAACCCAACAATACACACGTGTCGCAACAATTGCCATCCAAGAACAAGGTTATAAATTACCAGCTGTTGTTCCGTTTGGTCGATTACAATCAGCTATCATTTCCATTGTTGGGGAGCAATTGGATGCTATTGCCGCTTACAAACCATCCTCGGTATGGGAAAGTCGTTATAAATTAGACAACCTAATTTTGACAGCTGAAGGTTTACCCCAATTCGCCACGAAAGAAGAGTGGGAGGCTAGGGGATTACCTGAAAAGGCTAGTGTAAAAAAAGTCAAAGAGGTACCCGGTAAAACGCAGCCTCCAAAACCATTAAACTTGACAAAATTGTCAGCATTAATGAGTAAACATGGAATTTCGGTTAAACGCACTCTAGAAATAGCCCAAAAGTTATACGAATTTAAGGATGCGAATGGCAATTCCTATCTATCGTACCCACGTGCAGAAGAGGATTATATTACAACAGAGCAATTTCAAGAAATATTACCAATGGTTGACACCTATGTAAACTTTTTAGGAATGTCTACCGCTATCTTTACACATCGTACACCAAGACCAACCCATGTAAAAGATTCAGGAGCCCACGGTGCATTGAGACCAGGTATGGCACTACCAGCATCGCTCGAGGCCTTGACGCTCAATTTGGTAAGGGAGCAGGAGCAATTTATAAAACAGTCGCAGAGCGATTTTTATTAATGTTCCTTGAAGACACTGAGTGGATACGACACGAGTATGAAACCGTGGGTGTAGAACCTGTGTTTAAAGGCAGTGTCAAAGTGATAACAAAACAAGGTGTGGTTGACCCTGATGCTGAAGTTGATAAGAAGTGGCGACAACACTTCCAGACACGAGTAAACAAGCCGAACTTTACCCTACACGAAGTGAAATCAATAAAACCAGCTAATCCTACATCGGCTTGGTTATTACAACAATTAATCAAACACGATGTTGGTACAGCGGCAACGCAATCGAAAACAGTTTCCGAAATGGTTGGCACAAGTGAACGTCATCCAATCAAAGACGGTAAAGTGTTATCACTCACCGTTTTAGGGCAAATTGGATATATCGCCGCCCAAGGAACATTGATTGGTTCGATTGCTGGAACACGATTCATGCAGGAATGTATCACCGCCGTTCGTAAAGGAACCTTTACCCCAGAACAAGCGATGAACAAATTCTCAGAAGCTATCACCAAAGATGTGGAAATCTTACGAAACAAATCCTATGACCTAGATGGTTTAGGCTTACCAAAACAAGCTCCTCGTGAAGTAGCGTCTGGTACCTGGAACGGGATTCCGATATCCTTTAATCGTCAATATTCATCACATCGATTTAGTGACCAGGAGGTTGAACAACTGTTAGCGGGTCAAGAATTAACAATTGAAAATTACAACCGACAAAGGAACCTTCAAAGTAAAAGGCGCTTTAGCAAAACCAAGAGTACAAAGGTCGTGCATATGTCGGATTCAAAGGTGAGTTCGTGCGTGATGATATCGTAACCGGAAATTGGATGGGTAAAGAAGTCCGATTTAAAAATAGTTTTGCTGGTCATTTGTTTACACCAAGTGAGATAGAAAAATTATTAGCCGACCAACAAATCACCTTCACCACTGAAAAAAAGGTACATTCACTGGGAAATTGGCTAATCAAGAATATCAAGGTCGACCATATGTTGGATTTAAAGCTGAATTTCCGAAGAAGAAGGATACGTATATGGAACTTACAAAGGAAAAGAAATTTCCTTCAAGGGTGAATTTATGGGATATACCTTCACCGAAGACGATATCCAACAACTTCTCGACGGTAAAAAAGTCGTGTTCAAAGGAAAATCAAAAGCAGGAAAAGAAATGATGGTGGCTGGTGGTATAGAATTACAAACGTATCAAGGTCGTAAATTCTGGGGATTCAAACCGGAATTTGACAACAAGGTTAGGGGGCATGGGTGGATGATAGACGTCGTTTATAATCCTAATGGTGTGTGGACCGAAATACAAGAAGCCCTCATCTTACTCACAATGTTAGTAGCTCTATTTTTGGGAATAACATTGTTAGCGAAACATCCAAAGATAGAGAAACTTCAATTATTACTGGTGGTAGTTCTCTTTGTTGGTCTGATAACGACACCTTTTTTATCAACACGAATGACCCTAGGTCACTTAAAAACTGTTGACGCGACTAAATACGAAACATATATAACATCTGACGGTGACACCCCAGTACTTCGAATAACGTCTAAAAATAAGGAAATTCCAACCGACAATTTGATGTTTCGAATCCACACCGAACACGTGGTCACTTTGACTAATCAATTGCAGGTGCGCCAAAACAATCCAGATACCATAGATGTTCAAGTTCAAAAAACCCTACCTCAGATGTCAGGTACACGCACCAAGTGGTTTGGCTATACAGTGGATAAATCACAAATCAACTATCAGAACAAATAAAAAGAACCGAAATTTCGGTTCTTTTTATTTTATTCGTCTTCTTTTTCTTTAGAAGTCCGATGCCTGAAAGAGCGCTAGACCCAAACCGATAATACCGGCCATAGACCCTGCATCACCAGTGTGTGGTAATTGACCACCTTCAGCTTTTTTATCACCCTGGTTCAAGTTTTGACCAGCAGCGGCTTTAGCATTGTCAGTTTTGTTTCCTGAATCAAATGGTGTTTTCTGAGGGTTTGGTTCAGCGTCTTTACCAACCCAAGAAAAACCCTGGCTCTTTAGCGTTTTGCTTCTGTCGTGCGAACGATATCCCCATTTTGCGGGTTGTTGGCGCGCGCAGACGATTCATTATAATAGTATTGGTCTTTTTGGCCGCTATCATAAGTGACGTAAACCGCCGTATTATCTTCTGTCAAGTTCGATGTTGGTTGGCTTGGAGTGGTTTCCGCTTTAGGTGTTTCCGTTTTAGGGGTTTCCTCTTTAGGTGTAGAAGCGGATGAACTTTCAGCTTTTTTTCTTGAAAATGTATGTCACTTCATTCCCATCCTGTTTCGCGGTGACATAATCGTAACCGTTAACCTCACCATGTTCTTGAACATTTTTAGGAGAACCTGTCCACGGGTCACGCAATTGTTTTCCATTTTCATCAATCCAATTAACCGTTAGGAGTTCTTCAGAATCACCATTAACGTTAATGCCTGATGATGTTTTCTCTCCCGCACCACCGATATCGGATGAGGTTTTTCACCTTGACCACCAATGTTAGAGGATGTTTTTCACCTTCTTCAAGTGCCGCTTCACCAGATTGGGTTTTCCTCAGCTTTCACTTCAGATTTATCTTCGACCTTAGATTCTTTTTTATCTTCTGATTTAGTTTCTTCCTTCGCAGATACTTTATCTTCAGATTTGGTTCCCTCTTCAAGAGCCGCTTCGACCGGAGTCAATGTCGCGGTTTCAAACTCAATACCCTTTGGTTCATCCCTTCAACAGGTGCCGCTTTAGGGTTTTGGCGTCTCTGGAGACTCAGTTTCAGCAACAGGTTCCGAAACCGTTGAGCCATAAGCATTGACAGGGTCAACATTCAATTCTGATGGGAACTTAACAAAATCAAGTTTGGGCGTATGTGGAATTTGTTTCTCTACCGGGCGAGCGATATCAAAACCTGCTGTTGTATCCACATCTGCTGGGTCCGTAGAAGTTCAAGTTTTGGAAGTGGTTCATAAGTTGGAATCTCTGGCTCAACAGCTCCACGGTTCTTGAACTCGGCATAGTGACGATAATCATCATGGTATTTAGCACGTTTCTGCCGATTACGCTCATCAATTTCACGCTTTTCTTTTTCGTAAGCTGCTTTACGTTTTTCGTTTTCTTGTTTAACATGTTCAGACTCACCTTTAGCATCACGTTCCGCTTTTTTCTGCCACCCCACGGGCCTCAGCCACTTTAGCACGATAATCAGCTTCTGCTTTGGCGTTTTTCTTCTTCGGCAATTTTCACTTCAGAGCGCCACGTGTCCATACGAGTTTCATCCGCTTGTTTATCGGCAACCACTGTATCATCAAATGTATCAGCTGATGCATGGGATGCAGCGCCAACAGTGCCAACAATACCAGCTAACCCAGCTCCGAATACAACCGAGCGTTTCATAATTTGTTTCATATTCTATAGTCCTTTCTTTATGATAGCTTTATTATATCACAATTATGGTAAAAAGCTACTAAATTATATTTTTACAACGAACAGAAGAACCAAAAAAACTGGTTATTCTATTTCCATCGACGCACACTCAAGTTTTTTTGAGAGACGAATACAATTTTTCGTATCGCAAACTTCGTGATGTCGCTATCAGTGTTCTCAACAAAACGACTGGTTTGTTTACCTGTATGCCTCAAAACATCAATTGCATCGGATTTGAAATCAGAATGAACAGGTTTAACAGTATCAACAGGTCTAGCAACCGTCAAATCAGGGAACATGTGAATTGCTAACAGATGGTGAACCTTTAGGTTCATTCGCAGGAGACCTTGCCAGCTACATCATTAACAGGCATACGAAGAAGATGAATATCTTTCTTCTCACCACCGCTAATACGTTTACCGTCAGCGATAGAGTAGAAATTATATAGACCGCGTTCCCCGTTCATACCATCAACGGATTTATGACCAGACACGCGACGGTGTGCAAGCGCTTCATAATCGAAAATCCATGATATCTTCACGTGTTCCAATATGGATAATTTCGTCAACCGGTTCACGGGTTACGTTCTCTGACACACTCACAGGGTCACCCATATCAAATTTACGCCACGTTTCCCATTTACGGGTAATAGTTTTTTTCGCCAACATGACCGACTTGTACGACCTTACGTTCACCTTTTTAGAAGAGATGCGTCTCGTACAATTTTAGTTTGATATGGAATCTCAACTTTTTTCTACTATAGTGTTTGAGCCCTTCACCCCACGGTGAATAATCTTGGTACGCATATGTTTCGTGATGAAATACTCAGTTTTAATCGGTTCACCCACTTTTTTTACCTTTTACCGTTTTTATAGGTTACGCGTACCATTTTTTCGCCAGTCAAACCATCAACCGTAACACGTTCTTCACCTTCGGAAAGTGTTTCGTCTTCAATGATTTCTGTGGCAAACGGAATAGGTTCTTTTTGAACATCAACAACTTCACCCGCAACACCAACACGAATAATTTCTTCGACGGGTTCTTTGATAACCTTAGATGTGGTGTTACTAGAACCTGGAGTTTCGGCTGAACGTTTTAAGATATCTGATTTTTTATCAGCTTCTTTATTGTCAACGTCAACCTTCCCATTCAAGGTACCATCACCATTAGCCTCATATTCAACCTTGTGGTTACCATCAGGAAGTTTTTTCGTCACATCCACCTTACCATCAACAATTGGCAAATCGTCACCATCAAGGGTAGCTTTTGTGACCGTCACACCATTACCACCAATTTGAATGCGGGCGGTTTGGTCATCACCTTTAACATTGGTAACTTTTTCCACCGCAGTATTTTTGAATTGGTCTAAAATTTCACGGTCAGCTGTGGCGTCATCTTTGGCAGTCATATCGTAAATATTCGGATGTCCAAGAGCGCGCATTCGGTTAACGGAATGGTCAGAATTCGTATCACCTTCCCCAGAAACCTTACGATTGACAACCGACATGAAAGTCTTAGCATGTGCTTTAGCCCAATTAGCAAAAGTATCATCCATTTCTTCTATATCCGGAGCCCAACCATCTGTGAATTGAATAACCGAAACCGGTTTGTCTTTTGGGGCAACTTCTGAAATGACGTCTTCAAATGGTTTATTAGTGGCGTTAGTTGTTGGATAACTTTTTATCACCCATGGCCGCATGAACATCTCGGAAGTACATTTCATAACCACCGGCTTGATGTCCACCGAATAGTGGGGATGTTTCACTAACTTTTTCCCATTCGGATAAAATTTTCAGAGCTTCATCCTTGGTCAACGTAACCGTCGAATACCCTTGAGGGAAACCTGTATTTACTCGATAGGTGTCAGCTTTGTTGAATGTGTAGGCTTGCAGAATAACTCGGTTGTCCGGACTCTTCAATGCTTGTTCGATTAACATCTTACCTTGACGAATAGAGTTTTTGAGTTTGCGACCATATGAGGAGCTAAAGTCATAAACCTGAACAAGTGTAATTGGTTTGATGACATTCTCAGTATTGGTAGTGACAGGAGCCTTGGTGGTAAAGTTTAATGAATTTTTCGCAGTACCATTAGAACCTTGTACAGCCGCAGTAGTGGTGGTTACAAACTCTCGAATACCGGGTTCACCTTTTTGTTGAACAATTCGCGTCCCAAGTTTCAAATTATCATCCTCAACCTCACGAGTCGTGAACGGAATAGGTTCAGTTCTACGTGTAACAGTAGGTTCTGGTGGAGCCTCATAGGTACCAACAGCCACAATTTCATCTACGGGTTCACGAACTATATTCGTTGTTGTTTTGGGTTCGCCCTTAACAACATCCAAAGCGGTGTTTTTAAACTGTTCAATGACATCATTATTGACTCGGCTTCGGTCATTCACCCGATATACATTAGGATGACCGGCGGCTGTCATCTTATCAGCCGAACCATAAGCCAGAACCGGGTCTAATTGACCAGCAGATGGGAAAACAACGCTCATAAATGTTTTAGCATTATTTTTTGCATAGTTTACGAAAGAACTATCAATTTGTTCCTGTGATTCCCACCCATCAGTAAACTGAGCAATAGACAAGGTCGTGTTAGGACGACGAAGTGGTTGAATAGCCTCCTCTAAAGGGACTCTTAATTGCGACGTCGGAGTGTTGCCTCTTTCGAATGTCAATGCGGGATTCAAATGGTCATGGAAAGCATTTACAAAGTCTGCTATATCCCCTCGTGCATTCGATGGTTCACCGAGAGCTTCTAAGGCTTGAAGCGCCTGAGCTTTGGTCATCGACACACTAGCAGCTCCTTGGTAGCCGTAATTACCAATAATATAGGATTCCGCTGTGTTAGCTGTATACATAGCTACAATAACGCGGTCATCATCCGTAAGAGAATTCACCAATGCACGCGCAGCCTGAAGAGATGCCGCGTAGTTGTTCTTCATGGACGTTGAACCATCCAAAATAATCACAACATCCGCAGGTTTTCTGGATTTGACAGTAGTCGTATCTTGTGTCGTCACAATTTCACGCTCACCTTCAACCCCTGGGCGAATCACTTTACGCTGCCCTTTTGGTAACGATGGGTCAGTCTGAGTTTGAGTTTTGTATGGAATTTTCTCAGTTTTTCGATTGATGACATTACCATTGTTCACTGCTGGCTTGTCTTGTTCAGCGGCTGATACGACCGTGTTAGTTGCTAATGAGATTAAACCAACACTACCAATAGCCACAGAATTTCTTATTGATTTCTTAATCATACCATATAACTGAATAAACAGATGTTTATTCATCCTTTCTTGTTTATTTGAGCTAAGCTCATCTCCTAAAAAGAAAGTCCCAACGCTAGTTGGGACACTTTTATCACCAGCGTTTAACGCTCAACGATTTCAACGAAGAATAGAGGCGAGTAACAGCCTCATTAGTTGTTAATTCTAACGCGGCTTGTTGATGTGTTCGTCTTAAAATACTAAGAGCCGATGGCTTGATAGTTCCTGAATATGGTTCTACAACCGAACGAGGTTTGGATACATATTCCTGAGGAAGTTTGAAAGTTCTTCGCACCGATACTGAAGATTTTTCTGGTTTACTACCCGAAACTTCATTTACAGGCATTCGAAGTAAATGCATCATACTTCTCGTTCTCCGACACGCTCCCCATCAGCGATAGCGTAGAAATCAAACAACGCGCGGCTTCCACGCATGCCGTCCACACTCTTATCACCTACCACCTTGTTATAGGATAGGAAGTCATAATTTACTTCCATAATATCCTCACGGGTTCCGACATGGATGATTTCCTCAACCATTGGAGTGGTGATAGCTTCAGAAACTTGAGGGTCACCGATTTTACGTTTGCGCCATGTAGTCCATGTACTCGTGATATCTCGATTTCCATCTTTACCGACTTGAACAACCTCACGTTCACCTTTAAGCATGGTTGGGTCTTTTACGATTTTTCGTAGTGTATGGAATCTTAACATGTTCGGTCTCGGTAACGGAACCTTTTACACCACGGTGAACAATCTTCGTTCTCATGTGTTTGACAATAAATTCATCAACCCGAATTGGTTGTCCAACAATTTACCTCGAACCGTTTTATAAGTGGTACGGAATTCACGTTCCCTCAACCATTCCTTCGACTGTCACACGCTCTTCACCATCGGGTAGATTTTCATCTTCAACGATTTCAGTTAAGAACGGGATTGGCTCCTTACGAACTTCAACTTTTTCACCAGAAACCCCTACACGAATGATTTCTTCAACAGGTTCACGAAGGATTTTATCTGTTGTATTACTAGAACCTGGAATGTCAGCCACTCGTTTAAGCATATCAGTTTTCTTATCCGCTTCCTTACCATCAACATCGACCTTACCATTCAAGGTGCCATCACCAGTAGCTTCATATTCTACCTTATGATTACCATCTGATAACTTTTTAGTCACATCGACTTTTCCATCAACAATCGGTAAATCGTTACCATCTAATGTCGCTTTTGTAACGATAACACCGTTACCACCAATTTTAATATGAGCTGTTTGGTCTTCACCTTTCACAGTAGTCACTTTCGTGGTTCCGGTCTCGCTAAATTGTCGAACAATTTCGTCAATGGCAACCGTATCGGATTTTCCTGTTAAATCGTAAATATTTGGGTGGCCAACACGTTTCATGGAACGAATAGAAATAGGCTCACCTTGTCCTTGACGACCTTTAGGGTTTACAACAGACATGAAGGTTTTAGCACGACGTTTAGCCCATGCTGCAAATGATTCATCGATATCTTCATTATCAACCCATTCATCGGTGAATTGAAGAACCGAAATGTCCGTATCTCGAGGTGCAACCTCTTCAGCGATGGCCTCAAATTCTCTAGTATTACCTTGATAACGCAAGCTGGAGTCAACAGCATCTAAGGCCGCAAATAGTTTTTGGCCACGACCCAAATGGTCAAGTACTTGCAACGCTTGGTCCTTACTCATCGCAATAGATGAAAATGAACCCGTCGCATTGGTAGAATAAGAACTATCGTGGTTATTCACATAGTTTTGAAGATGACCTTACTATCAGAGTTTGTCAAACTTCGTTCAATAACAGCTCGTAATTGAGCAACAGTTCCATCAATCTTGTTACCATAAGAACTACTGTAGTCAATGACTGCCACAAGTGTAAGAGGCTTCGTTTCATTATTTGTTGCAGTGTTGGTGCCGGCTTTAGTTGCGAAATTCAAACTGTTTGTCGCGGAACCATCAGCACCTCTTTTGCCCAGCTTTGATGGTAGTCACAAATTCACGAATTCCTTCGACCCCTTTTTGTTGGACGATGCGAACACCTTCAGCTAAGTCTTCGTCATCTATTTCGCGGGTCGTAAACGGAATCTTTTCTGTTCTACGTATTTGGTTGTTGGAACCCTTACGAATGATTTTTCTTCTTAGGTTCCTTGATGATTTTTTCAACCGTGTCCGACTTACCATCACCGTTGGTAGTAACCGTGATTTCTTTCTCACCATCTTCCCCATCCTGAACAATGTGTTCTTCACCTAATGGTAATTCAGGGTCATCGATATATTCAATCTTGAAAGGTATTTTCTCTTTACGACTGCTAACCGATTTAGTACCACGACGGATGATTTTTGTTTTTGACCGGTTTGGTAACTTTCTTAGTGACCGTTGGTTCAGCATTACCAACTTTGCTGCTAGTAATTAACTCCTCACCGTCTTCACCTTCTTGGTCAATATGTTCTTCTCCAACCAACATTTCCGGGTCATCAATATACGTTGTTTTGAACTTGATTTTCTCAGTCTTAGTAGTTACGACCGGTTTAGTTGGGTCTTCTGCCGCACCAATATCTGTCGCAACACCTGTTTCATTAAATTTGAAATGACGCCAACCTTTCGCACCATCCTTTATCACCTTCGTGGTGTTATAAAGGAATGTACCATTTTCATCAAAGTAATAACGTTCCCCTTCATGCTCCACAAAACCTTTTATTTCTTGTTTATCCATCAAGCCTTTAATCCAACGATAATGATGTTGATTCAACATCATTTCATAAGCTCTCCAATTTTGAGACAAATCAGGGTCTTTCTCTGTTTTGTCATTACGTGGTGTAGCAGCCTGGTGAATGCCAAAAACTTTGTTGTCTGCATTTCTCATAGACGAACCAGACATTCCACCGAGAGTTGAATTTCGTAGTAAGGCAGAACGTACTACTCCGACTACGGGATTCATTGAATAATTGATAACATCATGTATGGTTGTATTAATTTCATACAGCCGACCTTGTTTCAATTTCGGGTCAAAATATTTCTGGTCTGCCTCATTAGCCGCTGGATAACCGTTTATACGAATTCGCTCACCTGAAATGTCCGTTCCAATAGCATTTATTCGATTGATTTCAGATTCATCAACCAGGTCTAATGGTTTATACGTACCAAGGTCCACGTTTTCTTTTTTCAATTTATTGACAATAAATTGAAATGGGATTCTACTATGAACTATGGAAATATCTATAGGTGCGGTTTCAGACTCATCCGCAACACCTTTTAAATAACCATCTTTATCAATGAAATGGATATCCTTAAGGTCAATATCAAAGGTGTATCCAGATGTTGGCTCCCAATTATTACCAACCTCCCTATTACTACCCACAGTAGCAGTTACGCGAGAAATTTTAGTCCCTTTTTTTGACCCTAGAAAATTATGTGCCACCGATAGTATCGTAGAGTTCCCAACAAAGAGCCGGCACCAACAGAAACTCCACCACCTTCATGATACATTGTGAATTTTAACCGTTGGTGCACGACCAACGCCGTTAACATTAACTTCTTGTAGGTCCGCGCCCTTGTTTTTGGACCCATTCCAACCCAACCCCCTGATTTAGGTGCCACAAAATTAACCGGTTTAGACCCCTTTAATTTAATAGGCTTACCATTAAAGGTTCCGAGGTTACTCGGAATGTGCAAGTCATCATGTAAGTCCGAATGAGCATCCACAATCATTTCAGCTTCTGCTGATGGGCTCACAATTAATGCGCTTAGGCCAACACCTCAAGGGTTACCGTTTTTTTCGTATCGATTTACGAATCATGACGTACCTGACATAAAAACGTATACAAACGGAACGTTTTATGATTCCTTTCTAAATTTTTATGAATGGTCACGCCTCAACCTGCACACTAGCATGTTTGTCACAGTCCACGGACCCATTAAATTCATATTTAAATTATATCACAAATTCGAGCAAAATACAACCATTTATGATATAATAAAAAAGAAAGGATGGTGATAGTATGGCGCGAATTCATTACCCACCAAAAAAGGTTGAGGAATTAAAAACAAGGAGATGTCGTGTATACCCCAATCACATTTGAAGAAAACACCACAGATTTTTATCACGGACACCGGGTTTATGATATTATCAGTCGCGCGGTGACTGACCGTCATGGTAACACATTGAAGTGGCGTCCAGCCATTATAATGGGAAAGTCTGACGGTGAATTATTTGTGGCACCTCTAACTACAAAAAAACAATGCAGGTCACGATTATGAGCATCAGATGAAATTAATTCATACTGAAAATTTACCTAAGTCGGAAAACGGGTCATTTGTTGAGGTATCGAATATGCGTAGAATTCCAGTCAAAAACGACCGAGAAATTCCGTTCATTGCTGAGGCTCATGATGAAGACATGTCACGACTGAAGGAGCGTTATCGCAAAGAGGTCAAAAAAGATACACTATATAATGTCCACAAAGATTCACACACATTTGTTGAAGACAAGGACGAACTGAAAAAGACCTTATTAAAAAGGATATTCTGAGATTGAAAATGGATTCGAAAAAGGAAACCATTCAATAAGCTTCAAAGGGGATATAGCTACGAGTCACTATGATGTATCTCTCGAAGATACTTTGAAGAAACATCATAAACATGCCCATTTGACATTTAGAAGCGGAGCCCAAAGAAAACCATGTTCCCCTCAGGTTGATTTATTAGTTGATGATGTGCAAGAAATGTTAGGAGGAATAAGGCTTGATTTTCAATCAACTAATCATTTACCTGCTGGTTTAGATGCAAAAACGACACCTGCACGAACTCGAATTCAAATGCGTGCAGCCACAGACCACGGAGCCGTTTCAGAACTAGGGCACCTCATTTTTGAAAATGAATAAGATATCTCAAGACAAGCTTCCAGAGTTTGTGACATGGTACGAACAAGAACACGGTCTCGATGTAGTAAACCCTGTAGAAGTGAAAACTGACTTTTCCAACATTGATTTAAGTAGCACAATAACAATAGACGACCTTAACATCAAAGAACAAGGCCTCCAACAATAATCGCTCAGGATTATTTTTTCTTGCATACGCAAAGAAAAATAAAAATGGGCTCCGCTCAAACCCAAATTCCCTTATGAGATTCTAAAATAAAATGAGCTCCGACCGAACACGGCTTTTATTCACGAATTTCATAAAAAGAAGTAAATGTGAATATTCAAACAAAAAGAGGGACTAGGTTGACATTGTGAAATCCAAAAATTGGATTCAAAATTGGATTTTAGGGTAAGCGTTTACAAATACCATACCTACGCTGTTTATTAAACTTTGAACATCAAAGTATCGAATTAACATTTTCTCAGACCTCTTCACAAAATTTTTCTAATTTTTTTACCAAAAATGAAGGTTTTGTTGAAAAACCCAGTATTACCAAGGGTTTGTCCCTTGTCAAAATAATCCAAATTGGCGTCCAATTTTGTCCAAATTCGTCCAAAACAGGACTTATCCACAGATTTGCGCTATTTATCCACAACCTGTGGATAACTTACGATTCAATTGTAAAAAAATTACAAAACAGATGAATAAAAACCAACAATGCTTCATCCCACAAACACTTCCCAAAACCTCACAACATATGATATAATAGAATAAGAACAAACGAAAGGTGGAATCCGATGAATCCATTTACCACACTTAGAACCAATCAAGAACGCCTGGCACAGGCATATCAGAAAGCTCACACTGACTTGACACATGTTGCAGTGCAGTTACAAAACACCCTAAAAGAACCATTTAAGGTGTATGTTGGAAACCCAACACAAAGCGAGGTTATTATAGAAGTTGATGGACGTAAACAAACAGTTGACTTATCAAAAATATGAAACACTTACGGACTTAATCCATGACATCAAGGATTGGAACTTTGGAAACAATAAATATACACCAAACCTCTTAGAAATTGTCAAAATGAAACAAGATATTGTCGAAGATGATAATCAAAAACTACATTATCATTTGGTGTTATTAGCAAAAACAAATTAGACGACAACATCCTCAATTAACAGATGTTTCCGTAAAGGACAAATATCGCTTGACCTGTCATGTGGCTGTTGGTGATGATAATTATACACATGCATTAGACATCAGAAAAAAACAGAAACCATGGATGATATTAATAACGCAGTCGAAGGTTTCATCACATTCATTCGTGTAGAATATCCAGAACTATAAGAAAGGAAAAAAATCAAATATGAAAAAAACACACATTATCATTTTATCTATTGTAGGAACTGTTATCGCGGTAGGGTTATTCCTATTTGCACCATATAACGGATTAGTAAGTCAAGATGAAGCAGTGAAACAGGCACAATCAAAAATTGAAATCTCATTACAACGTCGAAGTGATTTAATCCCTAACGTTGTGGCTGTAACGGAAAAATACATGTCGCATGAAAAAGAAATTTTTCACAGAAATTGCTAACGCTCGTGCTAAAATTGGTTCAGGTGCCAAACAAGAAAAAGCTGAAGGAGAAACTGAATTAACTTCAGCTATTTCAAGACTACTTGTGTTGACCGAAAATTATCCTCAGTTGAAAGCAGATAGTCAAGCAACAGCTCTAATTGCGGAATTAGAAGGTACGGAAAATCGTATGTTCGCAGCTCGAGATGATTATAATAAAGTAGCTACAGAGTACAACAAATCCATCCGCCAATTTCCGAAAAAAATATTAGCGCGTCTCTATTCGGTTTCAAACGTGCAGAATTGATTGAGGCGGACAAAAGAAGCTAAAAAGCTCCAAAAGTGGAATTTAAAAATTAAACGGGGGTGAAAAAAATGAAAAATGGATATTGGTGTTGTTAGTGCCAATCCTATTGGTTTTTAACATCAGTCGTGTCAACGCGGAAACGAGACTCCCAAAACGGGGTCTATGACCCGCAAAACTATATGAGTCAAGAAATCAAGGATAAACTGGCAAACTTTAATAGTAAAAATGAAGCCCAATTGGGGATTTATATTGTAGATACTTTTAGACGGTAAGAACGTAGAAGATTTCGCGCGAGAAACAGCTAGGGAATGGAAAAATTGGGTATGACGATTCCAACAAAGGCGCTCTAATTCTTATTGCTATAAAAGACAGAAAGTTTCGAATTGAAACATCGAATCAAATGGCAACAGAACTAACAGATTCCGAAAGTCGAGCTATTTTTTAGAAAGTGTCAAACCACTTATGAAAAAAAGCCGATTACAATGGTGCGGTATCTGAAATTATTGATAAAATTGAAAAAAATTGAAAAGAAATCACACCTCTAACAGACGAAGAAAAAAAGCTAAATTACAAAAAAACAAAAGACGATACCAAAGCTACACTTTTGACTGTAATCGCTGCCGTGGGTTCAATATTTGTGTCAATGACTATTGTGGATATTTACACGAAAAAGATACGACTCAAACGTTCACAATATGATTATGATGGTGACGATAGATTAACGCCAATAGATAATGAGTTTATTGATAACGAGACATGGACCACAAAACGTACACAAAGTTTTTTGGACAAAAACATATTTAGAACGTTCACAATATGATTATGATGGTCCAGGCAAATTATACCCAAACAGCCCAAATTTTGTTAAAAATGCTACATGGACAGCAGCGTTAATCGCCGCATTTTATGCCGCAAATAGATTAAACAAAAATGCTGAACAAAAGAAAAACCAAAAACACGATGATGACGATGATTATACATCAGGTGGTTTAGGATACGGCATTGGTGGTTTATTATCTTCAGCATTTGATGACGACTCATGGTCATCTTCAAGTAGCTCATCTGACAGCTCATGGTCATCAGGTGACTGGGGAGGCGGTGGATTTGACGGAGGGGGTTCTTCAAGTTCATGGTAGATACAATCATTAAACAACTTGACCCAGGCCTCTTTATTTTAATCGGTATCTTCGCTATCATCTATATATCAGTTAATTGGATATTTAAACAAATACTAAAGAAACATGATAATTTGACTAACCGATTTTTGCGAAAAATGTCACGCACCATTGTCATTGGACTTCTGGTGGTTATCATATTAGAAAAATATCAGTTACTTGGTGGAGTGACCAGAACACTACTAACCAACTCAGCCTTACTGGTAGCGGTGCTGGGTTTTTCTTACAAAAACGCTCTAAAAAAACATCTTAGCTGGTGCCCTTCTTCTGTCTTCGGATACATTTAAGGTTGGGGATAGAATCCGATTACCTGAGAAAAACATTTCGGGAACGATTGAATTTCTTAATATGCGTCACACTACTGTAAAATTAGAAACTAATGAGAGAGCTATTATCCCTAACTCACTATTGAATGATGCAATTGTAGTCAACAACAATATACATGATTCAAGAACATGTTATCCGTTAGTCATTGTCGTGTCGAATGACAAAGATATTTCAAAAGCTAAGCAAATTACAGAGCTTCATATCGCAACAGATGATAGAGTTCTGGACACAACGGGTTCAACCATAGTGACGACTGTTACAAAAGATACTGTTGAATTGAAGACAATGATATGGACAAGAAGTTTGGATGAAAGTTTTTGCTACCATTTCTGATTTACGTGAAAAAAATATTGACAGACCTACGCTTGAATGGCTATTACGATTAATTAGAAAGGAACAATATGGCGCTTGTAATCTAGCATCAGTACTAACAACCGTCATTACACCGACCTTGTTGTCGCATGACAAAGAAGAAAATGTTAATAAAATAATGATAGCTTTAATAGTAGCTGATTTATTTTTTTAGCTTTTTTCTATTGCATATAATTATATTTATTAGAAGGAAAAATGAACCAATGGAATTAAAACCAATTGAAAACACAAAAAAAGTAAATGACATTATCGGGCAAGTAAACACCTTATTATACGAAGCTCGAAAAGAAAATCAAGATATCTCAGTACGTGGCGCAATTGACCCTGACCATGGTGAATTCATTATTATCGCAGTTACACCGGAAGGTAATCTGTTTGGTCAATATTTTCACATGTCAGCGCCTGTATATCACATATTCGCAAAATCACCTCGTGAGTTATCAGAAGCGTTATGCGCTTTTATCGAAAACTTTTATGAGTTGCTTGTAGCAATGGAAGAACAATACGAAAGTAATATTCCAGAGCGTCGCATTGCAGAACGCTTACTAGATGTTGCACATAAGGATTTGGGAAAAATAGAAACGGTGACAGGAAAAATAGAAACGGTGACAATATGGACAAATATTTAATTGCAATTGCAAACTTTATGCAGGAACAATACCCAACTGAAACGATTTGGAACATTGAAATTACGCCACCCTAGAGAAGAACCAGAAACGGCTAAATGCGGCGTCATTGAGTTGTATTATACAGGTAGAGAATGGAACCATGTGAGTTTTTGCTTCAACAAGTTAGAAAATTTCAAAGACTACGATTTAGTAGAAGAAAAATACATCTATGATAATGTAGTAATTTGGTCAGAATACTAAAGCATTACCAGAAGGCACCTTCTGGTTTTTTTGTTTTGTTAGAAAGGAAAAATTATGGAATAACGCCGACGCATTCTGCTGACAGGAAGAAGCTGAAACCGCGGAACCTGACGGCAGAAGCGCCATTCAAACGCAGTTTGGGTGGTGAGGCTTCACATTATTTAGAAAGGGGAAAATTGACATGTTACAATATAGTCAATTACGTATCGCAAGTGATAATTTAAATCACGCTTATCAACGAAAAGAAGAAATCATGGAAAATATCTGTCAAGGGTTGCGAGAGGAATATCCAGAACTTGAAATTAACATTTCAGAAGTGGAAAAAAACAACAATCGAAATTGTTCATTATAATGGTTCCACAAAGACGTCCAAATATATCCCACTTGAAGACAAGGTAGAAGTAAATCAACAATTAGTAAAATTTTTTAAACAACGTGAAGGGGCGATAAGAATGGGACAACGATTAGTTATACAAAACAACATTGATGGAGAAGCTGTCAACACAATTTATTACCACTGGTCAGCGTACACACTTTCAGCCATACAAGAAGTCATCGACTTGCGCAAGGGTGTTGAAAAATACTATGAGGAAAACCACAACAATTATACGCTAAAAGATAAATTCAATTTAGCTTGTTTATCAGCCGTATCGGGTATTGAAGGTGGAGCTACAAAATCAATTGAATATATCGAAAGCTTAACCAACCAAAAATATACGAGAAGTGCTGATAGAAACGAAGGTCTAATTGTATTCGATGATGTCGAAATGGACTCACAATTAAGTTGGTCAGAAGGTACAATCATTATTGAGTGGGCATTTGAAAAAAATAAACCTGACATGATTGACACAACTTTTGATTTATGGCAACTGGTTTATAGTGAAACACCTGAAGACTGGTTAGACTACTATGAAGATGAAGAAGAGTTGGAAAGGTTAAAAGAAAACCCACAAAATGTCCAACTGGAAACACTTTCAATTTCTACCGCAGAAGACGTTCTTGGTGAAATGCCTTATCAATGGTATGACCAAGATGATGACAGAATATACTATAGAATAGAGTAGAGAAAAACAAATGGAAAAACAATTATTAACATTATTAGATGAAGCTATCGAAGCATCAAAAGATAAAATGCTAGAAATTGAGAAGGGTGACGATACCAAACTTCGCCTTCTCGCAACTAAAGACGGATATTTCTATGCCGCATATATTTACAAAGGTGTGATTTTTGTATCGCACAACATCAACAAACGCATATGAAGTATCGCTCAACATGAACCATTTCATCCAAAACTATGAGCAACTAATCACAACCAAATCGCAATACCCTATCCCCAACGAAGCATTGAGCGGAGTCATCAAGGTCGGAGATAGTGGACAAGTGACCAAAACAAAAATGGATGAGTTAGAATATATTTGTTCAAAATTAGGACCCTACAAACATTACACTTACGCCAAAACAAACCTTAGGTGTACATGCGGCGTATGAATGGTTACAACAACGGCAAAAAAATTTTGGCACAAAGTGAACGATTACCACACAATATGCGTTTAATTGTGGAAAACGGTGAATTGTACTTATCATTTGGGGAAACAAGTTTGACACCTGAAACATTAGATGAATATATGACAAAATATGATTTAAACGTAGAGGACCCTAAGCCAATTCGTAAACGGAACTATTCAAGGATTTAAATGTCAATGGCAAGCGTCAATCGACAAATTGATTGACAAGGATATTGTCGCGTCTATCGTTGCAGAACGTTTAAGACAAAAACATGACACAAGAAGACTTAGCTGAAAAAGGCACATATCGACATCACATTTTTACAACACATTGAATCCCTGTCGTCAAACAATGAGTCTACGCGTTCTAAAACAAGTTGATGAAAGCCTTAGGACGTGAATTAAAAACTTATTTAATATTGACTTTCCTTTCTAATAATGGTATAATATTATGAGAAAGGAAGGTGGCCTTTATGAAGTCACGAACAATAATTAAACTTGAGGCAAAAGACCTCATCAACAAAAAAACAGCTTATGGTTAGCATTGGGATTGCCTCATGCAATCTTAGGCATTATAGCTGGTGGTTCAGCCCTTACTAATAAGTTTGCCTTGTTAGGTTTCGCATCTGTAATTGCGATGATATATACAATCGCGAGCGAGTTATATCTATATCAAGTAATCAAAGGAAATAGAACTATTGCACCAACATTTACAGAACAATTTAAAGATATTTGTTCAACGTTAAATGAGCAACCAGAAGGATTTGCAACTTATTTGCTGTCAGAACTGTACAGAATACTTTGGGCTCTTATTCCATTCGCTGGTTCAATCATCAGTATTGTCAAAAACTATTCATATGGACTAGCACCATATATCGCCATGAATGCGAAAAACGAGCACCTACAAAAAACATATCACCTTAAGCAGACACCGCATGAACGGATATAAAGGTGACTGGTTTGTACAACACTTAAGCTTCATCGGATGGACATTACTTGTTGGTATAACAGGTGGATTGGCTGCAGTATATGTATCTCCATACATGATTGCGGCAGACGTTATATATGTAAATGAAGTGCTTTGAAGACAAAAAATAAAAAGGATGTTTCACATCCTTTTTAATATAGAAAGGAAATTATGACGAAAAATCGCAGCTATTTTTGACATTGACGGTACGGTGTTTCGGGATTCGTTGTTATTACAACATTTGGAGAAATGTGTAGATTATGATGTTTTTCCGACATGTGCACGTGAAGAAATCAAAAAGGCCAAAAAGCAATGGAAAAGTCGAGAACTAGACTATGACGAATATATGTTACACGCGGTAGAAGTATACCAGCAATATCTAAACGGTAAAAATATAGAAGATATTGAATTTGTGGCTCGAAAAGTAATCGAAAAACAATATCAGATGTTATATACTTACACGCGTAATCTAATGGAATGGCACAGAGAACAAGGTCACACCTTAATTTTTTTATTTCGGGTTCCCCAACCTTCCTAGTTGGTAAATTAGCTGAAAAATTAGGAGTTAACATTTGGTTCGCTTCGCGTTATGAAACAAAAGACGGTAAATATGTACCAGGTGTAGAACCCATGTGGGATAGCGCCTCTAAGCAAAAATCACTAGACAAGCTGGTAAAGGAATACAACATTGATTTGGGGCAGTCTTACGCATATGGGGACACAACAGGTGACTACACTAATGTTGGCGGCTGTAGGTAATCCTACAGCTATTAATCCGAATCAGAAATTATATCAAAAAGTTAATGGAAACGAAATTACCATGTAAAAATTGGTAGAACGTAAAGACGTAACCTACACAATACAAGAAAGGAATTAACATGACCCTATCAATGGAAATGACCCATGTATTTGAAGTGCCGCTGGATGCTGACGATAAACAAATTGTTAAACTAAAACGCGTCGAAACCGGAACCATCACACTAGTGGCTGATGACGACGGTTATGATATGGTATTTGAATTGCCATTTACAACAAAAACGTTCCTACCCCGAAACGACAGGGGAACCTGACAGAATTGTACTAGAATTAGATGGATACGAACCGTCCAAATCAAGCACCGATGAATTCGATTGGTATTACGCAGACAAAATCACAGAAGTTTATTTTGACAACTTAAAATACTACAATACGATGAGTCCTGTCACCAAAGATATGGAAAAAGATATCTTTAAACACTTGAGTAACAAGTACGGCGCCAAGGCTTACAATGTTCACTTCGAAAATGTAATTTTTGCGAAACGATGACACGGGTGAAGAAATTTCAGTTGCCGGACGCAACCTACGCATAGGTGGTGACAGTATGACATACAAAGAAGCTTATCAAAAAGTGAAAAACGGCCCATGGTCTAAGTTTTTTGCGACGCAAGATTTAGACCCATGGATGGACACTTTAGACAAAGAAACCAAAACCATTTATCCATCTTCAGAAAACATCTTTAAGGTTTTTGAATTAGCGCCTGAAGATATCAAAGTGGTTATATTAGGCCAAGACCCCTATTACAACCCTGGGCAAGCAAATGGATTAGCATTTAGCGTAAATCCATCAACACCAACACCTCGGTCGTTAAAAAAACATATTCAAAGAATTAAAAGATGACCTTGGAGTTGAACGAACGAACGCTGACCTAACAGACTGGCATGAGCAAGGTATTTTTTTCTATTAAATACAGCACTCAGTGTTCCTGAAAAAGAACCCAATAAGCATAAAAAGGAATGGAAAACCTTTACCGAACAGCTTTTTGTTGTATTTGGTAAACGAACACCCAGATATTTTATATCTCATGTGGGGAAAAAACGCTGAAGAACATGGTTTTAAACTCGCTGAGCACCTACCTCACGATAAACAAGTCATCTATTATAGCGCACATCCCTCACCGCTGTCAGCTAGTCGTGGATTTTTTTCAATAGTAAACCATTCTCATGGGTAAACGAAACGCTAAGAAAACAAGGTAAAACCGAAATCAAATGGTGAAAAATGAAATACTATCGATTCATCTCAAAAGATGAACTAGAACATTTATACAAAATATGGTCGTGTCGAAAGCAAAAACACACGACCATTATTTGTTTTGGAAGAAAATCAAAAACAAAAAAATACTAACATCCGAACATAATTATAACTTAACAATGAACCAATTTTTTACATCAGATGCCTTGCCTTATCCAAATTTCACAAAAGAAAAATTCATGAAATATATGGTAGGTATTGTATCAGAAGACTACCTATTAGAACTAGAATTGGACAACACCCCATCAATGTATAACCTGGGTTGGTACCATTTCAAAACATTAAGTAACGGCACAGACCTAGAACTATGTGTTTTAGAAACCTGCATATCAAATTATACATTGGATGAAGTCAAGGCTATTTATACTGGTGATTTTTATAACTGGCAAAACATCAAAGAAATTAAGAAGGGAACAATGTAATGAGACTATACCTATCAGCAAATACAAAAACAGGTTATACTCAGATTGGATTCAAATCGAGTATGCCGATGAAGATACTAACCAAACGGTCGAATTGACAATGGACATTCATGGCGAAATCGACTATAATCCAGAAACATTAAATGTGCGTGTCAAAGGGGAATTGGTGCCTTGGATGTTGTATACCGATACGAATGAAACTAATTTGTCAGAACTATCTGAGCAGCCAGCCAAACAGTATGAAGAATTATTCAACAAATATATTAATGATGCATCAAATATAACAATAGGTTTTTATCCCTGTAACTAATAATTACGAAAGCGATAACATAAATACAACGCCAGAAGAATTTAACAACAGCCGCGGTGAATACCATTATATAGAAAACGGCAAACTAAAACGGTTAGTATTCACATTTAAATATCAAATCACTTGACATTCTTTTTTATTTATTATATAATGTAATCATAAATAAGAAAGGTGGGTTAAAAATGAAAACTAACACAAACCCAAAATCTTGCGGTAGACTTGTTATTATTAGCATTTGACCGGGACAATCACACAATCAAAATTTACACACCAAAACGAGAAGTAGAACCGTCAATCGGATTACGAGCGTTACCAGGTGTGCTAGTAAAACAAGGCGAACATTTATCATCTGCAGTAAAACGAACACTGGAAGAAAAAACTCCATTGGAAAAACTGACCTATCATTTACAGGAATTACCAGCGCGTACAAACCCAGAGAGAGATGAGCGCGGACATGTAGTGTCTATTCCGATTTTGGTTTTATTACCAAATTACAAGAATTTTTGACACTGATTGGTTGAAATTCACTCCAAACATGGATTTAGCCTTCGACCATACCGAAATGGTGAACTTAGCTTATCGAGTATTGACAAATAATTGGGATAAATATCCATTACCATTGTTATTAGCTGGTGAGAAAACAACACTAGAAGAAGCAAAGGATTTATTGGTACATTTCCAACCATACTATGAGAAGGTCTTACCGTCTAATTTGCGTCAAATGACATTTGTGAACAAGTTTTTGCAAGAAACCGATGAATCAGAAAAAAGCGACCAAAAAGGTCGTCCAAAAAAATTATATCGCGTAAAAACAGAACAAATTCATCCATTATACACATAGAAAGGTGAACAATATGATTACAGTAAATGGAAACAGGGTAGAATATATCACATTTCCCAATAATGAACGTCGATTAGACTTACCAAAAGAAGTCTTGAGAGATGACAATATTGTTGCATGGCAGTATGAAACCGATGCATCGATTTTTGATTTATTCCTATTCGATAATGCAATGCAAAGTCATGGTGCGACTTATAAATTATTCATAGGTTATATGCCATATTCTCGAATGGATAGAGTAAAAAGAAGCTGGTACGGCGTTCTCATTAGACGTACTAGTACAATTAATGACAAAACTAAAAGCGCTCAAATCAATTGAAATTCTAGACCCACATTCGCCCATCACATTAGAAAAATTTAAAGAACACGGCATTAACGCAACCGAATCAAACTTTTCAATGGCAAAAGATACCTTTGATTACGCCGGTTTGAATCCGTTAAACGCCTGGGTTGTCTTTCCTGATAAAGGCGCGGCTCAACGATACGATTATGAAGCTTATCCAAATGTCATTATTTGTGAAAAAAAGTACGTGATTTTTGCAACGGGTAAAATTCAAGAAATTAAAGCGCGTATTCATAAACAAACATCAACACCCGAACAAAATGCGCCGATTATCATTATCGACGACCTGTGTTCATACGGTGGAACATTTGTTGGAGCAATCAAAGCGATTGAAACCGATTTGAAAATTAAATCAGAAAATAACTGGTTGATTGTGACTCATGCGGAAAGAGCAATTGATATGGGGCAAGTGCCCATCACATTCAATAAAAATATTCACCACGGATTCAATTGCAAAACCCCAAGGAACTATCGACATGTCCGAACAAAAATTTGACTCGAAACATCAAGTTTATGTGCGTTCAGTATACGACATTATCAAAAACAAATAAAAAGAAAGTGAGAAACAAATGACAACATATTCTGTAGTCTATATTCCAAGTGAAAAATATCATCAACCAACTCAAGGCAATTCATTATCTGAATTAATCACCGTTTCAAATATTGAAGAAGCTGAAAAATTATTAGCCGCTGAATTTTTATACATCGTACGCTAAAAAAATGTGAAAGAAATATCAAAACCCCGAAAAATTCATCCTTTGTTCAAGAGCAATATCAAGACGAACTCAACACGATGACCAAACAATATTTAGAAGAAAACCCAAAAGAATTTCTGCGTCTCAACAACTTTTAAAGTTATTGAAACAAAATAAGTAAAAAGAAAGTGAGAAAAACTCATATGACAACACCGATTTACCTAGCAACCGACTTTTACAAACTATCACACCGTGAGCAATACCCAGAAGGAACAACAAAAGTGTATTCAACACTTACACCACGGTCTAACAAATATGCACCGTGGTCAGATGAAATTGTATTCTTTGGTTTGCAGTATTTCATCAAGGAATACCCTCATTGACCGTTTCAACAATGAATTCTTCAACCAACCACTTGACGACGTCATTTCAACCTATGAAACATTCGTCAAAAACACTTTGGGCAAAACTGAAGTCTACACCGAACATCTAGTTCAATTGCACAACCTTGGTTATCTTCCAATCAAAATTGAAGCACTACCTGAAGGAACGCTTGCACCAATGCGTTGCCCAGTAATGACAATTGAAAATACACAACCTGAATTTTTTTCTGGTTGACCAATTTCCTCGAGACCATTTTGTCAACGTCAATTTGGCAAACCGATTACATCAGCTACACTTGCATATCAATATCGTAAAGTTTTTGAATAATTACGCAATCAAGACCACAGGTTCAACAGCTGGTGTAGAATTTCAAGGTCACGACTTCTCGTTACGTGGAATGTCTTCTGAACAATCAGGTATGGCTTCAGGAATGGGTCATTTGACATCATTTCAAGGTACAGATACTATCCCTGCAATCTTTGGTGTGAATAAATACTATCACGCGCCACTTGATTTTTTTCAACAGGGCATCTATCTCAGCAACAGAACACAGTGTTATGTGTTCATACGGACAAGCAGATGAACTGGAATTATTCAAACATCTACTTGTTGACGTTTATCCAACTGGTTTATTCTCAGTAGTATCAGATACTTGGGACTTCTGGAAGGTAGTTACTGAATATCTACCCGCTTTGAAAGATATCATCATGTCTCGTGATGGAAAACTAGTTGTTCGCCCAGATAGTGGCGACCCTGTTGATATTGTAACGGGTACAAAAGTGAACGGTACTACTCCTGAAGAAAAAGGTCTCATTGAATGCCTTTGGGACACATTTGGTGGCACCGTAAATGAACAAGGATATAAAGTCCTTGACTCTCACATTGGAGCCATCTATGGTGACTCCATCAACCTAGAACGCGCGACTGCAATTTCAAAACGTCTAGAAGCAAAAGGATTCGCTTCAACAAATATTGTATTTGGTATTGGTTCATTCTCTTACCAATATCATACGCGAGACACATTTGGTTTTGCGGTAAAAAGCGACTGCGGCCACTGTCAATGGTGAAGAACGCATGCTCTTTAAAGACCCTAAGACAGATGACGGTACAAAACGTTCGCAACGTGGGCGTATTGTCGTAGCTCGTAAAGATGATGTCCTGGCCGAAAATCCTGATTTTGATATCACAACTCTAACAGGTGACCAATCAAAAAATGATTTGTTGTGGAAAGACGGTTTAAACGAAGCTGAAGTAAATCAATCTAATTGGAACGCTCTTCAAACCGTATTCATCGATGGTAAACTATTAGTGGATGAGTCGTTAGCATCAATTCGAGAACGCATTGCTAGAGAAAATAAGCAAGACGTAGCAGAGCCAAGTGCATTAAGCAAATATATGAAAAATTATATTGCCGAACGGTGGTCAAAAACGAATTAAGAAATGCAAAGTACGGGTCTGTAAATTCACAGACCCTTATTTGTTAAATCGTATAATAATCAAAGGAAAGCCTATGACACAAGATAAAAATTAAACAATTTGCAGAGTGGTGTCAAGAAAATCAACATATACCACAATTTGATATCGCTGTGAAATTATTTACCCGTAAAAAAAGCAAACATCATTTTAAATGAAATTGAACAACACCTCAACCTTCCTGACGATATTCAATTAGTGCAATCACCATACGATAATGATTTGTATTTAGGGTTAGATACCTGCCCAATCGATGAAAAATTACTTATCAAAATACTTAGACAAACAAGATAATCCAGATAAAAACATTTTTTATATATTGTTGACACCTATAAAAGCAAAAATCCCACAGATAATAAATGAATTTAATAAACGAATAGAAGACGAATTAGAAAACGATGTCGTGGCCCAATGTATATTAGAAAGAAACGCACATGGAATGTCAATAGAAGACCTTGCTGAAAAAGGTGCTATAGACATCGGTTTATTAACGGCTATCGAAAATCGAAAACAAACACCTAGTTTGCGAATTTTTAACAAAAAAATAACAAGCGCACTCGGTAAAAACTGAGAATAACATAGGAATATTTAGTAAATGACGGACATTTAAATAAATTTATTATATCCGAAAAACATATATCCAAAATAGATAAACTAAAACCAATTAATAGATAAGCCCTTCAGGGCTCATTTTTAGTAACAAGAAAGGAAAAAAAGAAAATGAGAACATTACTATTACTCCGAGGCGCACCTGGTTCAGGCAAATCAACTTGGATTACAGAAAACGGATTAGAAAATTATACATTAGAAGCTGATAAATTTAGACAATTAACATCCAACCCAGTATTGACACTAGACGGTGAAACTCGCATCACACAAGAAAATGATAGATTAGCTTGGGCACTATTGTTCGAGGCTCTTGAATCACGTATGAAGCGTGGGGACTTCACGATTATTGACGCTACACATTCTAGCGAGGCTATGTTTACAAAAATATAAAGGTTTGGTAGACAAATATCGATACAAAATGTATTATAAAAATTTTGATATCAGTTTGGACGAATTAAAACATCGAAATGAAAACCAGACCCGAGCATAAGCGCATCCCACTCAAGCGGTTGAAAGACTGAAAGCTCTAATCGACAACACTACACCACAGTCATTTGTGACAAAAATCGAAAAATATTTTTGAAATCCTTAATTACTGGACAGATAACGTTACCAATAAATATGACAAAGTGAAAGTGATTGGTGACGTACAAGGTTGTCATACAGTTCTGAAACAAGCTATTGGTGAACGATTAGACCCCAAAACGTTATATGTATTTGTTGGCGATTTGTTAGACCGAGGCATTGAAAATAACGAAGTGTTGGATTTCATGTTGTCCATTTATACAAAACCAAATGTTGTTTTTGTTGAAGGTAATCACGATACCCATTTGAGAAACTGGGCAATGGATTCATGGGAATTATCCCCATCAGGAAAACCACGACAACCTCGTGAATTTATGTTTCGTACCTTGCCGCAGTTGTTAGGGTCAAAAAGAACGAACTGAGTTTGAAATTGGAATTATTGAAAAATTCAGACGGAAAGTTTTATACAGTTAATCACAAAACGACCAGCATCACTGTTTGGACGACAAGAGACGAAAATGGGAACGAGCAAATTGTAGAAGAACCTTATTTGAAATATAAGGATAACACTTTGTGGTTAAAACCATATAAAAACATCAAAAACAGAAGTTGACACACAAATTTCAACTATCACAGTTGACCCTGAAAATTTGAAATCGAAAGTACGACAATTTGTAAGACGCTTCCGATTAGCTTATGCGTTTGAATTCCATGGTCAAAAATATTTTGTAAAACCACGGTGGTATTTCATCATTACCAAACATGGTAACCATTCCTGGTGAACAATTAATTCGTGGTGTAGGCTCTTATAATGACCAAATCGACGAATATTGGGAAAAGAATTATGAACAAGGTAATACTCAAGGTTACATCCAAATTCATGGTCACCGACACACAGAATCAACAGAGCATTCTATCTGTTTGGAAGACGACGTGGAATATGGCGGAAACTTGGTAGTATTTGAATTGACCAAAGATGGGTCGTCAATACAGAAATATAAAAACACCGTATTTAAAATCCCAAATGATGACGAATTTGAAAATGCTCGTAAAGCATGGATTACCGACACACAAAATCCAACAACCAACAAAATGATTCATGACAAATACATCAAGGTGAAAGACCTCGATAACAATTTGATGTCGTTAAACTTCACAGAGAAGGCCTTCAAACGTGGTAAATGGACACAAAACACCATCACAGCACGTGGTCTATTTGTTGATAAGACGACCGGAGATATCAAACTTCGTTCCTATAATAAGTTTTTCAACATGAATGAAAATCATGAAACATCTGTTAAGCGCTTAAAAGAAACCTTAGCATATCCTATCAAAGCGTACAATAAATACAATGGTTTCTTGGGGGATTGCATCATCAGTCGATGGGCAATTTACACTGGCTACAAAATCAACAACCGCAGGCGACTATGTTGAATACTTCAAAGAAGTGTATGATGAATTGACAGCAAACGAAAAAGAACAACTGAAACAATTATCCGAAACCTATAATTGTTCATTCACATTTGAAGTAATGAATACAAAAGACCGCCATATCATTGATTTTGTTGAAAAACAAAACTAATCATTTTTGGACGCAATCCCAAAACACATATACAATCAATGGTGCAGATTTGGATGCTCAATTTTCTAAAAAGGTCCTAGACCAATTGAAAATCGAATCACCGTTCTTTTCACGAAAAAGAACTCATTAGAGAATTCAGTGATATTGTTGACCTATTGAAATATGTACACGAACATAAAATGATAGAACGTCAGAAGGATTGGTCATCGAAGACCAGAATGGTTACATGTTCAAAGTCAAATATGAATATTACACAGAGTTGAAGAGATTGCGTGGTGTCAAAGATATGGTCAAGGCTCATTACCACAACAAAAATGTGACACAATATACAAACAATGCAGTTGCAAAGTTAATTTTTGCCGCATGGTGCAAGAAACAACCATTTGATAAATTAAAAATATGGACACATCATCGATTTGTTCAACGAATACGAAGAACAACTCGGAACAAAAGCGTTATAGAAAGGAACAACAAAATGAAATATAAAGTAATTGACCTATATTCCGATTACCAAGAAGAGACAACTGGAACCTGCGACCTGTGTTTCAGTACAGCATATGTCGAAAAATGGATATATCACACTAGAAGATGAAGAAGGAAAACAATACGAAATCGACCCTAACAGTATGGGATTGGGGAGACTATGACACCATCTACATTGATAATGTGATTAATTTTTTTCCGCTTGGTTACAAAATCAAGACCTAGAACCAATCACAGAAGACACATATGAATGGTCGTGGTTGGCAAATATTGTAGAAAAAAATATAATGAAATGGTAGAAGACGAAAATGGATAGATTCATATCAGACCCTCATTTGGGTCATTCAAATATTATCAAATTTGAACGAACACGATTCAAAACCATTGATGAGCATGACACGTTCATTAAAGGCCTAATTAAAAAGGAAGTCAAACCAAATGACACCTTATATGTGCTAGGGTGATATCGGGGAAATGACGGATGAAAATATAAAAATTTTTGGAATAACGTGCCCGGTAAAACCATTCTCATTCGCGGAAATCATGATACACAAAAAGGAAAAATTAGAAGCGGCGTTTGATGTAGTATCAGACGTCCCAATTTTTATAATAAACGCATCTTGCTAAGTCACGAACCACTTCCAGTCACAAATGAAACATTAAATGTTCATGGACATTTACACGGCGCCTATTTGAATTCACAGAACTATTTAAATTTATCCATTCACATGGCAAATTATAAAATTTACACCGAAAAAGGATTTAGAAGCTATTATACGCACAATGCCGAAAAATAGCGCAAACCTTTATGTTTGAATGGTATGCCGATAAATATGTGTTCACAACTGCTAAAGAGGATGTTGTTCGAAGATACGGGAAAGATAGATATGAAAGAGACAAGACTGAAGCAATTAAACACCCCTGGAATGAGTAGAAAAATTCAAAAGTTCCAAAAAATGCTGAAGCAACATGGTTATTCTAACCGAGAAAGTCGAAGAGCAGTCATTGATTTTATTATGAATGATTACAGTAACAATGCGAATCCGACTATTCATGATTTGGAAAAAAACACGTATACTAAAAGAAAGGATACTAAAGAAAGGATACTAAAATGGGATTAGACATTTTTTTGTACAGATTAGAAAAACCAACCCTCAATATTCACAAAACATACAAACCAGATGATTTGTCAGAATATACAACAGTACCAGTAAAAGAAAGTGATTTAGACCAAAACAATTATTGACAATTTCACACAGACAGTAGACGTGGAATATCGTTTTTGGGATACTGAGAAAATTTACAACAAATTCAAAGAAACATATCCCGAACATTATTCACAAAACAGCAAACCCGAAAACCTTGAATTTGACCTCACAGGGTCTAGTTATAGTAATGAAACTTCGTCATTCACTTGGAAAGAACGTAGTAGTGGGCGTTCCATTTTTATTGTAGGTGATATCGAAGATGCCTTCGAAAAATATACGCGAAAAGAAAAACAACCAACATATGTATTTAAAACAATCGAAATTGATTATCAACGAAAAGGATTGACGGAATATGGATGGGAATTATTGCCAGAAAATTGTGAATATTGTATGGATTACGACACAGTACAAAAACTAACGCAAGAAGGTTTGTCGGATACATTCATAGACAACTGGGTTGATGGTGAAACTGCGCTACTAGCCTGGTGGTAAATGCTACTAGGCCCCTTGCGTTGGGACGTACAATATGATATAATAAAGGCAAATAACTCATACAGAGGATGTTATATGGTCAAAACTAAAAACAAGCATTGACGCTCATAATGACAATAGTTGCAACATTTGCAACCTTATTATTTGCCAATAAACTACATATAAACAGCTTTTAGCTAAATCCAGTTCTAATATTCACAATAATGTCTGTCAAAAGTAAAAATGATATGCAAAAAGGTCTAGGTATTTCAGCCTTTCTTATCTATACCATTAGTATGTTTTTGCGATTGACATATGTCGGATTTCTATCTGCAGTTGTCAACTTATCAATTATAAGCGCTATTATATACGTGTATGGTAACGCAAACATGTCGGAAAATGAAAAACCAATACCTGGGAGATTCAAAGATGTCATATTAGGGGTAGTCGCTCTTATGTTAAGCATGATACCATACTCCATATTAGATTTGATATGGCAAGGTACTATATTAGAAATTGGTGGTAAAACGGCCATTTTATACGGATTGACCTTGATATTGGAATACATAGCTAGGCAAGCCGAAAAAGAAGCAGATTATGTATTGCAAATACAAGCCGCACATCCGAAAAAACATCGAAATCATTCCCTTACAATTCAATTTTTAGCCATTTGGTTATTGATATTGAATATGACAATATTGGGTTATATTACGAACACCGCAGTAAATGGTTACCATTTGATTTTCACTGTTGAGATAGTGACCATGATAATCACATTCTTTATAAAACCACATAACGAGAATGATGTTATGAATACGGTATACACATGGTTGAGACCGTTCCAATCGCTAGCATTATTGACACTTTTAGTTGTTCACAATCAACCATCGATATTGAATATCACATATCTAGTGATATTAGCATTGGTATATACAATATGTATGATGCAAAAAATAGGAACAAAGTTAGGTTTATTTGTTTCTGCATGTGTCCTATTTTTACCGGTTTTTGGGATGGTATCAAACCCATATAATTGGACAAGTAAATCAAAACCAACCGTCATAGATGTTTTATTTGCTAAGGACAAGAACGCGATACAGAATATAACACCTCATGAATTGATTGATAACAACGGTGACGCGTGGGAACAACTCCGAAAAGAAAACAAGAACGAAATGTTGAGTAAATTTGTAGATAATTTTAACAAAAAAAACTACTACACAACTATAAAAGTGGATGATGGACAATACAACTACATTTACTATCATGCAAGTTTGACGGATGAATATGGTGAAATCAACGAGGATTCTCCACATCAAACACTGACATTTTCCGTTCATGTGACGGAACAAAAAAACAAAGAAGCCGAACTCATTAACCCAGAACCACTATTCAACTCAATTGAAAGTGAAGGAATATACGATGAGGGTCCAAATGAAACCAAAGGATACGGAAAACTACTGACACTCATCAACAACGATGGGGTAATTGTGGAAGGTGATTTAGCTGACGGATATTACGGAATTCGATATCGCGTATACGACCAATATGGTCAGATGATTAAACAAAAGAACATCAATATAAAAGTTACCCTGTGGTACAATCACTATGGATGACACATTATAATTAGAAAGGACAATCTCATGTATCTTAAGACAAACAAAGTAAAATGACGCGAAACATTTAGTTAATTTGTATGCGCATATGAATCGCAGCGAGGAAATATGACACTGTTAGGGACCAAGTGTTTGTACAAGTTATCAAAGAATTAAAACAACCATATAATGATAAAATGGTTCATTATGTAGTTGAGTACGAAACAACTTCTCAAGCTCAACTTGTTGCAAACTATCTCATGCAACATTTTAAATGGGCCAACCTATGCGTTGACGATTGTCGTGAGCACAGCCTGATGGTTCCATAATTGTTCCATGTATTCACATTGTTTTTCGACAACGCTTATACAAAAAGCATTAGGAACATTACTGGGAAATATTGGATTCTAGGTGATACAATGGCATATATACACCAAATTAATAACTTTGACATCGATAATGACTTCGGCCTCGGCCCTGTCGTATCGGTGTTTTTTAATTATTGTTCTTTTCATTGTAAAGGTTGCTGGAATAAGGACACGTGGGAACGACAAGAAGAATTATACTGGGACAATCAAAAAGCTATGAAAAACAATCATCACAGCCCCTAAATGGTCTCATAAAACGGGGGTATGAAACCAAATCTAAGCCTTCTTGGTGGCGACCCAATAGTTGATGAAAACATAGACGCAACTCTTGAAATTATACAATTGGTAAAAACAGAATTACCGGACACCTCAATATGTGTATGGACCGGGTTTGATGTCGAGGATTGGTGGCGCAAAGACACTTATCAAAAACAAAAAAGGCTATTAAAAGAGATAGAATTCGTAGTAGACGGACGCTTCATTCATAAATTAAAAACAAAAAATCAAATGTTCGGGTCAATTAATCAACGAGTATTCCGAGCGCACAAATTACGTGAATGGGACGGAGCGAACAAAGCAACCCTACTAGATGCGCTCATGTACGAAGACAACTTGTTAGTGTGGTTGACGCACCGGTTACACTCATAACCACGCGCGATTTAATGAACCTATACATTCAACCAGATAATCGAAGTCGAACATATCAATTGACAGTGCTACATGACTTTAGCCGACTTCAAAAACATAACCTGTACATATATATATTTATGCATTCTTTTGCTGAGACAAAATGACGTCAAAGTGGTATAATAAGATAAGAAAAAGAAAGGAGTAATGTCCTGCACTGGAAATAATTGACATTACTATCCACAAGTGGTAAAATAGTACATAGAAAGGAGGTTCTCACCTATGAGATTGAACCTACAAGTGAAACTCTATCCAACCAAACAGATGAGAACCTACCTGATTCTCAATGTGACTACCGTCGATATTGTTGGAATAAGGGTCTTGAAGTTTGGAACGACTTCTATGACCAACGAGTGATTTCTGTTACCGACAGACTTAAAGCTTAAAATCAAAGAAAGCCTCACCGATAAGAGCATTCAGTTCACGGAAGAGGAAATGAACCTTTCGAAAGGAATTTCCTTCTCCAACCGAACGTCATGTGCGGAATGAACTCGTCGCTCATAAGAACGATTGGGAATACGAAAATTCTGCACGCGTGTTACAATTAGCGGTTAAGGATTTATCGGATACCTGGATTCGGTTTTTCAAGAAATCACAAGACAGTTCTGGAAAACCGAAATTCAAAAAGTCGCAAGGAACCAAAACAAGGTTTCAAAACGGATAGAGCCTGTATCCAAAACGGACGTTTACTCTTAGATAAGCCCCGTGCGTATACAGGAGAATGGAAACCCATTCAATTTAAAGGATATACCATACCGGATGGAGCTATCAAGTTATGCGCTATTACGCGTGTCAAAAATCAATATCTAGCTACGTTATCCATTAATGTGGAGACTACACCATTAACACCAACGGGTAAAGTAACTGCTGTAGACGCTAACGTAGACCATTTTGATTATACAGACGGTGTATATACATTGAGACCTACAGAACTAAACCTACTATATGGTAAAGTGAAACACTATCAGCGAGTATTGGCTCGCAAACGGAAAGTGAATGGTAAAAGTGGAATTCACTCAAAAAGTTATCAAAAAACGAGAACCAAGTTACAGATGACTTATTCGGATATTCAACACATCCAAAATGATTTGTTACACAAATTCACCACCATGTTGTATCAAAACTATGATACCGTCGTGATTGAGGATTTGTCGGTCAAGAAAATGCAAATGTCCAAGAAGGCTAAAGGCCTACATCGTTCGCTTTTTGGAAGATTCCGTCTGTTTATGGAATATAAAGCTGACAAATTCGAAAAGGAATTGGTCATCGCAGATAAATATTATCCATCAACCCAGCGTTGTTCCTCGTGTGGTCACATCAAAATGGGTGATGAAAAGATAACCTTAGCAGGTAATCAAAAACATGGCACTCGCCATGATGAATACCACTGTTACGAGTGCGGTTATCAAGGTGATAGAGACTACAATGCGGTCTTAAACTTATTAGCATTAATAAAAATAAAAACGAAAGGAATGAGGCTGGTTTCGGCCTCTGAGGATGTATATCCTCTGATGCGTTAGGAGGTTGCCTCTGTCATTACTTGCGAATGCAAATACGGGAATGCAACTGTTGACGAACGTGAGAAGAACCGATGGGTAAAATCAACCATGCTCATCTGTCTATATTTGACAAGGTTTTTCGAGCATTGAGGAATATGCTCACAAACATAGAAGTTGTGAAAAAGGACGGTCGAATCCAACCTTTGACATAACAAAACTGCTAGATGCGGTAAAAGCCGCCGCTTCCGACATCGATTATGAGCCCGGTGAACAAGAACTGAAAACGAATCGAAACCGAAGTATACAAGAAAATGGGTGATAAAACACATTTTCCTTCCGCAAGACATGCATTGATGGCGATGACGGCTGCGAACACCGTTGCACCAGCTGTAGGCGTAGCCTATAGTAAATGGCATCAAGAACGACAGGCATTGAAACCTGATGATTTAAGTAATTTAAAGGTTATATCTAAAACCGGAAAGGTAACACCGTTTAACCCTAATAAAATCATCAACGCATGTCAAAAATCAGCTATGTCAATAGGACGTAAGTTGACACCAGAACAAGAAAGTCAAGTATTGACTGAGGTATGTCATTGGTTAGACACACCACAATATCGCGACACCATCGCAACAAGTGATTTACATCGCTTTGTTATGGGAGCCTTGCGCGTTGTAGACGGACCAATTTATAGAGCCTACCATGATTATTGGAAAAATCAATCTGAACAAGCAACAGCATTTAAGGAATTATATGACGAAGCAGAGTCATTAAAATATGGTGAATATAACGAAAATGCAAATAAAGATTCACAAGTCATATCAACAAAAGCCGCACTTATTAATGAAATGTCCATGAAAAAACTCATGCGAACAGTGTTAAACAAAGAGTGGTTAAAAAGCTCACGATGATGGTTATATTTATATCCACGATTTGGGTGACCTGTATAAAGATACATTTAACTGTAACTTATTTGATTTAGAACATTTAATGCGGAATACATGACGATGGTATCTATGCTTTCAAAATCAATAATAAAATCACACACGAACCAAAAACATGTGTCGTCAGCTTTTGATATATTATCAAGTGTGACAATTGCAGCATCAGGGAACCAATTTGGGGGTTTACGGTCAATCATATTGACAGTACGTTAGCTCCTTATGCTGAAAAAAATCATATCAGCATTATTTAGCAGACGCTAAAGAATACGGAATTACTGATGCTGAAAGATACGCTCAAGATAAAACATTAAAAAGAAATAAAACAAGGTGTACAAAGCTGCACATATGAATTGGCGCAAACACAAAATGCCTTGGGGCAAACGCCATTTACTACAATTAGCTTTGGGCCAGATACATCAAAATGGGGAAGAGAAATCACGCGCGCCATCCTAGAAGATAGAATGTCACCTGATAATCGAGACGTCTTCCCTAAATTGGTATTTATGTATCGTAGTGAAATTAATGGTGACCCTGAATCACCAAACTATGACCCTCTATAAATTAAGTTTAGAATGTTCATCTAAAAAAATTATACCCTGATTATTTAAGTTTTGATGCACAAGACGTTAAAGGGGAACACTATAGACGAGATGTATATGAAAGAAGTGGTCAAACCATCGCACCGATGGATGTAGAGCCCATTTGTCACCATTTATTAACCCTGAAACGGGTAAAGATGTGACAGATGGACGATTCAATATTGGTGCAATCTCACTTAATCCAGTCAAATTTGCATTAGAGTCGAAAAGACATTAACGGTACTTTGACCAAGAAAAATTCGACGCTTTAGTAGAGAAATATTCAAATATGGTATTTGATATCCTCAATTGGCGTTATGAACGAGTCGAAACTTGTATGGGTCATCCAACCCATTATTTTGGTGTGAAGGTGGTGCATGGAAACGTATAAGACCAACACAACAAGTAAAAGAATCAAACCTATTAGACGGCGCAACCGCATCTATTGGATATACAGGTCTCTATGAAATGGTGAATGTCATGAAAGGAGACAACTGGAAAACCGTAACGGATGAAGAACGACGCCAAATACAAGCAGAATTCCTAAATCATGTAAAATGATATCAGAGAAGAAACGCATTAAAACAGATACGCATCCCTATGCCCTCTACTCGACGCCGGCCGAATCCCTCGTCTTCACATGGGAAAAACTCTCACGAAACAGTATGGTGTCATTTCGGGTGTAACCGACAGAGATTACCTTACAAATTCATTCCACCAACCTGTATGGATTCATTCGAGCGCAATAGATAAAATTGACTATGAAAAAGAATTCCATCAACTAGCAAAAGGTGGACACATCTCATACGCCGAGTTTAACTATGGTGTAGCACCAACATCCCTAGAAGCGATTGTCAACTATGCAATGCGCCAAGGAATGTATTTTGGTGTAAACGTCATTAACTCAGTTTGTGACGATTGTGGTCAACATGGCGATTTCTTAATGACATGTGACCATTGCGGTAGCGAAAACATTCTTGTCGTTGAGCGGGTGTGCGGATATTTGACCTATTCAAAACGCTCAGGTGTTCAAGCCGTGAATGATGGAAAGTGGTCAGAAATTAAAGAACGCGTTAGACACGGTGTCAAACGTGGACAACTAGGTTCCGCATCATATGCAGAATCAAATTAACGTAATAGCCCGACTCGTTCGGGCTTTTTAATATAAAATTATAGCGTATGCGTATTTAGATGCCACCCTGCGCGAGCCGGGCCACACATGTAGAAAGGAAAACAATGGAATTAATCAATAAAAATTAAAAATTAACAACTAAGGGAGTTGCAACTCTATATCAAAAGAGACTGCAGAACAGACACCACAAGACGTACTCATTTGGGGAAAAGTTATTTATGACAGCAAAAAGAAAACGAGCATCGATATCGAATTAGAAATGGATGAAACATTTGCTACCTTCATGAAGTATAAAGACCAGATGTCAAAAGAATCAAGAACGCAGGTTCTTAGAATCAACATCAACGAACCTCTCAAACATAATGACATCAAGAAACTATATAATACAAAAACGCATCATTGTATCAAAAAGAAGAAGAGGTTATGGTCAAAAACCATTTGACAATATGAATATACACATCAATTACAGTAAAGAAGACGATAAAAACTGTACAGAATATCTAACATATACCGTGAAAACAGTTACCTGGTCAGAATACCAGTCACAAGATAGAATTATAAAAACCGTCAGTCTTCAGATTGGCGCACATATGGACCCAGAATCACGAAAAACAGATGAACAGAAAATTAAAGGTTCGAAATGAATTAAACAACTTATTCCAACAACCGGAAGAAACGAAAACAGTTAATCAAAACACTTGACACCCGGAAATAAGTTTTGATATACTAATAATGTAGAAAAAGCCTCTACTGGGCGTTGGGGATATATCCTAATATTCCTCGATAGAGACTTCCCTCGTGGAAGTCTTTTAGTTTAAAGAAAGGATAATCATGCAATATATCGATTTTTACTGAAGATATTTTTAAAACCACTATCTCAACATGAGATTGGTTTCGAAAATGGTTTCGCCCTGAGTCAATTCGACCCGAACGTTGCCGGTTACTACGAAAATCAATTCCCCGAAGGATTTCCAATTGACACGCTCAGCGCCCGTTTCTTGAGTTTGCAGGCAGAAGACCAATTCGAAAACGGATATGAATACATTTCAATATACCAAACGGATAGTGACAACAAGATTGTATACATCATTTGGGAACGAGTGACACAACCAACACCTAAAGGCTACACCCTTTGCGGAACGAATAGTCAACGGAATTCTAAACGATGCAGAACAAAAAGCTGTAGTGATTGAAACAGATACGGTTGAGCACGCTATGAATCTAGTAGTAGACAGGCTAGACAGTATAGGATATGTGCTCGAAGATGGTCATTGGGAGCGTCAAGAATTGGCGTATAATGGTGAAAAATAAAGGAATAATGACATGGTGTGGTAACAATAAATTTCTGCTCAAATAGGGCTTTACTCGCATTCGGAATATATTTTCGGATTTTGGTTAGTGTTGGACTTGTTAATACATTTAATGATTGCAAAAGCGTCCTGAGTGACCTGGAAAACCGCCTCAGGCCCAACACCTAGACAATATTATCGTGATTGGAGAAAATCAATGAAATTATATAAACCTACGAATTACAACCCAGACAAAACTAGTATTTTTATTTATGTAGAACCAGCGCTACAAGAAACAGAAACACAAGATGTAACATATGAGCTCGTATGAGAGACCCTAAATATGCCAATTATTGGTCAAACAATTGGCGGAAAACACATGGATACCCACTACAAAACGCAAACAATGTAACCCGAAATTAGTTATATGTGTGAGACCGCATTTGGAATCTGAAGAAACAACTAAAGAACTAAGAGAAACACACACGTATAAAGGAAATTTTTGGTAATGGATAAAGTCATTAATACCATGAAGGTGCTGTCAGCCTTCATTTTTATTTTTATCGTTTGTAATAGCAGTAGGTACATCCGCTGCTATTATACCAACTTTGTGCTTACGGGAAGCATAGACATGTTCATCATTACTTTAATCACGTTTTTATTTTTTATTATATCCGGGCTCATATCTCACTTTAGAAAAGTTATAGAACAAACAGATAACTCAGATAGTGGACAGCTAAAAATGCAGCTAAAATGCAGCTAAAATGAAGAACAAACTCATACTACTTGTTAAACATTCTGAAATGTGATATAATAAAAAGAAAATGGCGCAGCCCTAAAGATAAAATGAAAGGAACTAGAATGACTAAAATTATTTTAACAGTAGGATGTGTAGGTAAGACATATCTCGATAAAACGTACTCAAATGTCTATGACTTCGATAAACATACGTTAGAGTATAAATATGATAAAACTGGATTTGAACATCTATCCGATGAAGAGTTCAAAGGACTTCCAAATCGCAAAATCAATGACGGTTGGTTTTGAGCAATATATGACAGACTGGTGCAAAGTTATTGACTCAAATCAATATGATGTTGTAACAGGTTGGCTGCAAGAAGATTGTCTCAATTATTTAGTAGACAAAGACTATCCAGTAGAAATAATAGTCGTCAATGTTGGTGATAATGAATCTATTTACAAGACACGAAGTCAAAGTAGAGGAAATAATGAACAATATTGGCATAACTTAAGATACTATTACGACAAGACACTTAAATTATACAAAGATAGAAAAGATATCAAGGTCACGATTTTTCAGTCAACCTTACTATCTAAGTGAATATCTCACCTTTTCAGGTAACATTTTAAAACAGTCAAATCGATATGGTGATACTTATGTGCATAAAAGTCGCTGATAGAATACGAAATGTGTTTAGAACTGACCATTCTGGGTTGTCAAGAAACATTTATACCATTTTATACCCAACTTGTTTTAACTGCTTTATCTCTAGACGTCAAGATAACAGAAGAAATGGTTCATGACGCATGGGCTATGTCGATGTACAATAAAAGATAATATGATAGCTCATAGTTCGATGGTTACATTCTGATTACTTAACTAAAGAAGTTCAGAATTTAGATACGCCTCACGTTGAAAAACCGAATGAAGTAAGAGTTTATTTCAAAGGCTTACGAGATTTGACAAACTTATCGTAAATAATAGAAAGTAGAGGTTTTATATGTTCGATTTACAACTATTAAAACAAAGTAAAATGAGGTCGAGAAACAAACGGGTGAGTCGTTACCTAGTTTATTATCTAAAGTTCCATTGGGAAATGTACTGACAGCGTTTAAGGAGTTACAAGTTGCTGATTTAGTTGAGATGGTGAGTAGTGTATCAATATCAAAAACTCACTCACGGTTTAACTATTATTACTCCAGATGATTTCTCAAATTTCCGTGGAGAAACTAAAGATTGTGTTGAAACATGGTAACATGTTCACTGTAGAAAAGCTTCAATCAAAGTTCGGTAGTAGAAGTATTATCCTTGCAATAAATAAACTGACAGACCGTGAGTTGCAATCTCTACTCACAGAAGATAATTTTGATATTATGTCAGACATTATCGAAAACCTAGCATTTGTTAGTGATAGAGGTATATGATGTCTGCGAATCAAAACCTTGACTCGCTAAAACTAACACAAATGCTCTATCACGCATTTATTGGCTCATTAGCAGATAATGCAATCGAAATAGGCTGGGTCTTATGTTTTAGCCTTTTAGCGGATAAAAGCTTAGTGGAAAGAATAACCGTTCTATTTGGAGTAAACGATGCATTCTGGGTGATATTGTCATCAACTTACTACGCAGCTAGAACATCTATGACGGCAACATTACCTAAATTGATAGAGAAACAAGGATTGAGCATTGAGTCTAAAGTGGTTAAAAACCATATATATTTATTTTATCTCATGCTTTTACCATCAGCTATAGGCAGTTTTATGTTTCTTCCCTAAATTGCTGCTTATTTTAGGAGTATCCCCATCGGATTTATCTTTCTACTTTACCTTATTTCCAACTATCCATTTTAGCAATATTAATAGCTTCTCCGTGGTCCACGTTTATCCCCTCTTATTTGAGAACGAGGGGTAGAAGTAAGGAAGCTATTGTTTTAGACCACTCTGTAGCGTGGTCCATGCTAGGAGGTATCTTTTTCACAACTCATATTTTACACTTGGGAGTAAATACAGCATTGGTTGTAAATATCTTCACAAATTGGGTACCGTTGTATTGGTTTTTATGGAAGCAACCAATTCCCACAGTTCTTTCTCAAAAGGATTTGAATTTTCTTGAAAGAGATTCAGTCTTATTGGGTAATTATAAAAATGGGAATTAGTAAGACGACTTGCACCACGTGTGTCAGCAATAATTGGTGTAGGTTTGACGATTACAGTCAATCCAATTTATGCAGGTATTAAATACTGGATTTCAAATTTGATGATGCTACCTGAAGGTTGGTGGATTCGATGGCTGGTTTGTTAAACAGCCATGTATCTCGAAATGTTGGATTAGCTGAAGACGTTCTCACAGAGATAATAAGTTTATCTTTTTGGAAGACTACAATTGAGCAATATTTTCCATCATATTATTATATTTCATAGCATATTTTGGATTATCTTGGTTACTAGAATCAATATATCAAGGAATTATTTCTCCAATCACATGGTTGTTCTTACCAATTGAAATTATTACCAAGTTGAGATATTATATGTGGCTCTCAATCAGTCGTTCATACCGACATGATTTAAAATGGTGTCGCTCAGCTTTATTTATGCGATTCCAACCGCAATATTAACACCTTTATTGCTATGGTTGTTCTTACATTACTTACAACTTAGTTTTGAATCTATTTTCGCCGTTGGAGCAGTTGTTGAACCGTACAGTGGATAGGAACTGAGATTTACTTCCGAAAAATCTATTTGAAACCAGAACATTGCCGAAAACCGATAAAACAGTTAGCTTATAATATTAATGAGCGTAGTTCCGATTCGATATAGGGAAAATGACGTAAAACGAAGATATTATACCAGAAAGAAAATGAAACGTCATTTCTTTTTCTTTTTATAGAAAGGAAAAAACAGATGTCAAATTTAGAGAAATTCAAACATGACCACGAAGCGTTGCTTAAAACCGAAGGTTTCACAAAAGTATACGACTTACCACACAAAATCCGATACAAACGCAAAGACGATGTCAGCTTGATATCGCATGGAATCAAAAATACATATGATGGAAGTCGTCACTAGATTATCTGATGGTACTAAATATAACACATCAATAGAACTAGATGACCCTACAGGCGTTTTTAAACGCTTAGTAGGTCAATACCATAAGTGAAGCCTCACCACCCAAAGCGCCGCAGCGATAGAAAGGACTGAAAATGAAGAAAACAAAATTAGAAGAAATTAAGACATCATTAGATATCCCACACCTTAAACGTCTAACCCAGACAGAACGATGTAAACTAAAAAAGACACTCCGAGATGCGAAAGACATTGGTATTATGGACCATTATTTCACATACGAGGGCGAAATTTGGACAGATATTGAGTTTGAAGACGCTGGTTGGTTATGGATACAGGTTACGCAAAACATTATGGTATTAAAACGTTCTAAAAACACAAGCTCTTGAAAACCTTCGAAGCTTGAAAAATGGATATTTTTATATAGATGAGGAACGCTTAGAACTGATACCAAAATATTGTGGATATGAAACGCACACATGCACCATTCATTTCAGTAATGAATTCTAGTACAGATGGTACGGAATTTACAACTGTACTAGTAAACAAATTTGTGGTTTTAAGTTTAAAGGGCTAGAAATCACATTAACTGTATGATATAATAAAGCTAGAAATGGAACAGATGTTCTAAAAATAAAATTAAAGAAATGAGGTTATTAACATGGTTAATAAAGCACTCACTGATAATCAATCAGCTTCGAACAAGCTTGGAAGGCTTCAAAGGCGTAGATTGGAAAGAAAAAGCAAGTGTATCACGCTTCGTACAAGCTAACTACACACCTTACGATGGAGATGAAAGCTTCCTTGCAGGACCAACAGAACGTTCACTTCACATCAAAAAAATTGTAGAAGAAACTAAGGCTCACTACGAAGAAACTCGTTTCCCAATGGACACTCGTCCAACATCTATCGCTGATATTCCAGCAGGATTTATCGATAAAGAAAATGAAGTTATCTTCGGTATCCAAAACGATGAACTCTTCAAATTGAACTTCATGCCAAAAGGTGGTATCCGTATGGCTGAAACTACTTTGAAAGGAAAATGGATACGAACCAGACCCAGCTGTTCACGAAATCTTCACTAAATACGTAACAACAGTTAACGACGGTATCTTCCGTGCTTACACTTCAAACATCCGTCGCGCTCGTCACGCTCACACTGTAACTGGTCTTCCAGATGCATACTCACGCGGACGTATCATCGGTGTTTACGCACGTCTTGCTCTTTACGGTGCAGACTACTTGATGCAAGAAAAAGTAAACGACTGGAACGCAATCGAAGAAATCGATGAAGAAACAATCCGTCTTCGTGAAGAAATCAATCTTCAATACCAAGCATTGCAACAAGTTGTTCGCTTGGGTGACCTTTACGGAGTTGATGTTCGCAAACCAGCGATGAACGTTAAAGAAGCAATCCAATGGGTTAACATCGCCTTTAATGTCTGTCTGCCGTGTTATCAACGGTGCTGCTACATCTCTAGGACGTGTACCAATCGTATTTGGACATCTTTGCAGAACGTGACCTTGCTCGTGGTACATTTACTGAATCAGAAATCCAAGAATTCGTTGATGATTTCGTTATGAAACTTCGTACAGTTAAATTTGCTCGTACAAAAGCTTACGACCAATTGTACTCAGGTGACCCAACCTTCATCACAACTTCTATGGCTGGTATGGGTAACGACGGTCGTCACCGTGTTACTAAGATGGACTACCGTTTCTTGAACACTCTTGACAATATCGGTAACTCTCCAGAACCAAACTTGACAGTTCTTTGGACTGATAAATTGCCATACAACTTCCGTCGCTACTGTATGCACATGAGCCACAAACACTCTTCTATCCAATACGAAGGTGTAACAACAATGGCTAAAGACGGATATGGTGAAATGAGCTGTATCTCATGCTGTGTGTCTCCACTTGACCCAGAAAATGAAGAACAACGCCACAACATCCAGTACTTCGGTGCTCGTGTAAACGTATTGAAAGCTCTTCTTACTGGTTTGAACGGTGGTTACGACGATGTTCACAAAGACTACAAAGTATTTGACATCGAACCAATCCGTGACGAAGTTCTTGAATTTGAATCAGTTAAAGCTAACTTTGAAAAATCTCTTGACTGGTTGACTGATACTTACGTAGATGCTTTGAATATCATCCACTACATGACTGATAAGTACAACTACGAAGCTGTTCAAATGGCCTTCTTGCCAACTAAACAACGTGCAAACATGGGATTCGGTATCTGTGGATTTGCTAACACTGTTGATACATTGTCAGCTATCAAATACGCTACAGTTAAACCAATCCGTGACGAAAATGGCTACATCTACGATTACGAAACAATCGGTGAATACCCACGTTGGGGTGAAGATGACCCACGTTCAAACGAATTGGCAGAATGGTTGATTGAAGCTTACACAACTCGTCTACGTAGCCACAAACTTTACAAAGACGCAGAAGCTACTGTATCACTTTTGACAATCACATCTAACGTTGCTTACTCTAAACAAACTGGTAACTCACCAGTCCACAAAGGTGTATACCTCAACGAAGATGGTTCTGTGAACTTGTCTAAACTTGAATTCTTCTCACCAGGTGCTAACCCATCTAACAAAGCTAAAGGTGGATGGTTGCAAAACTTGAACTCACTTTCTAGCCTTGACTTTAGTTATGCAGCTGATGGTATCTCATTGACTACACAAGTATCACCTCGCGCTCTTGGTAAGACTCGTGACGAACAAGTTGATAACTTGGTAACAATTCTTGATGGTTACTTCGAAAACGGTGGGCAACACGTTAACTTGAACGTTATGGACTTGAATGATGTTTACGAAAAGATCATGTCAGGTGAAGATGTTATCGTACGTATCTCTGGATACTGTGTAAACACTAAATACCTCACTCCAGAACAAAAAACTGAATTGACACAACGTGTCTTCCACGAAGTTCTTTCAATGGATGATGCGTTAGCTAATAATATACATAAGAGGAGAATAATGAATTCCCCTCTTTTATTATATTGACTCGTGCATCACCTTATGATATAATAAAGTAGAAAAACTTGAAAAGTGAAACAAATGATTATAACAACTACACCAACCATCGAAAACCAAATAATTTCAGAATACAAAGGGATTGTATTCAGCGAAGTAATATCAGGCGTAAACGCACTAAAAGATTTAGCTGCCAGTTTCCGTGACATATTTGGTGGTCGAAGCCAAAGCTATGAAGACGAACTTCTCAAAGCTCGTCAAGAAGCGCTATATGAACTAGAAAACGTGCTGAAAATTAGGCGCTAATGCCATTGTAGGTGTCAAAATAGACGTCGAAACTGTTGGAGCTGGAAGTATGCTCATGGTTGTGGCAACTGGAACCGCTGTAGTGACAAATTAGAAAGGTGACCCAAATGGAATACATCGCATCACTTGCGCCAAAAGATATAGCAAATCTGTCACTTGTACTCATTTTCTGGCTATTCCCTACCATGTTTGGAATAGTCAGTTTAATATATTTCTGTATTAGATATGGAAAACCGTGTGCCACAAATAATCAACTAGACCTCGGGCTATTAGTGATTAATTTTATCAATTGTTTGTGGGGATGGGCGACATTATTCCTATTCATTATGTTGCTATAGGGGCGCACCCGTAACAGAAACATTCATTTGGATGGGGCTCATATTTCAAGGATTTTGTATATATGTGACACCATTCATTAATTTAGCTATCTATATTAAGTTGAGAAAATCAACCATAAGAAAGGAAAAACCATGAAAAATTATATAACATTAACATTTTGGAACCAAACAAAGGACGAAGAAGTTACTATCCAAATTGAAAAAAATCAAATATCACAATATTCCGATTATATAACATTACAAACACGATACGCCTAAATCGTGGCGAATACATACCTAGTTTAGTAGTAAATCAATACCATATTGTCGCTAAAACAAATGATATGACTAATAAAATTTTACAACATTACGTGTTGGATGAAATTAGAATATATGAAAAATGATAACCTATTAGAACGATTTTCTGTAAAACTAGATAATCCAAATAGAAAATACAAATATGAAGACAACACATTGGAATTAATAGATATAGTATGAGTTAATTACATCGTATTCCAAATCAAACAACTCAGAAACCACTTGACAAATAATCAAAAATTTGTTAAACTATAAACATCAAGGGATAACACCCAATAAAAAAATAAAGGAAGGTTCACTTATGCCTAACATTTTTTCTCATAATCACCATTGCTGTTGTTGTTATCGGATTCCTATTTATCTTAGGGGCCGGATTCGTATCAGCTAGCCCTGGTGAAATCAAAGTTATTTCAGGACCTCGTGGTCAGCGTGTATTACACGGTAAAACTGGTTGGAAAATTCCAATTTTAGAGCGTGTCGATTCGATGACGGCGGGAATGATTTCCGTCGACGTGAAAACATCTGACTATGTACCGACAAACGATTATATCAACGTAAAGGTTGATGCGGCTGTCAAAGTGAAAATTGGAACTGAAAAACCTGAACTATTTAAAAGCTGCTACTCGTAACTTTTTATACAAAGCGTCTGATGAAATTGCAGATGAAATTCGTGATACCTTAGAAGGTCACTTGCGTGCTATTATCGGTCAAATGGAACTTGCTACAATTGTTACAGACCGTTCAAAATTTGCGGAGACCGTTCAAACAAATGCCACTAAAGACCTAGAAGAAATGGGTCTGGAAATCGTAGCCTTTAATATTCAAGGTTTGACAGATAGCAACGGTGTTATTGAAAACCTCGGTATTGATAACACAGAACAGATTCGTAAAGAAGCAGCTAAAGCCAAAGCGAAAGCTCAACAAGAAATTGCTCAACAACAAGCTGAGTCTGACAAATTGGCAAACGATGCTCGTATCAAAGCTGACTTGGAAATTGCTCAGAAACAAAATGAATTGGCAAAACGTCAAGCAGCATTGAAAGCTGAAGCTGACACAGAAAAAAAGCGAAGGCCGATGCCGCTTACGCAATTCAACAAGAAATTCAACGTAAAGAGATAGAGCGACAAACTGCGGATGCTAACATTTGTGAAACAAGAAAAAGAAGCGGAAGTTAAAGAACGCGAAGTTCAAGTCCGTAAACAAACACTTGCAGCTGAAATTGAAGCAAAAAGCAGACGCTGAAAAAAATATGCACGTCAACAAGCAGCAGAAGCGGAACGACTAGAACGTCAAGCTAAAGCCGAAGCTGAATTGTTCGAAACTCAAAAGAAGCAGAAGCAAAACGTGCCATCGCTGAAGCGAACAAGTTTGCGCAACTACAAGAAAGCTGAAGCTATCCGCGCCAAAGGGAAGCCGAAGCCAAAGCAATCGAATTAAAAACTTCTAGCAGAAGCAGAAGGTTTAGATAAGAAAGCCGAAGCCATGAAGAAATACGGTGAAGCTGCTATTACAGAAATGCTCGTTAAAAGCCCTCCCTGATATCGCAAAAAGCCGTAGCTGCTCCACTCGCAAACGTTGATTCAATCACTATGTATGGTAGTGATAACTCAGCCAAAATGGTTGGTGACATCATGACTACCATGAATCAAGTGACAAATGGTATGGGATTAGATGTTAAAGAACTAATCAGTGCAACCTTAACAGGTCGACGTATCGGTGAAGCAATTGCTGAAACAGCAGAACCAAACAAAGAATAATTTAATCACCTGACTAAGGTCAGGTGATTGTTTTTAGAAAGGAAAAACTAGAATGAAACTGCTAGATGAATTATACAACATGGCGTCCCAAGACCCAAAAGAACATGTCTTGAAACTGGTCAGCGCGTATGAACAAAATGACAGGTAAAAAGCGTCAAAAGATGAAGTAGTGGAGATACTAGCTCAACATAAGGTACCAAAAGAAGCTAGCGCATTCGTATTAGAACAGTTAGGTCTAAAATGAAACATGTATATGTACTAGAAAAAGAGTCAGATTCGGTAACCTATATAGAATCCAATGATGTCAACATTTTATTGTTTGATAGGCGTGATTTCGCAAATATACAAGACCTCGCAACGAGTCAAGGAATTTATATATTATACAATGACGAAACAGTTTATGTTGGTCAATCATCTCACACGGACGGAGTAATCACACGACTACGACGCCATCACACATCTAAACTGTGGTGGACTAGATGCATAGTTATATTTCCTCGTCAAATAATGACGAAAGCTCATTACGATTACATTGAACGTGCACTCATTCTTACGATGAAACAGCACGGAAACACTATGGATAATAGAAATGAAGGTAACACCTCACCTATAACAAACAAAGAACGCACACAATGTGAATTTTTCTTGCGTGATGTAAACACCCTCTTATCCGATACGTTCCACATAGACTTGTATCGATTAACGACAAAAACATATATACAACATTTAGAAAAAACGGTACAACAATTGTTGGACGGGACGCTTGAGGACTGCTATGAGTAGTCCTTTTTTACCATTTTTAAAACAAAAGCCACCCGAAGGTGGCTTCTTTAATCTCTAAACAGTTTATCCATAAATCCATTCGATTTGTGGAGAAGTTGTTTATAAACCTTTTCTTTGAGTTTCACAGTTTGGTTCGAATTACCCGCTTTCAAGTCAGCTTCCACAGCTTTATCGAATAATGCTCGAAGTCCCGCATAGTTTGAAATTTTCTGTCCGTCAATTTCAATTTCGACAAATCCTTTTTCACCTTTAGCTTTAACTTCTTTGAACCATTCTTTCTTCCACTCTTCTAATGTATGGAATTTACCACCAGACACTTTCTCAATGATAAAGTCATCACCAAGACCTGGTCTACCTGCTTTCTGAGATTCTTGTTTATACTTGTTCGAAGCATACCCAACAAATCCATCAAGGTATCCAAAGTAACCCCACATTCGGAATGTGTTATGTTTTAAACGAGATAGAACCAACAGCACTCTTACTTGTATTACCACCATAGATACCAGCCATCATGTTTACAGTTTGATACGCAGTATCGAAACCTTCAGCACGGTAGCGACCGTTTCCTGGCATGTTATGTTTCGTTACATAGTTACCATCTACAAGGTCATTAATGCTTGTCAATTTCTTCTTATTCTCAGCTTCATTTAAGTCACGAAGCTTATCCCATTGATGCGGTTCGCCTTTCAGACTATTGCGGTCAGCGTTTGAACGCCACTCTTTGTCCATTTTCTTGAACCATCTATTGTTATCTCCATCATTCTTCGCGATAACAGCATCAGCTTCTACGTGGTCAAGCATCATGAGAGCTTCATTATAGTTCTTCATGTAATGGTCAATCTTTTGACGACTATCTAACAAGTTAGGGTTATAGTTATACCATTGATTTCCGTCATTCTTACGCTCATAAGCCATGTTAAGACCTAATGCACCGTAATCGTTATTCGTACTTGTTACTGCTGGTGATTGTAACATACCCTGAGCAAATGCTTCAACGTCAGTACCTTCACGGTGTCTCCATCCACCCAGGTAAGCCATGCGGTCATTAATATGTGTTGTTTCATGCGTAAATGCAGATGTACCAAAGTCGGTAATCATACTGGATAAGATATAGTACACAGCTTCTGAGTTTTGTGGATTTTCAAAGATATAAGCATAAGCACCCATACCATTGTTTCCATGCCATTTACCTGTTGGTCCGTAGAACTCACGAACTGGTGCATAATCCCCATTTTTGTGGTGACCCATGCGGTCTGACCAACCATATCCCCAAACGTCTTGGCTATCCCAGATTGCTGAAGGGACCATGTTTTCAGATTTAAGTAATCTATCACGTACATTATCTGCTGCTAAGCGAGACCAGAAGTCTAAGTAGTTGATTTGCTCTTGTGCACGCAAATCGATTTGTTTTTGAACTCTTCACGCTGTGCTTCTGTATTCATGCCATACTTCTCAAATGCACTAAATGCTAGTGTATTGTATGTTGAAATCAAGAACATATGAGCTTTCTTCGTAGTGAGAAGTGGCAAGATATATTTACTGTGCTCACCATTATTAATGTTTTCATATAAGCGATATTTCTTGCCAGCAAATAATGGATTTGACGATTGTTTCTCAACAATATAGTTCGTATGTGACACAGCTTTCTTATACCAAGTGTTGATGTCGGTTTCATTTGTGAATAGACGCATATTGTAGTTTAATAAACCATTCAACTCACCAATACCAATCGTTCCACCAATCATTTCTCGATAAGCCTCTAATGTTCGATTACCTTTAAGATTGTTTTCTCTTGAACCAATCTTAATCAAGAAGTCTAAAACATTTACATTCTTACCATAGAAGTCAGGTTTAAACATCAAAATATCCTTCATAGATTTTTTTCGTCATAATTGAATCCATAGTAACGATTTAGATAAGTAAGACCCATCATAATTTTTCGCTTTATTGTCTTCAACTTTCTGAACAAGAGCTTTCATCGCAGCTTCGTCACCATTTAATTGATGGTCTTCATTTTCAACTAACGCTTTCACTAATTGGTCTAAATTCGCTTTTACTTCACCAAAGCTTTCTTCAAGGAATAAAATTTTTAATATAGTTATCCTTGTGACCGTCACTATTTTCAGCAGGATTATTACGTTTATCCATCAATGCACGCACTTCTGGTGAAATTAATTGAACCGAAGCTAATTTCGCTTTCACGTCAGCGATAAGCTTGTCACGATTTTTCACAACCATATTTGGTGTGTAAAACAACGTCACCTAGACCTTCAACACTATACTCACGAACTTGCGCAACTTTTTGATTCTTTTTGAGTCACAACTTTTTCTTCTTTAGTGCCGTCTGCATAGTGAATCATAATCTTATCAATGTCAGATAAGTCGGTTACGAAACTACCGTTCTTCATACCGGTAACAGACAATACTTCTTTTGTCATTAAGTTAGACCCAACTGCAACTTTGTTTCCTTGGTTGACAATCCATTCTTTATTATAGAACGGTTGTAATTTCTCAATGTTACGATACGCTAATTCACGTTCAGCTTTGTAATCTTGAGTTGTTTTATAAGTATCTTCTTTATACACAATATGATTCAATTTATTCACTACAGGAGCGTTCGTTTCATAGGTATCAGCAGTAATTCCTAATGATTTGATTTTTCGCATCAGCTTCAGCTTGTGGTACTGATTTAATACGATGTTGATGTTTAGAAAAGCCATATGATGATTTACCTTCACTAACGCCCGTCACAACAAGGTTTCGATTTAAACGTTCACCAGACCAATATCCACCATCATCGTCAATATCTTCTGAACCATAGAAAATTTCGCCCTGACCTTTATTCACTTTCATCATCGAAACGCTATCTTCAACTGAACCTAACATATGGTTACTACCAATGAAACCACCCACTTTAATTGGCTCACTGACATTGATAGTTCCCTTCGCTACTGATTTCTTAATCGCACCATCTTTTCCGACACCCATATTGTCTCCACCGTTTTGAGACCAATAAACGAGACCAGCAGCCTTCGCTTTTTTACCTGTAATGTTAGCATCGACATATGCTTTTTCAACGTACCCCTTCCAGTTTTCACCGACGATACCAGCTAAATATGAACCGCCATTGCCGACAGAAGTAATATTACCAATAAACGCAACATTGACTAATCGACCACCACTGTCAATCTTATCGATAAATCCAGATACCCAGTCACGACCTACGACATTCCCTGTAACTTTAACGTTTTCAATCGTAGTTCCACCTTTAATGACGTTAGCGACTGGTGCAATTTGATTTTCTCCAGGCATGTTAATATTTACATTCGCAAGATTGATGTCATGAATATGCCCGCCTTTAATATTTCCAAACAACGGACGTTCAATGTTATGAATCGTAAATCGTTTATCCCCATTGCTTGACAGTTTACCCTCTAAACTCAGCTGTCACATAAGATTTACCATTCGGTTTTACATTTACAGCATTCAAGTCTGCACCGAGTTTAAACTCACCAGTTGGGTCTTTTTGCATATCTGTAATCAACTCGTTAAAGTTGTAATACACATTTCCAACTTTCGGAAGTTGTTTTTCAAAGTAATGTACATATTCTTCTTGCATCTTAGACGCATCTGTATGTTGAATTAAATCAGGCGCTTTTGCAACAACCTTATACAACTTCTTACCTTCGACCTCAACTTCATCAATAAAAGTCACCGAAAGTTTTGCCACCTTATTATCATGCGTTGTCACACGTAAATACAACGGAGCGATATTAGTAGGTTTTTTTCAGTCATTAAACTCTTATCGGTCTCAACACCATTCTCATCTACACTCATTAAACTCGTTTCTTTGATGTTTTTAATTTCAACTTTTTTTCAAGTCTAATCGTAACGGAGTCTCATCCAATTTAGAGGTTTCATCACCCTTACCTCGATTATATGTCATAGTAGTAACAACCTTATAATCTTTATAGATGTCCAAACCTTGAACGGCATCAGTCAGTTTCTCTTTAGACAAGTCAACTGTCTTCACAACTTTATCACCGTCTTTGATTTCAGCGACAATGCTCTTGATTTTTGCGTCATCAGTGTTTTCCAGTGAATAGTTAAGATTGGCCGTACGAGCCATGGCATCATCAGTCACATTCGTCAATTTTAGCACTGGAGCGGCTTTTTCTTTCGGAACTTCTGGTTTATCGTCTTTAGGTGTTTCTACCGGTTTAGTAGTTGGAGTATCCACTTTAGGTGCAGTAGGTGTTTCTACTGGTTTAGTAGTTGGAGTATCCACTTTAGGTGCAGTAGGTGTTTCTACTGGTTTAGTAGTAGGAGTATCCACTTTAGGTTCAGTAGGCGTTTCTACTGGTTTAGTAGTTGGAGTATCTACTTTAGGTTCAGCAGGTGTCTCTACTGGTTTAGTAGTTGGAGTATCTACTTTAGGTTCAGCAGGTGTCTCTACTGGTTTAGTAGTTGGAGTATCAACCTTTGGTTCAGCAGGTGTCTCTACTGGTTTAGTAGTTGGAGTATCAACCTTTGGTTCAGCAGGTGTCTCTACTGGTTTAGTAGTTGGAGTATCAACCTTTGGTTCAGCAGGTGTCTCTACTGGTTTAGTAGTTGGAGTATCTACTTTAGGTTCAGCAGGTGTTTCCATCGGACCATCATAGTTTGGCAATTCAGGTTGCACCGCAGGTTCTACCAAGTTACCACCAACTGGTTTATCATAGTTTGGCAATTCAGGTTGCACCGCAGGTTCTACCAAGTTACCACCAACTGGTTTATCATAGTTTGGCAATTCAGGTTGCACCGCAGGTTCTACCAAGTTACCACCAATTGGTTTATCATAGTTTGGCAATTCAGGTTGCACCGCAGGTTCCACTAAGTTACCCCCAACCTGTTTATCATAATTTGGCAATTCAGGTTGCACCGCAGGTTCTACCGAGTTACCACCAACTGGTTTATCATAGTTTGGCAATTCAGGTTGCACCGCAGGTTCTACCAAGTTACCACCAACTGGTTTATCATAGTTTGGCAATTCAGGTTGCACCGCAGATTCTACCAAGTCACCACCAACTGGTTTATCATAGTTTGGCAATTCAGGTCGAACTTCTGGTTCTACCAAGTTACCACCTACCGATTTATCATAGTTTGGCAATTCAGGTCTTACAACAGAATCACCTTTCTTGGTATTACTGAGGTCTAATGGTCGTTCCGCACCACCTTGATATTCAGGTTTATCAGCGTGGCTCTGTGGAGTACCTGATGTAGACACTACGGCATTAGAGGATAGAAGTTTGACAGTGTCACCTGACAAATAACCGACATATTTATATCCTTTGATTTGTAAAACACCTTCAGCACTAGGTGCGCGCAATGCATCCTCTAAATTCAATGCGTTAGCTGATGACAGAGATATAAGACCGACAACGCTAACCATAAAAATGGTAGCTGCAGTTTTTTCTTGCGCAATACAAGAACTGTACCCACTGCTAACAAACCTAATGCGGTCATAACAGATGTCGTAGCACCTGTATTTGGTAATTGGTCTTTTTGGTAAACCAAAACATAAGTATCTTCACTCTCATCCGGAGTACCAGTCTTAATTTGTTCGCGTTCAGCGCGTGTCAAGTTTAATTGGTCTACATAATGGTATGTCGAAGCATGTACCATGGATGGGGCTATAAAAAAATACTACCCAACAAAAATAGACCCAACAATACCCTTGATTTTTGCGAATCGCAAATCTGTCCTGTTTAATCATCTATAATCCTTTGCACATTATTGTGCACCTTTCTTAAGTTTGGGAATTCCCTATTATTATTATATCACACACACTAAAAAGAAAAGAACTCATCCTTTCATTTATTTCTTAATCATCACATGTAAGAAAATTTCCTTTAATATTACAAAAATAACCAGCTTTCGCTGGTTATTCTTATTTTTACGCTTTCTACGAGGAACGGTGACCGCCCCAGTCATAGTCATCAATGTAGCCATCAAGCTCATTAAATTACTATCACCAGTTTTTGGTAATGATTTTGGAGTAGAGGCTTCTGATTTCTGTGTAACATCTGCGGACTGTTGAGCTGCAGAACGGACCAATGGAACAGGAGTTTGTGTGCCGATAACCTGTTTTTCATCATGTGTATTTCGGTTTGCCGCGTCGTCCTTCTCAGACACAATTGCCTTATAGAAATAATCCACAACACCATCTTTAGTGGCAACCCCTTTCGCATTGCTCGGAGTTTTCACCAATTCATAATGAGTAGTTCTAATTTTACCGTCAACCTTTTTCAACTTTATCAGGAACCGAAACTGGACTAGTTTGGTATTCTTTCCCAATTTCACCAGTCAATGTTTGACTAGATGCCACTTCTGTATTTGTACCATCTAAATAATGACGAACTTGAATGTTAACACGCGTTGATTTAGTACCACGTCTAACAATTCGTTTTTCCATAGGAACCGTTTCAATAACAGGTTTCCCCTCAGTAATTTCACCAGTATTTGGATTCACTTCGTAGGTAATGGTTGTGGTAACTCGACCAACTTTACCATCTTTTTCAACTACTTCTTGACCCTCAAACAAGTTCGCGTCATCCACATATTCGGTTTCGATTGGAATTTCTACAACCTCAACTTTATCCTTAGCCGGAACCTCGACAACAATTGGAACGGCCTGAATTTCAACAGGTTGCCCGTCTTTTGGAATTACTTCTCCAGTGTTAGGGTCAAGCTCGTATTTGGTGGTGGTAGTAACGGAACCATCACGGCCAGGCGTTTTCACACTACCCAAACCTTTGTCACGATTAGGGTCTTTTTCGTAGCGTACCGGTGCAGAAACCACTTTAGTGTTGGTTTTATCACCAACAACAACTTCAACCACACGCGGACGCATATCAACACGAGTCACAACAGGTTCGTTTGCAATCACTTTACCGTCATTATCGACACGATAAGTGATAGTAGTCGTAACACGACCTTCTTGACCGTCGTCAACGACTTTGCGTACACCAATGTCACTTCCGTTAACAGGTTTGTAAACCGTATCAATTGGAATCACTTTTTCGTCAACAGATGGCTTCGTACCAACTATAACAACTTTAGGTTTCATATCAACTTGATTAACCGTTGGTTTTACCATTGACAACATGACCATCAGGCATTTGCGTACGTGGTGTCGTGGTCACAACTCTACCAGGCGTACCTTTATCCGTAACAGATGTTTTGCCTTTGTCAAGGGTATCATCAGGTTGATAAACCGTAATCACAGGGATATCTTTAGTGTCCACTAATGGGTCAATAGATTTAGGTTGCATTTTATTACCACCATTATCGTTGTCATCTTTTGATTTGGTTCCGACTTTTACAACTCGTGGAGTCATATCAACTTTAGTGACTACCGGCTTACCGTCTAAAAACGCTACCATCTGGATTCAACACTACAGGAGTAGTTGTCGTTACACGTCCAGGTTTACCTTTGGTCTACGATTTGAGTCTTACCTTTATCCATACTTGGGTCCGGAACTTCTTTCGCAGTAACAGGAATTTCTTCCACCGTCACTCTAGGTTTGGTACCAACCTTGACAACTCTTGGAACCATGTCTACTTTATCAACCTTAGGCGTTCCCGGTGTAACATGACCGTCTTTGTCAACGACATAAGGTGTTGTAGTTGTAACTTTACCAGGCTTACCTGGATTGACTACTGTCGTTTTTACCAACGTCGTTATTGTCATCACGTTCATAACGAGTTGTAACCGGAATATTCTCACTAGTAACTTTTTGGTTTCGTTCCAACTTTGACACGACGTGAGTCATATCCACTTTGTCGACCTTAGGTTCACCAGGAACCATTTTACCATCTGGACCCTGCACAAGTGGTGTCGTAGTTGTCACTTTACCAGGTTTACCAGGTTCCATAACAGAGGTCACACCGACATCAACAGAATCATCTGGTTCATACACTGTTTCGAACGGAATCTCTTTCACATCGACATGAGGTTTGTTACCTACTTTGACAACCTTGGGAACCATATCGACTTTATCCACAATAGGTTTACCATCAACAACGGTTCCATCCGGATTCAAGACATAAGGTGTCGTGATTGTAACGCGGCCATCGCGCCCAGGATTAACAATTTCAGGTTCACCGTCACCTTTATTCGGGTCAAATTCATATTTGACAGTTGCTGGAATAGTTTGTACATCAACTTTCGGCTTTGTGCCGACTTTGATTACACGAGGAGTCATATCCTTTTTGTCGACAACGGGTGATTCATCCGTCACACTACCATCGTCATTTAATTTGTGCTTAATGGTAGTAGTTATAATACCTTCTGAACCAGGGTTGACAACATTCGTCACACCTTTATCGACCGTATCATCACGTTCATAACGAGTTTCCATAGGAACTTTTGTGGTTGTAACAGTAGGTTTAGTACCAACCTTGATAACCTTAGGTACCATATCAACTTTATCAACTACTGGAGTACCGGTACCAATTTACCATCAGGCCCTTGTGTATACGGTGTAGTTGTACGGAGATATCCAGCTTTTACCCGGTATTTCAACATTAGGCGTACCTTTATCGCGTGTGTCATCTCGCTCATATTTGATTGTGATAGGAATATCTTTTTTGTCAATCTTTGGCTTGCTACCCGTTTTAATAACACGCGGTTCCATCGGTGTTTCTTGAACATCTGGCGTACCCTCAACAACAGTACCATCAGGTCTCAAAATGTAAGGAGTCGTAGTCGTTTTATGACCAACTTTACCTGGATTGACAATTTCTTCTTCACCATTGGCTTTTGTATCATCATGTTCATAAGTTGTTGTGAATGGAATTTCTTCTTCAACAACCTTAGGTTTTGTACCAACTTTAATCACTTTAGGTTCCATAGTTCCATTTGTAACAACAGGAGTACCTTCGACGACATCACCGTTCGGTTTCAAAACGTAAGGAATTTTGGTAATAATCGTACCATCCTTACCAGGATTTACAACTTCCGTTGTACCCTTATCCTTAGAAGGGTCAGCCTCATATACAACTTTTGCCGAAATGGTTTGTGTTGATTCTATAGGTTTAACACCAACCTTGATGATTTTAGGTTTCATAGGTACTTCCGTAATGACAGGAACTGCACTATTTACATTCCCACTCTGGCTCAAATAATAAGTAGTTCTGCTAGTTCTATGCCCTTCACTACCAGGGTCCACCATTTCAGTCCAACCTCTGTCGTGAGTTTCATCTGGGACATACCTAACAGTAATCGGAATATTTTCAGAAACCTCTTCAGGTTTTGTCCCGACCCTATAAATATCAGGTTTCGGTTCAACCTTATCTATCTTAGGGTCACCAGCCGTAACATTTCCATGGTCATCCATGGTATATGATGTAGTCGTGGTCACACTTCCGATAGAACCCGGTGTTTCCAATTCTCTATAACCGATTGGTTTTGTTTCATCAGGAATATATGTCGCATCTATATACTTTTTCGTCACGACAACTTTCGGTTTGATACCAACTTGAATAATTTCATCAACTGGTGGAACAACTTCTGGTTGTCCTTCATGTGGTTCAACTTCACCAGTGGTTTGGTTAATGGTATAAGTTGTGGTCACAGTGGTAGTACCAGTTTTCCCCTTAACCTTAGTTGTCTTAGTATTAGCATCTTTACTATTGTCAGCCTCATAAGTCACTCTATATGGTTGTTCGGTAACCTTTTTAGTTGGTTTGGTACCAATTGTCACAACCGTAGGTTCACCAGGGCTTGTAGGTGGTTGTTCATGTCGATAGGTTGGTTCCTTATCAGGGTCTTCAACATATTTGAATTTAGGAGTATGGTTATTAGGCGCATCAGATACTGGTACACCAGACCGAGGGGTATCTATTGGAGTGACCGGAGTTTCCTCAGGACTATCGCCTCGCGCACTATTAGATGTCAATGAAACCGAAACCATATCCTCTGCTTTAGAAACTACCATACCATTACGAGTATGTTCAACAACAACCCCCATATTCTGAGCATTCATAATATTAGAACCTGATGTTGACCGATTTGGATAAACATCACCATTATCATTTTTTATCTGACGTAGACCATCATTCCCCAACTGTGATACCCAGTCGTTCTTCAATACCACAGGGTTAAACGACAAATCGCTAGTGATACGAGATGTAATATGATTTCCACTAAATGTTACCGAATCTAACGCTTTCCATGTAGATGATGTTTCTGTCTGAGAAACTAGCTCAAAGCGAACAGTTGACAGTTTATCTGGTAATGTTGCGGCAGAACTATTGGAAAAGTAAAGAGAACTATTCGTAAATCTTTGAACCCTAGCATCATCTGGCCATGATTCATTTAATTTGATAGATGCGACGTCACCAACCTGATAAACATGTTCAAACGTCAAAAATTTACTATCCTTTAACTTAACTGTGAATAAATCACCCGCCTGAATAATATCTACGGAAGGGTAACCACTTTTACTAGAATCAATTTTCATACCTACACTATTAACTGCCCGTATACCAGGAACATTAGCATCCGCCCAAGGTTTAGACCCATCAGTACCAGGCCTTATACCGGGAATATTCCCAATAATGACAGGTAACTTATCCGTACTAGCTGGACCAGTCGTAGTTACATCACTACTTACATTACGATGAATAGCAGGAGAGATATGAATAGAATAATCAATATTACCTGATGCGACACCCTTACCATCATATGGATTAATCAGTGATGCAGAAACAGAGCGTGTTTTAGAATGGGTTCTGCCTGAAGAATCGACCAACCCACGTTCAGGGTTGTCCGATATCAAACCCACACCATCACTACTTCGCTCAATTTCAAATTCAATAACCCTATCATTCGTGGTTTCGGAAAACTCGGAATGTAATTTAAGGATTACCGATGACACCGGTTCTTTTGAACTATCAAATCCTTCAAACGTTTGTATAAACTGGTCAACATCCTTAATACTATTAAGATTATCAAACGTGGAAGTGGTTGTAAATTCTTTAATCGTACTAACAACTCCAACATTCTTACCATTCATTGTAATAGGGACGGCAACATGCTAAGTGGCCCGTTAAAACTGAAAATCAACTTACCACCATTAGTAACCTTTTCCCCGTCCTTAAGAGTAACACGATATCTCAACCGATTACTAGAAGATGACGGAATTAATTCAACTGATTTAATCAATCCATTATAAAATTCAGGACCAATTTCACCCGCACTGTCCCCATCTGAATAATCCAAACGATTAGATGTAAATGTTTTTCCCGGGTCGAATGTTTTCTTTAATCCGTTCAAATTGACCTCCCGAACATCCGCTTGGGCATAACCTTGACTCAATAAATATGACCCCAATAACGTTGGCGCCAAACCAACCATCTTGAACGTCCTCAAGGAATAGGAATCCTGTTTTTTAATATAAGCCATTCACATGGCCTCCTTTCATGTATCTATAGTTTTATTATACCATATTCACAGATAATTGCAAGGTAATATTGAGATTTACCAATCTATCGCCAAATGGTTGCCAATCCTAACCTTATATTGTAAATCCGAACATTAGCCGTTTTTAAGTGAATTACCAAAAGTTTGTGAAATCCAAAAATTGGATTCAAAATTGGATTTTTGGGTAAGCGCTTGCAAAATCCCGTCATATCAAGGTTTATTAAACTTTGAATATCAAAGTTTCGATTTCATAAAAAAATTTTTCTCGACCACTTTACAAAAATTTTTCTACTTTTTATTAAAAATTGAAGTTTGTCTAAAAACCCAGTCATATCAAGGGTTAAGACCTTGTCAAATAATCCAATTCACCGTCCAATTTTTGTCCAAATTAGTTCATTTGGTGACTTATCTACAGATTTTTAATGAGTTTTCCACGAGTTGTCTTTTATTTTTATAAATTTGGCAAAAATCCGAACATTATCACCAATTGTCTGATATGTCTTCATTTAAATCTGACTATGAGCATCATCATCCATCCAAACAAGTTTGGTCTGGATGCTTCACTTGAGAACCATTGTCAAACAATACTTATTGTGATACAATATAATTGAAGGTGAACGAATCACATTGAATAACGTCGAGCGCATTCTCCATCCATACATCCAAACAAAGTTAAGGTGTGAGAGCTTTACAGTGAACAATTGCATACGCAATTGTCCACCTTTAAAATGGGAGCTTCGCCCCAAACCCACATTCCTTTTCGAATAGCGAAATCGAAACGGTCGAAAAACTACGTTTTTCGACTCAGAATGGGCAAGCCCCAAAACCCCTATTTTTTTATTGAAAACTATAATAAAGAGGTAAATTATGCAAAAATTTAGTAAACGTATTAGAAAAACTTAAAAGCCGCAACAAAAAAATTTCAGATAAAACAATTATCCTGGAAGGAATTACAAATCCTGAACACAAACGTATTCTTAATTTTTTTAGGTGACCCAAATCAAGTTATTGGATTATCAACAAAGAAAATTCAAAAAGCTGTTGACCCTGTAGAGCACCAATTCACATTGACAGAACTACTTGACTATCTACTTGTAAACAATACAGGGACAGACAAAGAAGTTGGAATGGTACAATATTATTTATCTCAATTTGACGAGCACACAAAAGATGTTCTTGCTCAAGTTATTGGTAAATCATGGACAACAACTGTCGGCGCGAGCCTTTTGAACAAAGTATACGGAATTGATTTTATCCCTGTATTTGATGTACAATTGGCATTCCCTTACGAAAAGAAAATCAGCGGATACAAAGACGAAGATGTATTTGTTGTGACACAAAAATTAGACGGTTTCCGAGCTGTTGTTGAAGTTAAAGACGGAAAAGTTCTTTCTATCAAAACACGTAAAGGTAAAGCCATTAATGGTTTATCTGAATTAATTTCAGATATGGAATCAGTTCTAGACGCATCAAAAGGTCATTTTATCTATGATGGTGAGTTGTTGTTAGAAGACCCTGAAGAAAAGTGGACAAGTGGTGAACGCTTCCAACTAACAGGTCAAATGATTTCATCTGATGGTGAATGTCAAGGGTTAGGATACCATATCTTTGACGCACTACCATATGCGGAATTCAAATCAGGTATTTCAAAAGAAAACTATATTACTCGTCGAGCACATCACCTTGAAACCTTTACTCCTGGTGAATTAGTGCGAGCTATTCCAGTCTTAGGTACAGCGGATAAAGCTGGTATTCCCGCTTGGAGTGATTACGCGACAGAACGTGGATTTGAAGGTGTTATGCTCAATGACCCTAACGCCCACTATGAAACAAAAACGTACAAAAAGGTTTGTTGAAAGTCAAACGTATGCACACAGCGGATTTGCTAAAGTTGTAGGATTTGAAGAAGCCATTGATGGTAAAAACCGTGGCAGTCTTAAATCATTAATCGTCCAATTGGATGAAAACAATACATTCAATGTGTCATCAGGGTTAACAGATGAATTGCGCGAAGACATTTGGAATAACCAAGATAAGTATTTAGGTAAAATTATCGAAATTAAATATTTTTGAAGAAACAACCAACAAAGACGGTGGTCGCTCATTGCGATTCCCAGTCGTTCTTGGATTCCGTGATGATAAAACCGTAGAAGATATCAATATCGACTAAGAAGGTTTTCCTTCTTAGTTTTTATTTCGTATAACTAACCATTAGTTTTCCCTGTCGTAATAATTTATAACAACATTTGGTTTGAAAACACACAAGAAACCAATAATATGGTATAATAGTGATAGAAGATAATGATAAACATATCGACATGCAAAACGGAAAGGTGGAAAACCCAAATGGTAAAAATTACGAAAAGCAACAGAAACACGATTACGTTCAACTATTGGTGAAGTAGAGAATGCCGAAGAACAATATGCTCTGGCGTCAAGCCTAGTTGAATCAGGGGCTTGAGTTCAAAAATATTATCAACGTGATTGACAAGTATAAAGACCAAGAACAGAATTGGTATGAACTAGAGTCACAATACAAAGGAAAAGACGTATACTTAGTCCGAGATAATGATGAGTATATTCTCAAAACGCCACCACACAAAATGGAGCCGAAATATTTGAGAACTGCTCAACAAGTGCATAAAATAGCAGAAAATGGACAGTCACTTGACCCTATTTTTGTTCGAGTTAGATACTATTGAGAATAAACAAAATATTCCTAAAGAATTTGAAACAAGAATAAAAGAAGTATTCAAGGTTAACGATGTTGAAATTAACAAATTCAACGGACAGGACCCTATCTATAGTATCATACGGAAAAAAACAGAACAAAAAGCAATGATTGTTCGTAGACCTCATACAGATGAAAAATTATGACAGATTGAATCAACAAGTGTCAAATTGGCCAAATGCCGAAATCTATCAAGTCGTTGTTGATGGTGAATCAGAAATGTCAGACCGTCAATTACAAACGTTAGAAAAAAGCACTCGAAATATTACAGTATCTTATGTAAACGGAGAAGAAGCAAAAACACTTGTGAATCGAATAGCGAAACACATTGAACCGCAAGCCGTGATAACGGTAGCTCAAGACGAAAATGAGGTCTTAATAACCAATGATGACCTCAATATGGAAGAAAGTGCACCCGGTCAAGCACCTATCGATAAAGAGTCAGACGCTGATATTCTGTTAACAGATGACGATTTAGCCGATTTACAAATGATACAAAATGAAAGCAAACTAGAAGATAAAACTAAAAGGTGGTAAAACCCACCTTTTTTTATGCTAAAATAATGGAAAAGAAGGAGTGAGTAATGCGGAACTATGGGAACATATAAGAAAGGAAAAATGAAGAAACTAAAAGCGGAAGACATATTTATGTACATAGCGATAATTACCTTGATATCACTAATTTTTGTGGTCCAAATAGCTCATCATGATATAGAAACCAAATGGGCAACAGCTGAAGCAAAAACATATAAACCCACAGACAATGAGGCAATTTATGTTGTGGCACATAAAAAGAATATTGATAACGTAGTTAAAGGTGATTTCGAGACCGCTATGCAAAACTATCCATACATGGACCAAAAAGAAAGTGTATACAAAAACCCATCATCTATCGACGAATTATTCGGAATCAATACACATTACATTGTTAAAAAAAGATGGTGATACCGTGTCAGTAGGTGAAATATTGAATGGAAATATTATCGACAAACGAAAAGATAAAACAAAAAGCGTTTACTGTCACCATTAAAAATTAAATGACAATTACCGAGTTATCCTCGAAAACGAAAAAGACCCACAACCACAACCAAAAAGAAATCACATACACAAGTGACGGACTACCATAGAAAGGTTAGAAAATGGAAATTACATTAAAATTTGACGATTTATTTTTTTAGCGTTAGTAGGGCGTGAATATGGTGAACGCGTATACAAAGAACAAATCGCACCTCACAAATACCACGACCACATCACCTTAGTATTCCCCGAACATGTTCAAGTGATTGCAAGCTCTTTTTGCAGGTGGCCTATTAGGCGAACAGGTAGAAAAAAATGGGGACATAACAAAGTAAAAAGCCAAATACAAAATCAAAAATGAAGACTTGGCCCAACAAATTTGGGAAGCCTTCGAGTAGAAAGGAAGAATCACATGAAAAATTACAAACATTTTAACAGACTTAGAAGTTGTTCATAGTGTAGCCGTATATGGTTACAACATTCAATTTAGAAAAGACGGTCAATTTGGACCAGTACAAACTTTTAAAGACGCCAAAACACTCGTTGATTTTGGAATCATTAACGACGTAGAAGTAACAAAAGTATATAAAGAAGAACCATTAACATACGTATTGGTGGTGGACTAATTTGGAAAAATTATCGTTAGACAAGTTAAAACAACTCATAGACAAATATATTCTGGACAAGGAATATTATTCGGGTATCACAAATGATTCTATTTTTCATTGTGAACGACCAAGGGATGTCATGGTTCAAACCAAATGTGAAAACAATTCATGTCATCCCTACCGACCTGTGGTACTTAGTGACCGCCTATATCAAACAAGAAACACCAACCCTTCTAAATATGCCCACACATATTAGGCAAACGTTAAAAACAGACGGTGTTAGTATAATGGCTGTCATCAGAAAATGATGAAATCGAAACAAAATTAGTAGAAACCTTAGATATCTATTTTTCAAAACATGTAGAAAGAAAAAATGAATTATATCAAACCACCCACAAAAAGAAGAAAAAGGAACAATATTGGGCTACATTTAAAGATGTTAGCAAAGTTGTATTAGCAATCTTATCAACCATAGTAATATTTTTGTTTAACCTGTTATGGCTTCATTAAGTACTTCGATGATATAAAAATTACATTGCACCAGTAATAACATTGGTTTTAATGGTAATTGTGCTAAGTTATTTATACGCAACTGCATATTACAATTGGCATATGATGAACAAACGTCATCGTATCGGATATTATACGGGATATATGAATCACATTGTTTCATCAAGCATTCTAACCGTAATAGCACATCTAGTCGTCGCATTTGTTGGTCACGCTTACACGCGACTAAACGCACTACCATTCAATATCTTAATGCAAGTAGCAGCTCTAATCGTAACATTAATGTATATTTCTAAAATTAGAAAAAGAAAAACCAAATATTCCACCAGTTACCGTCGACGAGGCTAAACATCGTGATTTCTTAATTGAGCAGTGTATTAACAATATAAATCAAAAACGTATCCATGAAGAAATGTATGATTATAGCGTAGCTACATACATTTATAACGACACTATTGCATGTAAAATGATTGGCACCTTAAGATATTATTTAAATTATGGACCCTATAACACAACACAAGTAGAAAACTGGTTGCAAAATCAAACATCAATTTATACATTGTATCAGAATATGACACAAGCCTGTATCAACCATAATGAATCCGAATATCGAAAAGTACAAGACAATACACATTTCGACATCCGAAAAATGCTCCGACGTGACAGCCGTCAAACTAAAGATGGGCTAATTAGGGGACTCAAAGAATACTTGGATTAGTCCTAATTATAGCACCTATTCTAAAAATATGTATAAGAAAAAGAATTGTTTGCAAAAATAGATGGTGACTTAGTGGCCGAGTCACTGACCGAATTGGAAATGAATCAGTTGCAACAATAGAAAAAACCATTGTTTTAAACAATGGTTTTTCTTTTGCACTTTAATCGCAACATTATGATATAATAGAAAGGAAGGGAGAAAATAGTCATGAAAACTAATTATTTTATCAGGAGTAGCCGGAACAGGCAAATCAACATATATTAAAGAAAACTATCCAGACGCATTTGTTGTGTCATCAGATGACATCGGTAAGGCTGCAGGATTAAAGGTCAATGAAAATTGGGTTTTCACCGAAATGTATGAACAAATCAAAAACGCAATGGCTCAAAAAGAAGAAACTATTGTAGTAGACTCAACGATGTTGACTCGAACTAGGCGTATGACAGTATTAAACCAGACAAGACCAGATAAAACGGGTTATGATGTGGAAATTGTACAACTGCATAAACCATTAGAACAAATCATTGAGCAAAACTCTAACTGGCCTAAAGAGGACTATGTCCCCGAACAAAACGTACGACAAATGTATGCCGCTATGCAACCACCAAAAGTAGGATTAGATTGTGATAGCTATCAAATTATTGCACCAAATATTAGTGCATATACAAAAGAAATGAATAAAGGTGTAGATGAACCTCATCATTCACCTTATCATAATGAAACCTTGCGTGAACACATGCAAATGACCGTTGCTAAAAGCCAAGAAAAAGAGAATCAAGAATTAATAGAACTAGCAAAATATCATGACTTAGGTAAAGCTGTTACTCGCACACCAAAAGAATTAGGACCATTAGCTCGTCAATTTGCTGCATACTATTACGGTGGGCATGACACTTATAATGGACATGCAAATGTATCCGCTATGTATTATCACATTGCGAAAGGTGAAAGTGCAGACACGGATATATCTGATGCTATATTGCATCACATGAATGCTCATAACAGTGAAAATGTAGCAGACAACAAAGCTGTTAAGCGTGAAAATGTTTCACCACGTGCGGTAGAACTTCTTGAAACGTTCAGAGTTATTGATAGTGAATCTAAAATCAGCGATGATAGAACACGAGAAGCATATGAAAAATTACGTGCTTTAGATTTAGAGGTAGTGCGTTATAAGAACGAACCAACAGAAGACGCAAGTCTATTGGTCAAGTTGTTAGCAAATGACAATATCCGCGTATCTTTGAACGCTGAGGATATAGACAATCCACTTTTCACCTTTAAATATGCTCATTCGGGAGTTGATTTTAGGGACACAACGGTCAGAAACGCCCGAGGATTAACCTTAAATCAAGATAGTGAAATTGTCACAATTGGTTTTGAGAAATTTTTCAATTATAAACAATTGGAAGAATATGAGCAATATGATGACGACTTTAAAGATAAATATTCACGTGTAGCACCAAAGGATATCTATAAGGTATGGGAGAAATTAGATGGTACGTTCATTGCGTTAGGTTTAGATGAAGACAGATTTGTATCCGCCACATCATCAAGTACCAAAAACAGATTTTTTTCTAAAAATGCTCAGGATTATTTTTGAGTCGTTATCAACAGCGGATGCTCTTAAAACTTATATGAAAGAAAACAACCTTAGTTTGTTTTTCGAATATACATCTCCTAGAAATCAAATCGTTATCCCATACCAAAAAGAAGAATATACTCTTATCGGTGCACGTCATAACGACATAGAAGAAACACGAATACTAAGATTAGACCTAGAACAATTTGGAATTCAGGCGGTTAAACCACAAGAGATGACCTTAGATGAGCTCATTGACTATCAAAGAACCAACGAAACCACAGAAGGTTTCGTAGTTGAAAATCAAGAAGGCAAATTGATTAAATTTAAGACGGACTATTGGTTTGAGCAACATCAAGAACAAGGTCGACTTTTCTTTGGAGAACCATACACAGAAGCTAAATTAGACACACTCATCACACTTATTAAAGATGATACGATAGATGATTATGTCGCCTATGACAATCAACGCACAACTCCGTTCCACCCCGTGGCTGATTTCAAGGTCGCATGGGATAAGAAGCTAGAAGACTATGAAAAAGGTATACAAGCGCACGTGCATCTTACTAATCGTGAAATTGGCCCAATGGAAATGGACTCCACTCTCAAATCACTTATTTTTGCAAAACGAAATGGTGAAGATTTCATGAATAATGCCATTTTATGCAAGAAAATAGCACGCGAAATACGTGATGATATTATCGCAAAAGATTTGGTAGAAGAATACATCACGGAACAACATTTTTGATGACATATTAAAATGTATCGAAACCAAACCACAACTAAACTTGTAGAAAGGATACGATATGACATTACTAACAAACGATGACTTAAACAAACTATCAGATTTAATCAAATGGTTAAAATCACATGACAAATCTGATTGGGATACCTTACGCCAAAAGGCGGAATTACCGGAACTAAACATTGTACAAATTAGCCATAACTGTACGGTATATTCCTGGTACGACGAAGATACCATTATAGGTTACATCGTTATTGCAGAACTAGACAATAACCTTTATGAATGGTCAGGTGATATCAAAAATGTCGACACATTTATGGCACAACTTTCGTAACGCTTAAGACGACTAGGTCGTCTTTTTTTTTTCGCCATTCGCATACGCGAATGAGCTTAAGCAGGGCAAGCCCCGAATCCCCAATTCTATCATGAAAACAATCTGTTTGGACTGTTACGGGGACGGTGGTGCAATGCCAATTTGCAAAAACTTACTTATAACATCGATATACCTCCTTACAACTGATGACGCACCACCGTCCCCGTAACAGCTCACACGAAAGGAAAAAGAGAAATGTATTTAACAAAACCTAAAAATTACGCCATTTTCATTCTAGGAGCTGGCGGCACAGGTTCATGGCTATGTTCATTCCTGGATAAAATGTCACTTAATAACAACGTCATCGTTATGGATGGCGACATTGTTGAAAGTAAAAATATTCTGCGACAAAATTTTTAAACGTAAAGATGTGGCAAAACAAAAAGCTGAGGTTGTTGCCAAACATAACATGATGAGTTATGTTCACGGTTACATTACTGACACATCTATTTTCCACCAATTACTAACAGAATTTCCTGAAGGAACTGTTCCGATGTTAATTGGATGTCTTGATAATAACGCAAGCCGTAAGATTGCGCATGACTTTTGTTCAAGAAGTTCCGGACGTTGTCTGGATTGACGGCGGTAACGCAGAACGTCACGGTCAAGCATATGTATGCATCAAAGAAGATGGACAACTCATTGAAGGATTTGAATCCCCAATCGATATTGAACCAGCTTTCCAAAACTATGAAGGTGACGAACGTCGCCCAGACCAGATTTCCTGCGCGGAACACTCAGAGTCAGCTCCGCAAAATGTCACAGCAAATGTTACATCAGCAAATGTATTATTTAATATCATGGCCATTTTCTTAAACGGAGGAGCCTTTGATGACGAATAAATATATTTTCGATACCCGTACCGTAACCGTTACACCAATGATGTAATTCATAAAGTAAACGTGACAACACATGACAACCAAAACATGATTTGAAATTACGCGGAGAACAGCGTGCAAAAATATTTCGAAGACCCGAAATATTTGCGCTGGTCAACCGTCATACCGAAAAACCAACACTCGTATGGGGCGCGAAGTGAACTAGCGTTTTTGGTGGAATATTTGTACCAGGACCGCGAGTTAACAGCTTATAACGCACGAGAAAACTTCATCAAATGCAAAGGTGATGTCAATGTTAATTGGCACGCATTGTATGAATATCTAGACGAACGGAAACAAACAGCACCGGATTGGTTGCGAAAAGAAGTCAATGCGTTGAGTACGATTTTTAGATGAGTTCCGTGAAGAACTTTATCCAAGCGTTGTATATGTCGAATATTAATCACGTCTATTGACAAAAAAATACCATTATGATACAATAAAAATATGGGGATTAAATCCCTCAACAATTAGGACCTTTAGCTCAGTTGGTCAGAGCTCTCGGCTCATAACCGAGTGGTCGCAGGTTCGAGCCCTGCAAGGTCCATACTCTAAGCGTGGATGGCGAAATTGGCAGACGCACAGGACTTAAAATCCTGGGAACATCCGTTCGTGAGGGTTCGAATCCCTCTCTGCGCATGGCCCTTTGGTGGTTAAACCGTACAGGGACACGAAGTGACATTCAGGATACGCCGCGGCAGGACATAAGGCCTGTGTAACCATGAAACTGATGTCAAATTTAGGAATAGCTCAATAGCACAAATTAGAGAGCAATTATCTTGCAAAAAGATATGGCTGGTTTGAACCCTGCAATTCCATTAGAGATAGAGCTTATGAGGATTAAATCCAACATAGGCGTCTCTAATTGATTAGTGTCGCGATTTCTAGTGTCAGTAGGTTAATGTTTTAGACATTGAACGAAGTCATGTCCTAGACTTCACTAATCAAATTCAAATGAATAGACATACGTACACGTATGTCATTGCCGTAGCTCATCAACCTGCGGATTTAGAAAGTTCTTTCTAAAAAGAAGTCTCAATTGTTTTATTCAAACGAGTAAAGAAGGTGGGAGGAAGTTTCTTCTGTTTGACCACCTTCAAATTAGGGACAAACCACTCACTTTAGTGGATGGTAGTTGATATGTGTATCCTTTAGGCTTAACAATTTGAATAAGGTTGTTAAGTCGTTATCCACCATAGCTCAGTTGGTAGAGCGCCTTACATCGGTAGACACTGGAGTTAGTCGCCAGTTATAAAAACAATGATATTCGTTACTATCGAATTAAATACACAGACGCGTAAGGAAGTCGCGGGTTCGAGTCCCGTTGGTGGAATTAAAAATAAAATTGGAGGTGTCTTATGAGTCAATTAGATTTTGAAAATATTGAAGGAGACTTAACAATAACGGGCTATAATGACTGTGTGTCTATTACTTGTCAAACTAAAGGCTCGTATGACTATGGTACTTACGATTTATCTAAATCAGAGGTAGACCAAGTTATAAGATTTCTTCAAAAATGGAAATCTAATAATTGATATTTTCCAAACAGTTACATAAAATTATGGAAGATTACCCAAGTCTGGCTTAAGGAACGGTCTTGAAAACCGTCAGGTCGGTAAAACGGCGCGTGGGTTCGAATCCCACATCTTCCTTTATCTTAATTTGTTAAGAATCAGGTGATACCATACCTACCTAAAGTTGGCAAAAATTGTCCTAAGCACGACGTAAAACTACTGGGAAAGAAAACCGTTATCCCTAATCAATACGGGAACGTTGGCACGCGTATCATGTGCAATCATTATCTGAGCAACGGAGACCATTTGGTTTACGACTCAGGTGCTTGTGTGGTGGAACACAGCATACACATCGGGACAGTGCTTTAGCTAGTTATCTAGTGAGTTGCCATGCTCGACAAACCCCGTAAAGTACCTAATCAACGGTCGCCTCAATCAATGGCAGGCTTGCGGGTGCAAATCCCGTCACAAGTGTTAAATCCTTTTATCTTAGAAGTACAGTTTCTAGGTAATAAAATGCACGAACAATTTCAGTCTGACTGTACTCGGCTGAAGTTCAAAAACTTGTTGGTTGAAAGGTTCTCCAATATATCGACATCAGAGGTGTTAAGGGTGTTATTTTCAGGTGAGATAGTTCAGTTAGGTAGAATAGTGTACTGATGACACAATTTTTCTACTAGGTCAAAGAAAAGACGTTAAAACACGGTGTGCAATTTAGACACGAACGTAAGGGATGCGTTAACTACAGAGATTACTCAGGTTGTATCCTAAGATGCTAAAATAGTGTTCTCTATTCACAAAGCAATGCTATATAATATGGTATAACCATAGTAGGTATCTTGTGAGGGACAACTGCTATTTGAGGTGTCGACATTGTCAAAATATCCAAGCTACAAGGGTTTGGTGGTATCAAATTTGGCAGAGTTCTAAAAGAAGCGTTAATAGGGAAATTGGCACACTCACCCCTGAATTCGGAGGGGGAGCCCGTTTGGGTTGTTGGTTCGAATCCAACTTAGCGCATTAACACATTTTAATCCACCATAGCTCAGTTGGTAGAGCGCATGACTGTTAATCATGATGTCGTAGGTTCGAGACCTGCTGGTGGAGTTTATTTTTGTGCCACAACGGCGTGCAATGCTTGAAAGAGGGTTGCTAAAGTTCTTAGAGTAAGTCTCTTACTCTTCGTATTTTTATTATCGGAAAGTAGCTCAGCTTGGTAGAGCACGTGCTTTGGGGAGTACGGGGTCGTAGGTTCGAATCCTGTCTTTCCGATGGCAAAAAGATTGCATGGGTTAATCATTCATAGCAACAGGGGAATTACTCAAGAGGCTGAAGAGGGAGCTTTGCTAAAGCTCTAGGTGGCAGAAATGTCACGCGGGGGTTCGAATCCCTCATTCTCCGTTACTTATTCCACCATAGCTCAGTTGGTAGAGCGTCTGACTGTTAATCAGAATGTCACAGGTTCGAGCCCTGTTGGTGGAGTTTGTTCAAATTAGAGCAAACGTGCAGAACCGTAATCTCACGTTAAATGTGCAGGTAGATGGAGCGATGCGTACAGCAACCATCACAAACATAAGGTACGTTATTTTTATTTACGCGCGGTAGTAGCAGTGGCAGCTCGCAAGGCTCATAACCTTGAGGTCGGGGGTTCGAATCCCTCTCGCGCAATCGACTGTCCCTAAATAAGACATTAAACTATTTCGTCTCCTAGACGTTAAACGAGCGTTGACTCTAGGTAGCTACCCCACGGTTAGTTAGACGAGCTTCTGCGAGGGTTTTTCGGTTACACCGCGGGTGGGGAATCAAAACCGAATTTGGTAGAAAAACAACTATCAATCTAACCAATGAAGCACTGGTCGGTCTGTGCAAGGTCAGTGATTCGTAAACGGTTGAATGGGTTTGTTAGCAGTTTCATATAATATAGAAGAACTATGACCCCTTGACATATCTCATATTTTTTTGGATATAATTAAAATATAAATACAACCTTATATAGATGTAGTGACGCAAGACAGTGACGCATTTCCCTGTAAGGTGGTGTTTCAATAGAAGTATAAAACAATAAGTCTTATTGTGAGGCTACGAGTCGAAATAAGGTGAGTTTATATGGAATAGGTTAACCGTAAGACCTTGAATTGAGAAATTCTAAAATTGAACTAGGAAGGTAATCGCACTTTCATGATTTTCGCTCTTTCTAGTTACGGTTTTTATATATTTTCCGCAAACAGACAAATAAATATATCTTAGGTGAAGGCCTAAATAACCTCCACAATTGACCAATAATCCAATGAAGTCAATAAACTCAGGTGGTAATCCTGCTTCAAGTGTACATCAGAAGTGGGTGGACCAAGGCGCAAGTTTGGCAGCGTTCTGTCGTTTCCGTCCCTTGAACCCGAAGAAAAAAACCAAGAAACTTTAAATGCTGATATGCTCGCTCTAGCGTGTCAGTATGAGAGCAATTTTTTGGGGGCTTGACCCCTTTTCAAATGGCTTAGTTCAGTCGCGCTTGGCGATTAGGGGCAAGTGAGAAGTAGTGCGTACTACTTCTCAGCTATGCATAATTGAGGTTAAGTTTCTTCAGAGCCCAAAAAGAAACTCTAGGTCAACTACTAGCGACATTGGCAGTAACAAAGTTGACTGGGCATGCTCAATGCTCGATGGCGAGAGGCTTTGGTAGGAGGTCTTTGGGTGGGAATCCCGAAATAAAAACTACATAAACCCAAGATACTCGGAACCTTATGAGATTGGTTAACCGTGAGGTAGTTTCTTCAAATGAGATGGGAACATTTGACAAGTTTCTAAGTGCTTGACCACAAACTTAGTATGCCGATTTAGCTCAGATGGTAGAGTATCTGATTTGTAATCAGAGGGTCAGCGGTTCGAACCCGTTAATCGGCATGGGATTATGGAAAGAGACTGCTATCATGTGGAATCTTTCTCCCCAAGTGCACTTGGTGACTATATACCATCCTCGCAGTTGGGAAGATATATAGTCACGATGTAGTCTGGATGCGGAGCGTCTGGGTGAGTGAGAAGCAGTGCGCACTGCTTTTCAACTACATCATTTTTCATATAAAAGGACCTTTAGCTCAGTTGGTTAGAGCTCTCGGCTCATAACCGAGTGGTCGCAGGTTCGAGCCCCTGCAAGGTCCATTAAATACTATGGAGGATTGAAATATAAATGGAAAATTATTCAAGCACTAATGACACCCTACATTCAACGAATGAATCAAACAGCGAAATCAAAATTTGCAGTTGTTGAGTCATTTCTATCGGCAGGCGTTAAAATTCTTGATTTTGGTTCTGGTATTTCACCTGAATTCATTTCAGATGTTGATTCAACTGGTGCGGAATATTATGCTTATGATATTTCTCCGACCGTACAAACAGAATTATCTCGTATGGGTGTAAATGTCGTAACTAAAAAGAGTTAACGAATGTAAAAATTCAATTTGACATTATTTATTTATCTAGTGTTTTTCATGAAATTATTAGCTATCTCAATCACCAAGAGAGAACAGAAACAATTGCAATGATTATGTCTCAGCTTAAAACCTGGCGGATATTTAATCATCCGTGACTGGGCTAATCCAGACAACACTAATGAATTATTTACACTTCAAACCAATATCAAAACAAGCAAAAGACGAAATGAACATTTGGATTCATGAGCTCAAGAAAAACTCAATCATCGAGGATGTAAATGAACTCGAAGATTGCGCTCTCGTAACAAATGTCAAAATGCTTATGAAATTCTCTTCCACACAGTTTGGGGATTAAAATCCTTAAGTCGAGAATCACAAGAGCAATACAATGTGACAAAAAGTATTCATCAATGGATTTATTCACCATGGGAACACATTCTACACAAACCAAATATTTATTTGGAAAGAGATGATAGCTACTTACCCCATTTACAAAAATATTTCAAATTAGACTCTGTTCCATTTGATACAAAAATGATTTGTATTTTTAAGAAGCAAGATAATAAATAAGAACTGTCCTAAGACTTGGTACAGGTTCATATGAGTGACAAATATTTCTCTTGTATGATTAAATATTCAAATACACATTGTATACAATGCTGTCAAAGAAAAGACGATAAAACACGGCGTGCAATTTAGACACGAACGTAAGGGGTGCGTTAACTACAGAGATAACTCGGGTTGCATCCTAAGATACTAAAATAGTGTTCTCTACTCACAAAAAGCAATGCAACATAAATGGACTATCCATCGTAGGTAACTTGTGAGGGACAACTGCTATTTGAGGTATCAACCATGTCGAAATCTCCAAGCTCGAGGTTTTGGAGACATTCGATTTGACAGGGTTCTAAAAGTTCGATACGAAAATGATTTGTATTTTTAAGAAACAATAAATAAGATAATTAAACTGTTTCTGTACCTTGTACGTTAAACAAGCAATATAGTCCAGTTGCACTTGGCGATTGGGGTGAGAGAGACGCAGTGCACAGCTCCCTCAGACACAAAACAGGTTTAAGTTTCTTTCCATACCAAAAAGAAACTCTAGGTTAACTACTCGCATTATGCAGTAACAACGTTAACTGGACATGCTCAATGTTCGACAGATAGAGGCGTTGGTAGAAAGCCTTTAGGTGGGAATCCTTTAAGAACAACTACGTAATCCCAAGATGCTCGGAATCTGATGAGATTGATTAACCGAGAAGTAGTTTTTCTTCAAATGAGATGGGAACATTTGACAAGTTTTCTAAGTGCTTGACCAAAAACTTAGTGCGCCAATTTAGCTCAGTTGGTAGAGCAGTCGTTTCGTAAAACAACAGGTCGTGGGTTCGAGTCCCGCAATTGGCATGGGTAATCAATCCCGCATTATGTATAATGTAGCATCCCGAGATGTACCAAGAGTGTCATTTTCGGCATGCTTCTTATTGTGGTGACGTAAGGCAAAATGGTGAGCCGCTTGTTTGTGGCACAAGTGTTAGTCGGTTCAATCCCGACACGTCACATTATAAATATTGGGGTATAGCCAAGCGGTAAGGCAAGGGACTTTGACTCCCTTACGCGTTGGTTCGAATCCAGCTACCCAGTTGTCAAGTCTGTACATCCCCGATGTTGGAAAGATACAGACTTGAATTTAAAACACCAGTTCCACACTCCTGGGTCGATAACGGTAAGACGGTATCAATGGCAAAATTGTGGTGGTGTAACACATTTTAATGGCAATTACTTGGAATGATTGTGATTGAAATGCGTTGGGTACGTCCAAGCGGAACCAAAGGTTCGAATCCTTTGGACATCTTTTGTTCAGCTATCCCCTATGTGAGCAGTTACATAAGTTGGACAGACAGGCACTGGGGATAATTAACGATAGTTAATTAGCCTGAACGCGTGGTGAAGCGCGTGCTGGTAGTAATAGCAGTTAAAGGTCGATGTGAATCGTTCCATTCATCAAGAGTAGCGACAATGATTAGAAGTATTTTAAATTTTAATTGCATCTAATCTGTCAAAAATGTTTCTAGGAAGTTCATGAAACGCCTCCGGGATTTATTTTCAGGCGGCTTCACTGTAAAAGGTTAAGTCGTCATTACCTTTGGTGCGAGTACCTCCGCGACAAGGGTCAACGTCAAGGATAGACGTTAAAACCATATAGTGTTCCAGGGCTTCGGCCCTTTTGGAAGGATAGCGAAGAGGCTAAACGCGGCGGACTGTAAATCCGTTCCTTCGGGTTCGGGGGTTCGAATCCCTCTCCTTCCATGGTCAAGGAAAAGACTCTAAAACCATCGAAGATATAATGTGAGGGCTTGTCCCTCTAAGGAGAATTACTCAAGAGGCTGAAGAGGACGGTTTGCTAAATCGTTAGGTCGGGTAACCGACGCGGGGGTTCTGAATCCCTCATTCTCCGTGCCAAACGGATTTTACATATTTTTTTATATGTTATCCATTCGGCTCATTCATTGTGAAAGGTGTGTGAGTTATAGCTTTAGTATTCGAATTTCGTAGTCAGTAAAGCATTAGTTTAGCTGATGCCCGAAGTTAAGTCTGCGACGTAAACTAAAGTGAATCAAATGTAGTCTGGTTGCGGACGCGACTGGGGAAAGTGACAAGTAAGCGCGCGCTACTTGTCAGCTACACATAGGCTCTTCGTACAGTGGTAGTACGATGGTCTCCAAAACCATAGACGGGGGTTCGATTCCCTCAGAGTCTGTCTGTGGAAAAAGCCGGAGGAACGGCACCCTCAACATAGAGGGAAGAGTTTCAGGTTCGATACCTGTTTTCCACATGAATAATTGTCAAAGCAAAGACATTAAAACTCGGCGTACAATTTGGATACGAACGTAAGAGATGCGCTAACTTCGAGATTACTCGGGTTGTATCTTAAGAGAATACTCTAAACTTCTCTAGCTCAAAAAGCAATGCTACATTATATTTCTTTTTCTGTGATAATAGGTAAGAAATAGTAGGTAACTTCGAGAGGACAAGTCTAGATGGAGTCTCATCTTGTTAAAGGGTCTAAAAATTGAATAAGTAGATGAGGTTTTGGGACCAGTCTATTTTTACAAGGGTCCAAAAGTGAGAAAGAAGCCGTAGTTGTTAAATCAGTGTTTTGGGACCAGTCTATTTTACAAGGGTCCAAAAAGTGACCATACTACTATCCAAGTATCCGTTCGGTTTTGGGACCAGTCTATTTAACAAAGTCCAAAAGTTTCGATTGTGCCGACGAAAAACAATAAGTCGGTAATCAAAATAAACATATTTTGGCGAATATGGTGAAGAGGTAAACACGCTCGATTGTGGCTCGAGTATACGCGGGTTCGAATCCCGCTATTCGCCCCTAAGTCAAAGCAACGACATTAAAACTCGGCGTACAATTTGGATGCGAACGTAAGAGATGCGCTAACTTCGAGATTGCTCGGGTTGTATCTTAAGAGACTAATCTGACTTCTCTAGCTCAAAAAGCAATGCTACATTATATTTCTTTTTCTGCACAATAGATAAGAAATAGTAGGTAACTTCGAGAGGACAAGTTTAGATGAAGTCTCATCTTGTTATTTGGAATCAGTTAATTAAGCAAGGGCCAAAAGAAGGGTTCCAAAATAAGTCCAAAAGTCACAATGATAGACGCTTTCGGTATATAAGGTTCAAAAATATAAGGTCCAAAGGAAGATAACAAGCAATTATTGCTAAGGTCTCGTAGTGTAGCGGTTATCACGTCGCCCTGTCACGGCGAAGGTCGCGGGTTCGATTCCCGTCGGGACCGTTTTTTTTTTGTCAAAGCAAAGACATTAAAACTCGGCGTACAATTTGGATGCGAACGTAAGGGATGCGATAACTATGAGGTCGCTCAGGTTGCATCTTAAGAGAATAATCTCAGCTTCTCTAGCTCAAAAAGCAATGCTACATCTTGTTTCTTTTTCTGCAAAATAGATAAGAAATTGTAGGTAACTTTGAGCAGACAAGTTTAGATGAAGTCTCATCTTTTTAAATGGTATCTGAGATAATTAGACGTTAGTGGCTTAGAACAAGTCGATTTAACAACAGTCAAATAAAAGGGTTTTGCACCCATCTATTTGACAAAAGTCTAAAAAGAGTCCAAAAGGAATAGAACTATCAAATGAAGAATGTGAGGGCTCTCACACCCGTCTATTTGACCAGAGTCCAAAAGGGTCCAAAAGTGAATCATTTGTTGATAACGAGCAATTCGTTTTAGAACACGTTGATATAAAAAGAGTCCGAAAAATGATGGTTTCTAGACATTTAATAGTTTTGGAACCAGTTTATTGGACAAGGAGTTAAAAGAGAATGAAAGAAGAACGAAAAAGAGGTACTGAATGTTCGTATATACATTAAAATTAAATACAAATTTAAGTCATCATCATGCTTTGGAAAAACGTTTCCGAATGGCTGATGATATTTATCAAAAAACATTAAGAGAAATTTTAAAGCGCACTAGAAAGCGCAAAAAAGACCCACGTTATAAACGTGCATATCATTTAGAAAAAGGGGCAGAGCGTAACGCTATCCTAAAAGAACTCGATGTAGATTATGATTTACAAGGAAAATTCACATTTGGGAAATGGGCAAACAATTATCGAAATGCTCGTAATTATTCGCCGTACATTCCTAGCGATGTTGCTGTAAAATTAGGCATTCGAGCATGGGAAGCTTATTCACGAGTTAAGTTTGTAAAAGGTGCCAAGAAAATTCAGTTGAATCAACAACTATTATCATTTGAGGCATCAAAGGATTCCGGTCTCATTATTCGTGACGGCGTTTTTCAAAATGGGTACGAAACAAGCTAAATTTGAGTGCCCAGTAAAGTATAAAGAAGATGATTTTGAGATTGACGCCATGCGCAATCAATTCAAATACAATCGTTTGGTTAGAAAATTCCAATATGGCCAATGGCACTATTATGTACAAATGACTTTTTGATGGTGAACCACCCATTAAATCTGTTGGTGGAAACGGCACTGTAGGTATTGATATTGGAACATCCACTATTGCGACTAGTTCCGTAAATGAAACACAGTTGACAGAATTAGCACAAGGTCTCAATAACAAATCAGAAAAATGACCTCATTGTACGTTTACAAAGAAAGCTTGACCGACAACGTCGAGCTAACAATCCTGATAATTATAATGAAGATGGTACTATCAAACGAGGCTTCAAAGTCTGGAACGACTCTAAGGAATACCATAAAACGAAAGAAGAGTTGGCTGAATGCAACGAAAACGTGCTATGCGCCGTCGTAATCAGCATCAAACGCTAGCAAACCAAATTGTCACAACAGGTGACCGATTTGTTGTAGAGCAAATGTCATTCAAAGGATTACAGGCAAAAAGCCAAAGAAGCTACAAAATCCAGAAACAACAGGTCGTTACCGTAGTCGTAAACGTTATGGTAAAACGATTGGACACCGAGCTCCAGCTATGCTTGTGGAAATGATTCGCTCAAAAGCCGAGTGCAGGTAAAAACCTTCATTAAAGCACAGACATCAAAAGTTAAAAGCTTCACAGCTTGACCACATCACAGGTCAATATACAAAAGTTGGCCTTGGCGTTCGTGCTAAAACGGTCGGCGATGACCTTGTTCAACGCGATTTGTATTCCGCGTTTCTTCTTCAACACGTAGAAGATGACGGATACACGGTCAACCTTGATGCGTGTGACGCTGATTTTTACAAAATTTTTAGAAAAACCAAGAAGTGACAATGGCGCAATTAGAAACAACCCTTAAATCAACAGGGAAAGAACGTTTCTCAGTATAACTTCTGAAACGGATAATAAACCAATTGCTCGCGCATACGCGCGAGCTTCAAAAATTGGGCTTCGCCCCATACCCCATTTTCTTTACGAAATATCAAAAACAAGCATCGTTCGTCTAATGGTTAGGACACAGGCTTTTCACGCCTGCGGTACGGGTTCGACTCCCCGTACGGTGTATTGACCGACATGTCATTAAACTGTCAAAAATCAATAAAAATTTTGAAAGGGTACGAAACGAAAACTCGTTTTGTGCAAATAGGTAATGCGAAATGGCATTTGAAAACATCACTAAAATCAACATCATCGGAGCTCCAGAACTTCCAATCCCAACAGGGATGACAGTAGAAACTGTTATGGACGCAATGGGCTACAACTTGTCTGACTACGAACAAAGCGTAGAAGGTACTACACTAGTACTAACAGCTGCGAGGTTCTAAAGGGCGCTTGACGTCCGTGTAGTTGACGGTAAAAGTATTGCCACGCGGTGGTAAGACATTCTCAACAGACCGCGATATCGATGCAATCGCTCAATTGTTCCCAGAAGACAATTTGTTCCAAACGCAAGACCATGAGAAGTTGCAAACATACTTCACAGCTCTTGAAGAAAATGCGGAAACATTGATTAAGAATGCTGTAGCGAAAACTGAAGAAGCTGCTCGTCAAGCCGCTGAAACTAGCGTAGAAGAATTGAAACACGCTATTGCAGACGTTGAAGCCTACGCATCAAAATTGAATAACCCAGCACAAGCACCAATTGTGGCTCAAATCAAAGCTACAACAGAAAAACTAAAAGGTTTGCTTACAATCGCTGAAGAATTTGAAATTCAAGCAGTGCGTGCGCAAGAAGCTGAAGAAGACCGTGAACGCGTTCTTGCAGCTATTCGCGAAGCACAAGCATAATCATTAAGCGACCTATGGGTCGCTTTTTAGCTTCGATGGTGGAACTGGCAGACACACAGGACTTAAAATCCTGCGCTCTTTAGCGTCCGGGTTCAACTCCCGGTCGAAGCATTATGTTTATAGAAGGAAGGCAAATAATGACTACAACATATACAACTCAATCAACAACTAAATCAACAACCCATACCGACAAAATGGATAAAACGTTTGATTTCAGTTCATTTCTAGCAAAAGAACGAAAAATGAGTGATAAACCGGAAGTATCTGAAACAAACACTATCAAAGACGAATCATTCAAAAAAGGTTTGTTGAAGACCATTATCATGGCCGGAAACGGTGTATTCGAAGTCGTTGACTCAAAATATGGATTCTCCGTCAAAAACCAAGGTGGTAATTACCCGGGCCTAGGTTCTGCGTACGATTCATTAGCAACAGGATGTTTCGTCACAGAAAATCCAGCACCAAAACTACCTCGTAAAGCCATTGAAACGGTTATTGAATGGTATAAGCGAATCACTTTGAAGAACGGCGAAGAAGCTCAAGTTAACTTTTATTGGAACCAGTATAAGAAAGAAACCGTGAAAAATGATGCAGGTGAAGACGTTGTCATCAAAGACATTCCAGGTGTTCATTATTGGACAGAAGACTTGTTCTCTTACACACCAAAACAATACAACCACGGCTCTCTAACGGAAGTAGCTGACGAAGATGAATGGTATGACGTATTTAACAGAAACTTTGGAATGTATGTTGAAACACATAGTCACAACTCCATGGACGCCTTTGCTTCAGGAACAGACGAAGCAAACTCGGCAAATGATGGTTTCCAACTTGTATTTGGTCACTTAAATACAGAAACACCAATCATGTATTCATGGATGACTATGAACCGTGTTATGCGACTTGGAATGACTGAAGAAGAACTTGGCAAAATCATGGAATTTAATCCAACATGCCGTTATGACCTGTCACAAGAAAAAGCTCGTCTATCAAGTAAATGACCTAGACTATGATGAAAGTTTGTTTGAAGTGTGGGATGCCCAAGTTATCCAACGACCAGCGCGCACAACATATACAACTTACTATGAAGGTACAAGTTATTATGATGGATACGAAGCACGTGACTATACAAAACCTGTCGGTTATACATCTTATGCACACTCCCGCTCACGTACACGTAGTGACTACACCGTATACACAAGACCTGAAGAACGCCAAGCGGTTGAAGAGGCCTTTGACAAAACATTCGACGCCTCAGTTATTCACCAAATTTTACGCGGACAAAAATGAATCTATCGAATACAACAAAGTATGCGAAATGCTGCGTTCAGCTTTCGTGGCTGGATACATGTCTAAGAAAGACGGCCCATACTCTGTGAATAATTTTACAATGCCAAAAACTAGAAGAATCTGTCGATTTGCAAGCGTCTGGAATCCTCGAAGAATTCTATGAGCTTAGCGAATAAATAGAATATTCTGGCAATTCGATAACCAATAAAACAAGATATGAGCGTGGAACATTGTTTCGTAATAAACGATACATTGTTCCACGAACCTTGTTTGTAAAATAGACCGTACATACATATGGTCTTTTTTTTTTACATATTTTTGTCGAAAACTACGTTTTCGACTCACTGCAGGGCACGCCCCGAACCCGAAATTCCGAATGAAACAACAGAAACGGAGGAAATATCATGGAATATAGTATAGGTGATTGGGTCAAGCTCAAAACCTTAAACGAAATCAAAGAAAGTATTCGGGAAATAGAACAACACAACGAAGATTGTGACTGGGATGAAGAAGAATATGACGAACTTGATGAGGATTTAGAATCAATGTGCGGTAAAATTTGCGTCATTGAAGACTGCGACGATGAAGATTCTAGTTACGAAATTTCAATACCAAACCATGATACCGATGACACCTTTTGGATACATTCAGATTGGGTAGAACCAGTTAAGACCTATACAGGTGGGTTAACCCCAATGAAGAACAACCAAAATTTAAAAGTGGGTGATGAAGTTACCATTACCAGATATGACGCCAATTGCCCCTTATATTGGAATTCCAATATGGACTGGTATATTGGCAAAACAACAATCATCAAACAAATATATCCACACGGATACGGATTAGAAAACAGTGGTAATTGGGTGGCCTGAAACCAACCTCACAAGCGCAATCGTATATCAACCATTTTAAAAACAAATCCAACCATAAGAAAGGAAACACATGCTAGAATGGTTATTGACAGGTTCTAACCTGATTTATCTTACAATTTTAATTACCACCGTTTGCGCCACAATCGGATATTACTTCTATGACCACAATAAAAAGATGATGCGCAAAATGTTATGTTGGTAGCCCTTGTCACACTTTTTGGCGCAATAATGTTCTCATTGGTAACCACTGTCGAATATGAAGGATACGGTGACTGGGAAGAAGTGACATCACCGGTTGAACTAAACATGCATACAGAGCCTTTGAAATCAAAAGCTGACGCAGAATTGGGAAAGGAACTAGGCCTTGACTATCAACGTTTTACAACCAACATGGAAGGGACGATGACAACAAAAAAAGGAACCTTGTTAAAGAAACAAACCGTCGTGTTTGACCCCAAAAACTTGGACGCAAAAGATAGCTTGAAAGTCACATCCAAAGTGAAGAAAATCGAATTTCGACCACTACAAACAAAAAGAAAACGGCATTCGAGTGTCCGGAAAACCCGTTAGCGACACGCATGACGGGCAAATAAAAATAACAATAGAAAGCGAGGACTAAACATGATACCAAATGGAACACACGTATATATTAAACCATTATTCAAAACCGACCGACCAAGACATGAAAACTGCAACGATACTGAGCGAAAACGTGATTCAATAGAACAATACAAGGGTTACATTAAAGAACACTATCAAAATGGTTACTATATAGTAGACAGTAGGCGCGGAGCAACAAACGACCTCTATATTATCCACGAAGATGAGATGGTCAACCTCGAAACCCATAAAAACAAATACAAAATTGGTGACAAAGTGGAAATCATGCCTTTAAATGAGCACGAAAAAGCGCTATACCCACCACGATGGATATCTGATATGGACGAACATGTAGGTGATATTGTGACAATTGAAACAATTATGGAATCACCAGACCATTATGGGGTGAAAGAAAACTGTTGGACATGGCACGCCTCGAACCTAGAACCAGATATCACCTATACAGGTTATTAGGTATGGTCGCATGAACCACCACAAATTTAAAGTAGGTGACAAAGTTATCATTCTACCATTATCGACAGAAGAAAAGCGTAACTATCCAGCCGGTTGGAACAACTATATGGACAAATACGAAAATCACGAAGGTGTCATAACACAAGTTGTTGCCGGATGGCCTGATACATACGAAATCAGCGGAACGAACTTTTATCAATGGCATGCTAGTCACCCTAGTCCCGCCAACAGTTTTTGTCCCTTATTAGCTAACGCTAATAAGGATGAGCAGGGCAAGCCCCCGAACCCCAAATCCTATTTGAAAACGAAAGGAAAAAAGAAAAATGTTTGAAAAATTAATTGCAGTGGTTGATTTCAACGAACCAATCACACCACAAGAAACAACAAAACCAGAAGAGCCAAAACCAGAGCCCGTGGAAAGTCAAGCGCACAAAGAGTGGGCTGCAAAACGTCGAGAATTCATGGAACGACACACAGGAGGTCGTGAACCTGAAGGTGCTGTATTAGCTATCATGAACGCAAGTATCGGCGACGAACCACCATTTGAATAAGAAAGAGGGAACAAGATGAGTATTTTTCAACAACAACATTCAACGAATGAAACACACACAAAAGCCCGTGACAAGAAAACCTGTAACTGGAACTCAAATTCCATTAGTGGTAGGGTTATATACACCAAATATGACCACAGAACTATATGACTATGTGCAATTTTTTTCTATCATGGTGGGGGTATCTACACGGCGGTGACCTATGTTATCGACCATAAACGCGGTTTGCGCGCCACAAATGGGCGTATCATCGATTTATTGGTAGAACACGCAGCAAATACAAAAAAGATTAAAAAGCCAGAACTAGAAACAAATCCATTTGATGGCTCACCGGTTTGTACAAATGTCCGTATCAAAACAATTGGGACATTTATCGTCAATGATGATAGCACATTGCGTAACGAGTTGGTTGAAGACGGCCATACAACCATTACATATGACGGAAAACCAATCCAACTAATCGATGCCAGACATTCAAAACAAGCAGAAGAATTCGGGCAATGGTATTCACCAAAAGCTCAATTCATCGAAATTCATATGGAACCAAATGGTGACTTCGTTGGTACGCGTGTAAACGCTTACATCAACGAATCAAATGGGAAACTAACACCTACACGAGAACAAATCGCAAGACCAATGTTAGAAACACATTTACCAAACATTCAACGACAACTATATTATGAATGGATTGCACCGTGCACAATCTAAGAAAAGGGGAAAACACATGACAGAAAAAAAGAACTGCTTTTATCGCTTAACCTCATACAAGTTTAGGTCAACTTATCGAACATCAACAGGCAAACGTTGAAACGCGTGTTAAATTGTCAGATGACCTCACAAAACTATATGATAAATTAATTCCGTATTTAATTGACAAATCAAATGTATCAGAGTTACTGGACATCATTATCGAAGGTGAACAAGTTAAATTGACACCACCAAATCCCACAAACCAATATATTGAAAGTTATGAAAGTAAGACACTAAATCATACAGTCATCAACGGCGCTCAAGTAGAACCTCATCGACTAGGCCGCTATAACCGAACAACTATCATGGATGTAGATGCTTACACACAAGACGAGCTAGAAAGCTTATTACCTCAAATGGTAGAGGCGTATCCATTAGCTATGGTTTCCGCCATCGTAAATTCACCACTTATCGAACGAACAGGTGTAGGACCAGCCATCGATGATTATATTCAAAAACACTATATCGCGCCATTAAAAGAAGCTATGCCAAATATCGGTGTTGAATATAAAATTAACGACGTCGTCGTTTTCGAATTAGACCCAACAAACTTGAGCGATGCGGAAAAAGCATCTCTAGCAAAAGGTGACTATATCACCTACAAAATCCAACTGAAAGGGTAATAATTATGTTATCAGAACTAAGAGAATTTAAACCAGAAACGGCAAAAACCGCACTGAAACATGAAACGGTTGTTTGTCGACCAGACCAACTAAAACAAGTATTTGAATCAGACCTTGTCTTGTTACCCGTGACTGAGATATCTAAATTATACGACAAAGATGATTTCCCTGAACAATATGAACCCGTTAAAGTTGAGGGAAATACCGTTACCCACTATGTCCTATCGAGTGGTGATTTTGGCGACACGATTTCTATCGGTACTTATTTCCAGGAATACTTGGAAACTGGTCGTGTTACCGAACGGAAAAAGTACAACAGCTAACCAAACGCACCAATCACCACTCCCAATTTACAATGTTACTGAATTGCACGGGCAATATGTTCCGTGTGTAAAATTGAAAGACGGATACAAAGCCTTAATCACCAAAGAAAATGACATCCTTAAAGGTGTCCGCGTCTAACAAGAAAGGAAAGAAGAGCTATGTTTTATAAAAAAATCAAACCATTCACAACCCAGATTCACCACGTAACATGAACGCAGAAGCATGGTCTGCTGGCAAAAGTTTACGTGTTGGGCACAAACACGTCGAAGGTGGTCGAAATTTTGACAAGTTAGACATTCGACAACATGAAGAGCAAATTGCCCACGGTTTTTAGAAGCAACATATGACGAAAGAGCTTTCACGACTGCACTTCGTTTTTCAAGCATGAAGCAGGCGTTTATAAGCAATACGGATTCAGTTCTGGATATATTGAAATTCCATTGCCTGAATTATACATTGTTGGAAAAATTACACGTTAACCGTGATGGTAGCAAGTACTATGTCGAAACAGGGGATATCCATTTAGGTTCCCACTACAAACAAGTATTACCATTATCAAACCTATATCAATCACGTGACCGACATGTAGATGATGCGGTATCAAAAAGCTGCGGCAAGAATATTCACTACACACATTTGTGTGACGGTGGTGTATTATCAAACCTCGTAGGAACATGTGACCATGTTGTTAGTATTTTAAACAAAATTGCATCGCATATGACAGCGTTTCTACTAGCAAACGGAAATGATGACTTATCGCTAAACAATAACGACCATGAATCTGGTACGACAGCCAATCGAATCGCTGGCTACCTAACACATGGTAGTGGTAGCAATAACACTTACTATAAGAACTACTGGTATTTCTTAAACACCGCCTTGCAAAAACACAACACGCAAGAAATTTATGACATCCTTATCACAACACCAACACCTGAAGCAGTAATGACACGATTGGGTATCACTGAAGATGATGTTAAAGAAACAAAAGCTGAACATGACAAAACAACACATTCACTTAGAATGTAAGGCACTGTAAGGTGCCCATAGGAGGAAAATTTTGATTAAATTACTCACTAAACAAATTAATAAGAGCCTTAATGAGAAATATAGTCAACCCGAAAAGTTAATACTACTCATATTATTAGGATATTTGTTAATACCTACCACAAAAGCTGATATTGCGCATTCACAACTAGTAGTCATAAGTCACTACATTAAAGTATTCATATCTATGGTAATCATGCGTAATTTCTTTAACCAAATCGGATACGCACTAGATGAATTGGAAATCAAACAACCAAAACATTGGATTTTTAAACAAATCATTATTCAAACCAAAAACCACAAATCCAGCGGTTGTAAACCTTTGCACAATCGCTATTATTCTTATTTTTATCATTATCATCACATCTGCAGTGACAGGTATGGAAAGCCCATTATTAATGGGATTTGCAGCCGAAGTTATCAACAAAAATGATATTATACAAAATATATCAAAAATTAACGGGTAATTAAATGCGATACGAAAATATTCTCACCTGCATACAAGAAGGTAAATTAAAAGAACACTACGAAAAATGGTCAAAACATCCAAAATACTTAGTTCGCATGTTACTAGCCCACGAAGGTTATTTTCCAGAAACCTTCATCAATGACCCAGTCCCATCCGTAAGAGAGGCCGTATCAAACAAACACCCTGAATATTTAGCTCAATTAATAGAGGATGAAGAAACTAGAACACCAGCCTTGATGACACTTAAGAAAACCCCAAATCCAACAGAGGAATCCTTGTTGGCGGGCCTAAAGTATACGACATTTCAGTCTGAAAAAGAACCGTATGAACTCAAATTACAAGCAACCAGAACACCCTCATTAATAGAAAAAACGATGACTAATGCACAATTATATAGGGCCAAAAACCCGTTATGGGCAAAAGAGTTCACTTTAGACCAAATCAGGCAGATAAACAGATTAGAAGATTGTGAAGCATCAGAACAAGAACTAGAAGAAATACTCCAACCACGCTTAGAACGTAGAGAAATACGAAGAAAAAGTAAATAAAATACGCGAAAGGAAAGAAAAATGAGCCAAGACGCAGATATTGTAAAAAGAAAACAAGACAGAGAAAAAAATATTTTGAAACCGAAGGTTTTCGCAAGTGGTCAGATATCATGACACTGGACGATTACGCTTACGGTGACCGTGTAGAACAAGCCTTTATACGGTCATATATCGCAGGTAAACTCGTTACAAGAAGTGAATCGTTAGAACCCATTATAAACGAAAACAAAAACAACCCCCGATATTAATTGGAACGCGATTTATGATTATATCGACGAACGAATGAAAACCGCACCCAGCTAGATAAAACGCGAAATCGAAAGAATTCACGAAGACATGGAACCATATCGTAAAGAACTGACTATGGCCGTATACGCCCCATACTAACAGTACCGAAAGGAAAGACAAAAAAATGCGATTAGAAGAAGCATTAAACATTCGATATATGCAGAGACGAAAATACCTCGAAAATGAAAAACTATGAGCGATTGTCCGATATTTTAAGTGATGAAGGAAATAATCCATATCGAGGAAGACGTGACAACTATATGTTTATTAATTTATTAAATGGTAATGATTATGACGAAGTCAGCGTCTCAAGATGGGCGATGGAAGAACTATTCCTAGAAAAATACAACCGAAGCGGAATTAATTGGTCCGGTATTTATAACTATTACCAAGCTCGACTGACATCGCTCCGAAATGGCGAATGGGATGAACCAGAAGAACCTGATATCGAAAACGTTGTTGACATTTTAGAAGCGCACAAAGACAAAATTTTTAGTCGTATACAATCCGTACTAAATTTATATTTCAGAAAGGTAAGGGAAAAATGGACGAATTCACAAAAAGCCATACAAGAACAGGATGTACACACCTTATCTGACCTCATAGAGACGGGTCAATATACAGACCAGTATCACCTCATTAAAAACTATCCTGATATTAAAATACGAGTCCAACTAGCCTCACAAGGTTATTATCTCGATACCTATATCAAGGACAAAAAGGCACCTGTTCGAAACGCCGTCATCGCACAAGACCCATCGTATCTGCCTGAATTGTTCAACACAAAAGACCCTCAAAATAACAAGATAGTGGTGGCACACTTCCGGGAAAACGACGTCAGCATCGACATGCTCCAAGAATACCTCGACTCACCGCTAGCAAAAGCGAATCAAAACAGTTCTCAAACTAAATTAGTTCGTTTAAAGGTTGACGGGGAAACAACGGGAGATTTACTAACCCAAACAATGACTACACAACAATTATTTATGGCAAACAATCCAGGATGGGCCAGCAGTTTCTCATTGCGGGCTCTTTATTATATTCAACTTGGTGTAGAACTATTAGAAGAAAACAACCTACCAAGAGGATTAGCTTTGGTGGGATTGGAACCTGGGTTATATGACTACATGAGGTATCACAAAATATTAGCTCACACCAGAGAAGCACTTGAGAATAGCGACTGAACGCAGTCGGTAAGTATAGAAAGGAATCAAATGTACAATATTAGCAGTAAAATTGCATAAATACAAACGAGGAATGTCCTGCACTGGAAACAATTGGCATTTTCCATTTCCATTCACAAGTGGTAAATAGCACATAGAAAGGAGGTTCACGCCTATGAGATTGAACCTACAAGTGAAACTCTATCCAACCAAACAGATGAGAACCTACCTGGATTCTCAATGTGACTACCGTCGATATTGTTGGAATAAAGGCCTTGAAGTTTGGAATAACTTCTATGACCAACGAGTGATTTCATTACCGACAGACTTAAAGCTCAAAAATAAAAAGAAAGCCTTAAAGATAAAAAGCATTCAGTTCACGGAAGAGGAAATGAACCTTCGGAAGGAATTTCCTTATCCAACTGAACGTCATGTGCGAAATGAACTCGTTTCAAACAAAATCGATTGGGAATATGAAAATTCCTCTCGTGTATTGCAACTCGCAGTCAAGGATTTGTCGGATACCTGGATTCGATTTTTCAAGAAATCACAAGAAAGTTCCGGTAAACCGAAATTCAAAAAGTCGCAAGGAACCTAAACAAGGCTTTTAAAACTGATTCAGCTCGTATCAAAAACGGACGTTTACTCTTAGAAAAACCACGCGCATATACAGGACCTTGGGAATCCATTCGATTTAAAGGCCGCTCCATATCGGATGGAGCTATCAAGCTTTGTGCTATCACACGTGTCAAAAATCAATATCTAGCTACTTTATCGATTGATGTAGATACAACACCATTAACACCAACGGGTAAAGTAACTGCTGTAGATGCGAATGTAGACCATTTTGATTATACGGACGGTGTTTGTACCTTGAGACCAAAAGAATTAAATCGCCTATATGGTAAAGTGAAACATTATCAGCGAGTATTGGCTCGCAAACGGAAAGTGAATGGTAAAAGTGAAATTCACTCGAAAAGTTATCAAAAAACGAGAACCAAGTTGCAGATAACGTATTCGGATATCAAACACATCCAAAAATGATTTGATACACAAATTTACCACCATGTTGTATCAAAACTATGATACCGTCGTGATTGAGGATTTGTCGGTCAAGAAAATGCAGATGTCCAAAAAGGCTAAAGGTCTTCATCGTTCGCTTTTTGGTAGATTCCGTCTCTTTATGGAATATAAAGCCGAAAAATTCGAAAAGGAATTGGTCATAGCAGATAAATATTACCCCTCAACCCAGCGTTGTTCCTCTTGTGGTCACATCAAAACGGGTGATGAGAAGATAACCTTAGCCGGTAATCAAAAACATGGCACTCGCCATGATGAATATCACTGTTACGAATGCTGTTATAAAGGGGATAGAGACTACAATGCGGTCTTAAACTTATTAGCATTGATATAAAAATGAAAGGAATGAGGCTGGTCGGCCTCTGAGGGTGTCAACCCTCTTGATGCGTTAGGAGGTTGCCTCTGTCGTTACTTGCGAATGCAAATACGGGAATGCAACTGTTGACGAACGTGAGAAGAACCGATGAGTAAAAATCAACAATGCTCATCTGTCTATATTTGACAAGGTTTTTTTCGGAGCAGGATTAGCGTTAGTGGGATTGGAACCCGGGTTATATGACTACATGAGGTACCACAAAAATACTGTCCCACGCCCGGAAAGTGCTACAAGGTTGCCTTTAAAGTTACAAACTTATAGCAATACAATTAAACTTTAAAAAACAGAAAGACGAAATCTTATCTATATGTACAATCTTAACGGTAAAATGCACAAATACAAACGAGGTGACAAAGTTTTTCATTCGACCAATGAGTAGAACGGAAAAAGATGCCTATGGCCCAGGATGGCATCCCAACATGGACAAATATGAAGGTCAAACATTAGAAATTATCGCCTGTATCGGTCAAACTCGTTACAGACTCAACGATGAAGAACGATGGACATGGGCTGAGACAAATTTAGAACTTGTCCCCGTATATCAACCTTATTAGAAAGGGGGAAAAGAAAACGTGAATAATGGACTATTATATGTCCGCGCTGAGTTGCGGCAAAAAAATACTTCGAAACACCTGGATACAAAAATTATCAGATATTTATAAAACAGACCACTATAAGTATCAAGACTTGCGCGATAACTGGTTATTTTTAAAAATGCTAGGTATCGAAAATGAAAATATAGATAGCGAACACCTAAAACTTGTGATTGAGAAACATAAAGACACCATCAACTGGCCAAATTTTTATGCGTATTTTGATGAACGATTACGAATGGAAAAAAAGACAAACCCTAGTTGGTATAACAAGCCGTGACGATGTAGAATATGTACTTGCACGGCTTGAACCATATCGTTCGGAATTATGTGTCGTGTATAACGCTTATTAGTTGCGAGCATGACCGTATTATGATATAATGAAATAAAAAGGATATCGTAATATGGAAAAAGACAAATCAAGAAATATATATCCCATTGTATGATACGGATATTGTTAATTTAGAAGTGACAGAAGCTTACATACCGGGAAACTGCGAAACATGTGATTATGGACAAAAATTATATTCAGGACATTTGATTTGAAGCAGCAGACGACCGTAGTTTTGCGCTTAAATTTGAAAATCCAAATAGTTACCCCATTAGCGTATCAGAGTTTACACAATTAATATTAAATAATTTAGAACGATATCGAGAAATGGACTATACAGAGTTTAAAGAAGAAATGAAAGACTTAGAAGACCGTAAGTTTTCAGATATCAAACAAAAACTAAATCCACAAGAAATAGAAGAACAAAGTGTAAATGACCAAGAAGTAGACGAAGAACAAATTGAAAAAAACATCACTACACCATATTTTGCGAATAAAGATGTTTATGCATTAGTTAAAGACCCTACTAAATTCATAACAAAAAGTAACCTGGGATGTACGTAACACAAAAGATACAAACGATGAGGCTATTAGTGACCAAGCGGAACGTTGGGGTAGAACTGCAATCAAAATTGTCGAAAATGGGGTACCAACCTATACAAACGCATCGGCAGACCAACTAAGGGAAATACCAAAAAGTACAGTATCAGCATCAAAACAACCTAGTATCGTAAGAGACACATATAACTATGTGCAAAAAGGACTTGACCTATCAGACTATAACTTACAAAATTCATTACGCGAATTGACACAAACCAATACATTAGAACAATAATCCACCATGTGGATTATTTTTTTTCAATATGTGTAAAAACGAAAAAATTTAAAGAAAGGAACATAATCGATTCCTCACCGCATTAAAAGACGGTGTTTCCTCGATTACAAATATACTATGAATAAATTTAAAGTCGGTGACCTAGTGGAAATATTACCACTGACAGACGCTCAAAAACGAGCATATCCGCCAACATGGATGAAAGATATGGACGATTATATCGGGATGATTACAACTGTCGAACGTGTTTTTCCCAACGGTCGATACAAACTCAAAAATACTGATGATTGGACATGGCACGATATGAATTTAGATATTCCCTAATGTCTACCAACCATATTGAGAAAGTTAAAAGACAAACGCTTAATATCCAAAACAAGAAGGTGATGACATATGCAAAAAGAACCAACAATCGATGAATTAATGGAATTTATTGAGAAATTGGACAAGTGCGAAATTAACCCTATGAATTATATCATGGGTGAAGCGCATAATGAATACCTAGTAGAATTAGCCGAACGTGGAATTTGTGTTGAAGAACTCATCAAACTAGACAGAGATGAAGTCATCGAAAACCTAATTGCTTACGGTCATGCCAGAGAACACTACGAAGAGTGGAGACATCACCCAAATAAAGACATTCGCTATCAATTAGCTGAGCAAGGATATTTCCCAGAAACTTACATTAATGACACAGACACAACGGTCAAATCAGCAGCTATATGGGCGAATCCACAACTCATACCTCAAATTATAGATGACCCGCTTTACACACACGACGCAGTCCTCTCCTTATATGACCTATATGATTTAGACGTAGAACTATGTCAAAAGGTTTATGACAAGTGTTTGGAAAACAAACTTCAAAGCATTAAAGGTTTGAAGCTGAAATTAGATGCTATGAAACATAAACCAAATAGCTTTGAAACGACCATGACAAGACAACAACTGTATCAAATAGGCAGTCCCTTGTGGGCAAGAGAATACACCATGAGGCAGCTTGATTCCTTGTATAAAGGACAGAAAATAGTGGAAGGTGAAAAACTCATCAAACAAATAGAAACGGTTTTAATTGTTAGCCCAAAAGACCCAGACTGGCAAGAAAAAAAGTAAATGAACTCATATTAGCAAATATAGTGACGATTTAAAGAAAGGAAATTAATAGTGGGTACATTAGGAACAAACAAAAATTTTAAAATTGGTGATGAAGTGGAAATATTACCACTGACCAGACATGAAAAAGATGAATATCCAGTTGGATGGGACTGGAAAATGGATACCTATATTGGCTCAACAGGTACAATAGAACATATTACGCCAAATGGTTACAAAATTAAAGGATGTGGTAGATATAGCTGGTGTGATACAAACCTACGAAGCACCGTTTTGTATGAACCATATTAGGAAGGACGATAAAAATGTATCTAGAAGGTGAATATGTCAAAAGTCAAAAGCCAGGAAGAAATCGAGGAATCAGTCAACAACATCCTAGAATACAACGAACTATGTGATTATGGCGAAGAAGAATTTTCCGACTTTGACGACAACCAACACACCTGTGGTTTAATCGGACGAGTTTGTGAATATGACCCAGATGACAATAGCTATCTAGTGCGAATGGAAAATGATGATGATTATTGGTATCACGAAAATTGGATAGAAAAAGTAGAACCCTACACTAACAAATTTAAAGTTGGTGATGAAGTTGAAATTTTGCCAAAACCCGATAATTATCCCTTTGCATGGTCAGACCATATGAACAAATATGTTGGTACAACAGGAACTATTGCGGAAATTAAAGGCCCAGGATATCAAATCGACAATTGTGAATTATGGGTCTGGGCTGATTCATGTCTCACATCAGCGGTAATATATTCACCATATTAGAAAGGATGGATTCAATTGGAAATAAAAAGTTGGACAATTAGTTAAACTTAAAGTTTTATCAGAAAGTGAACGTAACGATTTTACTTGTGGATTCGATGACGATATGTACGCAGCCGAAGGCACTAACGGTGTCATTGTATCTATCGACGACAGGGATGATACGTATGAAATCAAAAACCATCACAGGTCATTGGTGGTACGATGGGTTTGCCTTCGAGGTTGTGGACGAAAGTGGTCGTTATCAATACGAAATCGGACAAGAAGTCGTTCCGAAAAGAATTGGACAACAGATATGAAAAACCTACTCGACAAAAAAACCTTGTCTATGTAGATAACATGCTCAAATATCAGGGAAAAAAATAGGTAAAATTGTCAATATCGATAAACTGCAAGGTCACTACTGCGTAAAATTCGAAAATGGTATAAGTTACAACTACTATGCGGAATGGTTAGAACTACCACATGTGTACGTACCATTCTAAAAGGAAAAAGTTAAATGCATTATTGTTAAATCAGTAAAAACGCTAGACGTGAAATGGACGAACAAAATTAAAGAACTGAACCAAAATAAGGTGGCAACGTTACCTTATTTTTTGCACAGTATACAGAAAATTCTGATTGAGCGTTGTACAAGAACATTCCCGTGGTCAATAGGCTCGCTATCAGCGAAACTTAGACCACAACTAAGCATTGTTCTAAATTATCTCAATATTCCAACAATATTACGGTTAAGCTGACGAAAACAGTATAAACGTTCGGATTTTACAAAAAAACATTCAAAATCTGTGGATAACTCGCAAAATCTGTGGAAAAGGCCTCAATTGGACGAATTTGGACAAAATTGGACGCCAATTTGGATTATTTTGACAGGGTCTAAACCCTTGATATGACTGAGTTTTTAAACCAAATACCTATTTTTAATAAAAAGTAGAAAAATTTTATGAAGAGGTCAAAGAAAAATTTTTGTGAAATCGAAACTTTGAAGTTCAAAGTATCACAAACCCTGATATGAAGGGATTTGGAAGCGCTTACCCAAAATCCAATTTTGAATCCAATTTTTGGAATTCACAAACTTTTGACAACTCACTAAAAATGACTAATGTTCGGATTAAGCCAAAAAACGAGATGAATATATGACCTCGAAAATAGCCACAATTAAAAATCAAAACCATGATACCGTAACATTGAGGATTTATTAGTTAAGAAAACAGATGTCCAAGAAGGCTAATAGTCTTCATCATTCACATGGAAGTTTTCTCAGTCATTACTTGTGAGAAGGTTGGTATCTATTAAAACCTTGTAAAACAGGCTATATTGTGATATAATGGTAATAGCAAAGAAGAAAGGAAGAAATTGCATGCAACTTAAGAAATCATTAGTTCTTAGTGTTACCTCCCTTAGCGCGCTTTCATCTCCGACCATTGTCGCACAAGCTGATGATTGGGCTGCAGCAGATAAGAGCTCAACAGTTGAAATCGACGGCGGTGAAGGTGTTTTGTCTGGTTTCCTAGATGGTATGAAGAAAAATATCACCTATAAGGATACCGTTAAAAACCGAATCGTCAAACAATATTTCCCAGACAGTCCGTTCCCTGGTAGTACAAGTCGCTTATCGATTCAAATCAATGGAACGACACACGACATTCGTGATTCAACAGCGTCGAAATACTATACTAAAACCGACGGTACAAAAGCTGAATTCACCAAAGGTGATGCGGTAATTAGTCAAGATTTAACCCCTGGGCCACACGGTGGTATTCTGGTAACCTATTCGGTTAAAAACGCAGGCACCACCCCTATGAACGTTATGATGCGTGAAAATATCGATACACAGTTGGATAAAGATGATAACGTACCTGTCAAATCATTAGGGGATGATAAAGGTGTCTATATTTTGAAAGCACCATACCGATTAGAGTATCGGATGGACGTACCACAAGGCCCAGACCAATTCGCAGGTCGTAAGTACACAGAACGCGACTTCCCAGCTGGCGGGCATGTCCGAGTAACAGAACCGGCTGATACCAGTCTCTACACAGGTGACACAGGTATTCATATGCAGTGGAATGAAGTAACTATAGCACCAGGCGAAACGAAATCATTTTCATATGAGGTGAAATTGGCCGGAACCTCAACCATAGCGGGCACCTTAACTCGTGACCAAAGCTCGGATGACACACCTGAAACGAACGGTAAATTATACCCACAAATGCCTTTAAAGTTATCTATTAAATCAGACCTCGAAGGAGTCAATTATAAAGCACCAAGCAAAAAAATCACCTTTAAATTACCTCAAGGTATGACCTATCAAGGGGATAAAATAACAGTTACGTGGTCAGATGGTAGCAATTCCGAACTCCCGGTAACAAAAGACGGGGACAGCATGTCTGTTGATGTATCCCAAACTGACAAATGGTCAGGTTCACATGGAACCCTAACTCTTACAGGAAATGTCATTGCAGACCAATCTCTTGAAAATCAAGATGTTAAAATTGATGCAGCGTTAACAACGCAAGGAACAACACGAGGTGTCATTAAAGGTCACATTGACGAAATTCCAGCGCGAAAGGTTATTGTTAAATATGTCGATGAATACGGAAACGAAATAGATAAATCTGTATCAGAAGAAATTCGAAAACGCAAACCATACGATATGAACCCCTAAGAAAAAGGCCGAAATCATACATGATGACATCGAATATGAATATTACGATACAGATGGACCAGCAACCGGAACCGTCGGAAATAACCATATCACAGTTCAATTCAAGTATCGACCAAAGCCTGCAAAAAATGTAGTTGTTACATTTAAAACAAAAACTGGTCGCACCTTACAAGCTGACCAAAGTTTAGCAGGAAAACAAAAGACCCTGTTTTTCCCTCAAGGAAAAGATGGTTACCTAGCCTTGGTGAAAAAAATAGAAGAACCAAATGGTGATTTGTGGGAATTAATACCACCAACAAGTGTACCAGAAAAATTCACAACAAAAGACCAACGATTGGATTTAACATATTACCTAGCGCGTACAAGTCGAACAGAACCAATCCCATTCGCAACAGAAATCATCGAAGATGAGACAATGCAAGAGGGAGAAGAAAAAGTAACCGTTGATGGTTGGACAGGAGAACGTCAAATCATTACGTATTACGACCAATCGGGTAAACAGACCAAAGAAGAAGAACGCGTAATCAAACATATGCGTACAAAAATCATCCACAGAGGTGTCAAAAATGCCACCACAGCCGTTGAAAAACAACCCGTTAAGTATACAACTAGAACAGTTGAAGACCCGACTATGATGCTCGGTGAGCGTAAAAGTGGTACAACAAGGACAATTTGGTGAACGAACTATTACACGAACATGGGAAACGTGGCGCAAATATAAAATTGGAAAACCAATAAAGGTTGACGACAAAGTTACCAAAGAACCAATAGAAGAAATTATCCATGTTGGAACGCGTGAAAATATTATGGAAGTGGATTATGACATTCTACGACATAAACGGATAAACAGTTATAAAGACGTGGATGGCACTGACGGTGGACGCGCAAACCATAAAACGTATGCTATCGCAAAAGGAAAAATCATTACCGAAGTAGACACAACCCCGCACTTACTACGCATGCCAGTAGATGACATTGCCGGTAAAGAACCTGAAAAACCAAAAGTTATTGACACAACAAGGGCAATTAACGTACCAGAACCTACTATTGCTAGACCATCGGAGAACGTAAAACCCACAAGTGACTCAATCAGACCAGCAGCTTTAAGTGTATTACGAAGAGCCACACAGCAATCAAATACACCAACAGTTGTCAATGAACCTAAACAAATAGAACCGATTGCAACAGATAACACTATTTCAGCTATACGAAAATTATACAACTCTCTGAAAAATTTGAGCGTTAGACGATGGAAATAGTTGACAGATAATTGGCGTTGTGATATAATAAATGTGGTTGATTATAACAAATCACACAATTCTTTGCACATTAGTGCCCTTCTTTCTGCAGCCCTAGGCTGCTTTTCTTTTGTCAAAAACATAGAAAGGACGTACCATGTTCACATACCACAAAGAATACGAATCCGACCGAGTAAAATTAAAACTGCATCGAAGCGTTATGGATGTTATAGGAAATGAAATAACAGACGAACGATTATTAGAAGAATTAGAACTAGACATGGACGAGCAAATCGCAGGGTTAAGCAAAAACGGCGTATTGGTGATACCTCTACTACACCCGTATGCTATAAATCAAATTATTAAACAATTAAACTATCGTCATTATTGGGTCACATCAACAGTGCCAACGGAACAGGGAGTATGGCTAACATACCATTTCGAATAAAAAAGACAACATTTCGTTGTCTTTTTTATTTTATTCAAATTTGAGACCACCGAACATTTGGACACCTTGCATTCCTTGTGCAAGATAATCAATATTATCCTTGTCTAAGCGCCAGAATTTGGATGCTTGAACATCAAAAGCAAAGAAACCATACCCATCATGAATCATATTAGCATAATGACCCGGAGAAGCCTTCCATTGCTTGAATAGACGCTCGGCAATCGCTTTTTCACTAAACACTTCATAGATATTTCGAGGCATAGTATAACCAGCAGTGTTTTCTCCATACCCCTTGTGATGGAATCGAGTCCCATCGAACACCGTATCCCATTCTTTTCCATCCGAATTTCGAGTATGTGCCATGGGTTGATTATCTTTGTTAAAGAAACGAATATAACCATTTTCACCAATTTCACGCGCACGGATTTGAGCAAATTCATACAAGTTATCTGACCATTTCAGAGCTTTTTGACCTACACGTTCACGCTCCTCATTGACGAGCTTCAGCATTTCTTGCCCAATTAATTTATGGTTAAGATAAGTGCCGTCATTCAATTTGTTGATAGTGTCATCAGATAATGGAGCGTTTGCAATAGTATAGGTACCAGGGGACCCGGGAAGGAACAAGTTGTTTTTCAATTTGCTCTTTCGATTTGGCATAACGCATATCAGAACTAAGTGCCAACATACCCTTACCATCTTCTTTGATGTTGCGATTGAAGGCCATGAAATCAGCATCTGGGAAATGCTCACGGATGTTATACAAACCAGTATTACCCAAATCAGCACCTGGTTTCAACGTACCGTAACGTTTCACCATAAGAATTGGTTTAGTTTCTTTGGATGATAATACCATACTATTATATACTTTTCCATCAGAACCTACCAATTCTTCCAATTCTTCTTCTTTGATACCATCCTTACCGGGAAAGTCAACTTTCTCTTTTCCTTCTGATAAGAACATACTCGCTAACATAACATATCCCGGTTTAATCGGTGTTGTCAAAGCACGTTTACGAGAGCTGAGTGTGAATTCCGGCAAAGCAGGTAGAACTAATGGCTCACCTTTTTCTGTAACAACTAGCTCAGGTAAAACAGATTGAACTAAAGGTTCACCTTTTTTTCTATAACAACTAGTTCGGGTAAAACAGGTTGGACTACCGACTCACCTTTTTCTGTGACAACTAGCTCAGGTAAAACAGGTAGAACCAAAGGTTCACCTTTTTCCGTAACGACTAGTTCGGGTAAGACTGCTTGAACCAAAGGGACACCTTTTTTTCCGTAACGACTAGTTCGGGTAAGACCGCTTGAACCAACGATTCACCTTTTTCAGTGACAGCTAGTTCGGGTAAAACAGGTTGAATCAAAGGTTCACCTTTTTGACTCGTTACTGGCGAATCCGGATTACTATCCGAAATCGCTGCTTTAGGTAAAAGCAGGTTGTACTTCAGGTAGACCTTTTTCAGTTACTACAGCTTCAGGTAAAGCAGGTTGTACTTCAGGTTGACCTTTTTCAGTTACTACAGCTTCAGGTAAAGCAGGTTGTACTTCAGGTTGACCTTTTTCAGTCACTACAGCTTCCGGTAAGACAGGTTGTACTTCAGGTTGACCTTTTTCAGTTACTACAGCTTCAGGTAAAGCAGGTTGTACTTCAGGTTGACCTTTTTCAGTTACTACAGCTTCAGGTAAAGCAGGTTGTACTTCAGGTTGACCTTTTTCAGTTACTACAGCTTCAGGTAAAGCAGGTTGTACTTCTGGTTGACCTTTTTCAGTCACCACAGCTTCAGGTAAAGCCGATTGTACTTCAGGTAGACCTTTTTCAGACACTACAGCTTCAGGTAAAACTGGTTGAACTTCAGGTTGACCTTTTTCAGACACTACAGCTTCAGGTAAAGCTGGTTGAACTTCAGGTTGACCTTTTTCAGACACTACAGCTTCAGGTAAAGCTGGTTGAACTTCAGGTTGACCTTTTTCAGACACTACAGCTTCAGGTAAAAGCTGGTTGAACTTCAGGTTGACCTTTTTTTCAGACACTACAGCTTCAGGTAAAGCTGGTTGAACTTCAGGTTGACCTTTTTCAGACACTACAGCTTCAGGTAAAGCTGGTTGAACTTCAGGTTGACCTTTTTCAGTCACTACAGCTTCAGGTAAAGCTGGTTGAACTTCAGGTTGACCTTTTTCAGTCACTACAGCTTCAGGTAAAGCTGGTTGAACTTCAGGTTGACCTTTTTTAGTCACCCCAGCTTCAGGTAAAGCTGGTTGTACTTCAGGTTGACCTTTATCGGTCACAACTACACGTTGAGTAACAGATTTCTCTACTGGTTTTTCCACAAGTTGAGTAAAAGGTTTCTCTACCGATTTTTCCACAAGTTGGATAACAGGTTTCTCTAATGGTTTTTCCACCGGTAGAGTAAGCGGTTTCTCTACTGTTGTTTCTAAAGGTTGAGCGACAGCGGCATTTTTGTCAAAACCTGGAATTTTATCACCCGGTTTAAAACCCTGTTGCCGAGATACTTTTGGCTCCTCAGAAGGTTTATCTTCTTGTGTCGATTTCTGACATCCAGCTAATACGGCCGTAGTCAAAACTAGACCCGACAAAACTTTGAATTTATTCATTCAAGTTCATCCTTTCTTAATATTTGGAATATCCATACTTTCATTATATCAAATTATAAACTTATTTGGTATTTTTCATCATTAATTATTTGCATAAATGATAAAATTATGATATAATTAAGAAAGAAAGGTGAACTATATGATGAAATTCGTAACCATGGCTAGATTTCGATTTACAACAGAGGCAGCTGCAAACAATTTCACAAAAGATATCGACGATGTTGGTTTACAAGTGGCTATGCTGGAAAGAAATAACAACATTGTGACAACGATATTCCCAAACCAAAATGGACAATTGTTGTCTGTACTTTGTAACCTCGCTATTGATAGAGACTCACAATCAGACATGTGTTTTTCCTCCAAGCCGAAAACCAACTAATATATAGTAACGCGATACCCGCAATGGTAAAAATCGATGACTGTCTTCACGTGCCAATGTCAGCAACGACAGCTATTAGCATAGGTTCAGACAACGGTCTTAATTTACCTATACCGATTTGGCAGGCCATGCACAAGTATCTCATAGCACACTGTGAAAAAAAGCACCTAATAATTTCGTTTTTCTGATGATTATATCGAAATGGTGGAAAATATATTTACGTTATACAACCAGTAGAAAGGAAAACACATAATGACATTAACACTTATCTGGGCAGAATCCAAAAACGGTGTCATCGGAAACGAAAACAAACTCCCATGGCACATAAAAAAAGAACTGGAGCATTTTAAACGAACAACTATGGGACATACAGTCGTATTTGGTTATAACACAGTAAAAGGGTTTAACGGTCGTCTGTTAGATGGTCGAGACACCATACTATTTGACCCATATGAAAATGCTGACATTTTCGAACTTGGATTGGAAAACACAACAATAGGACAATTGGAAAATTTTACAATTGCAAACAAGGAAGAAATATTGGAACTAGCAAAAACGCAAGAGGTATTTATTGCAGGTGGAAAGGCGACATATGATGCATTTCTGCTATATGCAGATAAAATTATCAGAACGATAGTCGAAGAAAACTATCAAGGAGATACTTATGCACCTCATTTCACGCCACGTAACTTCATAAAAACAGAAGTGACCCTTTATACTGACAACCCAAATTGGAAAGTTGAAGTATATAAGCGATATGACTACTAACCAAACAAACACATACGCATTTGTCGTATAACGAACAAACCCCGAATCCAAAAAAACCTTATAAATAAAAACCAAATAAAAACACTGTAGTGTTTTTTTATTTTTCAGGCAATTATGAAAATTTGACAGAACCTTAAAATTCAACGGATTTTCCAAAAATACGTATACGAAAGAGAGTAAAAATGAATAAATTTAAAAAGGTGACATGGTAGAAATACTACCGATGACAGATACTGAAAAATCGAGTTATCCTCCAAGTTGGATGTCCGATATGGACAACTATATTGGAAAGGTAACAACCGTAGAATGTGTTTTCGGTGACGGACGTTATAAACTACACAATACCAATAACTGGACATGGCACGATATCAATTTAAGAGAATTAGAAAGGAAACAGCCACTGCAAGAACTCGCAAACGAATTAGACCGACTTGGTATCGGTTATTATTGGAAAGATGACACATTGACAATAACAGAGTATGTCATTGGTCGACCTCAAACTCTAGCTATCACGAAAGCTGGCAATTTTCAATTAACAGTAAATGATGAGAAAACCATTTATGCTAACCAAGAAGATTTCGGTGACGAACCTGGAGAATTAACTCCCGTTTACATCGCACAACAATGTAAGCGCTTCCACGATGCGGTAGAAGCCATTAATCAATTAGCTTTTAAATTCACAGATAGAGTTTTCAGTTTAGAAAGGAACAAAATGACTAAAAATGAACTAAGAACAGTATCAGTACCGTTTTTCTTATTGACTTTTACCATTTGGATTGTCAATGCTACTTACACAACTGATATTAATCCCTGAGCCATCCGCTATTAGCAACTTCAACAACGGTATTAAATATATATACATTATATCGACTCATGAAAAAGAGTCTTCAAACTAATGCTAGGGGAGGACGACAATGCTTAAATGGTTTTTAACTGACCACAACGCGTATCTTTTTGCAGGTATGATATCTCCGATTACTTTTTATCGCATTCGAACTATATATTAGATATTTTGAAAAATTTAATAAAAAGCAAAGCGAAAGTGCTAGGTTATTTCATAGTTAGTATGAGTCCCATTATAATGCTTGCCTTATTAGGTATGGGAGTAAAAGCAAATTATATACCTGAAAATGATTGGAAAGTAGTTTACCAAAATGAGGCCAACGCCAATATTAAAATAAATCTTGATTGGGACACGATAGAAGCTGGAACTGACGTATCTAATTATAAAAAAATATACGAAAAGAACTAACCAACGGAAAAATTACTGCTGAAAAAAATGGCAATCAATGGTCTGAATCAATAATCCTACAACCTGAAAATGTGATAAAAAAATGAGAAAGGAAACCAACTCATCAAAATCGAATACCGCAAACTTAAAGGTCGACAATATACACTATTTGGTGAAGTTGAGAATTAGAACCATTAAATCGTGGTGAAATTCGCTTAACCATTGGTACAAAACCAAATCAGGATGAAATACAAGAATTAAAAGATATCTTCAAATAGAAAGGAAATACAATGCTTGAATGGTTATTAACAGGTCACAATTTACTCATAGCAACAGTGACATCAACAATTAGTATTTTTTTCTGGTTAGCAGCGTACTCTCCACTATATGTAAAGGTGAGACAAAAACACGAAAGCGATTGGAGCAATTCTTTATGATATTACCAATGGTCATAACACTTGTCCTAATAAGTATTATGATTTATATTAAAAGTAACACAACTGAAGAATATACTCATAACAGTGGCTGGAAAGTTATCTACACAAACGATATCGACGCAAAAATTGAGTTACATGTCGAGGTCGATAACCTTTTAGGTCTTAAAAAGCGAATCACCGCCGGTGAGCAACTCAAAAACACACATCGAATTTTTACAAACAACTAGAAATGGTACATTGACAGCAACAAAGGTGATAGTAAAGAAAATAAAAAATTCGTCTCGACAAATCAAATGTAATTGTCAGTGGTTCATTAAGTTCGACGTCAAAAAAATTACAAAAAAATTGAATATAGACCAGTCACCGGCAAACGGAATACTGCATTTGATAAATACGGAGACGAAATGACACCAGATATTGATGGTGAAGTTAGAGTCACAATAGAATCAAATGAAGATGAAAAACGCTAAAAAAACTAAAAAGCCTTGTTTGGGGAATAGTTGGTACGGTGAAATTCACTTAACCATTGGTACAAAAACGAATCAGGATGACATACAAAAAAATTAAAATATATTTAAATAGAAAGGCAAATAACATGCTTCACTATCGACCAATAACAGGAAAACGAAACACAGCCTTTGACCACTATGGTGAAACCGAAAAGCTGATGTAGATGGAGAAATTAGAATCACAATCGAAACAAATTACGAAGATACGAAACAACTCAAAGCCTTATTTGGTGAATAATGAGCCTAACTGACTCAATGAGAAAAAAACATGAAAGGAAACAAATATGATAGAATGGCTTTTTAACAGGAATCAATTTAGTATTAGCATCACTAGGTACGATTGTCACCTCCATGATAATAATCGCACTAATCCTATACAAGTTACCAGAAAAATACTTTCAAGAATACTATAAAGGGAAACGGGAGATATGTTGCAAAACACACTTATCATCGCCTTCTACGCAGTCCCAATAGCCATCATTTTCGGTACGATTTTATTTGCCTCGCAAATCACAACAGAATACACATCTGATAGCGAGTGGAAAGAAGTATATACGAATGAAATCGATGCGGAGGTAACCATAAACCTCGAAACCAACGACGGACACCGTATTTATGAAGCAACCAGCGGAAAAACCTTTGGGGATGACTATAAAAAGTTGAGCACATACATGAATGGAACGATTGTAGCCACAAAAAGAAAATCTACAAGAAACGAAAAATCCACCTAGACAAAAATGACATTGTTCATGAAAACGAATTAACGCCAACTTCTAAAATCACTAAAATCGAATATAAATCGGTGACAAAAATGTATCCAACAGCCTTTGGATATCGAGGTAATGCTGAAAAATCCGATAAAGATGGAATTGTTCGAATCACGATTAGCGACGATAAAAGCCCTGAACGAAAAGAACTAAAAATCACTGTTCGAAAATTAGAAAGGAATAACATGGACCTAATACTTCAATATGTCACATTACCGAATATTACAGCAGTAGTTGGTATTACAATAGGTCTTGTGATAGCATATTTAAACTGCAAAAATGACCAACGACCAGAAATATACTTTTTAAGCTTCATTTGTGTAGGTCTAGGCTTACTCTTAATGGCCTTATTAGCATTAGACACATCAAACAAACAAGAACAATCATGGAAAACCATCTACCAGACAGGTGACAACATCACATTAAACATTAAGAATAACGATTTAGACATCTCAACTGACCAAACCATTGGTTCAAACGCTGAAAAATTAAAACCAAATACACCCGTCAATGTAACCGCCAAAAAGGATAAGGATACAACGACGAGAACAGTAAACATTGAGAAAATCGATGGGAAACTCACTCCAAATTCTAAAATTATCAAAGTCAAGTACCAAAAAGAAACATCAAGTATTCGTATAACAGTCACAAATACAACTTCTGATAACCTGGATTCCTTATTCGACAATTAGAAAGGAAGTATATGACAGACCTTATAAAACAAGTAGAAAACGATGAAATCACAGATATCACACCCTATTTAGAAAATGAAGAGTTCCTGAAAGAGCTTGCGAAAAAAGGTCTCTTATATGACCAATATATAGATACCAAATATGTAGATGTTCTTATAACGCTCATCACTAACGGATATGCTAAAGAATACTATCACATCTTAGCCTATCATGAAAACATAGACGTGAGATACACGTTAGCCGAAAATGGATATGAGTTAGACATTTTAAGTCAAGATAAAGAACCTGAAGTACTAACAGGAGTTTTATATAGTGATGATTCATATATTCCTAATTATCTCACACGTAAAAGTTCACATCATTCTGAATGGTATATAGTAAGGGGCTATTTAAGACATCAGCGAAATCCAAAAGCTTCAGTATTTAAAAACTTTTTCTAGAAACACCAATTCCAGAAGAAGCAAATAAAGCTAGCAAACAGTCGATATACTACAAATATCAATCCATGACCTGTCCAGTCACAACCATAGAGAAAACCATGTCCATTGCGCAGTTATACGCCACCGGTGGCACACTATGGGCGCGCGAGCTGACTAGTGACGAAATTCAATATGTATTTATAATCGAACAGGAATTTTTAGACATTCCACGCTACCAATTAGCACCATATATCGAGAAATTACTATCTTGTCGGACATCATCAGAAACACGAGAAACTAAAGAAGAAATGAAGAAAAATATTCAAAATTAATTCGTAGGGATTTAATCCCTTTTTACGGTTTAAGATAAATATGATATAATAAAATAAAAAAAGGACTTGACAAAATGAAGTTTACAGGAAATGACAAAATAGATAAACATATCAAACGCGGACTAGGCCCAATGGACAAAGTCAATATGGACGATTATTGGTCTCCACATATATCATTTTTTTAGAACATATCACAGAAGTTGGTAGTGAAGAGGATATTAAAACCATGTTTGAGGAAAATTTTGGAATAGATAACCTTCTAAAATATGGAGATGAAGTCCATTTAATCTTAGCACAACAAGGATATGCGCATGACCAATTAGCCATTAGTGAAAATCCAGAAGTTCGCGCAGCTGTAGCCGCAAATTGTGACAATCCGGAACAGTTTTTAGGAGATGACGCATCAGAAGTCAAAATTGCCCTCATTAAACGAGATATTGGGCTAGAACAATTCTCAAACGATGATAGTTATTGGATACAACGAGAGGTCATACAAAGAGGTTATAATCTAGAGTCATTTGTACATCATGAATCACCGATATTACGACAAGCCGTGGCCCAACAAGGTTATGGATTAGAAGAACTCAGTCAAAGTTCTGAGATACGAGTCTTAGAAGCCGTAGCTCGACAAGGATATGACCCGGAACGATTTGCAAATCATGAAAATGAAAGGGTACAATATGCAGCATGCCTAGCAGGAGCTTGTCCAGAAAAATTTGTCAATCATCCGGATGCAAAATTCCGGTCAGCGGTAGCAAAAAAATGGACAATACTTAGATATTTTGCAACATGATGAATCATACGGTGTCTTGTACAATGTTATTAAGCATAATTATAATTTAGAACAGTTTGCTAGTCATCCCAAGGAAGAGGTACGACATAGTCTAGCTGTTAAGGTATTAATTAGTCACGATGATGAGTTAAAGGAACGAATTTATCCACTTTTAAAAGATGACGAAAGCGACCGAGTTCGCGACATCATAGCATCCGATGGATACTATCTTGACCAATATGTAACAGATGAAAGTGGGTGGGTAAGAGTTCAGTAGCTCATAATGGCTATAGTCTAGAGACCTTGGTGAATGACGATGACGAAGATGTCCTTATGAGAGTTGCAGAACAAGGATATGGTTTAGACAAATTAAAAGACCATCCATCCTCTTTTGTCAGAGGTATGGTCGCGGCACAAGGTTATCAACCCGAAGTTTTTGTGAATGACCCATCAGAAGAAGTAGCGGAAGTTGCACGTCCCATCTTAGCCGAACTAGAATGGGAACGAACACATGAGGTAACACTCACAGAAGAAGATTTGTCATGTTTAACAGACGACACCTTAACATTATAACAAATCATCGCGCCACATACGTGGCGCTTTTTAATAGGGGCGTTTTTCGCATATTGTTCACTACGTTCACATAGCTCAAAACCAGCCCCATACCCCTAATTATAAATGAAATAAATAAAAACCGAGGGTAAACAAAATGGTCAGTATTAAAGAACTAAAAAGAAAATCCAAGCAAAGCATTAAAGAGAATTATATAAAACAGCTATAATTCCAAATGATGTTTTACGTTTTGCAATTCTACAAAAACAAAAGACATCGTACAATACAAAATAAACCTTTTATTATTTAAATATGAGGCTCAAACATATAAACAAGATACTATCACACGCACTATGAGCCCCTCACAACTATATCAACTAGATAGCAAGACATGGGCGGCAGAATGTACGCCTGAACAAATTAACTTAATTACTAGCCTTGAAAAAGAGGCACCAAAGAACGAAGTCCAACAGCTCATATACCCATCAGTCACAATTGACGAAATATATGATGTGAAGCGAAAATATCTAACATTTTAATAGAAACTAAATGAGGTAACAAAATGAAAAAACTTTCCACAATAATGAAACATAAGGCAAATCAACCAGATGACTCAACACTGAACGATTTCGAAAAAAATATGCAGAAAATAATGAAATTAATTGGGACGAATTTTTAACCAGAGATACTCATTGGTTTTACCTATATCGTATGGCGAAAAAAGAATATGGAATCGATTATCTCATTAAATATGATAAGGTAGACGCATTGATTCATATGATTCGTTGTGAAAAAGAGCAACAATACTATGAAAAACTAAAAACCATAAAGTTTATGGAGTTCGGGTAGCACTAGCTAAGAAAGGATATTTTCCTGATGAATTTATTCAGGATACAAACGATTATGTCAAAGTTGCAGTTATCGAAAAACATCCTGAACACCCTAGACCATGTATTGCATTTACACGATTTTTGAAAACACTATTACACGAGTTATATGTGAATACGAAAATATAAACTATGAAACCCTTAAAACATATAAAAATAAATATGATACAAAACGTTTACTACCAGAATATGTGACGGCTTTGAATTTAAAAGCTTGCAGGGTTAAAAAGACCAAACAGCATTGACAAAAACAATGACGGTTGAACAATTATTCATGACCGGTAACCCCATGTGGACAAGACCATACAGCCTCAACCAAATTGTGCGCTTAAACGAATTAGCGGAGAAGGTGGGACATGAAAATATGAACGTTATTGCCCAATACTTTAAAATCACCCCTAACTGGAAAGATGAAATTACTGACAAAATTTGGGAACTTGCATAAATGAAAGATAAATTAGAACAACTAAGAGAGCGAAAAAAATAACCCATTGCACTCAGACATCAAAACATTTCGAGAATTAGGTAGAGCAGGACTGATTGACGTTACAGAATTTCTCGAAGATGGTGTCGATTGGGCTTTTATAGAAGTTATGGTTGAAGAAGATTGGTGTTTAAAAGAACTCGCAACTAGTAGTAATTATCGACACAAAGTAACACTCATATATTATGACAAATGTAAAGAATACTATGAGGGGTGGAAAAACACTGACCCTCAGTTACATAGTTATTTAGCTGAAAAAGGATATTTTTTTATGATGAATTCATTAATTCAGAAAATTTATATGAACAAGAAAAAGCCTTTTTATCGCATCCTGAATATATGCAATACGCACTCAATGACCCGAAATTGTTTTTAGCAGCCAATAACTATTTGTATAGGAAAGTGAATCCAGATTATGAGACACTCAAGGCCCACGTCCTAGTGAATTCGCCACAAATTGCAGAAAATTTTAAGCTTCGAAACTACGGTCGTTTAAGTTCCTATAAAACCAAACTACAAAGCATGGAAACAGAACCAACAACAATGGATAAAACAATGACAATTGCGCAACTATATCACTCAGGAAATCCATTGTGGGCAAAAAATGTAACTGTAGAATTTATCGATTATATCACTTATTTAGAAGAAAACGGTAAATCCGAAGAAATTCAATCAGAATTAAATGAGGTCGTCTGACCTCAAAGGAGAAAATATTAGAAAGGACTGAATATGAAACGCATTATTCTAGCAGTAATCGCAATTATTGGACTAACAACCGTATTTGTATACATGACACAAAAACAATACCTACGTATATGAGAAAGATACCACTGTTAGCAAACAAACCAAAGATGGTATCGCTCATCGAAACCAATTTAGAAAAACAAAAATCGTATATCACTTTTTATAACACTACAAAACCATTATCCATGTTAAAACACCAAATAGACACTACAGATAATCACATTCACGTCCTTGTCAATGAACGTTCACAAGAAAGTACATATTTTCCAACACCATCAGTATACGTGACAGCTTCGGCAGAACTCAAAGAAAAGAATGCTAAGCTTCCACTTAATACCTATTTAGATTATAACGGCCATATCGATGACTACGAAAACATCTTATACATTATCGATGACATGTTTAACGACAAAAATATTAAAGCCCCCGCGGCTAATTACTCAAACATCTATAAGCCGCTTTTAATTAGTATTTTAATTGTCGGTTTATTCCTTATCGCACTAAGCAACGACACTGATATTGATAAGGATATTAATACAAAACCTAAATACGGCAACGACTGTATTGCTGACGACAAACATGAATAATATAATAAACCATTAATGTAATGAGGGTATACAAATGACAAAAAGAGAACAAGAATTGCTAGCGAAACGAACAAACGAACCAACAGTAGATGATATTACTGATTTCATCAAACTAGGTAAAGAAGGTAAAATAAACTTAAAAGAGTTCGCAGAACTCGACACAAACTTTTCATATTTGTTTCACATGGCAAAAAGAAGGTTGGGAAGTAGATAAAATTGTCAAGTTAGACAAACCCGAATTAATGGTAGCACTAATCGATTTCGGACACGCGCAAGAATATTATGCAAAATGGGCTGAAAGTGGATGGGACGTAGTTCGTGAACAATTAGCCGCTAAAGGTTATTTTTCCACACTATTTCCTTTCAGATAGAGAAGCCTATATTCGCGCAACCGTTATCAAAAATATCCACAATACATGAAATATGTATTGAAAGATGAAAAGCCTTTTTGGTCGAATCCGTCTAATGTTGGAAAATGACTCTGAACCCGACCTAGAAACATTAGAAGCTCATTTCATGGTTAACTACGGAAGACTAGAGTCATGCTATGGTACATCCGTACTTATGGATGCTTATAGATTAAAAATTGAGGCAATGAAAAAAATAAAGTTAGCTTAATGGAATCAACAATGTCGACATCTCAACTATATAATGCAGGAAATTCTCTTTGGGCAAAAATGTATCCATAGAACAAATTGTACAAATTAAAAATTAGAAGAAAAAGATGATATGACTACCATTTTAAAACAGTTAAACGCCGCATAGTTGTGCAGAACGCGCTTTATCCGGAGAACATCTCCGGGAATAAGGAAGGAAGAAATGAATGAAGAACAAGAATGGCGGGCTAAGTATGCACGCATCTGTGTCAAAAATGGGGAAATAGCAGAGGCGCTACAGCTTTATTCGACTGTAATACATCCAAATTGGAATGAATTAGAAGAACTGCAAAAACATCCCGATTACAACAATTATCAAGAAGCTATATATCTTAATCAAAAATACGAAACTAAAGATATCAAACCGAGCGTGTTAGAACAAACCATGACACTACAACAAGCCTATGATGCTCGTAGTGATGCATGGAAAAGTAGGTGTAAAACGCATACAAACTAAACAATATTATGTATGCTGAAAACAGTATTGGAAGAACAGAAAAATGAATAAATTAACACATGACTATCTGCAATACAAACTTGATGACCTTAACTACCTACTTTCAATTGACGAACTAATAGCAGAAAATCACAACAATAGAGGTGAAAAATGAAAGAAATCAACAAAATAATTGCAAAATGTCTCAAAGATGAGTTCTTACCACTTTTTAATCGTAGGAACATTCATGACAATGTCCATGGCATTCGTTTATTATTTACTAGACGGAACTATTCTTATACTACTAGGTGGGCAACATATCTTCGCATCAGCCGTATGGTCAGTCATAATTGTTGCAATCTTCTATTTTCTAGCAATGCTCATCACGCAACTAGTAGCGGACAACACAGTAGAAACATATAACAAAATCAAACCAACATTAGCATATATTTTACTCATATCAGTATTTTCATATTACACCGTAACACATACCCATTACATTCTTTTTGGTTACATGTTCAGCATTCTCTGTTATTGGAGCCCTCACAGGTTATTGCTTTCAGCGTCAAAAACAATAAATAAACGCAAATAAATCCAAAATAAAAATAAACTTTTTCATATGTGAGAACGCATCTAAAACCCAGTAATTATAGTTTCAAGAAAGCAGATTCCAAAACACAATTCCTAACAAAATGTAAAACATGTAAAACCTCGATTTTTCGATGTTTTATTTTGTATCAAATCTGAAACACTCTATATCATTGACGATACACGGGGCTTATGATATAATAGGTGTATAAAAAGAAAGGAACGTAGACATTATGGAACTACAAAAAATTGAATATTACACACCTGCTGACCTGGTAACTTTGTTAAACGAATCCGGTGCAACACTAAAAGAAGTATCTGCAGCAACAGGAATACCGTTTGCAACGTTGTCAAACTATCGTTATGGTAAGACAGACGCCGATTCTATGCCTCATCGAGTTGTTTTGGAATTATCTGACTTTTTTTCGATTGCAACAACGAGTGGCAGTTGATTTAACAACAGATATTATTATCGGTTTGCCATCCAATTATAACTCCGATGAATTGATGAGCAACTTCAAGCAAACAGATACCATACTTGATTTATATGTTTTACATGAGATGTTGTATCGTTACTACAACATGAACGGTCTCACAACATTCGATAGCTCGTTATTCTATATCAGTAGACGATTGCATCAATTCATGGCAAAGGACCCTATCGTATATCACAAAATGCTTACTGATTTAAAATCGAAAAATTGTTATTTCATTGTTGAAGATGATGAGTTCTACCGACAATACGACTATACTGTTGTTGCCCCAGAAGCAACCCTCAACATACCGACTAATTTCAACATCATCGGTAATCAAAACTTATCACCTTTAGACCATCAACTACATTTCCAGAACAAAATATTTGAGTATTTCATTGAAAAATGTTTTGTTGATAAACACAATAGAGTTAAAGAACCTATACAAAGCATATCATCCACAAGTATACAATATATATGAATCGTTTCTATCGGTCGACTTTGACGTACTAAATAACATCGCAATAGACTTGGACACTCATACCAAAACCTTTGGCGTAGTTTATTCAGATATCGCCTTATTAGAGCGCGTATATGGTAAATCCTATAACGAATTATTGAGGGCATCAAAAAATTTGTTTTGTCAAATCGACGGATGAGGAAATAGTTCATGATATGGCCACTATCGCAAACCCTTCAACTGCCCCACAAACACTATATGTGAAATCAACAAACGAGAAAATTGTACGCGAATTGACAGCAATCACAAAACAATCACATATTGTTCGAAATGCTATCCGCAGTCTGCAAAAAACAATATTGAAACACGGTGTATATGTGCGTATGTTGCTAGGTCAATACGATTTATTGTTCACTGACACATATGGCAACATGTATCGTAAAAGTGGTAACTTGTGTTCAGAAAGAGAAGGCTATGACGAACGCAGAAACCCGAGATTGAGAACATTGAGTCAGGTCACATTTGGTATGGGTACTGACAAAACATTACCGGAAACATTTATCAGACCTGTTGATTTCGATTGGGTTACGTTCATCCACGATACCAATCTAAGACGCAAAGAACCTATCACGGTTAATCTAAACCACATAGCAGGAGTATCTGTAATACAATCAATCACGTATATTGATAAGCAAAGGAAAAAAACAGACCTACTATCTATAATGGAAATAATTAAAAACCTTAGAACATTTCTAAGGTTTCTTTTTTTTTTACGTGTTCTTCTATCCTGACTTTATAAACAACGGTAAACATAAAACCTTAGTCATGGACTAAGGTTTTCCACATATATTTATTCTTCGCGCTTACGACGCATACCTACTCCGACCAATGAAACACCTAGACCAGATAAACTAATTAATGCACCAACATCACCAGTCTTAGGAAGTTGTTTCCGTTCTATTTTTTCACTAGAACTATTCACCTGAGTTGAGACAACAGGGTCCGTGTATTCAGGAATGTCAAGAGTAGGAGGAGTAATAAGATTACCCTCACCATCTAAACCTGCACCACCAACTGGGTCAGTGTATTCAGGAATATCAAGAATAGGAGGAGTAATAAGATTACCCTCACCATCTAAACCTGCACCACCAACTGGGTTAGTGTATTCAGGAATGTCAAGAGTAGGAGGGGTGATAAGATTACCCTCACCATCTAAACCTGCTCCACCAACTGGGTCAGTGTATTCAGGAATGTCAAGAGTAGGAGGAGTAATAAGATTACCCTCACCATCTAAACCTGCACCACCAACTGGGTCAGTGTATTCAGGAATGTCAAGAGTAGGGAGGCGTAATAAGATTACCCTCACCATCTAAAACCCTGCACCACCAACTGGGTCAGTGTATTCAGGGAATGTCAAGAGTAGGAGGCGTAATAAGATTACCCTCACCATCTAAACCTGCACCACCAACTGGGTCAGTGTATTCAGGAATATCAAGAGTAGGGAGGAGTGATAAGATTACCCTCACCATCTAAACCTGCACCACCAACTGGGTCAGTGTATTCAGGAATGTCAAGAGTAGGAGGGTGATAAGATTACCCTCACCATCTAAAACCTGCACCACCAACTGGGTCAGTGTATTCAGGAATGTCAAGAGTAGGCGGCGTAATAAGATTACCCTCACCATCTAAACCTGCACCACCAACTGGGTCAGTGTATTCAGGAATGTCAAGAGTAGGCGGCGTAATAAGATTACCCTCACCATCTAAACCTGCACCACCAACGGGGTCAGTGTATTCAGGAATGTCAAGAGTAGGAGGCGTAATAAGATTACCCTCACCATCTAAACCTGCACCACCAACTGGGTCAGTGTATTCAGGAATGTCAAGAGTAGGCGGCGTAACAAGATTACCCTCACCATCTAAAACCTGCTCCACCAACAGGGTCAGTATATTCAGGAATGTCAAGAGTAGGAGGTAATAAGATTACCCTCACCATCTAAAACCTGCACCACCAACTGGGTCAGTGTATTCAGGAATGTCAAGAGTAGGAGGCGTAATAAGATTGACCCTCACCATCTAAACCTGCTCCACCAACAGGGTCAGTATATTCAGGAATGTCAAGAGTAGGAGGCGTAATAAGATTACCCTCACCATCTAAACCTGCACCACCAACGGGGTCAGTGTATTCAGGAATGTCAAGAGTAGGAGGCGTAATAAGATTACCCTCACCATCTAAACCTGCACCACCAACGGGGTCAGTGTATTCAGGAATGTCAAGAGTAGGAGGCGTAATAAGATTACCCTCACCATCTAAAACCTGCACCACCAACGGGTCAGTGTATTCAGGAATGTCAAGAGTAGGAGGCGTAATAAGATTACCCTCACCATCTAAACCTGCACCACCAACTGGGTCAGTGTATTCAGGAATGTCAAGAGTAGGAGGCGTAATAAGATTACCCTCACCATCTAAACCTGCACCACCAACTGGGTCAGTGTATTCAGGAATGTCAAGAGTAGGAGGCGTAATTTTTGTTCCAATTCGAATAACTCGCTCAACCATAGGCGTATTTTTCACAAATGGTGCGACCTCACTAGTAACACCCGTTGACGTATTTAACGAGTATGTTGTCGTTATTACTTTATGACCATCAGAACCCTGCTCATCAATACGTTCTTCATTCACATCTAATGTGGAATCGTAAACATAACGAGTCGTCATCGGCGTATTAATGGTTTCAATCAATGGTTTAATACCGACTTTAATGATTGTTTCTGTCATTGGTACATCGTTATCCACAACAACAGGTGAATGCAGACTACCATCCGAATTCATTTGATATGTTGTTGTTTTTGTATGAACACCTTTTATTCCATCTTGAATTTTGGTTCGTGTATCACGAATAGAATTTTCATCAGCTTCGTAACGGATAGTCACCGGAGTTTCAGTCACCTCAACATGTTTAGTACCTACTCGAATCACACGCTCACGCATAGCTTTTAATTTGTGTGGTAGACTCTTGTGGATTTGAAAGAGAACCTGTCGCGCTATCGACCACATATGTTGTAGTAATTTGATTCTCACCAGCTTCACCATCATCATCTGTATGCTTTTGACCCGCTTCCATATTAGGGTCAGCTACATAGCGAGTTGTAATCGCAACAGCTTCAGTACGAAATTCCTTATTTCCAACTTTAATAACTGTATCGATTTTTTCCGTTGTCTCAACCGTCGTATTTGAAGTAATATCACCTGTAGTTGGATTAACCGTATAACGAGTTGTTGATGTTTTCACACCATCCTGACCAGGAGTGACAACTGTTTCTTGACCTTTGGCAACTTGGTTAGGGTCTGCCTCATAACGTTTACCTTTCGTAATCGTTTCTGTCTTGACTGTTGGTTTTGTACCAAGAGTTACAATTGCATTTCTAGCTGGAACATCATTTTTCTGTTGTGACGGACTCATGGAATATACCATTACTATCGGCGGTATAAGATTTTACAACATCATGAGATGGATTGACACCTTCTTCAGTATTACGATATCCCAAATCCTTTTCATCATCACCTCGATAATCAATTGATTTATTGATACCAACAACTTTTTCACGTTTAGGTTCAATAGAAATATCTACGAATCCTCTACCTTTGAAACCATTATTGTAAATAATTTCAAACGCTTTGACAGATTGTGTCGATTCATTTTCTAAATACTTAGCCGCACGTACATTTGGAAATAGATTAATCAATTCCGATACCGGTGGTTCGACGTAACCATTATTCCATGTTGTTGTGTATTGTTTGCGGACAGTAGTTTCCTGGTTTTGATTTCGAATAAATTTGAATGTAATTGTACTATCCTTATTTAAACCAACAAATGTTGCTTTAGACCAATCAATCTTACCAGTCGGTAATTGAACACCATCACTCTCATAGGTCGCTGATTTATTTTCAACAGACGACAAGAAATGCTGAGATATATACTCATTATATTTATTTTCCTCTCCCACTGGCACATCCACCGATGAATTATCATAGGATTCTAATACACTACCGCGTTCATCAACATAAACAACTTTCACCGATAATTTTTTGAACTGACGGTTACTACGCAAAATGACATCGTTGGTTGTTGCTCGCAACTCACCATTTACCATTTCAGCTTTTGCAATAGACGATTTGGGCGTCGATTCATTAGAAACACGTACTGTGTATCCAACCTGTTCAAATGTTCCTGTCGGTAAGGCTTCTTTACGAACCCATTTAACACCTGTAACTTTTGTTGGTTTTTGAGTAGTCCATGCACTTGCAGAGCTAACAGTCTCGTCAGATGTATAATACACTGTATACTTGTCATTAGGTTTGACATCTACAAATTCCACACCCAAATCACCTTTGGGTACGTTTTGAATTACTTCCAAGCGAGGGTTAGTAGTTTGAGCCCCATTCGCAAGAGAAACTTTGATATCAACGGTTTTACCAGACGCTGTAGCATAGTCTTTTGTAACCATGTCATTTTTCTTCAATAGTTTGATTAACGGTGAATTCTTGACTGCGGCGTACAGTTAATTCTACCAATCGAGAAGCAATACGTGCTGCGTTACCCAAATCGTTTTGGGATGTATGCCCCAATGCCGCTAGGACTTGTCTATCTAGTCTTGTAGGTGCACCTGGAGCTGATGTAAACGCCATTGTTCCACCATCATGGTTAGACTCTGAATCAGTTTTGGTCAAATCCACACCATAAACAAGACCAGTATATACGCGATATTTCTTATCAGCAATTAAACTATCAACATTTGGTTTGACAAAATAATTCAAATTGAAATCAGCGTTATTAACATCTTCAATCGCAATATCACGTGTATAAATAGTATAGTTCACACCACCATGTTCAATCACAGAGTGCTTATTCCATATACCATTTGTCGGAGCTACACCTTCTTGCATCAAGACAACCTGCTTCAAAGGAATTGATGGGTCCAATAAACCGTTTGTCGATAAAAATCCAGTGCTGGTCAAGTTTGTGTCACTTGATGGTCTTGATTGAATATCAGAACCTAGTCTATAAGTGGTACCAACGGTCACATTACCCGTATTCAAGCCATAAGTATTCAAATTATCAGCAACGGCAATACGATTCTTGCGTTTTGGCAATAGTCTCGACATCAAAAATCTCGAACTTTAGATAACAATTTATCGGTCACTTTAATATGAGATGTGAATCCGCGATTATCAATATTAAATGGTTCAGAAATACCCAGCACGCGATTTTCCGCATCGAGTTGTTTGATTGTATCGAGCCACGTATTGCATCAAATAATCTGCTGAATAATTAGCGGGAACCTTACCTTGAATATCAACTTCGACACCTCTAGCTTCATTTGGTATAATATATTTTGAAGCAAACTGTTTATTTGTTTCCGAAATATTCGAACCCAACTTGTGACGATTACCTTGAGCATCTACCCAATAGACTGTTTCATTATATTCCCTAGTCAACACCCCATTTTGAGCCGTTGACGTATTTAATACAATTTCGTCAAAGTTTAACGGCTGGCCATCTTTACGGTTAAACACATCCATCTTAACGGTATAATCCACATCAGAAAATACACCAGTAATTGGTTTTTGATATTAAAACCAACAAGTGATTCTAACAATACTCGCTTATTATCAGCAACATCTTGAAAGTTGAACTGTTTGATTCGATTTTTCTTGGTCATCGCCATAATTACCGAATCCCCATAATTTTTGTATGTGTCAAATCTGTACCATATATAGTAGCATTATCATAAGAAAACTGACCATTGCGATTTGTAGCTGACCCAATACTAGCCTTACGATTGATTGAAAAATCCGTAGCGAAATTATCTCTTAAATTATCAGCATAGTCAACAACTTTCAGATTCATAGTTTCTGTATGTGAACTTAAAATTGTCTCTTTACCATCGATAACATCTATTAATTCAATTTTCACGGGAACTTTATCCATACGATTGGTCATATCATTTCCAACATACTGTAACGACATAGCTGTATCATACAAAACACCACCGTGACTACCATTCGCATTATAAGTAAGCGATTTGACACCCAAATTGTCGTTTACAATCTGATGGTCACCTCTCCAAAAGTGCAATTTACTTTGATTATCGGAATCTCGTACTTCTGATAATCGTTGGATTGAAGACGTATTGACATTTTGTAATCTATATTCGGGATGCAACACCGTATAACGTACTTTAGCTGATTTAGAAATCGTATTATTACGATGATTACCAGGAATAGATTCGTATTGTTTGATGACCTCATTATTAGCGGCCTTAGTATCAGCACTGATATGACCGATAATATCTACTTGAGAACGATAAATCTTACCATCTTTGATAATAGCAGATACATTATCAGACCCATCACGAACTTGACTTAGAGCTTCAATACCGGTCAACGAGTTCTCTTTTAACGTGGCAACATTTGTTGTAAAGTCTTTATGTACTCGACCAAGTTCCTTATTACCGTCTAAGAAAATAGCTGTCATTCGGTAGGTATTTGAACCAAAAGCTCCATCAAACAAATCAAATTTCAAATCTGCTAAGGCGTTATAACCAGCTGCAACAGAACCAAGTAAATGGTCACCTCGGTCATATTTCTCTTTGCCGTTTAAATTGCTACTAACAACGTACGCACTGTTTTTTTATCACCTTGGAAAGAACCGGTGGTCAAATTTTTCGATAAGATATTTAATCTTGAAATCATTTGTTGGTTCTTTAACGGTTAAACGTAAACTAGCTTTTATTAGAACCACCAATTCCGACGTTTGTTTTTGAATATCCAAAATCACCCGCTACTTTGTCATTATCCAATGACAATGTAGTTTTGTAAACGATATTTATATTCAACCAATAAACCATCATTCGTAACAACTTTTTTCAACAAAAATCATACCCTGGTTTATCAAGAGTGCCAGCATCAGTTTTTACCAATTACAGGAACACTAATATCGGAATTATCCGCTGTGAATTTAGTCGTAACCAACTTATTAATACCATAAGTTTTGAAATGCCCAGCATCTGAAATTCCAGAAACTTTTTGCTACCTCTGCTCGATTCAATTCATCAACATGCGATTGTACACTATCTACATTTTTGTAAGTTGCATCAAGTGAGACATGCCCATCATAAACAAGACGTTTTTCCACCAGCTTTTGGCCGTTTCAACCGCTTGTTTCAATTCTGGAGTGATTCAGTCTTCACGAGGAGTTAAAATACCCTTAAATAACGAGTCCATATAGGCATAAATCTTACGCTCGCCATAATTTTTGAGGGGTCTTTTTACCAGAAACCCATGCTACATAAGAACCAAAATCCGAAGCCCAACGACCGTGAATATTATCCGTCATTGAATCTCCGTATACTTCTTTAGCTAGTTCAGCGTATTTAGGGTCTCGAGAGAATGACCATTCTTTGTTATCTCTAAATGATTTCGCATTGAAGATATGCCCTACTTCATGTCCCAATACTTCCACAGATTGTTGCAATGAACCCGGTTCACCGTGTGTCAATTCTGGATGATAGTATTGCATGTTCATATTCACATCACCAGACTCTGAATAGGTATATCCATAGTTACCATTAGGCTTACGAACAAAGGTCAAAGAATTGACACTCGAACGTACAACTTCAGGCATATCATTAAAAGCATCCGTAACAGCTTTGACATACGCTTTTTCTTCTTCTGTAACTTTCAAACCTTCATCTAACTTAAATAGTGTATCAGAGGTCGACGCAGTATCTTCCTTTTTCATGACAAGCGTATCATTCAATTCGCGAACGACTTCTTTGGTTTTATCTGATACATACGGAGACTCAGCGCTAACTGAGCGCTTGTTTCTTGGTTTGACAGTACTCGATTCGGAATTAGCCCCATATTCTAATACAGGAGACCCCCATCCTTAAGTTTGTACTCTCAGGTTTAACATCATTGGTACTCTCGGGTTTAACATCATTGGTACTCTCGGGTTTAACATCATTGGCACTCTCAGGTTTAACCTCATCCGTAACTGGTTCAATGATGTGATTCACCTCAGCCGATTTCAACACAACTTTATCAGGTTGAACATCTATATTATTACTGTCACTATACTCGTTTGTAGTGTCCGCAGTGGTATCCGCATTCGCCTCAGACGGGTAGATAACCATACCGAACAAAGACATACCTATGACCGCTGACGCCAAACCGACACCTTTAAATTTTTCGATAAGAATAAATTCGTTGTTTTTCTTTCATAAAAATCACCTTTCATGCTTATATTTTATCTCTATAGAAATATTATATCAGATTATGACTAGTATTGCAAGAATATCATGATATTCACAGGCAATCTTAAATCTCAATACCATAATTAGACGTCCTGAAATACATCGTTTAATCATCAGTGAATAATATTTTTGAGCAGTCATTAGACAAAAATATTTTTTCTCACTGATATACTCGAGTTTTATATCATCTTCATAATTGCTTGCTATAGGTCATATTTTTGGGATACTATATGAAGAAAAGGAAAAATAATATGACAGATACAGAAAAAAATTCAAGCCATACAAACAGGACAACAATTTTCAAAGTATGATGAATGGATTCATTCTAAGAACCCAGACGTGCGAGCAGCATTGGCACTCGCAGGTCAGTTTCCCCACATTCTAATACGTGATGAAAATGATAAAGTACGACGTTGTGTGGCAATTGCCAAACAGGATTATCTCATTCACGAGTTTCGAGACCCGCAAAAATCAGTAGTTGATTTATTTCTTGCAGGAAATCCACTATGGACAAGAGGATTAGAAACCATAGAAGTTTGCAACGCCTTAGATTTGGAAAAAGTTCAGCCTATACGAAAAGATGATTTGGCAGTATTATTTGCAAACACCGATGGCTCCGCTCGATTCATTGAAATGTGCAGCAACTATCGTTTAGGTTTGGATATTGAACACAAACTTCCATAAAGCCTATGATGAGATTTGACATATATTGACAAATTACTTAACGACTAGCATTCCTAGTCGTTTATTTTTTTACGGATTTAAAACGCATACGCGTTTTTAAACAAAATAGGGCAAAAGCCCATACCCAAATTATTTATGAAATACTGAATAAAACAAGGAGAATACATGAGTTATATTTACGCTTTATATTTTATCGAACAAAAAGCCGTTAAAATAGGAAAAGCTGATGATTTACTAAACCGATTATCCGACTTGGTAGCCACATGGGGAAACATTGACCCTTATAGAGCTAAAAGCATGGGAAATTGATGAGCAATTGGTCATCGGTGGTGAACAGCAATTACACAACAAATACAAGAAATATCAAAAACAAATGCCAAAAGCTGATGGGTCAACTGAATTCTTCGAGCCCTTTGTATGGGAACTTTTAAGTGACAACTTCGTACCCATATCTAAAACACTCGTTATTGACAAAGTAAATTTCACCAACAAACAAAAACCAAAAACATACACAAGTATAACATTAAACCTTTCCAAAGAAGAGAAAGAACAATTATCCATTTTATATGGTTCAAATACTGGTATCAAAGAAGCCTTACTGAACAATATAGTAAGTCAATTATCAGACGATAAACTGAAGAAACTACACGAACTAGAAAATACAAAAACCATTGAATCCTTAGATAGGGAAAAACATTGAACTCAAACGACAACTCGCAATTAGTCGAGAGCAACACCAAAAACGCAATGAGAGAACGTGATAGTCAAAAAAACGAAGAGCTGATAGGGCAGACGATAAATATAAAGCTATAAATGCCAAATTGAATGAGTTCTTAAAACGAACCAACCGACGTTCAAAACAAGATTATCCAAGAACATTTATTAAGTGTCAAACAAGAACTATTTGAACAAAATGCATCATTGAGTCACCAATCGGGTATAGTCCGAGAACAAAGAGACTATTATCAGCGTGAGATGACGGTAGCCCGTAGGCATGTACTGAACAGCTCGTCGCCTTTTTGAAGAGGGCAACGACGCTAGTATCGTCATTGAAACCAATAAAACCGACTAAATTGCAAAACAAAATCAATGAAAAAATTCACATCCGACATAGACCAATTTTTAATTGACATCGAACTAATATAAACAGAAAGGTAAAAACATGTTACATTTTATTTTATCAGAACCAAATCTCTTCTTCCTTAGTGTCATGGTTATATCCATCATTACCGGTATCTTCTTAGTTACCGCCTTATCCATCGACTACAAACGCCGACTAGCATCGACAATTGCCTGGGTTCTAACAGTTCTTGTACCTGCAATCTTAATTGTGGGCATAGCAAGCGTAGAATCCGCGATAACAAAAGACATGAAATATAGTGGTGATTGGAAAGAAGTGTATCAAAACGAACTAGACGCCAATGTCAAAATACATATTGACGATAATTACATGATAACAGAAGGTATCACATTAACAGCGGGACAACCACTAAACATTGAACAGAAAAAACTGCATCGACAAATGCTAGGTACACTCATCATTAGTAAAGACAACGCTACTATCAAACGAAACATTATTATGGACAAAGAGACCTTCATTGCGAAAGGGAAAGTAAATCCACATTCTAAAATCATTAAGGTCGAATATCGTCCAATCGAAGGGTATACAAAAACAGCTTACGGTGAAACAGGTGATTTTCATCAAACTAAAAGATTATGGCGAAGTCCGTATCACATTAGAAGATGTAAATACAGAAGACAAATTACAAAAATTGTTAGATGACTAGAAAACCAGGGGGTTAAAAAAATGTTTGCAATTACCAATATTTTATTAACATTCGCATTTTATTTCGTATATATGAAGTCACCTAATGGAAGACCGACAGCTACTCAAATATTTCTATTAGCACTGTTTTCATCATTATCCATTCTTTTTAATACCTAACAGCTCAGGCCTATCATTTTCTATAGGTGCGGCCGCACTCTTATGAATTTTATAACATATGCAATTATATGCCTGGCTACCACACTTCCTGTTTTGTTCGGTGACATTGGCTATGAGGTTCGCTGTTCTCATACATTCAATGTTGAAGATACAGAACTAACGCTAGTGTTTCCTTGGTATAATTGTAATTACGCACATGTCAACGTAAATCCGGATTATGTCAAACGACATTATCATTTGCAAACAAAAAGAATAAAAACAATGACAGAACGTCTCATGTTTTTCATATCTCAAAGAATATTTTTTTACTTTAAAAAGTGTGCAAAGCTTTATGTCCACGAACAAATAGGGTACCATGACTAATTACATACTCATACAATATCCAAAATATATATTCGTATTCATAGTATTACTAACATTAATCAGCGTTTTTTTCTTTTGCTAATAGACGCATAGAGAAACTAGAAAACAAATGGAAAAACAACTATGACAACATATTAAGAAAAAATCCAACTATTAAACAATTGAAAGCATTACGTTGGAGTCCATTCTATTATCGACAATCTAAACATTTAAAACAAGCAATTAGTTTAAAACAAAAAAATGTCAAAAAAATTAGATGTCACCACGTTGAACGCAATGATGTCACCAAAACAATTGTATTCGACTAACAACTCACTATGGGCTCGAGGATATAGCATTCGAGAAATAGAAGTTGTTTTAACACTACAAACATATTCCAATAATGATTTAGACATAATACAATTTCTCAACGATAACAAATAGAAAGGAAATAATATGACATTCGACAACATCAAAAGAAAGCATTTGTCAAGCAATTCTCAGAGACGAGATGACAGACAAATATAAAGAATGGCGCTATTCACCGGACAAAGACGTACGCAGAATGCTTGCGGTAAAAAAGGTTATTGGCCTGAACAGTTTGTAAATGACAAAAGACAACTTTTGTGCGTGTAGCGGTACTACACAAACATCCTGAATATGTGCATACATTGTTACAACATCCAATTAATCATGCGGATATTAGTTGGTTTGTAAATGACAAAACCAATCCGGATATGCAAATCCTTAAAGCATTGCAGAAAACAAACAAAGAAACAGACCCTAACCCTAGAACATTAGACCTCAAAATTAAAGCCATGGAAACAGAACATACTCCATTGACATTAACAATGAATCAGAAACAATTGTTCGAATCGGGTAGTCCATTATGGGCACAAAACCTATCGATAAAACTCATTCATGCCATTTTGGCCACCATGAAACAGGCGCAAGACCAAGGATTAGAAGACGAATTAATGGGTTATTTCAATCAATTATGTAAGTCAGGTACCTTTTATCTCACACGACACGATATTGCAACCAACATTTCGTTAACACTCACAACCGATGTACAAGACATCACTCAACTAGTTGCACAATTTCTTTAGAAAGGAACCACATGGACAAAAAGTATGAATGCACAGATTACAAATGATGAAAACGAACATGAATATAAAAAAATGGGAAACGAAAAACGTAAACGTTCGGTATGCCATGGCACAAGAAGGTTATTATCCCGAGTTTTTTTATATGATGACGATGACCTGATACGTACCGTAACAGTAGAGGCCCACCCAAACTATATACATTATTTACTCAATAAACCAGAATATCTCGACGACGTAAACTACATTCTAAGTCAACAAGTAAAGCCTCAACTCGATATTTTTAAAAGCTGCACATCCAAAATATCCATGAGTTCAAACCGGACAGGCAAAAATCAGAACTAGAACTCAAATTAAAATCCTTAACACACGAACCAACGTTATTAGAAAAACATGACGCCACTTCAGTTATATCGCGCTAATTCACCATTATGGGCGTTAACCTTGTCAGCTGAAGATATTCTAGACGTATGGGAAGCCGAGCATGAAACAAAAACGTTGGAAGAAAAAGTTATGCAAATATTGGAAGAAAAACACTGTGATGCATATGAAATTACAAGGAGAAAAAGAAAATGAAATTTAATCGTCATGTTGAACCTACTTCAACAGAATTACATAACTTTTTATACATTGATAACCAACAAACCACTCAATATCAATGAAATTTTTAAACCCTAGCGGAATGGTGTCAAAATGATACAAATATTTATTATCTCATCGCCTTGTCCGCTCATCCAGATGCTATTCCATATTTAGAGTCGCTAAATGTATCGGAATTGAACATCAGTATCATTACAAGAGGCCTAAACGATGAACAGCGCGAAAAAAATACAGTAAAAACCAATGACTTTCTCACTAAAACATTTTTGGTATTTACAAGTCCAGAATGACGAAAATCCATATAGGGAAGCAATGGATACATACAATCATATAAAAAAATAATATAATATGCAAACCGAAACATATGAACCCAACAACTACAAACAGTTGACAAAATTATTACCTTTAAATTGGAACGAGTTTACAATCTTCGATATCGTGAATGGGTGAAAAACTGCAATAGTGATAAAAACCTTAAAGACGCTTATATACCACCTCATCTGGAGAGAAAATTAGAAGCCGTGGAACTCGTTATGAAACAATCCGTACCAACAACCGATGATGTATTAGTGTTGTATCTTAATAACGACCGTAACTAGAAATAGCGAAAATTGCGAAATTGCTTTCGCCTTCCTAGGTCAATTTTTAGAATTTCTCAATTCAAGGTCTTACGGTTAACCTATTCCATATAAACTCATCTTATTTCAACTCTAGAGCTACACAATAAGACTTGTCGTTTATACTTCTATTGAAACACCACCTTACAGGGAAATGCGTCACTGTCTTGCGTCACTACATCTATATAAGGTTGTATCTTAAAGAACTTATTTGGCGGTGTCTTTATAACCTTGCCCTCGTCTTGCAATCACATAGGACGCACCGACGTGGGTATTTAATTTCATTACTGGACAATAAAGTTGCTTCGCCAACCATGATGTCCAAGCCGGGTTGACTCGCCTTACAAATACAGCGTTTCTGTAGGCGCATTGTTCGATTTTGTTTACAAATTGTCTATATGCGAGTGAGTGTATCATTTCATTATATTTCTGTTCCATTTTACTTTGGGTATCGGCCTTTTTATCCTTGAAATCCAGGTTTTCAATGCAGAGGTCTTTACCAGCATCTAAGGCACGTTTTACAACTGTTATTGCAATCACTTCTAAATCCGTAGAGGTTTTATTTCCTGATTTGAAACAATAAGGTAAGAACTGGGTATCAACAAGGTGACCATACTGGTTCGTTTCAGAGAGGGTCACAAAGCCTTTATTAAAGTCTAATCCAATTGTTCCATAGGAAGAACGTGTTTGAAAATCACTTCTGTCCATCTGAATTTCAAAGGTGCAATACAGATAGAAACGCCCATTTCTCTTGATGATTTTGAAACTCAAGGGACTATGATGCTGGCGTAAGGCCTTTTTAATTTCCCCTTGGTGATGCTTGAAATACACTCGACCATAAACAAATTTATCCTCAGCATTTTTAAACCCGCCGATATCCTTACGTAATTTCAATTCGAATTGATTATTCTTTGGATTGAAGTGCAATTGAAGCATTTGATTGCATGACTGTTCGCTTTTAGAACCAACAAATGACATTTGTGAATCGCGTTGATTTACAAAGGCTTGGTAATCAGAACGTAAGAACTTCTTCGTTCCAAAACACAATTTATATCGACCAGATTCGATTTGATAACTCAGGTTTGCCAATTTTTGATTCATCTTGTTGAGCTTATTCTTTTTGGCAACCAGTTTTCGTTTGAGGTTTCTATGTTTGACCAGATTGACCTCTAGACCAACTCTTAACATGGTGCAATTATCCGCTTTTTCACCTCTAGTTCCTCAATTTTTGGATTCTAAGGATTTAATTTTTGCGAGTTAGTTGCTTTTTGCTCATAGGCTTTTAATTCTTTAAGGGCATTCAAACGACCTTGCGCATCCGCTATGATAGAGTTTGCTGTCCGTTTTAGAACCCCATAGGTTTCTTGAAGGTAGGTATTGTAGCTGGATTTATCAAAATCGGAACTATTTTTGACAACATAGAAAGTTTTTCGCAGAGCTTGGGCGTAAGTACCACGAGCGCTTTCGATATAGTCGATAATATTCTGATTATTCATTTCGTGAAGCTGCGTCACCGTAGTAAACTTACGTTTAAACATGTTTTTCTACTCCATAATATTGTCTAGTTTGAACTCAACTATAAGTTCCTGATATCATTATTATATCAGAACTGCAAATGGATGTCAAGTGTGCAAAAGAGGAATAACTTCACAGTTTTTCTATGTTATATGAAACTGCTAATTAACCCAACCTGGCCAGCCTATTTGTCAATGAAGCAAATCAAAGACATTCAAGCACTAGAGGTGAATGGTTCGTTATCACCAACAACTGCGGAAGCTCTATTTAGACATCCTGAAAAATGGAATGAAACAATAGAACAACTGAAAGCAAAAATAAACTTGGCATCTGCCAAGTTTATTTTCTATAAATATTTTACAGACAAAAAGCCCACTAAGATTTTACAGACAAAAAGCCCACTAAGGGACCAAAGGAGATTTATCAGCAGGTTTTCTACCTTTATAACCAAATCCTGAAAACTATCCAACGTATTAGCCAGATTATTGCACCAAACCATCCTCAACTAAATTCTCCAAATCTGATGACGATAATAGAACATCTGATGGTACTTCATCAGGCAAACTTTTAATCAGGGAAATGCTTTTATCATTACCGACTTTACGTTCAATAGGACGTCCAGTACCATTCGGACTGATAGTAATGCGTTCATTTAACGCCGACAACAATAGTTCTTTAGTCGTATCACCATGACGTGATGTAGCTATATGTCCATTTTTATCCTGAAACAGAAGAAAAGAATCATCAGTAGGTCTATATGGGCCTCTGTCAATAGCACAGTCAATAACATATGATGATATATCACCGCGTTTCATATCAGAAAATGTCCCAACTAATGAACCATCATGAGTCACATTTGTCAACAGCGTCGTGTACATAAGCCTGAGTTTATCATATAATGTTGAATTATCAATAATTGCATCAGCCACTTGAACATTCTTAATAGATGAATTAGTAATAGTAGAATCACTCACAAAACTATTACAATATGAATTACGAATATCTGACCGAAGCATATTATTCGCAAGAGTCGAATCAATAGCCATTGTTTCTGTAATTCGTCCAGGACCTTTATCAATAAGCCTTACATTTTTCTAATATAGATTTTTCCACAAACGTTTTATTAGGAATGACCGTACCGGCGACTATAGAATTTTTGGTCAACCCAATGAACATAATACTCATTATCACAATTAAAATTATCGACACTTTCAACATATCCACCAATCATAATATTTTGATTCGCATCAAAATCATCAGGGAAACGCTCAATAAAATGTTCCGGAGGATTCTCTAAAACCAATCTATATAATTTATATCCATTATAATCTAAGCTATCATGCTCATCACAATAAAAAAACAGATTTAGCATTATCAGTAGTTGTCATAGTAGACCTCTCATTTCTTTATTTTGTTCTTATATAATTGCTCTATCTATTTTCATTATATCATTATCACCATAAATGTCAAATAAAAAAGCCATTGGCGTGGCTTTTTCTATGGAGGTCCTGTATAAGACTATACTATGCATATGAGGGTGAATCAATCCCCTACATTGTTAGTATATCACAATCATGAGCACTTGTCAACTGTTCAACACGGTTTTTCGCCAAGTTTTTAAATTGCGACATGAAGCTTTCCATGTAGTCCCAGTCAATATCGTCATGAGTATAGTCAAATAGATTTGTCTCCTGTTTAAGAGGGAGTTTGATGAAAGCATTCAATGTACCCAAGGTCCTCTTAATTTATTAGTAAATGACGCTTGTACACTAATAGATGAAATCATGGTCGCTAAAAACAAATATTCGTTAGGTCTACCATCTCGATATTTTAATTTTAACCCACAATTATCATCGCCATATCCAACTAATTCTTTTTGATAAAAGACATTACCAAAAATATCAGCTGTTAAAAAAATTCTCATTCTTTGATATCGGATTGGAAAGGGTGGTTACGACTCCATTATTATATGAACTAGCCATAACAAATGGGATATCACCGTCTTTAAAATCGCCCTTCTTTAAACGACGACCTGGAAACATATCAAACAACTCACCAACTTTAAATTCACCCCAACCACTCACATCCACAGGTGTTTTGGACTTTTGCCCAGGCTCAGGCAAGTTAGCTAGGCGCTTCGTGGCTGCTTCTTGCACGCGCGACATGAAGCTTTCCATATAATCCCAATCAATATCTTCTTGAGTATAGTCCGCAAGATTTGTGCCATGTTTTAGAGGTAATGGGATAGTTTGTACAACATACCATGTACCGCGTAACTTATTTGTAAAAGATGCCTGAACACTGATAGATGAAATAACGGTTGCTAAAAACAAATACTCATTTGGTTTTCCTTCTCGATATTTTAATTTTAACCCACAATTGTCATCGCCATATCCAACAAATCCTTGTTGATAAAAAAACATTTCGAAAAATGTCTGCAGTTAAAAAGTTTTCATTTGTTGAAATTGGATTTGCTAAAGTTGTTACAATTCCGTTATTGTATGAAATAGCCATAACAAACGGAATATCACCGTCTTTAAAAATCAGCTTTTTAAAACGACGACCTGGAAACATGTCAAACAACTCCCCGACTTTAAATTCGCCCCATGTACTTATATCTATAGGGTGTTTCATCCGAGTACCTCACTTTCTAAACCATAAAATGTTTCATACAAAACCGTTTCCTGAAGTTGTTTCATACGGTCTTTTAATTCCGTTGAGTCCATACCTGTTTCAAAAATACGGTAATCCATAGCAACTTTCATGAAGTCTTCCATATTGAGTTCAAATGGTACTTCAGGTTCTGGATAAGACAATTGAACTTTAGGGTCAATGAGAATGCGACTACCATAGCGCTCATCTTCGCCATTTTTTCAATGGCTGCGACCCAGTAGTCTTCAAAGTCTTGCCATAATCCATTGATGTCATGACGACCTTGATTTTTTACCGTTTCCAACCCATCTTCTGGGATAAAGTATCCAGCAATTTTTTTGTGGTCTGGGTGAGCAATACCTGCTTCAAAAATAAAAATAGCGGTTTCTACTGATACGTTATTAAATGTTTTTGTCAGGTAATTTCACAATCGTATGGAGCGTATGGTTTATGAGTAACTTCTTACCGCCATCTTTATCCAGTTTCGTGTTTGGTAGAATGAACGCAGCTTTTGTCCCACGAGGCACATTCTCAAGAACGTTGGCTACAATTTTCATACAGCCATATTTACGTTCATATGGTGGGTTCATAAGAACCTTAGTGATATTACTTTCACGAATAAAGGCACCCGCTTCTTCTGATTGTGCATCCATTTGACGTAAATTCGTTTTTCCATCTTTGTGAATCAACATATTTGCGCAGGCAAGGGCATATACTTTGCGATAAAGTTCAATACCGAATAATTGCTCTGATTTAATCATTTTCGCTTTTTCAGTGGCAACTCCACCCGCTTCTTTAATCATGTTGGACATGGCACGGACTAGAAATGCTCCTGAACCACAAGTCGCATCTAATACGTGGTCATCTTGACCAACGCCGATTAGACGATACATTAAAGAGGTAATATGGTCAGGTGTAAACACTTGACCCGCATCCGATTTCTTTTTATAGCGTGAAAACTCGTTGAAGAAAATACCCATGACATCTTCTCCACGCCAGTGACGTGAATTAATCATATCACCAATTTCAATGACATCATCGATAAATTCAGAAATAGCTGTTTGATTTTTCAGTAATAGACATACGAACAGCTGCATATTCTTCAACCAAAATATGTAATTTGTCATTACGACGACGAGATTGGTCTTCGTCAATCGCATCACGTAATTTACGCGAAATATGGTCATGAATGGTGTCATAACCTGCAGATTTGACACTTGACAAAGCCTTAGGGTCACGACTTTGAACCACAAGCGCACAAGCCGTGAAAATCATTCGGTCTTGTAAATCTGTCATTCCAAATTTGAAGTGCAAATTATTGTTGATACGTTGAGTCACTGTATAAATCGCGTTTTTATCTAAATCACGGTCGTGAATAAGGTCAAGATAAAACTCTTTAGACTCTAATGTTTTACCACTCACCTCAGAAATACGGTCACCGTTGATGAAAACATTTGTTTCACGACCATTCCATAGAATACCAATAACATTGCGATATCGAGTCATGACGACTGCACAGTTTTTGAGTAATTCATCAATCCAAACTTGATGAGTCACATCTTCTTTTTCTGATTTTGTTTCTAAAATAATAGCTACAGCAGGGTCAGCCAGTAAGTACCAACCATCAGGTTTATGACTTTTAAGAACATGGTCACCAAAACCAAGCTGATTAAAGGTTGTGATTTGACCAGTACCCGCAAATTCACCTTCCAACCCTAATATTTTCGCCGCGTCATTACGCACCTTATCTTCTGTTAGCATTCATACAGTCTCCTTATTTGTTTATATCTATAGTATAGCACAATTATCGCAGAATAGCAAGACCAAAAACGCATACGCGTTTTTGTTAAAAATGAGGCTTCGCCCCAAAACCCCATAATTCCACTGAATTCCTAAACAAAAAAATCGAATAATGTACGGATTTTACAGTTTTGGGGTAATTTGAGTATTAAAAGGCCCAAATAACTCAAAAAAACATGAAAAAGGGTAATTTGGACAAAATTGGACGCCAATTTGGATTATTTTTAACAGGGCCAAAACCCTTGGTATTACTGGGTTTTTCAACTAAACCTTAATTTTTTTAACAAAAAAAGTAGAAAAAAATTTTTGTGAAGCGGTTAGAGAAAAATTTTTTTGTAGAAATCGAAACTTTGATGTTCAAAGTTTAACAAATCCCGCCCATACGCGTTTTTGTAAGCGTTTACCCAAAAATCCAATTTTTGAATCCAATTTTTTTGGATTTCACAAACTTTTATCCAAATAACAAAAAAACGGCTAATGTTCGGATTTAGAAAAACGCATACGCGTTTTAAAAATAACAGGGCGAGCCCCGAACCCCACATTCTCTTTGCATTTAAAGAAAGGTAAAAAAATTGAACTCAAAAAGAAAAAAATCGAGGCTATACGAAACAGAGCCATGACTGAAAAAAATATAACGAATGGAAAACGAGCAAAACACACGCGGTACGTGCGGAGCTCGCATCAAAAGGTTATTTTTCCTGAACATTTTTATTCATGATGAAATCACTTATGTACGCAGAGCTGTTGTCCGACAACATCCAGAATATTACGCGCAACTATTAACAAACCCAAACAACGACCATTGGTGCTATGGAGCTATTATAAACGAAGTTCTTCACGAACCAAATTTGACAAACGAAACGATTGATGTTGCAACCAACATGATAAACGCGCAGCCAGATTTATTCAATATGAGGCCAGCCATCGTGAGTATTTATACTAAGATACTTGAACGCAAACGAATTGCCAACGACAAAGAGATTAGCGTTTTTGGAATCCAACATGTCACCAGCACAGTTATTCGTAGCACGAAACGACCTCTGGTGTAAATCGTATTCGGCCACAGAAATCCAACGAATCGACAACCTACGAGGTATCAAACAGCACAATATCGCGGAACTCGAACCAATATTCCAACACGAAAACCTTAATGATTTCCAGAAATATGGTGAATTACTTCAACAGTACCGTGCACGTCGAAGAGCAGAAGAACAGCGACGCAATAGAAAAAGGGGTTAAAAATGAATGCAAAAGAAATAATCGAAGCCATTAAAAATGGTAAAATGCAAGAAAAATATGATGAATGGAAAAATCACAAATCACATGCAATCCGCATCCAATTAGCCAAAAGTGGCTATTTTCCGGAACATTTCATCAATGATTCTCAAAGCTTTATACGTAGAATCGTACCACGAAATTATCCTGAATATTACGCTCAGGCTTTAGACCATCCGTTAAATAACAGTGATGACATTAGGATAAATATGATAGATATTTTACACGAACCAAATTTGACCGATGACGTCATTGACAGTGTTATTAAACACTTACACAAACAACACGCTTTGTTTGGTATAGGTAGAACTGGTGTTGAAATTTATTGTGAAATACTAGAACGTAAACGAACAGCAAATCATCACAGTGTTAGCCCATTAGAGGCTGGAATGACGAATGCACAGTTGTTTGTAGTGAATAATGACTTGTGGTGCAAATCCTATTCCGTCAAAGAAATACAACTACTAAATGACTTAAGAAAAGTCAAAAACCATGATATTGCCGAACTCGCACCATTATTCGACCGCAAAAAAACATGAAAATTTTTACCCCAATTCAGAGAAATGCTTCGACAATACCGAATGAAACGATATGGCGAGCGAAAGGAAAAAGATGACAACTGAAGACATTTTAAAAGCTATCCAAAACGGACAAGTTAACGAAAAATGGAAACATAGTGAAAAGAAACGCGTTTTGCAAGCCTTAGCTGAAAGCGGATACCAACCTGACTATTTCATTCATCACAAAGACCCCGACATAAGACGAAGTGTCTTAGTCGAACATTTGGACTATGCCAAATACTTATTAAATGACCCTGCCAATCAGTTATTTACCTTATGTGTCTTATGGGGTAATCCTTATCCACCCATTGAGAGTCTGGAAGCGGCACTAAAATTAGACGAGAACGTTTTAGAAGGTTTTGATACCGACGCGGCTCAGCTTAAACTGAAGGCACTAAAACGGACACCAACCATCATCGAACATACCATGTCACGATATCAGTTATACAAAAACAACAACCCCATGTGGACCAACGGATTATCAGCAGTTTTTGCATCGGCCATGCTATATGACAAATATAACTCCGAAGAAGACTTTGACAGAAAATTAGCCTTTCTTTTCGAAGAGTTCGAATAAGTACTCAAACAAGAACGCGCCATATACATGGCGCTTTTTAATCAGGGCATCGCCCCAAACCCCTACTTTTCAATGAAAATACAGAATACTTTTCAATAAAATACAGAAAGAGGTACACATGAAACTATACCAAATTATGGACGTAATTATCCGCGGAGAACAAAAAGAAAAATACGAAGAATGGAAAAATCACGAACACGAACATGTGCGGGAAACGCTAGCCGAATGTGGTTATTTCCCCGAACATTTCCTTAAAGATGAAAGTCCTAGAGTTCGGATTAAAGTGCTGTATAAACACAAGGAATACTTACTACAATTCCTCAAAGACCCACAAATGCAACGTGCAGCAATCAATTTCTTAGTGGACAAAGAAAACGCAACAGTCGAAGAATTAAAACTAGGTCTCAAAATAGCACGAGAAAATTTCATGCCAAAACGTGAGCCCCATATTTTAACCAAACTAAAAGCGACTCAAATGACCCCATCACCATTGGAACTGACCATGAGTCTTCCGCAATTATATAGAAGCGGTAGCCTTGCATGGGCAAGACCTTTTTCCATTAGCCAAATTTCCCTTTTGTCGAATATCTCAAAACTCGCAACAGATGAGGAATTGGAAAACATTTTAAATCCTGAGATGGGGACGCGTGAAATCAAATTAGCAACGCGTGATATTATTAATCGTATTGCAAACGAACGTTAGTCAGAGTAAATAAAGAAAAGAGGTACAAAAATGAAAAATTATTATTATTGACAATTATAACAACTATTTTCTTCTCTCCATCAATAGCGCTAGCTAAAGGCGGGCACGGTGGCGGTCATGGCGGGCACGGTGGTCATCACGGTGGTTCCCACATCTCACCTCAAAAATCCGGTGGTACCAAAAAGTGGAGTGAATACAGGTTCAAAAAGGTACCTCAACTGTAAAATCAGGTTCTACAAACTCCACATCACACACAAGCACTCATAGTGTTCTTCACGGTGGCGGGAAGACAGCTTTTGCACTGAAATGCATTCAAAGCAAGTTCAAACGCCACACCAGTATCTAGTTGGAAAATCACTAAATACAGAAACAAATTTTTCACTGATGCAACCACTAATATACCTCAACTATACAGAGGTAATTCAGCAACAAACTTTTTGTTATATCAATCACTATATCACCCAAGACACCATTATATCCCAAAAGAAGAAAAACCTGAAGATGTAGAAAAAGAACAAGATAAAGAATTAAACTTTATTCTAAATATCATATTAATTGTAGGTGGTGCCATTATTGCAGCGGCTATTGTATCGGCTGCTGAAGCCGCTGTTTTTCAGTAGCTCGTGAATAGACAATATTGATGATTCATAATCGATTAGCAAAAATAAAAACTAAACAACGAATGAGGTACAACAAAATGACAGAAATTAAATGGATTGGAACTAGCGATTTTCACAAAAAAATATCGACGAATTAATAGAAAAAAACATGATATTGTTTTCATCGAATTCGAATATTACACAGTACTTATGCAAATGATTGGTGTAGTCAAAGAACTACATCCTAACTATACAACTAAATTGTTCGAAGCTGACTGGCTCAAGTGGAATTATAATGACCCTAATAATTTAACATTGCTCAAAACTGAAATGATGAGAAACCCAAATGACCGATACTATTTGGAAATCCATCCAAAAAGAACAATACTATACCTATTGTAATAACTGGACAGTAAATCGAGCGTTAGAGAAAAACGAAGGCAATGTAGTATTGGCAACAACAATGTCATATGCTCGAGGTAAATAATGAACATAGACACAATTGTAAATCGAATCGACAACGGGCAAATGTCTGATATGTATGAAAGATGGAAAGACCACCCAAATAGAATAGTACGTGCAGCCCTAGCACGCAACGGCCACTTCCCAGACACATACATAAAAGATAAAAACTCGTACGTCAGATTTGAGGTACTCAATCAGCATCGAATACCTTATTGAGTTATTCAAAAATTAGATGACCGTGTCAAGGCGTATTATGAATTAACTCGAAAAGCCAATGCCACAAAAAGAAGAAATAGAAGCTGGTCTCAAGTGTCGAGACCCTGGACAAACTTACAAATCGGCACTAAAATTAAAATTACAAACCAGAATGACTCAACCATCAGTACTTGAGAAAAATATGTCATTAGCTCAACTGTATCTTATTGGTAGCCCATTTTGGACACTACCATTTAACGCACGTCAAGTCAAACTCATTTCACAAATGGGCAAAAATCAACCCAAAATATAAAAAAACGAATTGGGAGATGTATTAAATCCAAAACTAAATAATCTCGAACTGCGTCGCAGAGTCAATGAACTAAAACGCAAACAAGATTGCGAAAACTAACAAATCATGGTATAATAGAAAATAAAAAGAGGTAAAAAAATATGAAAAAAACAAATTCATTGGATTCAGTCTCATCGTTCTTGCCGCTCTCATTTTAGTGAGCAACATTTTCAATCTAAACTTAAGCATCTGGCCACTCGTTCCAATTGCCATTTTAGCTTATTGCGCGGCTAAGGATGTATACAAAAAAGACTACGAAAGTGCAGTCTTAACTGGTGGTATCTCAGCTATCATTGCAAACAACGCGTATCACTTGTTGAGCATCTCAACCGGTAAACTCATTCTTGTATTTGTTTTTGCTTGTCTTTGCTATCAGCTTTTTGTTTCCCCAAAAAGGAACGAGAAGACGTGCTCAACATGAAGGTCATCGTTCAAAAATCATTAGAAGAAGTGAGTGAGCAAATAAAGAAGACTTAGCAAAACAAAAGTTGTAAAACCAATCAACGACGAATTAAAAAGCGAAACCTTTAGTCTGAAACGTGAAGAACAAACGATTAAAACATCACTAAAAGAAGACAACGGTGAATTCACGAAAGAAGGTTAAACAAACCTTCTTTTTAAGGAGAAATTATGCAACGAAAACATTAATATGGTATAATAGTATTGAAAGGTAGGTGTAATATTATGAATGATTTCCAATATAGACTAGACGAAACTGACCAAATCATCAAAAATGGACACACGCTATCACGTTTGTACATGGAAAATCCAACAGAACCATATAAGAGATTTTACTCAGAAGACTATGACGAACATACGAATACCTTAATGGGTGGATATGTAGAAACAACAGACATGTTGATAACAGACAAACTCGACCCCTTTAAATGGCCAGCTTGGGTTGCTAACGGTTCCACCGCCGCAGGAGATTGTCGCATCCCAGTAAATACAAGCATAGAAAATTCTGATATATTAAATGTGAAAATTATATCGAACGAGCCTATGAACGTAATAAATTCAACGGTACATAATTCTGTACTATACGCCGATTGTACCAATTCGACGGTACATAATTCGAAATGTGGATATGTGAAAAAAATTCAACTATCACTAATTCCACTGTTACTGGTTTATTGACGTCAAACTCAACAATTACCGATTCAGTAATAACTTCAAAACGTCAAAATTACCTTAAGAATGCTAACATCACACGAGCTAATTACCGAGGTGCATTATCTGGTACATTTTCTGACATTACAAACGATAACCTAACTCGTCACCACATTTATACGAATATTGACCGAGGAAATGGTGAGATAACAGGAATGCAGTTTGATTTACTGGAGGATGAAAACGGTCATTTAGCCATATTTGGAGACGCTGAGAATGTAATTACACATAAAACATATTATAATTTTGGGGACACAACCAAAGAAGATGTTCTCGAGTGTTGAATCAACCAATGCTTAACAAAACACTCGGAAATCGAAGTCTATTCAATTGGTAGAAGGTTTGCGAGGAGAGATGCTACTAACGAAAGAGGATATAAATGATTTAACGAGCAATTCAGAAATTATACTTTGAAAAAGTTTCACCACAAATTGATATAATAGTATGAAAAGGTAGGAAGCAAAATGAGTAACACAGATAAAAATCATCAAAAATTATTCGATATGGCGAAGAAGCTTTTAACACAGGCAGCAGAGAAGGGAAGTTATATACATGACCCATACAAGCGACCAATTAGTGAAATAGGATATGACCCTCAGTGAACCATACGATGAACCACAAATCCATAGTATTTTCGAAATGGCTGGAGCAGAATCTAAACCTATTAAACGAAATGGATATATTGTCGGTTTCGAAGTTAGTCAACCGGATTCCGACAAGTTGGAAGACACAAAAGATTTGCTATCGTTCACCGAAAACATGATACAGTTAGCAAATGAACATGGCGCTATTAGTTATCGACAAAATGAACATACAACTGTAGATATTACAGACTTAAAAAAACTTAAAATTTGTGACAGATACATTATATCGCGCTGGTTTTTAATAGTTCTACCATACGAACCAATGGAAAATTAGAAGGCTTCACCGCTTATGACCCCGAACGAGCCATCGCAAAAGAAACATCAAATGGACTCGAAATCGTAGACCATACGGATGATATTTTGGAAAAATTAGCTAAAACAGATGTGTATGCCATTGTCAAAGACCCAACCAAATATGAGTCTAAAATATATTGGGATGTACGCAATACTAAAAGCAAATAACGATGAAAAAAAGTTATTCAACAAGCCGAATCATGGGATAGGACGGTAGTCAAAATCATCGATAATGGAAAACCAACACTACCAAATGTGACAATAGACCAATTAATTGATGTGCCACTTGCATCAAGAGCTGAACGAATTGTTCCCCAATAGTGATGGAAACATATAGAACGGTACAAAATGGTCACGGATTAGATGAGGTTCTTTTTAGAACAATCAGTCCGAGATTTAACCAACTCAAATGAATTACAACAATAAGGCTAATCATTAGCCTTTTTTTATATAGAAAGACAAAACATGCAAGCATCAGAAATCGTATACCACATACGCACAAAAAAACATGAAGAACACTATAAAGAATGGTCACAACATCCAAGTGAAAGCGTTCGATATGAGTTAGCAAAAACAAGGTTATTTCCCAGATACATTCATCAACGATAAAAAGTCCCGAAGTTAGACAAGAAACGGTCAAAGCGCATCCGGAATACATAACAAAATTGTTAAGACAAAAAGGATGTTCGAGTAGTTGCCAACTTACTTATGGAAGAAGTATATCCTGATATTGAAGTTTTAAAACAACATATTCAAGACCTAAAGACATTTGAACCACACTATTTTAGAAAAGATGTAGAACTAAAACTCATGGCACTCACTAAAGAGCCAACGCCACTAGAACTCACCATGACACCCTATCAGTTGTATCGGGCTCAATCACCATTATGGGCACTAAAGTTACCACCACTGGAAATTTATAATATATTGTGGACAGAAGAAAAAGATGTGGAACAAGAATTTAAATATTTAGAATGAGGGAAAATTGAATAGAGCGCAGGAAATCATTAACGCAATTAGTAAAGGCGAACAAAAAGAAAAAAATACGCAGAATGGGCAAAAAATGGCAATGCACAAATTCGATACACATTAGCAAGACATGGATATTATCCAGAAATTTTCATCAAAGACGAAAATGAAAATATACGAATTGAAACCGTCGCAGCACATCCTGAATATATCCAATATCTGTTAAACGATGAAAACCAATATGAAACAGTAAACAATATTCTGTCTAAAAGAACATGACATAGATATTGAGGTGCTAAAACAACACATCCAAGACCTGAAAACATTTGAGAAAGAGTATTTTCGTGAAGATATGGAATTAAAACTAGAAGCTATGCAGTATGAGCCGACACCCCTTGAGCTTACTATGACTCGGTATCAACTTTACCTTGCAAAATCCCCCTTATGGGCACGCGACTTGCCACCAGAAGATATATACGATATATTAAGCACATTAGAAGACGATATCGAAGATGAATTCAAATATCTAGAAGAGGAAATGAATGAAATGAATGAACACCGAAAATGACATTATCACAGCTATATTTAAAGGTGAACAACAAGAAAAATACGCAGAATGGGCCAAACACAAAAATGCTCAAATTAGATATGCATTAGCACAACAAGGATACTATCCGGAAATTTTTATCAAAGACGAACAACAAGATATACAAATCCAAACATTCACAAAACATCCGGAAACTATCAAATATTTGTTAAACGATGAAAAACAATATAAAAACAGTTAATCTCATTCTAACTACAGAACAAAACATAGATATTGATGTGTTAAAACAGCATATCGAAGACCTCAAAAACTTCGATGACGAGTACTATCGAGAAGATATGGAATTAAAACTCCAAGCCATGCTGTACAACCCAACGCCAATTGAGCTTACTATGACTAAATATCAGCTGTATCTTGCCAAATCTCCCTTATGGGCTCGAGACTTGTCACCAGAAGAGATATACTATATTTCTATCACATCTGAGGAAGATGTAGAAAATGAATTTAAAAATTAGAATAAGGTGAAGAATGACACATTTAAAGAAATAGAAAAGGAATACAATGGAGCACAAAACATATAGTATTATCAAAGCCATTAGAAATGGTGAACATACAGAATTATATGAAAAATGGTCTCACCATGAAGATTCAACAGTAAGATATACGTTAGCAGACAAAGGATACTTTCCAGATACCTTCATTAAAGACAATAACGATGACGTCAGAATGGTAGTCTTAGCTTCACATCCGGAATACATACATCACTTACTAGATGATGAAACAATATACCAACGAGTAAACCTCGTTATAGAAAAAGAAAAAAATACCCGGATGTAGACGTATTAGCCGAACATATTGAAAATGTAAAAATTTAACAGTGACTTTTATATAGAAGATATGGAAATTAAACTAAAAATCATTAACACACACACCTACACCACTAGAGCTTACCATGACGCCCGTTCAACTTTACAAAAGCAAATTCCCGTTATGGGCACTTCATATGACACCAGAAGATATCAACTATTTCCTAGAAGCACCAGAAGCAGAAAAGAATGACGACAAGTGGTTAGAATATGTATTGAAATAAATAGAAAAGGATTCCCTATGAAATTACAAAAACCAAAAGGAACGCAGGATATTTTACCTGCTGAATCTGCCAAATGGCAGTACGTTGAAGGATTTGCGCGTGAAATTTTCAAACGCTACAACTATGCAGAAGTACGCACGCCTATTTTTGAACATTATGAGGTCATCAGTCGTTCTGTTGGAGACACAACTGATATCGTAACCAAGGAAATGTACGATTTCTATGACAAGGGTGACCGTCATATCACTCTCCGTCCAGAAGGAACAGCACCGGTCGTTCGTTCTTATGTGGAAAATAAACTCTTTGCACCAGAAGTTCAAAAACCAAGTAAGTTCTACTACATGGGGCCAATGTTCCGCTATGAGCGCCCACAAGCAGGTCGCTTGCGTCAATTCCACCAGATCGGTGTGGAGTGTTTTGGCTCTAGCAATCCAGCCACAGATGTGGAAACAATCGCTATGGCAGCTCATTTCTTGAAAGAAATCGGCATCCAAGGTGTTAAATTGCACCTCAACACTCTTGGAAATCCTGAGAGCCGTGCGGCCTACCGTCAAGCCTTAATTGACTATTTGACACCGCTCAAGGAGACCTTGTCTCAGGATAGCCAACGTCGTTTGGAGGAAAATCCTCTCCGTGTCTTGGACTCTAAGGAAAAAGAAGACAAGGTAGCAGTCGAGAATGCGCCGTCTATCTTGGACTTCCTTGATGAAGAAAGTCAAGCACACTTTGATGCTGTGCGTCAGATGTTGGAAAAGCTTGGTGTAGACTACGTCATCGATACCAATATGGTGCGCGGTCTGGACTACTACAACCACACGATTTTCGAGTTCATCACTGAGATTGAGGGTAATGACTTGACAGTCTGTGCGGGTGGTCGTTACGATGGTTTGGTTTCTTACTTTGGAGGCCCTGAAACTGCTGGATTTGGTTTTGGACTTGGTGTAGAGCGCCTGCTTCTCATCCTTGAAAAGCAAGGTGTGTCTCTCCCTATCGAAAACGCCCTAGATGTCTATATCGCAGTCTTGGGATACGGAGCAAATGTAAAAGCCCTAGAACTAGTCCAAGCCCTTCGCCAACAAGGTTTCAAAGCAGAGCGTGATTACCTCAACCGTAAGCTTAAAGCTCAGTTCAAGTCAGCCGATGTCTTTGCGGCTAAGACCCTCATCACCCTAGGAGAAAGCGAAGTCGAAAGCGGACAAGTAACGGTCAAGAACAATCAAACACGAGAAGAAGTGAAAGTGTCACTTGAGGCAATCAGCCAAAACTTCTCAGAAATCTTTGAAAAACTAGGATTTAATCCCCAATGAACATAAAACAATTCATACACAAAAAAACAAAATCAAATCAGCGCCCCCAAATGTGGCTAACAGATAATTTCATAGAGTCAAGCGAAATCAAACAAATGATACGCAAGGGTGAAGGGCAAGAATATTACCAAAAGTGGGCCAAACACCATGATAGCTCTGTACGCTATACCTTAGCTGAAACAGGTTACGCACCTGATATATTTATTCACGATAAAGAGTTACCAATAAGAGAATTAGTATTACGACAATATCCCGAATACCTACCGCACCTTCTAGGTAGCTCCGAAAAACCTGATGTTAGTAAATGAATATCTTGAAATGCAGACCGAAATATCAGTTCCAACATTGAAACAACACATAACAGACCTAAAAAATGATAAACGTGGTTATCATACAGAAGATATGGAAACAAAGCTTAAAGCCTTATTATACGAGCCGACTGCTATTGAAAAAACAATGTCACCGCTTCAGCTATATCGAGTAGGTTCACCATTATGGGCTAAACCATTTACACCACTAGCAATTTATCAAATTCAAAGTATTGAACGTAGCCACGGGAAAGACGCTGCATCACCACTAGTCGACCCATTAATGAGTACTTCAGAAAGACAGGAAATAATGTGGGAAATAGGGAAAAGATGACGATACAGAAACCGAATATTATATACGATGGCGATGACTATCAACATAGAAAGGTGACAAATGGAAACACAAGAAATTGTAGAAGCCATAGAAACTGGTCAACTGACAGAAAAATGGGATGAATGGGTCAACAACCCATACTACTCAGTCCGAATGGCATTGGCCAAAGTTGGATACAAACCGGAAGCCTTAATTCATAGCTCAAAAGATATTGCCAAATACCTTGTCAAACAAAATCCAGAATTGATTTGGCATTTATTAGGCGACGCTAAAAACCCTAACAAACCTGTCCACGGCAATAGCCATAATAGAAAATGAAGCAAATTTACCTAAAGAAGTATTGATACAACACATGTCAGATTTATTGGACTATAACAGACACTACAATGTTACAAACTTATTAGCAAAAAAATAGCAGCATTAGAACATAAACCAACACTAATTGAACTGACAATGACACCAAAACAACTATATAAAGCTGGTAGTCCACTATGGGCAAAAAGTCATACACCGAGAGAAGTATATTACATTTTTAAACGGAATAGGCACATTTAAAGAATAAGAAAGGAACATGATGTACTTGTAACATTACATCCAGAAATAAACTGACAAATTAAACGCAATATTAGAAGGAAAGAAATATGAACGAAATTATAACATATAAATTACCAAACAGCATTACAATCGGTTTAATTATTTTGATAAGTTGTGCAATAGTAAGTTTTATATTATTATTCATTGCCGCCTTAATGCAAAACCAAAAAGTAGCATACATTTTCATACGTAACAATGCTGATAACCATGCCGTTATCAATAATCGCTTGTTTCGGAATAGGTATAGGTGCTGTATATATGGCAGAAAAGGATATCCAAAATCATAAGTATACAATCGAGAAAAACAGACGAACAGTTAATCATCAACAGTCAATCACCCTGGTTAAAATCGATGACATACGAAATCATGACCCATAAAAACGAAACTTATTATCTCAAGAATGGAAAAGAGTTAAAAACAGATTAAAGACAGCGAGCTGAAATAGTATTAAAAAGAAACTATAATATATATGTATCAGCAAAATTAAATGGTCGATAGGACACAACAAATCACGCGCCCAGCGAACAATTAACGTGGTCTATGACGCATACAAAGTTTTCAGAAAGGAAAAACTATGACCGAACTACTACAATATTTATATCAACCAACCGGATTCACAAACTATCTTTTGAACATAACCCTCGCAGGTCTCCTAATGACCATAGTCATCGGATTCATCGCGTTACATACAAAACGAACAATGACAAAACGTTTCTTTTTTTCACATGGCTATTTATCGGTATCATACTAGGTACTGGTGCGGCGTATAGTACTATTGTACATAGACAAGAAATGTCTAGTTTAAACAAAAACGATGTCACAATTACAAGACGTGCAGGTCAACTACTCGTTGAAGGTAAAAAGCCATACGTTAAGACATCTACATTCACAATCGAAGATGAGTCTGACAACAATGTATACGTTAAAATTGGAACGAAATATGTAAAGATAGCTAAATCGAAGTAGAAGATTAAAAAGAAAACAAATGACCGAATTACTATAATTAAAAAAACCAACCCCATACATCTCGGTATTCATGGGGTTAATTCTGTTCCTGTTTATTTGTTAGTTACTCTGGTGGTTATAACATTCGTAAAAAAATCTAGACATTAAATTTATGATGAATGGTTAGAACATCCAAACATGAATGTACGATGAGCACTAGTACGAAAAGGTTTATACCCCGAACAGCTCTTGTATGATAGAATTCCTGATGTTCGATTACCAATTGACAACAATATCCACGATTAGCTAATAATCGTATCGGACAATGTATTGAGCATCACAAAAGACGGTATTTACCGTCGAGGAGTAAACGCATACGCGTTTAGACTGAACGGGGCATAGCCCCGAACCCCTACATTTCCATGACAACAAATACAGAGGTGACAAAAATGAATACAATAGAAATTATCAAAGCTATTGAAAATGGACAACAAAAAGAAAAATGGGACGAATGGTTGAATCATGAATCCAAACATGTACGATACGCATTGGTATATCAGGGATATAACCTAGAACATTTTATAGACGATAGCCATAAAACCATCCGGGAGATGGTAATGGAGAAAAAACCTAATCTAATACCAGACATTATTCGTAAGCACCCAGAAGATATATATACAGCAGAACGAATTATCGCTAACAACGAAAATGCAACATTAGAAAACCTTAAATATATATGCAACAGCAAAGCAACAGATGCTACACCCTTAAAAGTTAGAGCTTATAATACCAAAATACAATCATTAGAAACAAAACCAACATTACTCGAGAGTACATGAGTATTTCTGAACTGTTTGCAACAAAAAATGCCTTGTGGGCTAAACCATATAATGTCACTCAAATATATCAGATACAAAGATATTATGAACAGGCTTGTAAAATCAATGCTGAAACTTTAGTTTTAGAAAAGTTTGAACATATATTTAAGCCCACATATGACCCGTACAACATGTTTAAAAAAATTTTCAAGATATAGTGGCAATTTAGAAAAAGGAATCCGTATGGAAAAACTTGACAAACTAGACCTTACAATACCGACAACAAAACAAAAACCAAAAACATACATTTATACCATCCATACAGAAAAAAGACATCATTAACGAGGGTATTGACTTAGAACGGTTTATGAACGATGATGATATAACCGTCCGCTACTATTTAATGGACAAACATCCAGAATTCATACCTGAAATGGTTGCAATATCATCAGACAATTATGCGATGGCTTGTCACATTGTAGAAACACGTAAAGACATATCAGCTGACATTTTAGATATCTTAATCGCTAAAAGTAAACAAGACCAAAAAGAACTAAAAAGTGGTCATAAGAAACGAATTGACAGCTTTATAATTAAAAGAAACGCGATGCAACACGAACCAACACTATTGGAAAGCACCATGAGTTTAAAAGCCTTATATGAGTCAAACTCACCATTATGGGCGCGACCATATTCACCAAAACAAATACAAACTATCACAGAAATACACGTGAAAGCAGTGCAAAACGAAAATGAAGAGGATTTTCTAGAACAATTTGAAACAATTTTCGCACCCGAAAACCAACCAGACAAAATGAGAACTGACTGGAGTGACCATAACTGGTCACGATTCATAACAGTACTCCAGAGCGTTAAAAAAATAATACATATACAAGAAACGAGGTAACAAATATGACAAAAATTTTAACACCGTATGTATTCGAAGACATTATTGACACCATCAAAGACTTTACTCTTATTTTCAACAATACGACAATACTTATTTGGAAATCATGGCAAGACATGGGAAAGAAATTGACCAATTACTTAGACATGATTATTACTGGGAGTCGGAATTCCAAAATGTGAAAAACAGAGTTAATTAAAAACGGCCACGCTCGAGAACATTGGGATGATTGGAAAGAAGACGGTCAATTAGTACGTGAAACCCTTGTGATACACGGGCATAATCTTGAATATTTCATGGATGACAAATCCGATTCAGTACGATTCGCCTTTTGTAAAAATACCATCCAGAATGGATACCAAAACTACTCGAACATACACAATCCGCAGAAGATTACAACAATGCATTCATTGTTCTTATGGAATCAAAAACAAAGAATTAATTCAATATCTCATCGATAATTTTGACAAATATGATAATGGATACAACTCAAAAATTCGAATATGAGTCATACAAAATTGCATACCAAAGTATGCTCAAAGAACTGACCTTAATTGAACAAACGATGAGTCCGCTTCAAATGTTTTCAAACAGGTAATGTTTTATGGGCAAAAAGAATTGACCCCGAACAAAGTGAACACTATTCGAGTATGTCACCAACATGCAATTGAAAATGACAATTATGACGAATTCTTCTCAAAAATTCAATGAAATGGCAAATCCATCTAATAGCGCCCAATACATCCAACATCTGTATTTTAACAATTAGAAAGAAAGTATAATGGAAATATTACTTATTTTAACCTTGGTGGGATTAGTCATTACCATTACAATTCCGATAATTGATACCCATAAAAAGTTACAAAAAATTGCAAAACACCAAGAAAAAGTTAAACAACCAACAACAAGAACTGCAAAAATATATGAACTACACCAACTAAACTATGAAATTAACGAACTTATATTTCGAAAGAGGTGCACATAAAATTCATCCCGACATCGATACGATGCGCAAAATAGTGGCACACAAAAATAACCTCATATTCCCATTTCCAAACCTGCTCACAGCATATGAATTAAAATTAATAACGGAAGAAAAAGAATTAACACTAATTGGAAGCAACAATGTCTCCATTACAGTTATACAACTCAGGCAATCCCCTCTGGACTAGACCATTTTCTCCCGCAATAATACAACGCATTCTAGAACACAAAAACTCTCCGAATTTCGACAAGATATTCCAATCACAATTGGCAAAATGCAGAAAGGATTAAAAATAAAAATGAACGAAGTGATTATTCTAATATCAGGTATCACTGTGGTGGCCTATATGATTGCCGAATATAGGGATATTCAGAAAAATAAACACGAAAAATTATACATAATCGAAAAGAAAGGAAAAATCGACAAGAATGTTTTTGACAGCGCACGTATGCTGCTAAAAATGTATAAACTTAGTGAGCAAATACATCCTGATATAGAAGAGTTAAAAACGGTAATAAAATATCGCTATACAGGTAATTATGATGAAATACTCAGAAAAGCTTGTCAGTTAAAAACTTATTTGTGAAGAAAAGAACTAACACCACTAGAAGCAACAATGACGCCCGCGCAATTATATCATGTAGGAAACCCACTATGGGCAAAACAGTTTACAGCAAAAACATATTAAAATAGTCCTAGCAAACGAAAAAGAAGCATGTATAGAAGACTTGTTTCAATAACAACTTCAAGATGCTATATGTGGACCGAAATATCGACATATTAGAAAGGTACAGTATGTTAATAGCTATAAGCATAATTTTTATAGTATTTGCAATAATGTTGTTGCTCATTATGTTTTTAGGATTAAGTGAAGAAAAATGGAGGAAAACGTATTACAACATTAAGGAAGAGCAACAACCAAACATACAACTATTAAAACGAATGCGATATAAACCCGCATTCATGACAAAAACAATATTCGCAGACAAAAATGAACATGAAGCTGTTCGTATTAAATATCACGTAACCAAAGCTAATGCAACGAACTTAGAAGCCACAATGACAACTTACCAGTTATATGAGGCAAACAATATGCTATGGGCTAAAAATTTAACACTCAACCAAATCGAAATGGTGCTGTACCTATCGCAATCTAAAATTCTCGCGAATGCTGATGAGACTATACGAAATATTATAGAAGGAAAACAAAATAACCGAAATCAAATAGAGGTAAAAACATGAAAACTCAGACAAGTCGCTTAGACGAAATTTTAACGAAAGGTAACATTCTAGACTTAATCCATGCAATTAGAAACAGAGAATTAGATAGTCAACTCCCAAAATTAAAAGACCATGAAAATGAACGCGTTAGACGAGTCATTGCGTTCTTTGGTTTATATTTACCACAATACATAAAAGACCCATCAGCTATAGTGCGCGAAGCTGTTATAATGACGGATGCGTCTTATGTTAAAATTATGCTTGAAAACTATAACCAAAATGATGATGATGCCCTTATCCGTTGGATAACTAAAGACACAACAAAGGATAGAGAACTTTGAATACAATTTTCGCGAGACCAGAATTCATCACGAAATTAAAAACATTTAACAGGTAGTGAATATGCATTAAATATTGTAAAACAAATGTGGGAAAACGAAAAACAAGATGCAATAGCTAAAAACAATGACACGCACTCAATTGTATCAAGCAAATAATCCATTTTTGGGCGTACGAATATTGTTTAGGACAAATCGATATTTTTGCAAAACAAACATACTGACAACAAAAGACGTATTAGATAGATGTTTTGCAATTGCAGACAAATATTATAGATAGAAAAATAAATTGTTAAAATGTAAACGAAGTTATAGAAAAATTAGAAAAATGAAATATTATAGCATACCATTTTAAAATGCATACGCATTTTTCTTAAACGGTTACACCCCTGAACCCCTACTTTTCCACAGAAAACTAACGAGGTGCAGATATGAACGAAAACTTAATTATTACAGCTATCGAAAACGAAGAACATAAAGACAAATGGGACCAATGGCTCCACCACAAGTCAAGTGAAGTAAGAGAGGCACTTTTAGTCGCAAACTACAAATTGGAACAATTTGTAAACGATGAAAATGAAATCATTAGATATACCTTGATGGAAAAAGCTCATCACCTCATACCAGAAGTTGTACACCATAACCCAATTGACATATTTATTGCTACCAACATACTTTCTGCAGACCCGAATGTTGAAAAAGAGCTTTTAAAATATATCCGCAACAGTTCTGCGATATATGAATATCCGAACCTCGGAAGTGCTATAGACCTTAAAATTCAATCAATGGAAATCACACCAACATTGATTGAGTCAACCATGAGCAATCGGGACTTATTTGCACTTGGAAACACTTTATGGGCAAAATCATATTCAGCAGAACAAATCAGAACAATACAATCACATTATCGTAAAGCTGAAAAGATTGATGCAGAAAAGTTGTTTTTAGACGAATTTGACAACATTTACAAGCCTACATACCAGCCTCAAAAAATGGTGGAAAATTTTCATGACCTGATTAATGACCTTGTCACCATTTAGAAAGGAACGAAATGTTAGTGTTTAATAAAAACGAAGACGCATCTTTCGAAACATCCGCAGTTAAAAAAGACCTCATTGACCAAGGTATCGATTTAGAACGTTTCATGCACGATGACGATATTGTAATACGTTATCATCTCATGGAGACGCATCACGAGTTCATACCAAAAATGATTACCTTATCAGAAAATGACTATCTAATGGCATGCTACATTGCAAGCAAAGAGAAGAATATCTCGGTTGACGTTTTGGATACCCTTATCAATCACAGCAAAAGAGAATATGAGGAACTCGAAGGCACGCATAAAGAACGCATCGACAGCTACATCATCAAAAAACGAGCGATAGAGCACAAAACGACACTCATCGAAAAAACAATGAGTTTACGAAACTTGTTCGAAACAAAATCACCATTATGGGCTCATCCATATACTCCCGCTCAGATAGAAAAAAATAATAGAAATTCATACTAAACTCGGCAAAATCCATGAAGAAGAGGACTTTCTGGGCCAATTTGAAACTATTTTCGCCCCAGAAAACTCCCCAAAAAGATGCAAAATACATGGAATGTACATAACTGGTCGCAAATCATGAACTGGTAGCAAAACAATTAAAACATAGAAAACAGAGGTAACAAACATGAGCAAAATTCTATCACCAAGAGACTTCGAAAAGAAAATGGATGAAATCATGGATTTCACTCCGTATTTGACGCATCAGAACAACAAATATCGTAAACTCATGGCTCAATATGGCAAAAGAAATTGACGCATTATTAAACTACGATTACGGATGGACAAGTGACATTGAGGATGTAAAAATTCAACTGATTAATAATGGCTATGCCAAAGAACATTGGGAAGAATGGAAAAACAGATAGACAACTGGTTCGTGAGGCATTAGTGAGACAAGGATACGACTTAAACTATTTCAGAGACGATGAATCAGATTCAGTCCGTTTTACATTGGTCAAATACTATCCAGAACTCATCCCTGAACTCATCGAATACAGAAAATCTAAAGAGGATTACGATAACGCATTTCTATCCTGACAAAACTCACATGACAAAAGACCTCATCAAGTATTTAATCGAAAAACTACGATAACTACCACCCGGAACGTCAGTCACGATTCGAACTTGAATCATATCAAATTGCCTATGAAAGTATGAGCCGAGAACCAAGCTTAATCGAACAAACCATGAGCCCCTGCCAAATGTTCCAAACTGGAAACGTATTATGGGCAAAAGGGATTAAACAAAATCAAATCACTACCATTCGCAGATACCATCTAAGGGCATCTGAAACGGGTAACGTAACAGCATTCTTCTTGCATTTTAACAAAATTGCGAACCCAACTAATAGCATAGACGACATACACGAAATTGGTCGCCACATTTAACCAACGCCCGAAAGGAACAACATGATTATCCCAACTATTTTAACAGCTATAGCATGGATTGTGGCCGTTACTATCCCAATTGTAGGCGCATATAAAATCCACAAAAAGTTGCAAAACACGAGAAAAATTAAAAAGACAGCTTACAGCACCAACAAGAACTAGTGGAACGTCACCATCGAAATTTAGCAATAAACCAATTAATGTACGACAATCGACTGGTTGCCCATCCAAATATTGACGCTATGAGACTTATTGTAGCACATGACTACAAATCAGTATTTCAAAACGAATTACTCGAAGCATATAAAGTAAAACTTATTAGTGAAGAAACAGAAGTAACACCACTAGAGGCCACAATGTCTCCCTTTGCAATTATACAAAGCAGGAAATCTTTATGATATAAACCATTTGCACCGCTTCAGGTACAAATGATACTATATCACGACAACAAGGAAACTATCGAAAAATATTTTTTCAACGCCACTTGCTAAAGGATTGTTAAATACATACGTTATTAAATAGAACGGAATTAATAAGATATGTATATAGCGATTGCACCATTACTTGTACTATTCGCGGTCACCTTAGGAATTCTCAGTGCGGACATAATTAAAAATATAGAGAACGGTTGGAATTAAAATGGCGCATCGATTATGAGAATCGAAAATATAGCCAAAAACAACTCCATTGACCTCGTCGAAAGTATGGTGATGACAAGACCATACAAGAACTAGAAAGTTTAATCAAATTAAGCAAAAAAATGTATTTTTCCCTAAAAAGACATCCAGAGTGTGGGAAATAAAAGCAGTGAAAATCAAATATCAAGAACTACAGTGTCAGACATCCACTATCGAAAAAACAATGACCAGAGACCAGTTATATTTATCGAAAAAAATATTATGTGGGCTCGTGGACTAGCGCTAAAATGACATCGAAAAATGTCGTATTTTTAGAAGAACATGACCGACAAACGCCACAATGCAAGAACTGCTAAAGTTGTATGAGGTAACATCATGATTGTACTTTACATAATTTTAATCACCATCTTGTTTCTCATATTAGTCATGTTGTTTGGTGGACAACTTATGGATAATTGGCGACAGATGTATTATACCATGAAGGAAGAAATCCATCCGCCACAGAACCTTTTAAAGAAATTGAGCCGAATGCCGAAACTAGTGACACATACCGTTTTCATTGACAAAGATGAGCTAACCGCGGTTCGCATTAAGTACAAAGCGAGTCATGCAAAAGTGACAAACTTAGAAGCGACAATGTCACCTTTCCAACTATATAAGGCGAATAATTATCTCTGGGCAAACGGCATAACTATAAACCAAATTGAACGGATTTTTAGAAGCAGAGACATACACAGACAAAGAAAAGACGCGAAGAAACAATACGTGAAATACTTGGTGAATTCAGTATAATTTAAAGAACGTGCTGTACAGCACGTTCTTTAATGGGGCTTGCCCCAAACCCATATTTTCCCATAAATACAGAAAGGTGAAACATGGAAATAAACGAACGTAGTTTAAACGATATTTTAACAAAAGAACGCACGATTGACATCATAAACGCAATTAGAGCGGGTGAATTAGACAAATATTTACCACAACTAAAAGACGACGAAAACGTTAGATTTCGACGCACTCTTGCATATATGGGAAAGTATCTAGACCAATATATCAAAAGATAAAGACTCAACTGTCAGAGAAGCTGTCATCATGACAGACTCATCTTATGTACCAATTATGGTTGAGAATAACCCTGAAGATGATATTGCACTAATTCGTTGGCTGGCATCAGATACAACAATTGACAAAGACTTGTGGGAAACCATTTTGGCAAGACCAGGTATCACCAAAAAATTAGAACGTTATTTCACAGGTGGACCATATGCCTTAAATATCGTAAAACAACTATGGGAAAAAGGCAAACCTGATGTATTATCACAAACTATGACACGCACACAATTGTATCAAGCGAATAATCCATTATGGGCATACGGATATAGTATGTCTCAAATTGATATGTTTGTAAATGTTAAACACACAGAAGACCGTGAACACTTAGAAAAGTATTTCGAAGAAGCGGATAACTATTACGATTAAACACCGTAGAAAGAAGAAAAATGTTTAAAAGCAATATAGAGGATATTTTAACAAGAGGGAGTATCATAGAGCTCATCCGACGAACCCGAGAGGGTGAGTTAGACGATTATTTGCCTCAACTAAAAGACCACAATAGTGCTCTCGTTCGAAGAGCCATTGCCTATCGTGGAATGTATTTAGACCAATATATAAATGACAAATATGCAACAGTAAGAGAAGCCGTCATCAAAAGCAGACCCATCTTATGTCCCAATTATGGTGCAGAGAAACGACCCAGACGATAATGATACCTTAGTACGATGGATGACAAGAGACACAATAATTGATAAAGACCTATGGAAAATTATTTTAGCAAGACCAGACTTTTGAAGCAAAAATTGAAGCATTATTTACCTGGAGATTTATATGCATTAAATATTGTAAAACAAATTTGGGACAAAGGCGAATTAGATGCCTTGTCGAAAAACAATGACCCGAAAAACAATTGTATCTCACAAATAATCCATTTTTGGGCATACAAATATAGCTTAATCCAAATTGATTTGTTCGCCATGAAGAAAAACAACTGACGATGATAATGTCTTTAGACGAATGCTTTTGCTTACCTTGATAATTATTATAATTAAACAAACATAAAAGTAGTATAACAATATAGGCTACTTTTTATCAATACTATGTTTGCTCCAAATCGTACCAACATCCGCAACAAATAGAAAGAGGGAAATATGTTAAAATGTGCAGAATTTATTGAAAAATTAGAAAAATGAAATCACGGATTTCACAGAATACCCAGAAAAATGCCACAATCGAATATTTGGTTCCAATGGCACGACGCGGCATTGAGGTTGAAAAACCTCTTGAAAAGAGGTGAAGAAACACTTGTGAAGACCCCTTATTCGCAATGGTCATGCGCAAGAATATTACGACCTGTGGAAACACCATAGTGAACCGAGTGTTCTTATCGCACTAGCTGAATGTGGTTGGTTCTGTGACTTCTTCGCTAAAGACAAACGATGTGAAATCAGAGCCGCTGCAATTGTAGGGAATCCAAGTTATATTCCAAAAATTAATGAAACGAAGCGCAACCGAATGGGAACAATGTTTCAAAGTATTAAAACAATTAAAAAGCCCAGACCCCGACATATTAAAAAGCTTTTTATGGAATACGCATTCAAAGATGATAAACGATATCAAGATAAAAGACGATTCGAGCTCAAATATGAAAGTATGGTAAAAGAACCAAACGTTCTCGAAAGTACTATGACACCTTATACCTTATTTATGGCAAACAACCCACTGTGGGTACGCGGAATCAGTATAGAACAATTATCGTTCGTTGATAAAACATTAGAAAAGGCAAAAGAAAAATGGACATTTAGAACTATTGGAACCAATTTTTGACCGCCTATTAGAGGTGAGACATGCATGGGAAGCTGATAGATTATACAAAGAACAACTACAAATAGCAGGAAAATTATAACCTACCATTTGGAACAAAAAGTATCTTTATAGTTCTCACCAACCATTAAATTCATAACGCTAAAAGAAAGGATATAAATATGATTAAAATCTATGACACCATGTCTCGTGATTTGCGAGAATTTGTCCCTATCGAGGACGGCAAAGTCAAGATGTATGTTTGTGGGCCAACGGTGTACAACTATATTCACGTGGGGAATGCTCGTTCGACGGTAGCTTTTGATACGATTCGTCGTTATTTTGAGTATCGTGGTTATGAGGTTGCCTATATTTCCAATTTTACGGATGTGGATGATAAGATTATCAACCGTGCTAAGGAAGAAGGTATCACGCCTCAGGAAGTTGCGGACAAGTACATCGCTGCCTTTCGTGAGGATGTGACGGCCTTGGGTGTCAAACCTGCGACTCGCCATCCGCGTGTGGTGGAGTTTATGGCTGACATCATCCGCTTTGTGGAAGAGTTGATTGAAAAAGGCTTTGCTTACGAGAGTCAAGGGGATGTTTACTTCCTGTGGAAAAATCTCACAACTATGCTAAGTTGGCCAATAAAACCTTGGAAGACTTGGAGCTAGGTGCTTCAGGTCGTACCGATGAAGAAACAGCTCGTAAGGAAAATCCTGTAGACTTTGCCCTATGGAAATCTGCCAAGTCAGGCGAGATTTCTTGGGATAGTCCTTGGGGACCTGGTCGTCCAGGCTGGCATATTGAGTGTTCGGTCATGTCAACAGAGATTTTGGGTGATACCATTGATATTCACGGTGGTGGAGCCGACCTAGAGTTTCCTCACCATACCAATGAAATTGCCCAGTCAGAAGCAAAAACAGGCAAGACCTTTGCCAACTACTGGATGCACAATGGCTTTGTCAATATCGATAATGTCAAGATGTCCAAGTCCTTGGGCAACTTTATAACCGTACACGATGCCCTTAAAACTCTTGATGGCCAAGTGCTTCGGTTCTTCTTTGCGACTCAACATTATCGCAAGCCAATCAACTTTACGGAAAAAGCAGTGCGCGATGCAGAGACAAATCTCAAGTATCTGAAGAACACTTATGAACAACCATTTACTGGAACTGTAGATGCGGGGAGTTACAAACCTTTAAAGATAAGTTCGTGGCAGCTATGGATGAGGATTTCAACTCTGCCAACGGTATTACAGTAGTTTTTGAAATGGCCAAATGGATTAACTCAGGTAACTATGATGTAGCTGTCAAGCAAGCTCTTGCAGATATGATGGAAGTCTTTGGAATTGTCTTTGTTGAGGAAGTTTTGGATGCAGAGATAGAAGACTTGATTCAAAAACGTCAAGAAGCGCGTGCCAATCGTGACTTTGCAACACGCAGACCAAATCCGTGACCAATTGGCAGCTCACGGAATTAAGCTCCTTGATACCAAGGATGGTGTCAGATGGATACACGATTAAGATTAATCAATTAAGAAAGAAGGGCCTATTATGGAAAAACCATTATTAACAAAATTGTCAGAGACAGAAGTGAACGAATACCTATCGCTTTATAATAGCACTACAAAAACTTAAATCTCGAACAAAAAGAGTATGCATTTGTTTCACGTACGAAAGGTATGTCTTACAGACCAACCTCACTCGGCACACCTTATCAGTCGGATGCAGTCAGCATTTTTGTCAAAAAAATAAAGATAATACAAAAATGCTCCTTATCAAAGAATTTCGTTATCCAATTAACAATTATGTCATATCAACACCTGCTGGATTAATTGATAAAAACGAATCTATTACCGATGCGGCAATGAGAGAACTATATGAAGAAGTTGGCTATCACAAAGAACAAATCAAAGTGGAATCTATTCTTCAACCATCTTATTCGGCTATTGGTTTATCTGATGAGCAAACAGCCTCCGTTTTCGTAACAGTCGATGATACCATCTCACCCAAACAACATCTTGAGGGCACCGAAGATATCTTCTATTTTTGGATTACGCCTCATGATGCAGAGTTTTTTTCTTGGAAAAATGGCTATTTCAATAACGAATTAATGCGCCATTTAGGGTATGAAGATGTAACGACCAAAATTGGAGTTACTGCCCGTACCCAATTTATGCTAAAACAATTTGCAGATACGTTACCAAGTAAGCTACCACTCACTAAAGTAAGTGGCTTGCAAACTCTTATCTAGTACTTACGTTTTAAAAAAAAAATTTGATTAAAGAGGAACGTAATCGAGTCCTCACCGCATTAAAAATAAGGTGTTTCCTCGATTACAAATAGATTATGAAAACATATAACATAGACATAGAAGAACTTACATCTTATTTAGAAACTCATCAACCAAGAGCCTTAGAACTGACCATGACTGAAGAACAACTATTTAGGCAGCAAAACCCACTATGGGCAAAAAGCATATACTAAGTCTGATATGAAAATTATAGCACAAATGTATTTTTTTATCTTAGTTATATACATTACCATAAAAGTCATGAAGAACTCTGTGATATCATATATAAAGATGGTAAAACACTAAGAGACTGCAACCAAAATTGCTAGTGCAATGAAATTTTTACATGAATTCATCTTCAGGCGTATATGGTGGTATACATGGTAACAGGATGAGTACTAGAAAATAAAAAAAGAAAAATAAGAAAGAGAAAAATATGAAGAAATTAACATTTATTATCACACTCACATTATCAGCATTATTGTTTGCGGGGTGTGTAGACCGCTCAACGTCAAACGGGGGAAATAACAGTTTAACTAATAATATCAGTTATGACAATTATCAATTTTCAGAAATAACCAAGTCTGAAATCGAAAAAAATCAAAAAGAGAAAATCATCCTTACAGAAATCATTGATGGGACCTATAAGAGTTATACTGAGACCGCGACAAATGTGGCCAGTTTCATTCAATCAGTAAGCAAGAAAATGGAAGAACATGGATATACAATCATTTCATCTGATACTAACGGACAAGGCTCTCATGGAGACAGAATCTTTGTAACATTGATTTTTTGCTAAAAAGTAACATACGATACCACAAATATTAAATTGGTAAAGGAACATAATATATAATGAAACGAATATTAAACATTATAGCCGCTGGTTTTGTGCTATTAATCAGCATAGTGATGTTGATTGGATTTATTCCTCACCATTCCATAACCAAAGGCATCGTCAGCGATAAGTACACAATAGAACCCCATATTGTAATGATACCTATACATGCTGGCAAGGTTACAACATTTACCCCATCACACGTACCGAAAAATATCATATTGTCATCACAGGAAAAACAAATTCTGGAAAAGAAGTCCAAGAAGATTTCACTGTCACTTCAGGCGACTATGACAAATACAATACAGGTGACCAATTCAACTACGACGATGTGTCACACGACGAATAGGATTAAATGGTATTGCGGAATGCCAAGTTATATCGTAGTTATTAACATAACGCCACTAAAGTGGCTAAAGGAGAAAATGAAAAACATTTCCAACAAACTGCATTTGGCAATAAAAATGACAAGCAAATTCACAATATGGACAAAATTAACTAGTAAAATTAAAAAGGTAAACAAATGGAATTATATAAATATGAAAAAAAGAACACATTACATTGGCAGAATTAGAAATGTACCTAGCGGAGTTAAGGGCACGTGGCATGATGATTCCCAACCATAGAGAGAGGATTCAAGCCGCAGAACTCAAAATGAAGGCTTTAAATGTATCATCACCTGCTAGTATTATCGAAAAACAATGACCGATAGTCAATTGTATACGATGGGCGATATATCGTGGGTCAAAAATAAAAACACTGCAATATATCAGAATATACATTACTGGCCGAAACCAAATGCCGAAGGCTTTTATTGGACCCGATAATGAATGCAGCATTATCACACAACATAACCGCTGATGAATTAAAACAAAAACATATTTCAGCAATTAAAAACTTTACAAAAACGCGTATAAAAGGTAAAACCATGAACAACTATGAGCTGATACAAATCAGTATAAAACACGAATTAACCGTGGAGCAAGTAGAAAAATTAATCGAGCATCTAAAGGACGAACAACTAAAACATTACAGTACCATAGACCATATCAACCACCGAATAAACGGAGCAGAACTCAAACGAGAAGCACTCAGCAAAAAAACCAACACCACTTGAGAAAAACAATGAGTAGGTCACAATTATATGAGAGTGGAAGCCCGTTATGGGCTAAAAAAATTTTTCACCGATTACACTAGCACTATATTTTTCGAGTTCTAAAAATTAAAGGAACAGAATATGTTTCTCAACATATGACAACCCTGCCTGGATAGCCTAAATGACGAAGAATTAAAAGAAAAGCTCAGAAAAAAATTTTAAAAATGAAAACCAATGTACATCTACAACTCACATAATGCCTAGCGACTAGGAAACGATTAGAAAGGAAAGCAATGAAAGATTGGACGAAACATATCCGACATGATATCATATACAAAGACCATCCGGATATTGCAGACTTAAAGGAATACATAGAGGATTTTCCGAATCCCGGTAAAAAGTTTAAAGCACAAAAGCACCTAGAAGCTATCCAAATTAAGCTAGCTTCAGAACAGGCTCAACCAGATATACTTTCACAAACAATGACGAGATACCAACTATTCCAAAATGAAAACCCCTTTTGGGCTTATGGTATTAACATTCGCGCCATTGACAGCGTTATCCAAATGTATAGCGCAATCGAAAGACCGTCACAGGCAGAATTTTTTCAAAACCATTTTAATAACTATTGCCGCAACAATATCACAATATACGAAAAGCTAGAAATACAGAATGCATTCATGGATGCATAAGCCGTTGACAGTACAAAGAAAATATATTCTTTGAGCATTTTTGAGGAAATAACGACGATACTGTGCTAACAGTTATTGCTAAGATATATGACGATGTGAGGTGACAAATATGGAAATTAAAATGGCAAGCGAAGAAGCATGTGAACTTATCGCTCAACAAACAGAACCGACCACATTAGAAGCAACCATGACTCGTGCACAGCTTTTCAAAGCCGGAAACCCAAATTGGGCACGAGGATTAGAATACTCAGAAGTGAAACTCATTCTCATGTTGTTCCACAAAGCTGACTATCACCATACAGATGATATCTTTTTCGATAATTTCGACAATTATCTCAAACGAGATAACAACCCAGGTACGCTAGCTAAATATGTTCTTCAGCTGGCGAAACGACTGTATTAGAAAGGAAAACAAATGCGAACATGGAACGAAATTTTAAGTGACTCAGTTTTACAGGCCGTGGACCCTAGCATTGAGGAACTAGAAACCTATTTGACCGATTATCAAGAAGTGACAGAACGTAGTCCGGAATGGCAAAAAGCGCCTAAAGAATCCGTTGAGCTAAAACTTGCCGCAATGCGAAAACAACCATCGAAGCCACCATGAGTCGTCCACAACTAATAACACAAGAGAATCCTCTTTGGGCGAGAGACCTATCACCAAACCAAATTAGACGAATTAAACCACTTCACGAAAAGGCTGTGCGCAAAGGAAAAGAAGATATATTCTTCCAATATTTAGAAACGTTAACATCACGTAACTTAACATGGAAAGAAATTGCAGAATTCGAAGAAAAAATCGGTATATAGATATGACAACAAATAATACAGAATTACAAACAAGCTCAAGAACTGGCTGTCAAATGGACAGAATTGTTTTTATCACAAAAATTCACCACAAAACAAAACCCAACCAAAGAAGAATTAGAAGACGTACTAAAACAGCTTGCCACCAATAGATGACTTACCTTGGCAATCAGAAATGAGGAATTCACTCAAATTAAAGCTAATGCCAAGGATGACGACAATACATTTGCGCACACAATGACTCGCGAACAATTGTTTCTTTTTAAACAATCCCTTGTGGACTAAAAATTTGTCGACATCAGATGTCCAATACGTGCTTAATTGGTCTAAACAATTCAAAGAATATGGCGAAAATATAGAAGACAAATTGGCCAAACTGTTTTTCTGAACTTTAAAAAGGAAGAATAATCAATAACGGAAACGACATAACACTTCGCTCGCGCTAATTTTATGTTGACGCAACAAAACGCATACGTGTTTTGCTTTTAATGGAGCTTCGCCCCATACCCCCAAATTTTTCTTTGAAAAATTTTAAAGCTGTTGTAACATTACAGATTACAACAATTGGGAGAAGAGGTAACAAAACATGACATTACAAACATTCAAAAACGACATCAAAAACAACAACATCACAGACTTCACACCATATTTAGATGTCAAATATACAGAGGGCTATCGCGCAGAAATGATTAAAAACAACATCCTAGTTGAGGAATCAGTAGCGCGTAAGGAACAATTACCACTAATAGCGGCCATAGAAAAAAAGGTTACGCAAAAACACATTATAAAGAATGGTCGTGTCATCAATCGGCATCAGTGAGAACCGCATTAGCCAAAAACGGATATTTTTCCAACACACTTTTTAACTGATAAAGACGTGACAGTTCGTACAGCAGTATGTTATAAACATCCGAAACTGGCAAAAGACCTGCTCACCAAAACCTTAAACTATATGTATATTTGGAACATTATTAAAGAAACTCATACCCCACCTGTAGAATTATTAGAAATTTTTCTCGAAACCGATATACCACGTGACATAGATGGTGTATACAAGCGCCCGGTACAAAACAAATTAGACGTAATGACTCAAAAAATATCACCACTGGAAGCATCAATGACCGTAGAGCAATTATTTTTTGCAAATAACCCACTCTGGTCTAAAGATATTTCAATCGAACGTAAACAACGCATTGACCAATTAACGAAAGAATATGGACGTGATGTTATAGGCCAAAAACATAGAGAAATTATTGAACGTCAAAACCTATTATAACACGATAGATGAATTACGCGCGAAGTACAGTTAATAGAATAATAATGAGGTAACAAATATGAAACTACACAAATTTAAAGACCTACTAGACAGAGGTGAAATCACAGACTATATACCATATCTCGACCGTAACAAATACAAACAATCCTTCCGTGAGGAACTCATCAATCGAGGAATTTGTATTGAAGAATCATTAGCCCACAAAGAAGAGCGTCCCATCATCGCAGCAATTCGCCATGGATACGCCACAGACAGATACGAAGAATGGTCGAGTCTTAACAAACCCATTCGTGAAGCACTAGCAGAAGCAGGATATTTTCCAGAAAAATTTATCCAAGACCCAAAATCAGATGTACGCGTAGCCGTATTCCACAAACATCCCAAATATATTGACCAATTGCTCAGATACAAAGATGACTATGAAAAGGTCGGTGAAATCATTTCCACCAAAAAGAACTGAATGTCGATGTGCTTCGTGTATTACTTACATCACCTACTCCTCAATATGCCAGAGCTATATCCAAAACCGCGATTCGGCAAAAATATGAAGCTATGACAACGGAAATGCAACCATTGTTTGCGACAATGTCGCTTAAACAATTGTACTTGGCGGATAATCCACTTTGGGGAAAAGACCTGACTATCCACCTTATTAGCACAATCCGAGATATCACTTTACGAATGGGAAAAGAAACCATTACGCTGTTTTTCGATGATTTAGTAAATCCAGAAACTTACCACGAAACTATGATGAAAATCATTCAATTGCGCATGCGACTCGATGCGAAAAACTAGAAAGAGGCAAAAGAAATGTTTTAAAAATATGACAAGGTACGCATTCGTCATCTTACAGACGAAGAACGTTATGACAAACCACTTCACTACAATCGAAAAATGGTCCATTATGAAGGTCTCGAAGGTGTCATTACAAGCGTTAATAAACGCAGTTATGGTACGATATACAGAGTAAAAACGGAACTCGGTGACGAATGGAAATGGCTTCCCGAATGGTTAGAAGAACTGATAATATATAACGCATATTGATAGATGTTTGCGCACGCAACTGATTCATGAAACAAATATCAGAAAACGTGTGCAAAAATAATCTGATATTTAGAAAGTGAGCAAATGAATGACATAACCAAAACAATGACGAGGCGTCAATTATTCGAACTGGGAAATCCGTCATGGTCACAAGGTCTAAGTGAACGCCGAACGCGTAAAAATAAAAAGAATTATATGACCTAACAAAACAAGAACCAGAAAATATAACTATATTTTTGGGACAATTTTTGAGGCATTCCTAGTGATGAAACACGAAGAATTAGATATACTAATCGCAGTGAGCTGGAATTACTTCGATTAAACAAACACCATAAGTATGGAAAGAAAACTATGAAAGAAATCATCGACCTAGTGTTATTCGCGTTAATCATTAGCGGTCTGTTGTTTGCAATGTTATACTACGCAATTAAAGAAACAGAAGAAGCTAGAGAATTAACTAGAGAATTCATTAAAGAATATTATGAACAATTAGAAGAACAGAAAAACAAAAAGACAAATCTTAAAGACGTACCAGATTGCATTTAAAAAGAAAGCTGATTAGAAAGTAACTAAATGGTTCAATTACAGAGGTACATATATGACTGTTTATAGACATTTATGCGCCTCATACAATTGTTACCCTCTTGTATTGATGTTTTCTCAACACAAGACCACGTTGCAGTACAATCCTCGCTAGTTCGTGGAAGAACTACCACCATTTGAATAGTTCTTGAAGTGTTTTTATTTCTTAACATTTCCAATTTTTCTAAATTTTCTCGTCTTCGACTACCTTGTCGTTTTGTACGCTTAGGAGTTGCTTGGTGTTTATCCCGCAGGGAAGTCACGCGAATTCCGTGTTTCTTTTCAACTCGACGGTTAGAAACACGACGTTTTCCTTCTCGCTGAACTTGATTTAAACAAGAAACGAAATCTCTATCAAGCATATCACCGGTTGACCATACAATGTTACGACCTAGTTCATTCCCCAGTTCTCCTGTAATTGGGTGTTCTTTGCTGGTGTTTTTAGCGTTTACCTTGTAGGTTGTAATTCCGCGTTGCGAGCAACTTAATTCAATCGCATCTTGCTGGGCGCTGTGATTCCATTTGCCACCTTGCGATTCCAACCAGCTGAGATTCTCCATAAATAAGGTAGGACAATTATGTTTTTGACACAATTCGGCTATCTCCGCACTCATTTCTGCAGTGATGGCATTTTTAACATGGGTTATCTTGGTTGATAACCGCTCTAATTTCCCTTGTCTCAACATCCATTTTTGAAGGCTCGCTTCAGGGATATACTGAGCTTTAGCAAACAGGGTATCCACACGTTCGTTTTTCTCGATGAGAATACGACGTTCCTCATAGAGGTTGTCGAGCTTTTGTTTCAAACGCTCAATCATTTTGGAATGAATATAGTAGTTGTCACTATAGCTACCATCTGGTCGGATATAGGCGAAGGTATACAGATTAACCTTGCCCAAATCGATAGCGGCAATATTTTCACCATGTGTAACACCCTCATCGAAATCAAAGGCAATCACCCCGTAATAGTTACCGTTTTTATCCTTTGAAAATTTCGGTTTGCTGATACGCATACCCGGTTGATATTTACTGGATTGATGAATGATGATGGGCAGTTGACACCACATGTGTTTTTGGTTCTCATCAAAGATAGAATAATAAAAAGTTATTATTTATCATTCTAGCGGCATGTGTATTGATGAAGGCGAAATCAAGCACAAAGGTTGCTGAACGAGGTAAACCGGGGCGTTCTTTACAATGTTGTAAATTTTTTTGACTTTCGTTTTACTGAATGGAATGTTGTTATCCACACAATATTGATAAAAAGCAGCATTATCTTGATTATCAAACTCCCTGCAAGGCATCATAAAGAGCGGTTTGTTCCTTTTGGGCTTTATGCATTTGTCTGATTTGTTCGGCAAAAGCACAGAAATACCAAGAAGGTGAAGGAAAGCGTTTATCTTTAGCCCATTGACGTTGGGTCTCATGACCAATAAGGTCACGAAGTTGAGGCCAATAATGCCCAGGTTGAAGGCTATTATCAACCGACAAAATGGCATCGCGCAGGTCGTCATCCGATAAAACGCGATTGAACTCACCCTTGTAAAAATTCATAGGTGTCTATTAAATTTTCAGGAAGGGCAATTTTATACGCCAGTTTCATCAGGTGCCTCCTCAGGTGTTAATTCTAGTCGGTCGATAATTTCTTGTGTTTTAGCTTTACGCTTGCGACCATAAATACGACCACAAAAACTAGTGATAATCGACACAAAATCATCTATGAGTTCACTATCTTTGTTCTCCATTTGGTTAATAATTTCAAGCTTAACGCCGTTATTGGTCAAGGCTTGTTCGATATAGGTAGCCCCAAAACGGCTTAACCTATCCTTATGTTCCACTAACAAAATGTCATAATCTTGACGGGAAAGAAGGGGTAACAGTTGTTTTCTGTTCTCATTCAATCCGGACGCAATTTCTTTGCGTTCATCAACAACAGTGTATCCTTTAGCTGCTGCGAACTGACGCATTCTATCCAGTTGACCATCCAGGGAAGCCTTGTTAGTAGTGCTAGACACACGAGCATAGAGAATGACTCTATTTTTGAGAACCTAAAGGTGCATTAGTTTCTTTATCAAGCACATAGATAGTGCCGGTTTCAGGGTCTTGATACCCATCGAGTTTGCTTTCATGCCAATGACGCCAGGCAGTTTTATAGTGAATTCCTAAATTTTTTGCATATTGACTTAATTTCATATATTTTCTCATACGTGTTCCCCCATTTCTTATTTACTTAAGTATATCATAAAGAAAATCGAATGTCAATAGCTCACCATGACTCCTAAAGAATTGTACGAGATAGGAAGTCCCTTGTGGGCAAAAACCTTAACACCTATGGAAATAGCACGCTTAGATGACGGTGAGGACATTTTGTAGCGCTCACACAAAAGGTGAAACGAAATGACACTAAATGAAATCATAAACGCCATCAAACATGGACATCACAAAGACAAATACGATGAATGGAAAAACACATAGTTTGGATGAAGTAAGAAGAGAACTAGCGAAACAAGGCTATTTTTCATAATGAGCTCATCTTCGACGATGCCAAATCCGTCCGAGATATGGTATTAAAAACCAATCCTGACGCCATTATTCACATTTTAAACCATCCCTGAATATGAATATTTTCTGTTAAATTATTTTTCAGACCAAACGTATCCCGAAACGCGATATCTAGCAGAATTTCTCAACAATTTTGCAGCAACGGATGCCGACTATCCAACTCTCAAAATTAAACTCGCATCGTTAACAACCAAGCCGACAATTTTTGAGGCGACCATGACCTCAAAGCAATTGTATTATGCACAAAGCCCACTATGGGCCAAAACACTGAGCCCACTAGAAATCGAAAATATTCAAGCAGCTCAAGACAATATAGACCGTTTACAACTTGAACAAAACAAATTAGACCCAATATTAGACGTCATCGATACCAATCCAAATGATATAAGGCCGTTATGCGCCAAATTCATGTACCAATGGAGAAAAACATGACAACATGTACCTCTCTTTTTACGACATTTTTCTCATTACGTACAAAACGCATACGCGTTTTTTGCACCTCAATTGGGCAAAGCCCAAACCCAAATTTTATATGATATAAAATAGAAAGGAATCAAATATGCAAGAACTTTTAGAAACATTAATAATCAATCCATATAGCACATCTTTTATTATTCTAATTTTATTTGTGGTGTTGGGTTTAATACTCTGCCTTTTGAGCCTTAGTTTTGCACGACCGAATGTGTATTTGTATGCAGCAGGAAGCTTATTATCAGTTAGCACATTATTCATTACCATTATTGCTGCCATCATCGTCCTACATAAACAACAAGATGCTATTCATGACATTAAAGCACTCGCCACAAAAGAAGGAAATGTAATTCGCATTCATAGCGAGTCACGCTGGTTTCAAAGATGGACAATTCGAAATTGTCGGTGAAAATGATAAACACTATTTTTGTTAAAGTTGACCACGTCATCGAAGTCAAAAAAATTAGAAGTAGGTGAATGATGACAGAACTATTATATACATTAAAAGCCAATCCATATATTCCAATCTTCATGCTCATACTAATCCTCATTTTCATCGGACTATTTGTCACCATCGTCGCATTACCCATATTCACAGAAAAAGTAGACATCTATTTTGTTGGCATGGTTGCAACAATGGGCCCTAGCACTCATCTGTTTAATCGCGAGCGTAGTTGTTACATATCACCAAACAATGGCAGCACAAAACAAAGAAGCTGAGTTTGTAAAAGTTGGTAACAAAATCGAAATCACCAGCAAATCGAAATGGTTGACGGACGGAAGCTTTGATATTGTAAGAGAAAATGACACACATTACTATGTGAAAAATGAAGACAAAATTTTCGAAATCAAGAAAACAGACGTGAAAGGAAACCGATGAACAATTTAGAACAAGCACTAACAAAATGACGCTCTTTACCCCTTTAGGGTGTCTTTTTGGTATCGGAATATTCGCCCTGCCTCATCGCCATCTCTCTATTTTATCCACTATTTGAGGCCGAACTCAAAAGGTATATCGTCACTAGTGTACTAGCCATTGTGTTTAGTATTTCATTAGTTGTTATTGTAGCAATTAGTTATTTTTTTCACAGCGAAATGCTCTAGAAACTAAACAATACGAAATCCATAGAAATGGTGACTACCTAAATTTTAAAACCAAATCACAATGGTTAAAAAGAAGGTAGCTTTTTATATTGAGAAGGAAACAGAGGATACCTTTGTTGTAAAAGTTAAAAAGCCAAACAATTAAAATTCCGAAAGATGAAGTGAATATAAAAAGAAGCAAATTAGAAGCTGACAATTATGATGCTAAATAAAGTCCACAACTGTGGACACAAGGAGGAAAAATGAAAAACATATTTAAAAAAAGTGGTTCCAGCCAAAACCAAAAGCGCCAGAACTTCCAGATGATTTGATGAATCAAACTAACATTTCACGCGAAATATTAGAATACCATACGAAATATCCGACAGATAGTTATAAACTAAAACCATATATTAAAAACTCAAATTAGACGAACTCAACTATCAATCATCAGGATTTGAGGCCACTATGTCTCGCTGGCAATTATACCAATCCGGTATCCCTACATGGACAAGAGAGGCTTAACAATTAAAAACATTATGGTTCATGCTACGAGCAGAAGAAAAAAATAGAAGAAAAAGGGTTATCAAAAGAGCTCATGAGAAGAGCCTTTTACGATGATGACCATGTCAAAGAACATTATAAAATAGAGGACGACATATTGGACGATAACAAAATGACGGACGAATTGGGGCAGTGACATGAAGCCAAAAACCGAAATATACGATACAAAAAGAAAAACCTTACCCTTGAAGAGGTAGAGGAATACCTCGCATTTTATGACGAATGCAAAACCAATGTTACGAAACGCAAACGACAGAGTCAAAGCTGCTGAACTAAAAGCGAGAAGCGCTCAAAAACAACACCAACCACTATCGAACAAACCATGTCGGAAAGTCAACTGTACGAAATGGACAATATCTTATGGGCACGTAACAAAACTTTGCAATATTTACGAATTTACGTTATAGGCCAACAACGCTTGCCAAAAACAAATGGACAAAAGTCATGGCCAAAGCATTAAAAAATCATTTAGACGTTTCAAAGTTAAACACACAAATCGTAAACATGGCAATGGAAACCCCATTAACAACGACAAAATGAACATTGGCAAAAATAAAGGAAAAGAAATGATGAATAAAACACCAACAAGGAATGCGACTGAGCTGAAAGAAAAAGCAACCACAGCAACTCCAACAGACTTGGAAAAAAATCAATGACGCTTTCGCAATTATACGCCACAGGAAGTCCACTATGGGCCAAAAAAATTTCAGCGTAGAATTTCTAATATATTATTTCACAGCAGAGTATCACATTAAACAAAACAGACCTAAACAACTTCATGGTTAGTCACTTACAAGAATGCGACGAAGAAACGCTAAGAAACAACCTTGTCGAATATTGTCTAGAAACATCCAATTAAAACAAGAAAGGAATGAACCAATGGATGTATACTCATCGCATAACCGTAACTAGAAATAGCGAAAAATAGCGAAATTGCTTTTAGCCTCCCTAGGTCAATTTTAGAATTTCTCAATTCAAGGTCTTACGGTTAACCTATTCCATATAAACTCACCTTATTTCAACTCTCGAGCTACACAATAAGACTTGTCGTTTATACTTCTATTGAAACACCACCTTACAGGGAAATGCGTCACTGTCTTGCGTCACTACATCTATATAAGGTTGTATCTTAAAGAACTTATTTTGCGGTGTCTTTATAACCTTGTCCTCGTCTTGCAATCACATAGGATGCACCGACGTGGGTATTTAATTTCATTACTGGACAATAAAGTTGCTTCGCCAACCACGATGTCCATGCGGGGTTAACTCGCCTTACAAATACTGCATTTCTGTAGGCACATTGTTCGATTTTGTTTACAAAATGGTCTATATGCGAGTGAGTGTATCATTTCATTATATTTCTGACCCATTTTACTTTGGGTATCGGCCTTTTTATCCTTGAAATCAAGGTTTTCAATGCAGAGGTCTTTACCGGTCGCCAAGGCTCGTTTCACAACTGTTGTTGCAATCGCTTCTAAATCCGTGGAGGTTTTATTTCCTGATTTGAAACGATAAAGTAAAAAAACTGCGTATCAAGGAGGTGACCGTACTCGTTCGTTTCTGAAAGAGTGACAAAGCCTTTGTTGAAGTCTAACCCAACCGTTCCATATGAAGAACGCGTTTGAAAATCACTTTTATCCATCTGAATTTCAAAGGTGCAATACAGATAGAAACGCCCTGTTTCTCTTGATGATTTTTGAAACTCAAAGGAGTATGATGACGGCGTAGGGCCTCTTTAATTTCCCCTTGGTGGTGTTTGAAATACACTCGACCATAAACAAATTTATCATCAGCATCTTTAAACCCGCCGATATCCTTGCGTAATTTCAATTCGAATTGATTATTCTTCGGATTAAAGTGCAATTGGAGCATTTGATTACAAGAAGGTTCGCCTTAGAACCGACAAAAAGACAGTTGTGAATCGCGTTGATTTACAAAGGCTTGATAATCTGATTGTAATAACTTCTTGGTTCCAAAAACACAATTCATAACGTCCAGCTTCAATTTGATAAGTGAGGTTTGCCAATTTTTGCTTCATCTTGTTGAGCTTATTCTTTTTGGCAACTAGTTTTCGTTTGAGGTTTCTGTGTTTTATCAAATTAACCTCTAATCCGGCTCTTAACATCGCGCAATTATCTGATTTTTCTCTTCTAGTTCCTCAATTTTGGATTCTAAGGATTTGATTTTGCGAGTTAATTGCTTTTTGCTCATAGGCCTTTAATTCTTTAAGGGCATTCAAACGACCTTGCGCATCCGCTATAATAGAGTTTGCTGTCCGTTTCAGAATCCCATAGGTTTCTTGAAGGTAGGTATTGTAGCTGGATTTATCAAAATCTGAACTATTTTTGACGACATAGAAAGTTTTTCGCAGAGCTTGAGCGTAAGTTCCACGAGCGCTTTCGATATAGTCGATAATATTTTGATTATTCTTTTCGTGAAGCTGCGTCACCGTGGTAAACTTACGTTTAAAACATATTTTCTACTCCATAATATCTTCTAGTTTTTAAACTCAACTATGAGTTATTTGATATCATTATTATATCAGAAAGGCGAATAGATGTCAAGGGTGCAGAACTTTGTAGTTCTTCTATGTTATCTGAAACTGCTAACGAACCCGATAATGAATACGGCATTATCGCGCAACATAACTGTTGATGAATTAAAACAGCACATATTTCAACAATTAAAAACTTTACAAAAACAAGTACAAAAAGGTAAAAATGAACAATTATGAACTACTACAAATCAGTACACGACACGAATCAACCGTGGAGCAAGTAGAAAAACTAATCGAGCATCTGCAAGAAGAGCAAACAAAAATAACAGCACCGTCGACCATATTAAATTCCGATTACAAGGTGCGTTACTCAAACGAGAAGCACTTATTGAAACACCAACAGCACTTGAGAAAACAATGAGTATGTCACAATTATATGCCAGTGGTAGTCCATTATGGGCAAACAATTTTGCACCAATTACATTAGCACTATATTTTCGCGTCCTAAAAATTAAAGGTTACGAATATGTTTCGCAACATATGACCGACTGTCTGAACAGCATTAATGACGAAGAACTAAAAGAAATGCTCAGAAAAATTTAAAAAGGAAATCCTATGGACATCTATAACTCACATAACCCAACCTTACAAGACCTAGAAGAATACAAAAAACAAAATGTCAACTCACCACAACTACAGAAAGTAATAGACTTTAAAATCGCAGCCCTTAAAGCTGAAGAAACAGCCTTAACCAAGACTATGAACGCCGAACAACTATCTGAAACTCATAATCCCTTGTGGGCAAGGCAATATAGTTTGTCAGAACTGAGTTTTTATTCTGGCCATGTCCGACAGCATCGACAACAGAGCATTCGCCGAAATGTTAGGGCAAACAACAGATTACAAGGCTCTAGCGCAAAAACTCATCAACATCCATATGGGAACATAAGAAAGGAAACGAACCGTGAATACATTTATCGAATTAAAAGAAAAATTAAAAACAGGCGAAGATGTAAGCGCTACGTAGATATTGACCTGGACCATCGCATTGTTCTTGCCAAACAAGGTTTGCATGTAGAAGAACTTATCGTATATAATGAACCTCGAGTTATTAAGACACTCATCCGAAAAGGCTATGCCGAAAACCATTATGATGAATGGAAAAACCACAAAAACAAATATATTCGAGCTACCTTAGCAAATCGAAAGTATTTTCCAGAACATTTCATTAAAGACAAAGAGCCTGAAGTTCGCATCGCAGTAGTGAAAAACTTCCCTGAATATTTACCTGAAATTATCGGACGCGGCAAACATGAAGATATTGCAGCCGCTGCTAGTTTTTGTAGCTCAAGAAAACCCTGATATGGATTTGCTTCATAAATTCTTAGAAACCAATCCGAACATAAACATTGAGCAACGAATTGCACTAGCTAAATATCCAAGTTGCATCCAGGCCTTGCTCAAAAGCGACGATGAAGACCTCATCCGTCACCTCATCTGGCAAGGACAAGAACAAGAACGTTATGAAGAATGGAAGCACCATTATCGCCCTGGAGTACGTCTTGCACTTGCAACCAACGGATATGACCCTGATTATTTCATTCATGATAACAACCAAGACGTGAAATTTGAAGCATTTAAACACAAGCCAAGCTTGTTACCTAATATTCTAAACAATGGTGAACATATGAATAACAAGCTAGTGAAATATTTCTCAAGAGTGAAAATCTTTGAGGACTTAGATTTGGTGAAACAGTTTTTAGACTCAAATCCGAATATCCACCATCCAGTAAAATTAGAAGCGCTCAAACTTAAATATCAAATGCAGACAACAGAAACGTCACTCATTGAGAAAACAATGAGTTTACGACAACAAGTAGAAAACAATTACTACGCATTTGCTAAAGAATGGTCAGCTAACCGTATTTTTGAGTTGTTAAACGCACGCGAACAATTAGAAAGAAAACAATTTTTAGACAATCTAGACAAACTAGTTGCAGCAAGTACCAACATCATGAAACTCCGTTCACTTGTACAAGACATTGTTTGGGGACGTTAGGTCCCCAAAGTTTGGGGACGTTAGGTCCCCAAATTTAGGAGAAGAAAACTACTTTTCACAAAGAAATTTAGAAGAATCAAATTAGAAGGAATAAACATGTTTAAAATCGGAGATACTGTCGTCATCCAGCATTTGACGGATAAACAACGCAATCACCTTTATATGTGCCATGTAGTATGAACCGTTACGAAGGTCAAACTGGCAAAATCATGAACATCGACAAAGTGGATTATGGGCAAGACCAAATGCAATATGAATATGAAGTCTGTTTCCAAGACGGAGACAAGTGGTGGTGGTTAGAAGAATGGATTAAGCCCGATATAGAATACATCCCATTTTTAGAAAGGAAAACCCATGAACAACTGGACAAAAACATGTTCGTTATGACCTCATATACAAAGACCATCCAGAAATTGCAGACCTACAAGATTACCTCAAAAACCTTCCCAAATCCAGGTGAACATTTTAAAGCAAAAAGCATGTGGAAGCCATCCGAATAAACTAGCATCAGAACAGGCCCAACCAGATACACTTTCGCAAACAATGACGAGATACCAACTGTTCCAAAACGAAAACCCCTTTTGGGCATATGGTATCAACATTCGAGCTATTGCAAGTGTTATCCAAATGTACAGTGCAATCGAAAGACCGTCACAGGCTGAATTTTTCGAGAACCATTTTAATGATTATTGTCGAAACAATATCACCATATACGAAAAGCTAGAAATACAAAATGCGTTCATGGACGCCTAAAAACGTCACTTACGGTGAAAAACGAAGTAAAAAGGAAGTAAAAGGAAGAAAAATGACAAAAAAATAAACTGGCAAGATATCCCAGACCATCCGACATGGCTGAACCCTAACCCCACGAGGGACGAACTTGAGACGTTAATCGCAAGTATTCCAAAAACAATAACGATACCTGAGAAACAAGAACCATGGCAACGAGACAAAAACAGAAGCTTTAAGACGAAAAATCGTAGCACTGACAAAAGCTTTGGAACTAAAACTTGCCGCATTAAATCCACCAAGAACAATCGTTAGCACTATGACTCGCGAACAATTGTTTCTTTTTAAAAAAATCCCACTGGACGGACGGATTATCCGCAAAAACAAGTCGAAAATACATTTTTTTCTCATTCGAAGTGCTACCGTGCAAGAAAAAGATGTGAACATATCAGATATTTTTTCTAGGATACTAAGATGCTGAAAAACTAGAAAGGTAAAAATGTGCAAAAATGGAAAACATAACCAAAAACCATGACAAGGCGTCAATTATTCGAACTAGGGAATCCAGCATGGTCACAAGGTCTAAGTGAACGCCGAACTCGTAAAAATACAAGAATTGTATGACCTCACAAAACAAGAACCAGAAAAATATAACTATATTTTTGGGACAATTTTGAGGAATTTATAGCGATGACACACGAGGAATTAGATATACTAATCGCGGTGAGCTGGCATTACTTTGAGTGAACCGAAAAGACACCGAATCAATACCATCAGTATAGAAAAAGATATGAAAGAAATCATCGACCTAGTGTTATTCGCATTAATCGTGATTGGTCTTTTGTTCCCAATGTTATACTATACCATTAAAAGAAACAGAAGAAACTAGGCAAGAAGTTAGGGAATTCCTAAAAAGAATATTATGCACAATTAGAAAGAACAAAACAAAATCAAAATATAGAAAGGAAGAAAAATGAACAAACAATTAACGAAAACAATTGACACCAATCCAACTATCAAAGCTTATTGCGCAACACTAGAAAGTATAGGCTTCAAACTATATAACGTCACTAAACAATCAAATAATCTGACCATTCTCGCTCAAAAAGATGGCTATCTCCACGAGTTGCAAGCAACAATCGATTCCGAAACGAATCGCTCCACTATCACAATCAAAAGTCGTTTAATCTGGGCAGAACACGCCAAACTCGCTTTGCCAGGTCATGACGTTCAATTGGAAATAGATGGTGAAGAAGATTATAACGAACAATGGAATCATAGTTTCATTTTGCGCGCAACCAAAACCGAAACAAATGTGAAGCCTCAATATTTAGTTAAGACAATCGAAAAATGTTAGATGAAATTAAGTCAGCAAATGAAGCTATGCTAGCTAAATATTAGTAGCCAAGAAAGGTAACAAACAATGTCTAAAAAATATGATTGGAAACCACTTCAACATCCCGTGGTAGACCAAAAAGAGCCAAATCTCCATGACCTAAACGATTTCATCGAACACTATCCAGCGTTGACCAACCAATCTCCGCGCTGGCAAGTAGCACCTTATGAGGCTGACAAACTCAAACGCGACGCTCTATTGCGCGAAAAAGATGCCCTCACACTAACCATGAGCCGTAAACAGCTCTTATATGCGTGCAATCCTCACTGGACAGATGGTTTCACCATCAAAGAAGTTGATAAAATTTGGTCCATTCATGCCAAAGCTATGGATAAAGGCAAAGAAGAACTCTTCTTCGAGCATTTTGTGGGGATAACTAACAACCATGAACAGACAGTGATAACCGTACTTGCTGAAATACATGACTATATGGTAGACGAACTAAAACAAGAAATGTCCGACATCGAAAAAGAAATTTCAAAAGCATCACATACGTGACGCGTTTTTAATGGGGTTTCACCCCACACCCCTACTTTTATTTGAAATTAAATTACCGAGGTATAAAAGCATGACAACACAAGACGAACTGAAATCATTGGCTATATTAGCGACAAAGGAAAAAATCAAACAATTAACACAAATATTGGATAACATGTCTCTAAACGATTATGAGGCACTGAATGACGAAATCAAAAAATTGCTAGACGTTATCGAATACCAAGACCAACGTGGAACTTAAAAACGAGGTAACAAATATGAAAAACATTTTTAAAAATACAATTTCAGAACTCAAAAACATATACAGACTTCTCAGTCATGTGCATCCTTATCTTTTCAGTGGCTAGTCTCTGCACACCTCTCGTGCTTGATGTCAATAACAACATCCTCACAATTGTCTCCATTATTTTATTCATCTTAATGATGGTAACAACTATGCAACTAACTGTCGTGTTTCTCGCCGAACTGGAAGAAGCTATACAAGGAACTAAATTTGCAGAAAAATCAATTGCAACCTTATTCATGAAAAACGCAAACCACGCGGATGTGAACATAACAACTATTTTGTGTTGCTTAACATTGGTATATCTTATCATCGCGTTTACCACAGGTCTTGTATTCCCATTGGGTGCACTTGTATGGTTCATGACACCATTAGCATTAATGTTTTAAAAGAGAAAGAAACAATAGAACGATGGATTCATTGTTGAGTATGACGGCAACGAATACGTGGTTCAAAACCACCAAATGCCTTAAATATACATACAGTTGTAACGTGTAATGTTACAACAAGGAGCGCGTGCTATACAGCACGCTTTTAAATGGGGCTTTGCCCCACACCCCTATTTATTTTTGAAATCAAAATGGAGTTGTAACATTACAGTTGACAACAAAAGTTGAGGTAGACTATAAAATCGAATTAAAAGTAACAAACGAACACGGTGAAACTTTATATTTGAGTAGTGACTATTTCATCGAAGACTTGGATGAACACCAACAACTAGTCATCGAATTTGACTACATGGATGCCAGTGGCACAGACTCATTCACGGCACAAGATATGGGATACGCCAGTATTGAATTGAAGTTTTACATTTAATAGTTGTAACATTATAGGTTACAACAAGGGGAAAAACGAGGTACACAAATGAAACAAGGTAGATTGGAAACCGATGACACTTATAAAAACAAAATACAAAAAGAAATTTATGAAATAATTAAAACCGAACCAGAAAAACTACTTTCAATCACGAGCGTTAACTATATGAAAGCAATTTACGTCAATGAATTGAAAAGATATATCGTAACCGATGACGATGGAGACATTATGGAAACAGCAAATGGTTGGGGCTATAAATCTCTAGAATCAGCAGAAAAAGGCTCGCCTTATATGCCGATATGCGAGCCGAACGTAGAATGCGCAAGCACAGAAATCCAAGCAGTTACGACATTGATATGGAGATGGCTGATTGCTACTATGGCTATAACCAAGCCGATTTTTATTAATCGAGAAACGCGTGCTATACAGCACGCTTTTTAAATGGGGCTTTTACCCTCAAACCCCTAATTATTTTTTTGAAATTAAATGAACGAGGTACACAAACATGTCACTTTTATGCTGATATCAAATTTAATATGAAAAATGGTTACGAAACACCAATTCTTTCTAACGAACAATGTGGTAAATTTCGTGATGTTGTCATGACTATCATTAAACAGTATAATGCTAAACAAGGTAATGTTGAAGGTGAAATGTCATTTTTAATCAATTTAACAGCACAAGAAGTTGAAGAATATGCAAAAAAATTTACACGGAAGAAGCCAAATATGACACTATCAAATTCTTTATTAGAGACGAGGAAAATGGTTGGTCGGACATGAAAGAAGTTCTTGTTTGTGATTATTACGAAAACGGCGAATTTCAAATCAATGATGAAGATATCGCTGGTTATAATTGTGAAGATGCACAAGCATTCATGCCACTTTACAACCGATACGAAGAGGGCTTATCAAGACATACAACATGATGATGAAGTAGATATTGCAAAAACTTACCAATCTTCAAAAGCTACGTTCAATCAGCTTTAGACGGTAAACTATTCTTCGGTATCCCAACCTCACAAATCGAGTCAGTGACTCTCGAACTTTGCTAATATGTTCAACGTCGTAACCTGTAATATTACATGTTACAACAAGGAGCGCGTCACATACATGACGCTTTTAAATGGGGCTTTGCCCCACACCCCTATTTATTTTTTGAAATTAAATTAACGAGGTATCAAATATGTCACAAATTGCAAAAAGAATTACAAGCACTTAAAGACGGCGACTTTTCACAAGCACGCCAATTCGTAGAACACTTAGTCAACATTTTGACTCGTCAAGCCGTAGCTGTTGGAGCAAACAGTGAAATTCCGCAAGAACCAGATGACAACTTCGGGGATACGTATTTAACTATGTCACAAAAGAAGTGGATTTGGAATTGCCTGCCATGTATGCAGTTACATACCGCAAAAACCAATTGACACTTTTGTTTAACCCGAATATTATCCTTCCTCATTATGACGTTATCACTATGATTGAAGGATTGCGTCACGAAGGTTACCACCTTCTTTTTAACCACTTGAAAGTTCACGCTAAATTGGATAACCAAATCTCAAACATTGCCGCTGACTGTGAAATTAACCAAAAATTGAAAAAGCCAGCAGATGAATGGGTATCTCTTGATTATGTCGCAGACCTAGCAGGAAAACCACTCTCAGAAGTGAAACCTCACGCAGGTTCATTGTATTACTATGAATTGATTTCACAAAATTCAGAAAATAATGGATTGGGCCAAAATAACCAACAAGGTTCTGGACAAGAACAAGATGGTCAAGGTCAATCAGGTAATGGACAACCGGGACACAGTCACGGTATGTGTTCAAGCCAACCATGGCAAGAAGCTCAAGTTGGTAAAAACGGTAACTACATCCCAGCCGAAATCACAATTGAATCAGTTATGAAACAAGCACTTCGTGAAGCTAAATCTCGTGGAACAGTTTCAAGTGCTATCGACGAAGCTGTAGCAGCAATCAATAAACCACCACAAGTTAAATGGCAACAAGAGGTTCGTCGTAAAATGGGACGCCAAGTTTCTGGACGTCGTCAATCACCAAATCGCTTGTATCGTCGCAATCCAAATGCACTTCACAAAAAGGTGAATTGAGTGACCGCTTGCTACCAATTCTATTCGCATTCGACATCTCAGGGTCAGTAAGCAAAGATGAATCAGAAGTATTCTTCAATGAAATTGTGCAAATGGTGAAAAAGACAAAACACCCTGTAACCCAATTACAATTTGATTCAGACGTTGTTTACACACAAAACCATTGATGGTTCAAACTATAAGAAATTGAATATCAATCGTTTCGGTTGCGGAGGTACAACCTTCCAATCAGTATTCGATTACTTGAAAGAAAATAACTATCCACGCGAAACACAAGTGTTCATTTTCACAGACGGTGGTGGCGAAAGCGCTATCAATGTGCACGGATATAAAGACTATACATGGTTGTTGACTGATGAAACCAATTGTCAGTTCGTGGTGACCGTAACAAAAATCATCCGTGTGAAATCCACGACTAATTTACAAGGGGCTCTTGCCCCTTTTTATTTTTACAATTTCGGTTAGAAAGGAAACCAACATGTTTAAAATTGGTGACACTGTCACAGTTAAAAACTTAACCGACGCCGAAAGAGCTCAATATGCTTTCTATAACGATATCATGAAAAAATATGAAGGTCAAAAAGGACAAATTACACGTATCACTACAAATGAATATGTGGTGCAGTTTTCCGACCATCGCAAATGGTGTTGGTTAAAAGAATGGATTGAGCCCGAAACAATATATTGCGCATTTTAGAAAGGAAGAAAACGTTATGAACAACAGACAATTAGAAATTGCACTAGAAATTGCAAACAGTCGCACACAAGGGTGTCACACGAAGAAATGGTGACCCTTATATTTTTCACCCACTGCGAGTATGTAACAACAAAACGTATATCCAAAACAAGTTACAAAAACAGCAGCAATCCTACATGACGTGGTTGAAGATACACCGTTTACCTTCCAATTCCTATTAGAAAAAGGCATTTCAAAAGAGGTACTCGATGTTCTAGCTTATCTCACCCACGATAAAGAATCAGTCAGCTATAATGACTATATCGAAAATATTTGTAACAATGTGGATGCCATGCTAGTAAAATTGTCTGACTTGGCAGATAACTTAGACCAAGGAACGTTGCCGACAATTACAGAAAAAGACCGTGAACGCTTTATCGTATACGAAAATGCGCGTCTAAAAATCATGGGCAAACTAGCCAGTGATTATCCAGAAATTTTTTCAAAAGCATTTTAAATTCCAGATAACGCCTGCGAAAAACCTGTGTGTCGAAGCTCTGTAGGGCAATTTGTCCCTTTTATTTTTACACGTTTCTTTAAAACGCATACGCGTTTTGCTTAAATGGAGCTTCGCCCCAAACCCCTAATTTTTAATGAAAACACAGAAATGAGAAAACAACATGAACAAATTTAACGAAATACAAGAACAACTGTTAACACTTCCAAACAAAAGGTGAGGTATCCGACGGATATCACACATACAATGAATTATATGAGCACCGAATGATTTTATTTTCAATCATTTGTAATACGTACGCCAAACAAGCCTGGAAATCAAAAATTACATCAAGATGGAACCATGTTCGATAACTACTTTGTTGTAGGAATTGATACCGAAAACGGTCAATTCACCCTATCACTATGAATTAAAACATTGGGACAAATTTCAGGTGAAAAGAATTGGCAAACGCACCAGAATACGATGGTCACACACCTAGTGATATCACACGACTATATAGTTTACTAGAAACAAAGAAATGAAACATAAAAATGAGGTACAAAAATGAAACCCGGTAGACTAATAACAGACATTGCATTCAGAAAAAGAAGTTCAATTTCAACTAGAAGAAACGAAAAACAACATCCTGAAAAACTTATTACCACTCCGTGATGTTGTTAAATTAGAATACTACGCAATTTACGTCACCAGTTGCAACGCTATCTGATTGTGGATAATCGTGCGACAATTGTAGAATGTGCTAACGGTTGGGGATTTAAATCACTCGAATCTTTGTCTAAAAACCGCTGAATATATCGCACGAAAACGAACAAGACGACGCAGACAAAAATTTGATGACGATGAATTTTTTGATTTTTCATACGACCCATCAGATTATTATTAATGAGGTAATTTAAACGCCAGTTAAAGAAAGGGACAATCCATGTCACAAGAAGAAATTCTACAAATTTGGTCAGGCACATTATTAAATTGCACTGACGATTGTCACAATGTGGACAAGAAACACAAGAAGCCAAAGACGGCATCCCATGTTGTCCAAATTGCCAATAACCTATAATATATATGTATTAGTTAGAGTAATGGACTATGGTCCACAACAAGATTCCGCGAACAGCGAACAAAATGTTGTGGACCATAGTCCACACTGAGGAGAAAAAGAAAATGTTATTTCGGAAGACAGAAAAATTGACTGGGAAGAATTAACCGACCATCCCATATGGAACAAAACTGCGTCCAACAGAAAAAGAGCTCAAAGCGCTCATCCAAAGTTTACCAACAAAATTAAAATATGATTTGGAAAAAGAAATCATGGATGTATTACATCTGAAATTAGCGTCCTGCAAAGAACCGAGCACTATGGAACAAACAATGAGCCGTGAACAATTATACCTTTTTAGGCAATCCATTGTGGACAGATGGTTTGTCTGGCAGAAGTAGTGGAAAACCATTCGTTTCGTCATGAAAAAGATGCTGAATATGGACGAAAACGAAAACTAACAACATTAATTGAGGAAGTATGTGCTAGCAGAAATTTAACTAGCAAAAAAAGAGGTAACAAACATGAAATTATCACAATTTAAAGAAAAAAATTAGACAATAAAGAAATCACTGACTATGATAAATATTTAGCACCAAGCTATCCAAGTAGATTCCGCGCGGAGCTAATTAGCAGAGATATATTAGTAAACGAATCATTAGAATTAAAACGAAGTTGACCCTATTCTTGAGGCTATCAGAGCGGATATGGCACAAGAGAGATACGAAGGATGGAAAAATTATCCACATGCATCCGTTAGACGTCTACTAGCACAAAAAGGTTATTGGCCTGAATTTTACATTGAAGACAAACACGCTAGTGTCCGCGTTTCAGTGCTATACAAAACATCCAGAATACGTGGACCAGGTTCTCGCAAAACAAAGCAATTATGAACCACTGCTCAACTATCTATTAGGCGTTGAACACCCGGACGCAACTGTTATCAAAACTTTTTCTCGCAACACCTGCACCTAAAGGTGCCAAAAATGGCAACCAACCAGAAGAGAGAAAACTTTTGAGTTTAAGTTAAAGGTAATCGAACTACAGGCCTCACCGCTAGAATCAACTATGAGTCGGCGTCAATTGTTTGAGGCAAAAACCCTCTATGGGCGCGAGACCTTAACGTGTTTATGATTAACAATGTATTGCGCGTTTTGCAAGGCGCACGAGAAAAAGGTTGCGAGTTAGAAGTGATGGAACATTTCAACGACTTATGTGACAGACAAAAACCATTATAATACACGATTCAGTTTAGAACACAAATACGGTTTTTAAAAACGACTGCAAATGTCTGAATATTCTGATAATTTCGAGATATATTGTACACAAATCAAGAGAGTGGGCAATGGGTTCGCTATCAGCGAAACTAATGCCCACAACAAAGTATTGTTCTGAATTGTCAGAATATTCCAACATGCGAAGATTTAGAAGGTAAAACTGGCTTCAATGTTCGGATTTTGCTAAATCATTTTAAAACCCATGGATAAGACATCAAATCTGTGGATAACTTACGAATTGGATGAATTTGGACAAAATTGGACGCCGATTTGGATTATTTTGACAGGGTCTAAACCATTGATATGACTGCTTTTTAACTCAAAACACCTATTTTTAATAAAAATAGAAAATTTTTGTGAAGGGGTCAGAGAAAAATTTTTTTGTAAAATCAAAACTTTGATGTTCAAAGTTTTATAAACCTTGATATGATGGGATTTGTAAGCGCTACCCAAAATCCAATTTTTGAATCCAATTTTTGGATTTCATAAACTTACAACAAACCACTAAAAACGGCTAATGTTCGGATTAGCCGAATGAGGAGAAAAATGATAAATATAAAAGAAGAACCAAGTTACAAAGAGCTAGACAATTTCATCAAAGGTGTCAAAGAAGGAGCCATTGACCCCGTAGAATATATCAAACTACCAGCTCATTTTGAGTATTTAGAGGAATTAGCAAGACACGGCATTTGTGTAGACGAATTGGTGAAACTAAACGATGACGATATCATCTATACATTGGTTCTAAACCACCATGCAGAACAATACTATGACCAATGGAAAAACCATCCTGCTTATAATGTGCGTTATACATTGGCGTTACAAGGTTATTATCCAGAGCATTTCATTCATGACCCAGATTATGAAATCAGAGGGATTGTGACTATTAATAATCCTCACTTTATACCACAGGTTATTAACGAACTCAGATATTAGACGATATTATCATCGCTATCAATCGATGGGAAGAATTTGACTCACAAATAGGTCAAATGGTATATAACAAAGCAAAAGACGCCGGTGAAGAATTAGACGGTTTAAAATATAAGCTGGAAGCAATGTCCCATCAACCGAGCATTATTGAGAAAACCATGTCAAGACAACAACTCTATACGAGCGGTTCCCCGCTCTGGGCAAGGGACTACACGGTGAGTCAATTACAGTGGTTGTTGAAGGCCCGCATAACCAGCAAAGAGCCTTATGACCAACAAATCCTAAGACGATTAGACGTAGAACCAAATGACCCCAAATGGTATAATAAAATGATAGCTAGTGTGATTTAGAAAGGTGAAAAATGACAAATGTACAAAAACCAATGGACTGCTTTTGCACCCGGTTCAGACATATTAAAATGCAAACCAACCGAAGAAGAATACTTTGAATTTCGTGAACTCTTAACCAGTGGAAATATTGAACCATCGGACTACATTAATACAAACATACATGAGGATTACTTGAAGGCTTTTGCACATCTTGGATTGTGTCTTGAAGAGCTTGTTAAACTTGATAATCCAGAACTTATTAAAGTTCTCATCGAAAATGAACTAGCAGAGGAATACTATGAGAATTGGAAAGACCATCCGGATATGGAAATCAGATACCTATTAGCAGAGACTGGTCATTTTCCAGAACATTTTATCAACGATGACGCACCAGATGTGAAATTCGCAACGGTCTGCAGAAATCCAGAACTACTTTTAGAGTTTCCCGAAGTGATAGAAAATCCGGAATATTTATCGTCAGTGGTGATGGCCGTGTATAAATGGACAGAGTTTGAATCGAAAATTGGTCAATTAGTTTACGACAAAGCCTTAGAACAAGAATACGAAAACATGGAACCATTGGAACTCAAACTAAAAGCGATGAAACATGAACCAACATCGATTGAGAAAAACGATGACTATCCAGCAATTGTATGATGCAGGTAGCCCTCTATGGGCTCATGAGTATACACCCCATCAAATACAAAACCTTTATACGATAGACATTGTTTGGACGACCCAACATTGATGAGAGAAGTTTGGAAAATGGACCCTAAATTACCAAGCTGGTACGTCGACCTATTTATACTTAGTCACAGCAAATAGAAAGGTGACCAATGGAATTACTTAACTTCTTACTCATTGTTGTTATACCGGGTTTAATTAGTTTAATCGTATTAGTCACTCTCATTATCAGAGATATGCTATATTGATGAAGCTATTCAAACAAGAAGCAAAAAGCCAACCATGGATAGACAAATACGACTCTGTGAAGTCACAAACTAATCCAGATGTGACAATTATCTCAGAACTGTACGACGACCTTCCGAATGTCCACGACTTACCCGGCATACGAATGGCGATGGTAACAGCGGTTAAAAGAAAATATACCATTCAAAACAAAAACACCAGACTCATTAGAACAAACAATGACTACTGGACAATTGTTTGATGCCAGTAACAAACCTATGGGCAAAAGTCGATGTCATTAGAACAATTAGAAAAATATATTATATACAACATTTCTCTAAGAAAGAACTTATCCGTGAACGAATACAAGAAGTTTTCGACGGAAATTGATATAATAGAAAGGGGAAAACAAATTATGACAAAATTTAAAGTTGGGGACACGGTTCATATTAGAAATTTAACCAACGAAGAACGCTACGGGCAAAAACCTGCATTACCACATCGACATGCGACAATATGAAGGGTTAGATGGTGTTATCGTACAAATTAAAAAGCGTAATTACGGACCCTATATATGAGGTCAAAACTAAACTAGGTAGCGAGTGGTACTGGATTGACAACTGGTTAGAACCCGACATTCAATACGCAGGCTATTAGAAAAAGGTGGAAAATGACAAAATTTAAAAAGGTGAACGAGTTCGTATCAAAAACATTAACACACCATGAACGATACGGTCAACAACTATATTATAATGGTACTATGATGCAATCAGAAGGTTTAGAAGGGACCATTATCGAAATTGTGTGGCGTGATTACGGATACATCTACAGAGTGAAAACAGAACTTGACGATAGATGGTTATGGATGGAAAAATGGTTAGAAAAATTGTATGACGTCCAATATATTGGTTATTAGAAAGGGGAAAAACCCATGGAACATAAGTTTAACGTTGATGAAGAGGTGATGGTTTTGCAACTCACACCATACGAAAAAGAACACTATCCAGCAGGATGGAACACTCAAATGAATGAATTTATCGGAAAAAGCGGTAAGATAACCAGAAAAATTCCAACAGGTTACAAAATTAGTGGTCTAGGACGATGGACATGGTGTGACACCAATTTAGAAGCCGTTGGACAATATGTACACTTTACTAGAAAAGAAGAAAAATGGAAACAGTAAGATTAGTAAAGTTATTAGAAGTGACCGAAGAAGACAAGTGATTTTGACCCCGGCTATGCCGAAGAGATGGAACTAGCGGAAGGTAGCTACGGGATTATGGATTACTACGATGACGATGATGATACTTATCGTATTGAAAACATATATGGTGACTATTGGTATGACGAAGCCATGTTCAAGTTTATCACACCCATCGAACATCCGGACTATCACATTGGTGATAAAATGAAAAGTAAAACAAATCAAAACGATGGAACGTGATTTACCGTATAGCGATGGATACGCAGGTGTAGAAGGAACCGTTGTAAACGTTTACGAAAATAACATTATCGAACTTAAATTTGAAGATGGTAATTGGTTTTATTTGAGCCATTGGTTGGAAAAACCTGTCGTATATCAGGCCTATTAACAGAAATATTGTAACCTGTAATGTCAAAGGTTACATGAGGAGATAAAATGAATAACTATGAAATATTAGAAGCCATCAGAAATGGAACACATCAAGAAAAAAATATGACGAATGGTTAGACCACGACGATATTTTAATCAGAGCGACGTTAGCCGAAATGGATTACAATCCCGAAAAAAATCAATACAAGACAAGAACTCATTGGTGCGACAAGTCGTACTACAAAAACATCCAGACTTGGTATTTCGGTTAGTGGGAAGAGTGGATTGTATCGTCGAGGTCAATAACGAACTCAATTTCCGTAACGACCTTACAAAAGAAGTTCTCGAAGAACATTTAGCAGCCTCTAAAACAAAGTATGGAACCGTTACCATATGACCATATAGAAAAGAAATTAGCCTCCCTAGAGCGTGAACCGACCGCGCTCGAAATGACCATGACACGAAAACAACTCTACGATTCTGAAAGTCCAATGTGGGCAAGGGACTTATCACCCATCCGTGTTTTCAACATATTGCAAGGAATCGAGGTATTGATTGATGACAAACAAAGAAATTATTGCTGAAATTAAAGCTGGAATGTGCAACAGGAATGGAAATACCATCCAAGCGAAGAAGTACGCATTGCACTCGCCGAGAATGGTTATTTCCATGACGAATATATTTACGCATCGTCAACCGCTTTAAAAACAGCGGTGATACAAAGCAATCCCGAAGCAATTAGACATATTTTATACAATAGTGATTATGGAAAATTCCTCCGTGGGTATTTCGAACAACAAGTCACGCCAAACGTATACCATCTATCTGAATACGTGAAAGCTCACGATGTAGAACCGCAGTTCCAAATTAAATTGACCTCATTGGCCCACAAACCGACCCTAATAGAAGAAACTATGTCACCGAAACAACTATACTACGCAGGGAATCCCTTGTGGGCGAAAACACTAGAAGCGCGCCAAATCGAAATTATCGTCAAATCCCAGCAACAAGTTGACCAATATGGCGATGGACAGGAATATATCGATAAAATGCTCGATACCATCACAACAGACATCCAAGCCAATTGGAAAATATCAAGCATCTGTGACAAATTAATCCGATACCGCATCAAAACTCAAATTAACGAAAGGAATTATATGCAATTAGAAATCGATTAGCTAAGGACAGAACAAATATGACCAACTACGAAATTTTAAAAGCCATCAGAAATGGCACCCATCGAGAAAAAAATATGACGAATGGAAAACGCACCGCATTAGTGATATTCGAAAAGAACTAGCCAAACAAGGATATTTTTCACGAAGAACTCATTTTTCGATGACCATCACTACGTCAGGGACATGGTTTTGGAAACAAACCCAGACGCAATTATGCACATTATTGATAATCCGGAATATGAACGCTTCCTAGCATGTTATTTCGAAGACCAAACAGAACCAAACATTGAGTATCTAACAATGTTTCTGAACAACTTCGCGTCGCAAAACAACCAACACCCCTCACTCAAAGTAAAATTAGCAGCGTTAACCACTCAACCGACTGTATTTGAGACGACAATGACTTCGAAACAATTATATTACGCACAAAAGTCCTCTATGGGCGAAATTATTAAACCCGAAACAAATCGAATACGTCATCCGCGCACAAGACACTATCGACAAGGGTCTGAGACAACAAAACGAAATAGACCCAATATTGGAAGCAATAGACATCGACCCACAAAAATGTGGCCTTGTTATGCTTCATTCCTGTACAACCTATAGAAAGAGAAAAAAATGATACCAATCACCATTTTTAACGCTATCGAGAATGGAACACATCGGGAAAAATATGATGAATGGCTATACCACAGAAACGTACAAGTCCGACTAGCACTTGCACGAATCGATTACAAACCGGAAATTCTCATCAACGATAAAGATATTGACGTGAGGCGAACTGTTGTCATGCAACACCCGGAAATGCTTCGTCAATTACTAGGTCGACCTGACGATGTACAACCTCATAAACTCCATTTTTAGACCAACAAGTGGATATACTAAAAAGACATCCTCGAGCAACACCTCTCAGATATGCGAAAATATGCAGATACAGCACCAACTTGTGATTTGGAAGCCAAATTAGAAGCGTTAAACTATGAGACATCCGCAATAGAACTTACTATGTCGCCTCAACAATTATACGAAATAGATAGTCCCCTATGGGCCCGTGGGTTAACACTCAGAAAAGTTTTTAATGTTTTTAACAGATGACGAATACGAATGGAATTAATAGAAGGACAAAATGATAAATTTATTTAAAACCAAAAAAAGGAATCACCCGAACAGAAGCCTTTTCATATTTTAGAAGAGATAGAAGGACAAGCAAATCCCGACCTTAATAAGTTGGAAAAAAATAGTAAACTATAATGAATTCATGCTCACCCTCACTCAACACAATGCTCGCTATACGGGAAAAAAATATGACATGATGACACATAAGTTATCACCGCTTGAAGCTACTATGAGTACGAGACAACTATTTGACTCAGGTAATGAACTATGGATGAGACACTACAGCATCGAAGCCATTGCCACATATTTCAAATATATAGAAGACAACGACATAGACGATGTTGATATATTTTTGGAACGGCTAACCACATTAAACGATTGGGACTAATCCAAGAAAGGAAAAACAATGACCGAACCATGGACCGACATTATCCACACCGACTATTATCTAGCAAACACCGTTAATCCATCAATGACAAGTCTAAAAAAATACGCTAAACAATTTAAAGACACTCGCAAAAAGCTCACAAACGACATCTAGAAGCCGTTAACATTAAAATTGCATCGGAAATGGCAGAACCGAGTCTAATCGCTAAGACCATGACGCGATATCAACTGTTAAAGGAACAAAATCCAATCTGGGCTAAGGGTTTAACAATTGACGTCATTGAAAACAACTCTTCGTACATATCGTAGTATCAAAAGACCATCACAAGCCGAATTCTTCGAGGAACATTTCGAAGACTATTGCCAAAACGAACATAGACTCGCAAACGCGTTACGCTTTAGGAACCGCATTTTAAAAAAATGCTTAGAAAGAAACCGCATGCAACCAGATTACGAAATAATGCTAGCAGACTCTAAAGCTACAAAACTGATTGAACAACAAACGGAACCAACAACATTAGAAGCCACCATGACCCGAGCTCAGCTATTTAAAGCCGGAAACCCAAACTGGACAATCGATTTAGATTACCGAGAAGTGAAAATCGTTCTGCTATTGTTCCAAAAAGCTCAGAAATACGGAACCGAAGACATATTTTATGCTAAATTTGACAACTATCTAGCGCAAGAACGCGACGCAATGACTGCAGCGCACAACGTGTTGCAACTATCTAAACGAATTTAATATAAGTTGTGACCTGTAATATTATATGTTACAATAGGAAAAAAAGAAAATTATAAACTAAACATAACTAAAAAGCAACCCTGTAGGTTGCTTTTTCTATACTATGCATACCATTCGCCATTAGCGTTGACATAATAACCATCAACCTTAGTATTGGTTAATAGTTTACCAGAAGGGTCTACAAAATACCACTTTCCGCTAACTTGAATCCATTTGTTGGCTTGCATCACACCGGATTTGTCCAAGTAGTACCAGTTACCGCCATCTTTGAGCCATCCTGTTTCCATTGCACCAGATGAGTTGAGGTAGTACCAGTTACCACCATCTATGAGCCATCCTGTTTCCATAGCTCCAGAAGTTGGATTGAGGTAATACCATTTACCATTGATGAATTCCCAACCTGACATTTTCAAGTTATGTTCTGGGTCAAAGAAGTACCATTTACCTTCCAAGTTTGCCCAACCAGCCGGTAGAGCTTCACCACCACGAAGATATTGCCATTTACCATCTTTACCTCGCACCCAACCAGTACGAGGTTTTTCAGGAGTTACGTTATGCAACAATTGAGGGTCATCAAGAAGAGTTGCTTTACCATCTTTTTCTTGAACCTCTAATTGATAAGCACCGCGTTTAGTTTCAACAACAACCTTACGTTTCTCATTTGTTTTGAGAGTCACATACACAGGTTTGCCGTCAAGCATAACCGCATGACCATCTTTATCCATCAATTGGATACGCATACCGAGGTTATCGCGGTCTTGAGCGTATAAACTATCAATTGTTGGTGTGGAACCATCAGATTGAACAGCAACATGGCGTGCAACATGATGTGACACGAGAGCGGGTTCTGTTAACCGGGTTCGCAGAAACTTTCGAAGATGCTGTAAATGCTGCAAGTACAGCTGCTGATGTTAACAAAATTTTCTTCATGAGAAAACCTTCTTTCTGTTTTGTTACCTTAATGATATCACATTATAACAAAGCTGTCAATAGGATTTTTGATATTTTTCACAAAAGACTAACGTCTTTGTTACAGAAACGGGAGCTCCGCCCCAAACCCCTAATTATTTCTGAAAACAAACAAAAGAGGTACAAACATGAAAAATCACGTTGACAGAATTGGAACAAAATCCACAATTATTAACTACAGCTATGGAAGACCTTGATAACTGGTATGCAATCAACAACTACATCGGAAACGTACGAAATGCACCACTAGACGTAATAGAAAAACATTATGAAAAACGCAAAAACATTAAACACTAAAAAGCCATTGTAACTACTATCTCGGTTATTTACGTCATGCTTTAAAAAACGGAACCAACCCATATTCAAAAAAACAATGACACCGTTTCAACTGTTACAAGCGGGTTCACCCCTATGGGTACGTCCTTTTTCACCAAATGAAATTGGTGCAATCAATTACTTTGTGCGAAGATTGAAATATGACGGTCGTGATTTCAACTATGTGAAGCCACTTTTCGATTTATCATTGACTCCACACGAATTTAACGCCACCAATATTGAACTCATGATTGACTATTGACGACCTGCCTTTTGATACATTCGCAAAAGACTAACGTCTTTTGCCAAGAATGGGGCTTTGCCCCAAACCCCTAATTATTTCCGAAAACAAAAGAGGTAACAAACATGGAAATCACAATAGCAGAATTAGTAGCAAATCCACAATTGTTAGAAACCGCAATGGAAAAACGATAAAAAAACTGGTTTGTTGTTAATTGGTACCTTACAGACGCACGAAATGTACCACTAGAAATAATCGAAAAACATTATGAAAACGCGAAAAAAATTAAATACCACAAAAACATTGTGGATAACTATCTTGGATATTTGCGCAAAGCCTTAAAAATAAAAACCAACGCTCTATCCAAAAAAACCATGACCCCATTTCAATTGTTGCAAACAGGTTCACGTCTATGGGCACTTCCTTTTACGCCACGTGAAATCGGCTCCATTAATAACCCAGCGACTAAACTAAAGAAACGAGGTCGTGATTTTTAGCTATATCGAGCCACTGTTTGATTTATCATTGGCGGCAGACGAATTCAACATGCTAAATCTTCGGCTACTGCATCGTGTCAACCACCACTAAGAGAGTGATGGGCGTTGCCCCATACCCCTAATTTTAAAAATCAATTTAATGAGGTACACAAAAAAATGACTACATTGACAAAATTATACGAACAAGAACGCAAACTTAGAATTCTAGAATACAAAAATTTTTACAACATTTCGGTGGGTATCGAAACCAAAACGAAAATATATTACGAGTACCACCTAGTCTATCACCGTGGGATATCGAACAACTGGATTTTTATGAACGCATACAGCAGGAATTAAAAGTAATTCTCAACAAAATTGAGGAAAAGAAAAAAACGAAAAACATCGAAGAACTTCTTCAAAACGGCACACCAGAAAAATCCATACGATGTGCTACAAGTACTTCACGCACGATTCGATTACAAAGGAAATCACAAACAGAACTAGCTGAACTTAAAAAGAAGCTCGCAGATTGTTCAAAAAAATATGATGAAAACATTAACTACGAACAATTCAAGTATTAAACGAGGTAAATAAAATGAAAACGATTATCACAGACACCATTAAAGAACTACAAACAAAATACACCAAATTAGCCATCGTACTGATTATCGTCTTTGCCATCGCTGGCGTATTCACACCACTCATCATCGATATGGACAATCAGATACTCACAAGCATTTCAGCCATAAGTTTTGTCATCATGACCATGTCAACCTTTCCAACTATGCTCACGTTATTAGGCGTACTTGAGAAAAAAGTAAAAAATACTAAATTTAGCGAAAAATCTATTGCAAGCTTATTTATTAAAAGCGCTAACCATACAGATGTAAATTTCTTAACAATTCTGGTTGTATTGTCAATTGTCTACCTTGCGTTATTATTCGTAGCAAATGTCATTTTTCCCAGCTGGTATGTTCATTTGGTTGATTACGCTTATCGGACTAATCACCTTATAGAAAGGAATAAAAAAATGAATCAATTATTAAACGAATTAATTACAACTCCAAACGTCTTAGGTATAATCGCAATGACAGCATTGCTTGCATTAATACCATTAGCGCTATTAGCCGATGTCTATAATAAAAACATCCGTTAGACAGAAATCCATTCATTATCGCAGTTTTTTGCAACACTTATCACGTTGTTAGCCCCTATCTATCGGTACTTTGGTCAGAAAGACTACGGTGGCGGACAATCCGTTTCACTACGTTATGATTCAAAAAAACTGATAAGAACGTGATTATTACAAGCAAAAACCATGTTCATAAAAAGTGCAACTTTAACAATTAAAAGAAAAATATTAATAATGGTGTTATTGTAGAACTTGACGGAAATGAATACGTTGTACGAAATGACCAGCTACAATAAGAAAAGCAAATCAAATTAAAAGAGGTAACCAAACATGACATATACAGAATTATGTGAATTAATCGACATCGCACTCTCACAAGTGAAATCTACTGACGTTGCATGGAACATGAAATACAGTGAACCCTCAGTAGAAGAAGAAATTTTTAGAAGTTCATCTACTTGTAGGCGACGAACTTATCCAAGAAACATATGTGGATGCTGATTGGGACGAAGTAGCTGAAAAAAATTAAAAACCACTTCTTGAACAAGCGCTTGTTCAACCAAATACTGAATTTATCGGCCGTGCACGTTTATTGCACAAAACCATCGTTAGCATGGTCGAAAAACGGTGTAGACGTAGACCCTGAACTAATCAGCTGGCGTAATTACCAAAATCGCTGGCAATAATCCAATAGAAAGAAAAAGTAGAATGACAAAAATTATCTTAGCCTTCCCTTGTATGGGAAAAACATATTACGCACAACATAATCCTACAAAAGCTATTGACTTAGAAAGCTCAGATTATTTCTTTGACAAAACAGGATATGAGCATTTGACCTCAGAAGAATTCAAAGGATTGCCAGATAGAAAACCTAATCCTAACGGGTTACATGATTATTTGGAAGCTATTGAGAACGCTGTGAAAAGTGAAAAATATGAATACGTTTTCACAAGCCAAAGCCCAGATGTGGTAAAAGGTATTCTCAAATTAGGATATCCAGTTCACTATGTTAAACCTATACCTACAGAAGAATCCAAACAAGAATTCACACGTAGGGCCCAAGAACGTGGAAATAATTCTAATTGGATTAATGGAACCATCCAATACTTAGAACCACTACCACTAAATTATTTCACGGCGGAAGAACAGCATAATATCTTTATCCATCTTGTTCCCCCACATCTGTATCTAACAGACATTATTAACGAAAAAAAGCCATTTAATACCAAACAAGAAAGGTAAAAATGAAACAAATATCATCCAAAGAATTCCAAATATATAAACGTTATGTATTTGAACAAATAGCGAACGCGTTTAACAAAATCGGTTCACTAGATATTGAGTATTTAGACAAAGTCATAGGCCCTAGAATATGAAATTTCAGATGTTACTAATCTAATTTATCCAAAAATCAAATTTTATGATACATTTGAAACACTTCAAACATTATCTAAAATTGACCTACACAATAAAACCAAAATGATTTATTAGAAAAATACAAACTAAAAGCGCTAGAAGTTCCTACATTATGCACATATAATAGACTAGGAAAAAGAAAAATCACACCGTATAACGAAATTACAAACCTTCAATCATATATCGAAGAACTTCCCCTGATTAATTTTCAGACAGATGAAATTATCATTTTAACAGATGGTGAAAAGAATACGAATTTGTTGATAAGAAAAATCCAAAAACCTATTTGTTACCAATAAATTACGAAAAAACAAAAACGGAACGAAACTGTATGAAAATTATAGACAACTCAAAACGGAACTCAAAAAACATTGTTGACAAAAATAGAACCGATTGATGGTCAAAAAAATTATATGATTTAATTATCAATCATTACAAAAATTAATTTTTCTCACTTTCGCTAGCTGGAAATATTTCCGAGCGGAAGTGACATAGAGAGCGTACATGTTAGCGCTTACAATCACTGACAATGATATTAACCATTAGTTTGCGCGCTTGCGAACAATCCAATAAAACAATAGAACAGGGAAACATTAATGATTATAGGAATTCTTTTCACAGTTATTACTATATCACTGCTTGGATTCGCCGCATACAAGTCGAGCCGTAACAAACAAAACGAACTGGCCGACTTAGTGAACCGCTCGAAGGGAAACAATGTCAGTGGACAAGTGAGAAGGCTTAAGACGGCCTTTTTTTCGGATTTTAATTGAGGTAAAACTATGACAAAACTAGCAGTTAAAAGACCCTAAAACAAATTATAGACGGTAACATTGAGGTGTATCAGCCAACAGAGAAAAATTAATTGTACTAGTACCAAAAGCAAACGGAAAATATTACCGATATTCCACAAACGTTGATGACAAGCTTGTAGATTTTATCACCACTAACGATAGCATCATTAAAATCTACACAGAAAATTAAAACGCATACGCGTTTTCCCCAAATGGGGCATCGCCCCACACCCCTATTTTTATTTGAAATCCAAATGAAAGGTACACTACTATGCAAAAAATTTAAAAATTATCTTACTATCACTATTGTCACTACCACTGCTTGCAGCTTGTAAGGCCGGAAATAAAGATGTTATCGGTACAGTATATACATTTAACTATGCTCAAGTTAAATTATCAGACGGAACAATCATTGAGGGCGAAGTGGACAGCTGGTCACGACCACCCGAAACAGATACCATCCGTGTGACCTTAAAGACAAAGGAACTTATTTAACACATGGTTCAAAATGTAACCTTATATAACAAGAACTAGAAAGAAGGTACCATATGTGGTGTGAATACTGTTTAGAATACCATCCAGACGCTAAAAAAGTTTATCGACATGAAATCGAGGATTACCTCGACCTTTGCCCTGACTGTGCAAACGAAGAAACATTAGAAACATGCTCACTGTGTGGTGACATTGCCACGCATGACGGACACTATTATTGTGCAGAATGCCAATAAAGTAGAAGATAGGTAAAATATGCTTAAAATTTATTCCGGCTATCATTTTAGCTGATAAAATCGAAAACATTACATTTGACATCCATGAATTGCAACCTCAACAGGAAATCATCGATATCGTAACTCAATTCATGACATCGTCAAATGCATTAGACGACGAAACTCTCGATGTAGGTATTAGCACAACAAATCCATTAGTTATTGCAACTGTAGTAGCCATTGCAATGGAAAAGAATGTCATGCATAATTTAAAATATGTATACATTACAGAAGACGGTAAATGAGCATGTGACCAATTATATGGAAGACCGAAGCGAAGGTAAATATTATCCAAAATAACGAATACACGGATTTAAAGACACGTTTCTACAAAGCGTATTATGAGCGCAAACGCAAAGAATAATCCAGGAACGAATAGCAATTACCTATAGATTTAATTTAAAAGAAAAGGAAAAAAACAATGAAATTTATTAAATACCCATCATTAACAAACCACTACGTAGCACGCAAACAAAAATTTATCAACTTAGATGACGACTATGTATCAACAGAGAAAATTCACGGTTCAAACGTCTCACTCATTATTGATAATGAAAATAATATCGAAGTTGCTAAGCGTACTGATTTCCCTAACGAAGAAGAACGTACACAACGACCTTGGAATACGCTTGCACAATTCGCAACAGAGCAAAAAGACCCTCATTTTTATCATGGGCTACTCAAGTACGAACACTCGCAGAAGAATATGGAAATATTGTACAACTAAACTTTTTATGGGGAAATTATACGGTTCTAAAGTGCAACAAATGCAATATCAAGAAGCCATTGACAAAGTACGACGTATTCGTTTCTTTGATATTCATGTCATCTTCGAAGATGAACAGCGATTAGCTTTATCGCAAGAAAAGATGACCACTATTCTGGGTGATGACTACACTGTACCAGTTTTACGACAAGGAAAAACTAGTTGACCTAATTCTAAACGCAGAAGAATTACAATCAAAACTAGGGATTGCGGTGCTGAAGGTCAAGTTTACAAACCGAAAAATGATTATTTCTTCAAACCAGATGATTACGATAACATCCACTATCCCGTAGTGAAACATAAATATGATGCGTGGTTAGAAACAAATAAAATCAAAGTGAAACACGAAATGAGCTATTCGGCGAATGAACTAAAAATTGATTACCGCAGTTGAATCGCGTGTAACACCTCAACGATTGTTAAATGTACTTAGCCATGGTGATATCAAACCCGAACCTCAAAGTACAGGATTGGTTATTAAAGCAATGCTCCAAGATATCAAAGAAGAAATCATCAAAGAAGAACCAGATATTGATGTAAATAACGGTACATTGTTCGGTAAACAAGGCGGTAAAATCGCAGCGTTATTCAAACAACACTTGACCGAAATTGAGTAGAAAGTGAAAGACAACTAAAAGAACTTTTAGAAACTTACTAACTTACTAAAAAGGCAAAACGAGCCTAAATATTTATTGCATTAGGGAGCTATGGCTCCCAATTAGAAGATTCGGATATTATAAGCGCTTACATTTATTCTGAAACGTTAGCGTAACAAATGTCCGCGCAAAATGCGAACAATAGAATACGAAAAATAGAACAGGAATAGACCATGGATATTGAAACACAATTCGAACAATATATTCAAGAAAGAGCCGAAAACCGAAAGAAATATTTTGAAAAGACCGGATACCATAAATTATCCGATATTACGGAAATAGGTTCCTATTATTACAATAGGTATACAGACTCATGTGTCATTCGCTCCATTATCGCAGGAAATTAACCAATTGGAATAGGGATTTGAATATAATTATGAATGAACATAAGGATGACCCCAAAGTCAATTGGCAAGCCATTTATGATTACATAGACCAACAAATTAAAAAAGTTCCAGCAAATGAAAAACAACTCATTAAGGACTTGAACGACATAAACGAACAGTTAAAACCATATCGAAAACAACTGTTACCCTGTATATACAGGATTTTTAAATTGTCAAAAAAATAGGACAGTGTCATAACACTGCCCCGTCAAAACTATAGTAGTTTTCTTTGTACATTTAATATACCATTATTTCGTTTGATTGTCAACTAACATTTCAGCAAATACCGATTAAATAGTTGCGTACGCAACTATTCAAAAATAGGGGCTTTCGCCCCACACCCTATTTTTGAAAACATAACATGGGTCAATGACCCACAAGGACAATTGACATAAGGGGTAACAAATATGAAAACGGTAGACATAACAAACGAAAACGTATTAACAACAGATGTAGACACAATCGTAGACCCTCATTAAAAACGAACAAGCGCAGAATACTATGAAAGTTGGAAAAATCACGAAAATCCAAACGTTCGAATTGCTTTTAGCCAAAAAGGTTTGTTCAGTGAGCTATTCAAAGACAAAGAATGTGAAGTCCGGAAAGCAGAAATCATGGGAAATCCAAGCTATATTCCAAAAACTAATGAAAAGAACAATTGCAGAATGGTATACCTGTTATCACGTTCTTGTGGATATGAAAAATCCAAACCCTGACGTTCTCAAAGCGTTTATCGAATACAAGCACAACCGATGTGGAAACGACATAACACGCAAAGGTAAACGACGCTTCCGACTAAAATACGAAAGTATTACAAGAGAACCAAGCACACTAGAGAGTACTATGACACCATACGAATTGTTTATTGTGAAAAATCCTTTTTGGGCGCGTGGAATCAGCATCACCCAAATCACAAATGTCGAAGAACTTCTAGATGTCGTCATCAAAGAAGGTAATCTAGATCTTATAGAACCAATTTTTGACAAAATCTTGGCAACAGAAAACTATGTGGAAGCATTAGACATTTATCGTGAAGAAGCGAAAATTTGGACAGAAATAATGAGATAGTTGCATACGCAACTATCCCAGACTGGGGCTTTGCCCCACACCTATTTATTTTTGAAATTAAATTAACGAGGTAAAAACATGAAATTAAAAATTCACAGCAATCATTGGTGACCCAGAAATTGGTGGTGAAGTAGAAATCAAAAACAAACGGGCGAACATATGACATCGAAGTTGTCAAAGAAAAATGTCATTTCAAGGAAGGGATTTTTGGCGTTCGACCATCATTAATAAAGCCACCACAACATCAGCTGACGACTATAAATCATGGGAAATTCTTGGTACATTTGGTGTCGATACAGGAATGGCCGGAATTTGGGACGAAGACGCACCTGATGATTCAGAATGGTCAAAAGGTGACCAAATCTATCTATCTAATTATGACGGTGACTTCTTTGATGGTATCATTACCCAATCCGGACTCGGAGATGGTGAATATAATGTCTATGTGAAACGAGAAAACAACGAAATTACAGATTTTTGTAATCGATTTTTCACGATTAATGAGAATAATAAAAGTGAGGCAAAACCTCACATGGAGAAACGCGTACTATACAGCACCGCTTTTTAAATCAGGGCTTTGCCCCACACCCCTATGAAATTAATTTAACGAGGTACACAAACATGAAAAACAGAAATTAAAAACTACAATGCTAACAAATTTACAAAAGAACTAGAACACCTTATTATCCGAAACGGATATCGAATTTTTATCAGTACAATCAGGTGGCCTCAATGGTGACATGGAAGTTATTGTATTAACAAAAGCAGAAGACCTTTCGCAGGCTGATTACAGTATTCGATTGCTCTTCAAACGACATGAGTCAATCAACATCGATACCGACGAATATTATGCATGGGGAGCGGACAAAATGACAATCGCCTATGCTGACACGGAAGCAAACGACAAACGTTACGGATGGTGGGATTATATGTATTGCCAAAATAGACAAAACAATACTATATGAAACATTCGAATATGAAGGTCATTTCTTCAAAAACGAAAAAGATTTTCGTGAATACATCAAAGACAGCTTGACTGTTTAACAAGATAGTTGTAACCTGTAACATTACACGTTACAACAAGGAGAACCGCGAGAATTACACAACGCTTTTTAAATTAATGAGGTAGCAAACATGGAAACAAACGAACGTAGCTTAAACGATATATTAACAAAAGAAGGAACAATTAACATCATTAACGCAATTAGAGCGGGCGAATTAGAACACTATTTACCGCAACTAAAAGACAACGAAAACCTTAGATTTAGACGGGCCATTGCATATTGTGGAATGTATCTAGACCAATATATAAAAGATAAAGCCTCAACCGTAAGAGAAGCGGTCATCATGACCGACTCATCTTATGTACCAATTATGGTTGCGAATAATAACCCTGAATACGATATTTCTCTTATTCGTTGGATGATATTAGATACAACATTGGACGAAGAAATATGGAAAACCATTTTGGCACGACCAGGCATCACCGAAAAATTTGAACGTTATCTCCCAGGTGGACTATATGCTTTAAATGTCATAAAACGACTATGGACAAAAGGTGAACCCGATGCACTATCCCAAACTATGACACGAACGCAATTGTATCAAGCAAATAATCCATTATGGGCATACGGATATAGTATGAATCAAATCGCTATGTTTGTTGACGTAAATCATACAGAAGATAGTGAATACATAGACGAGCGCTTTGAAAACGCCGACAACTATTATGAATGGATTACAATGAGTCGCAACTAAACAAGTTACGACTAGAAGAAACACGTGCTATACAGCACGCTTTTAAATGGGGCTTTGCCCCACACCCCTAATTATTTTTGAAAAAATAAAGACCCTCTAGCTCAACTGGATAGAGCACAGACCTTCTAAGTCTGCGGTTATAGGTTCAAATCCTATGAGGGTCGTCGCCACACTGGGTAGCTCCCGTAAGTGGCATCGCGGTATAATTAGCAGCCAAGGTAATGGATGGCTGGTCTGGTGACTGAGTAGCTCTCACCGGGGTTCGATTCCCTGATAGTCGGTTCGATTCCGTCATATCGCATTTTAAACGCAAAGACTACATCTTTTGCTAAAAATGAGGGCTTTGCCCCACACCCCCATTTATTTTTGAAATTAATTTAACGAGGTACACAAATATGACAGTAAAAGAATTTAGAGCAATTTCAGCATCAAGAGTCGTAGCACTTATTCCAACAGATGATGTTGATTTCGACATTTATCACTCTCGTACACACAAAATTTATATCTTTGCTGATGATAAAATCGCGGAAGAACGTGAAATTGACTTCGTAGACGCAGTGCAAGATGAAGACTGCGAAGAACCATTTATTAACGTGTATACAAAATAATCATACGAAACACAATACTATTCCCCACACTAAATTTATTTTTTTGAATTAAAAGAGGTAACAATCATGACAGTAAAAAAACAGCATCAACGCAATCAAAGAATTCACTCAACTCACAAACGACTTATTAGCACAAGGCTACCACATTCTAGAAGTACAGTCTGACCCAAACAAACAACAAAACAAAGCAATTGTATTATCAAAAAACATTGTACCGAAAAAAGGTCAAGACATTGTTGTCATCTTTCGAATGACTATGGTACAACTAAAAGCCCCATACTCACGCACAGTTCTCATTGATAATATTGTTGGATATGTCGAAACAACAAAAGTTTGTGATTGGGCTAGCTACTGGAACAAAATCTATTTCCGCCATATAGAGAAGTAACATTTCATGAACATTTAGAAATTAAACGTTAAGACTATGTCTCCAAACCAAAAAGTAGGTGAAAAATGAACATTTTAGAATTAATTGAAAAATTAGAAGCGATTGGACTCTATGCTGACAATGACGACTTGATGATGCTCGAATACGAAGGTGGCAACGGGTGGCAACATTCATCGATGAAAAATGGTGTCCATTACAATTTCACCATCACAGACAATCATTTTGATGCGAACGCAGCCGGTCATAATGTGCAAATTCGCTATAGTAAACATATTACAATGGACAACTCCGTATTTTGTGTTTTCAATAACACATCTGGCAAACAGGTCGAAATTGAAGCTTCTATTATTTTCTTAAGCGAAGATGAATTGTTCGCAAAATTACAACAAGCTAGTAAATCCTTTGCTGGACTTAAATTGACATAGTCACAAAAACGCATACGCGTTATCCCAAATGGGGCTTTGCCCCTAAACCCCTATTTATTTTTTGAAATTAATTTTTCACTTTCGTTTGCTGAAGTATTTCGAGCAGGGAGTGACATAGAGAACCCTATCGTTCCCAAAACGCATACGCGTTTTTGCCAATCGAGCTTTTGCCCCACACTATTTATTTTTGAAATCATTTTAATTAGAAACATGAGGTAACACTAATGGACAACAACAAACAAGCAATTCGCAAACTTAACTTCCACCTTAACGGACGAAACCAGCAAATCGTACCTTGCCTTGTAGGGCCTACAGGTATCGGTAAAACGACTATCTTGAACAAAGTTGCTAAAGACATGGGAGCAGAACTTATCTACTTCAACATGTCACAACAAAATGAAGGTGATAACGCGCTTCCTGTACCACAATATGGTGACGATAAAACAACTGTAACTTATGCACTGAACCACAAATTCCAAGAAATTCTTGATAATCCAGAACAACTATACATTGTATTCTGTGATGAGTTGGCTCGTGCACAAATCGGTGTTCTTTCTGAATGGATGACGCTATTGACAGAACGTCAAGTACAAGGTCATAAATTTGGGTCAAATGTTCGTTTTCGTAGCCGCAATGAACCCATCAAGTTCTATGAAAGGATACGAAAATACCGATTACGTTGCAACTGAAATGGACCCTGCTCACTTGACTCGTTTCAACTTCATCTACATGGAACCAGACCGATTGGACTGGCTTGAATACGCAAAAGAAGCTGATGTACACCCATTTGTTATCCAATTCCTTGAAGATAGCAAACACATCCAATTCTTCTACGGACACGCAACAAACGACGTTCGTATGCGTACACCAAAAGGTTGGTCTCAATTGTCAGATATGTTGAAAGACCTTGAAGAACAAGGGTTGTTCCAAGACCGTGCTTTTCACATCAAGCATCATCAATGACCAAATCGGTGAAGATGCTGGTCCAATGTTCGCGAAAATGATGTGGGAAACTCTTGACACAATTCCTCTTGACCAAATTGTCACAGGTAAACCTGTTGACCCCGCATTGGTTCAACAATATGCAAACTATGCACTTCCAAAACAAATCCTTACAATGGACGGATGGTTGGATGAAATGAAAGAACGTGACGGTGAACTTGAATTCCAAAACGTCGATATCGCAAACTTCGTAGCTTGCTGGAACACATTGAAATCAGATGACTCAAAAGTGAAGGTTGCACACCGTATCACTCACGAGTTCTTGAAAATTAAAGACGGTCAAATGGATACAAATTCTGTGCCTACCGCTTCTACGACTCAAGCATTAAAGAAAGTGAACCTTTCGTTAAATTCATGAATCGAATGATGAAAATGGCAGACCGTGAACAAGCATAAAATTGAGGGCGAAAGCCCTCTTATAGGAGGATAACTCATCACAGAGTTATTTAAAATAAAAAGGTAACAAAAATTATGAACAAACAAAATGAATTATTAGACGCTCGCGTGGAATTGAGAAAACAATATTTGGAAACACCAGGATACAAGAAATTATCAGACCTTTACGAAAATTGACAGTGAAGAATACAGAAACATCCGTGATAATTGGTTGTTTGCTGAACTATTAGGGTTTTGATTGCGAAGACATTGATGAAGATGAATTAGAAACTGCAATAGCGGAAAATAAAGACACCATTCATTGGACCAATTTTATTTAAATATTTCGATGAACGATTGAAAATCGAAGACACAGATATCAGCGACCCAATGAACTTCTTTAACCCAAACTGCAACATCAACCCAATCAGCCTTTTCGATATCGAACAAGTGTTAGCAGACATGAAGCCCTATCGTGTTGAATTAACAGCGTAAACGCTTTTTAAATCGACAAGGAAAAGTCGTTAAAACTAAAGATGAATGAAGCAAGCAAGTTAATTAAGGTTGCACTTGCTGCAGAACGGAAAAGTATTCACAAAATGGACTAAGCGGACTGACATTGTCAGTTCCGTGAGGAGATATTGAGGAGAAAGCCCTCATATAGGAGCTTTTACCCGGACGGTTACCGATAACTCGAATTCATTGACTTTGGCTTTATAGTTTAAACAACCCCGTCAGAAAAGACGTTAAAATCGATTAGTGAAGCAAGTAGGCTAATTAAGGTTACACTCACTACATCTAATGGACATACGCAGGTTGAGTATTCCACCTGCTAGGAGAAATGAGGTAAACAAATGAAATCAAAAATTGAACAACTATCAAATAACAAATATATTCAATTGGTAAACCAGCACAAAGACCAATTTAAGACGCTCAGAGCTGATATCAAACTCATGCTCAAATGTATCAATATTAAAAGCGACAGACCCGTTGGAAAAAGATGAAAATTTTATCGAAAATACCATCTTTGGCTATCTACATGCATTGTTTAAATTCGAAACAGAAAAAGAAATCAAAAATGAAACACTACAGCTTCTTGAGTTACTAGAACCGCTCAAAGAAGATAAAACAGTATATACTGGATTTTAATCGTCAGACAAGACGTTAAAATCGATGAATGACGCAAGTGGGCTAATTAAGGTTGCACTCATCCAATGGACATATGCAGAACTGACTAGTTAGTTCCGCTAGGAGAAGAGAGGTAAACAAATGAAATCAAAAATTGAACGACTACAAGACAAAATTGCCAAAAAAGAAGCAGAATTGCAAAAAGAAAAGGAAAAATTGCAAACCCTGTTGACAGACGCAAAAACCCGTCATTCGGTGATTCAGTACAAAGAACAATTTAAGGTGCTAGGTGCAGAAATCGAAAATGTGGATGAATATGTCTGCATTACACCAATCGATGAACAAAAAGATGAAAACTTCATCGCAACGTGGCTTCCAATAGATAACGAACTTGAATCAAAAATTAAACAAGCACTAAACAATTTGAAAATTTGTCGCCAACTAGAAAATACATACGGCGGACTCAAGTTTAGTGTCAACCATATCGACGATGAGTCTGTGTTAATTCAAGACGACACTGACGAATTGTATAAAATCACGGTCAATACTGTAGGTAATACCTATGTAGGTAAAGTGACCAAAGAAAATGACGATTACGTATATACATTAGAACAGACATTAACAGACAAGCTATCACTCACAGTTGAATCAGAATATGACGGTCTTGACATTTTTATGGGCATACAAAAATCCAAGGTGGTTTAGAAGAACTACCAGGACAAATCGAAGAAGCTATTCAGGTATTGAAAAATTACAAAGTAGAATAACACCGAGCGCACCATTAACAATATATGGGCATCGACAGCTAGATAGAGAATGAGGTATCAAATGCAATCAACCATCGAAAAACAATACAACCAACTACTAAATAAATATCAAAAACAATTTAGAGAGCTGGGTATTGAAATGTCTATCAAAGATAATAGTTTACAACTACCCTGGTATGAAAAAAAGCCTATCAAAGATACGCTTGTTTGCCTGAAAGCAATGGACCGACAAAAAGATGACAGGTTCCTTATGAACTGGGTAGACTTAGATGATGAAGTTGAATTGAAAATTGAACAACTTTTTACATAACTTGACCATTTGTCGCAAACTAGAAAAACATATGCAGGATTAAAGTTTGGTATCCACTCAATCGAAAAACAAAATGGTCTTAGTTCACGAAGACAAATATGAAGAATATGTAATTACAGTGAATGAAATAGGTAATACCCTATGTAGGTAACGTGACCAAAGAAAAACCAGAATATATCTGTGGATATGAACAAGAAATCACAGATAAGCTATCACTCACAATCGATTCCGATTATGAAGATTTTTCGCTAACATGGACATACAAAATCGAAGGCTGTGATTTAGATACATTGCATAAACAAATCGAAGAAGCTGTTCAGGTATTAAAAAAATTACAAAGTTGAATGATGAGCGAAAAGCGGACTGACTAGTTCAGTTCCGCGAGGAGAAAATTTCCCGACAAGGAAAAGTCGTTAAAACCAGTTTGTTACCTCAGGGGCGAAAGCCCCACTAGGAGAACTTGAAAGGAATAACGATGAAAACTGTATATGAAGTGATGAACACAGATGGTAATACATTCTATTTCTTTTTCGGAAAATAGAGCTCAAATTGCAAAAGAAATTATCTCTGTTTGTGAAGAATTAGAACTCACTGCTGAACAGGTTAAAATTGATGAACTCAAAGTGTACCTGAAGCGTAATGCAGAAATTTGTTTAACCGATACCGACCAAATCGAATACAGAAAAGATTATGAGCCTGACGCATATCTGAGCACTACAAAAGTTCTAGATATGTATGAAAACGGCATCGCATACGAACTGTATAAAGGTTGTGGAACAGGTGTTGTATTAAATCCTAAAACAGTAAAAGATGACTTCAAAACATTGTATAAGTATTTCACAAATTAAATCGACAAGGAAAAGTCGTTAAAACCAGTTTGTTACCTCAGGGGCGAAAGCCCCACTAGGAGTCGAATCCCGGTACGGTTGCCGGCAACATTAGTTGCGAAAACACCTCCGCAGTCTGAGGGCAATCGCCCTCGAAGGAGTTACATCCCGTCTACTTGGTGGTGCGTGTAGACGTAAAACGGACACACTATTAAACAATATGTGAGGCTTAGCCTCACTAGGAGTCGAGCCCGTCAAGCAAAGACGTTAAAATAAATGCTACCATAGGGGCGAAAGCCCCTTTTTAGGAGAACCCCGTCAGATAAGACGTTAAAATCTTTGTTACCTCAAGCCCCTCACTAGAGTCGAACCCGTCAAGCAAAGACGTTAAAATAATGTACCACAGGGCGAAAGCCCCTTTTAGGAGAACCCCGTCAGATAAGACGTTAAAATCTTTTGTTACCTGGGGCCAAGCCCCTTACTAGAGTCGAACCCGTCAAGCAAAGACGTTAAAAATAATGTTACCACAGGGGCGAAAGCCCCTTTTAGGAGAACCCCGTCAGATAAGACGTTAAAATCTTTTGTTACCCTGAGGGCCAAGTCCCCATTAGGAGTCGAACCCGTCAAGCAAAGACGTTAAAATAAATGTTACCACAGGGGCGAAAGCCCCTTTTAGGAGAACCCCGTCAGATAAGACGTTAAAATCTTTGTTACCTCGGGGCCAAGCCCCTTACTAGGAGTCGAACCCGTCAAGCAAAGACGTTAAAATAAATGCTACCACAGGGGCAAAAGCCCCTTTTAGGGTAAACGACCAGCACATGAAATTTCTATCCACAAGCGTAAATCAGAGCAGATTCAAATATTGCAAAGCACTTACATTTGTTCAGTAACGTTAGCGTAAACAAAATACGCAAAAACGAAAGATAGAATACGAAAAGAATCGGAGAATGAAATATGGCAAGTGAGATTGAGAAGTTCATCGACAAACGACGTCAATTACGTAAAAAATATTTCGAAACTAATGGGTATTACAAGTGGTCAGATATGATTGACGAAACTAATTATCAACTAAGAAGTGAATCATGTTTTATACGTTCCATAATAGCGGGTGAACACAAAAATTGGAATAGTGATTTAACCAAAATAATTAAAAAAATCATATAAACGACCCAAAAGTTAATTGGAATGCCATCTTTAACTATCTAGACGACGTATTAGCCAGCTTACAAAAAGATGAATTTATAATTAGAGAAGAAATCGTATACATAATGAGCTATCTTTGACGAACACAAAGAGAAGGCTCTACCGGTTTATACAGGCTTTTAACTCGTCAGATAAGACGTTAAAATCTTTGTTACCTCAGGGGCAAACGCCCCATTTAGGAGATTTATAATTGTAAGCGCATACATTTATTCTGTACGGATAGCGTAAACAATAGACAGCGCAAAAATGCGAACAATAGAATACGAAATAGAACAGGGGATAAACGATGACAAGAGAGTTTGAGAAATTCATCGAAAACCGTAATTATTTGCGTCGAAAATATTTTTGAAACTGATGGTTATTACAAATGGTCGAATATTATTGATGAATATAACTATAAACGGCGTCGAGATGTATGTCTTATCCGCTCGATTATTGCCGGAATTCACAAAAATTGGAATAGTGATTTCACTCAAATTATGAAAGACCATATTAATGACTCAAAAAGTTAACTGGAACGCCATCTTTAACTATTTAGATGAAACATTAAAAATCGTACCAGATGAACAACCGAGTCTTAAAACAGATATAAACAACCTTATGAATTTGTTAGAACCATACAAAAATACGGTACTACCTGTATACACGGGGTTTTAAAATGACATACAATGAAATTATACACGCTATTGAGCGTGGAGAAATAAATGATGAATGGATAAATCATGATAGCGCAGCGGTTAGGATGACACTTGCAGAACATGACTACAAACCAGAAATTCTCATTCATGATGAAAAACTATTATGTAGTGAAAGAAGTTCTAGAACGGCATCCGGATATGGTTACCGAATTGTTGGGGAAAAAGATAGAATTAGAATGGTAGGATGCTTTTTGGACGGCCAAAAACATATACCACTGAATGTACTAAAACAGCACTTAGAAGATGTAGACAGATATGAAATTTACAGTGATTCACCAGTAACAGAACTAGAAGTCAAATTAAAGGCGCTGGAATATGAACCATCACTTGTGGAAGTCACCATGACAACAAAACAACTGTATGAGCGGTAGCCCATTATGGGCAAAAAGACATGTCACCACGAGCGATATACAAACTCATCAGTAAACAAAAAGTCAAAAATAACAACTCGTCAGAAAAAGACGTTAAAATCTTTGCTACTGCAAGCGAAATAGAACCGTCAGAAAAGACGTTAAAATCTAGAGCTACCTCAGGGAGCTATAGCTCCCACCTTAGGAGAAACCCGTCAGAAAAGACGTTAAAATCTTTGCTACCGCAAGCGAAATAGAACCGTCAGAAAAAGACGTTAAAACTAGACACCTCAGGGAGCAATTGCTCCCAACCTCAGGAGAAAACCCGTCAGAAAAGACGTTAAAATCTTTGTCACCTCAGGGGCGAAAGCCCCAACCTCAGGAGAAACCCGTCAGAAAAGACGTTAAAATCTTTGTTACCTCAGGGAGCTAGACTCCCCAACCTCAGGAGTAGAACCCCGTCAAGGAAAAAGACGTTAAAACCAGCAATCACTACGGGCGCGGGCCCCTTTAAAGAACCCTGTCAGAAAAGACGTTAAAATCTTTGTTACCTCCGGGAGCTACGGCTCCATAGAGTTTTAGACCAAAAACTAACGTTTTTGGTCATTAATGGGGCTCCACCCCATACCCCTACTTATTATTGAAAAACAAAAAGAGGTGAAAAACATGAACTTAAAACAAGAAATTGCACAAGCACGCAAACAAGCAGAAAACAACGACCCGGTCATTAGAGACCTTCGTGAAACCATCTTAGAAGGTGCACGTCAAGGAAAAAGACTACATTACTTATGGTGATGAGAATATGCCGGATAGCGAACAACTCACCATCCAAAACTACCTCACACGTGAAAAATGAAGTACGGCGTCAAACGGGAACGTAGAACCGTTGTGGAAGAAATTCACTACAATCCAGATGCACCTGATTTCTTAGACCAACTAAGATGGCACGGATACAAAACTGAATGTGAAACCGAAAAAGATGTATTCATGTATTTTTATGTTTATTTGATTAATTTAGTAAACCATTATGGTTACTAAGGAGGAAAAATCATGATAGAAAAAAACAATGACAAAAACAACAACTATTCGAGCTCGGGAACTTAGATTGGGCAACCGGTGACGAACTCACTCGCGCCAAGGGAATGAAAACAATTTATGACCAATTAACAACTGAGAAACGACAGGAATTAATGGAACACTTTGACAAATTTCTCAGAGCAGATGACTTAACATTCGCTATTGTGACGGACGCACTACTGGGCGTATAAGGGAAACGACCGCCCTTTTTTTTTTCGCGACGCAACTCGCTGTGACGTACTAGCTTCAGTCACCACACCCTATTTATTTTTGAAACAAAAAGGTAACCGCATGAATCATAAACAAAAAGCCAAAATCAAAGAAATATTAGACGATATTAAATATCGTAGAAATATTGAACAGTATCAAAAATGGGCAAAGCACCCTAACAAAACAGTTCGTTTAGCTATTGCAGAAGCAGGTGATGCAATCTCAATCACCATCCATGACAAAGACCCCGAAGTTCGGCAAAAAACCGTAGAATATCGCGATTTAGTACAATATGACTCGTGAGAACTGTCATAGACGGGATGACAAGCATACCAAACGATGCCATGCTAGTTTATAAAAAAAGGTATGAACCAATTCATACACGATACAAAAACCAAAAATGGACACCGGCATACATCGATGCGAAGATTGCAGCTGCTAATTACAAAACCAAAAGCAAATCGAGTTAACCATGACCAACGAGCAACTCTATTTATCGGGAAGTCCACTATGGTGCTAGTGATTTGTCATTTCGTGACACATTCTATCTGGTGAACTTTAAAAAGGTGAAACAGATTATGACAAAATTTGCAGAAAATTTAAACTGGTATTAGAATAGAACTGAGGTACAAAAATGAACTGTAATCAAGACGACCTATACGCACAATTAGCAAAACCAAATAAAACCCCGATTATAAACTACTAAAAACACATTTGAACTTACTACGTAGCCATAACCGCGAAGTACCTGAAGAGCTCATGTTAAAAATTAAGCTCATAGAACAGTTGCAACAAGCATCAAATCGCCACATCGACCCACATATGTATAACGAACTTGCAGCTCAATATTATAGTACAGGTGACCCAAAATGGACCGCATTTTTAACCATTAACCAAATTAAAGATGTGTTATTCATTGAGCAATGCAATGGCATGATGTCTTATGAAGGCGCTTACGAATTGTTTTGTGATGAAAAACCATGGGAAGAAAAAGTTAAAGAATTCACGGTATTAGCGTGACAGAACAAAACACAAACATGAGAGTTTGTGCAAAACGCATGCTATACAACATGCTAATGAATGGGGTTCACCCCACACCCCAATTTATTTTTGAAATCAAATTAACGAGGTAAAACAAATGAACAGAAAAGAAGAAACCATCCAATTGCTCCACCATCTTATTGAGCTATACGAAAACAAACCAGAAATTGCAGACATCCGACTTGGTCAATTGTTAATAAACGCTGTACCAGAAGACGCATACCTATATAACGTGGAAGCCGAAGGTCTACAAAAACGTATCGATACTATGCTTAACAATTAGAAAGGAATCCAATGCCATCAAACATCATAGAATATTTTGCGTTCTCGCTATTCATTGTCAATTACGTCATCGGATACATCCGAGGTGGATACCTTGAAGGCTTAAAGTACGCATCTTATAGCGGAACAATTCTCACACTACTAGCCGTTTCAGTTTACTTCATGGGGAACCAAGAATATATCCAACAACAAATGTGGAATCCCAAAACGAATGAAATCATGTTTAACAGGACGCCTCCCGAATTGTATGGTTATGGTATTCTACTAGTCATCAGTTTTTTAATGGCGTTTGCTGTAGAACAGTATGTTAACCGCAAGCAGAAAAAGAAGTGAAATTACAAAAGCTGCAAAATTAGAAAGGAACCAAATATGGCTGTACTATTAAAAGACCTATTATTCATGCAAGATGACCAAGTTCAAGTGGTCACTGAAAATAAAAAATATTATATGTCCTCTGACTCACTAACAAAGGAAGAAGCTGAGCTGTTGGAACAACCAGTTCTCAAAATGGAAATGAAGGGTGAAGAAGCCATTTTCCACGTTCGGGAACCCCAACGAACCAAACGGCAATTCACAGTAGCAGAACTCGAACGAATTTGTGAACATGTTGTATACCTTTACCATGGTGAACTATATACAATGAAAACACCAACAGACACGCAAGTGCAATACGCACAAGATTTTCATTGGCAGGAAACATTAACAAAACTACCAATCGAATTACAAAAGCACACTGTTGTCAAGGTTATTCCTGAAACTGATAGCGGTGGCTACGCCGCATATCTGCAAGAATAGAAAGGAAAGTGAATATGATACATTACATATTATCAAATCCAATCCTATCAATCATCATCGGATTTGTTCTTGCAATCTTGATTTTTGTTATTCTTGGCATTATAACGCTAGCATTAGCACATATTGCAAAAAACAAAACCCCAGTAAAAATAGGCCTTATCACACTCTTGCTGACATTTATTGTACCACTTATTGTAGCGCTCACGCCCATCGTGATATATATGAGTTCAACAACCGAAGTACAATATGGTGAGTGGAAAGAAATTTATACAAATGAACTAGATGCTGATGTTAAATTAAAATTGCACAGCCCAATATATGATTTCGTCGTCGGTTTACCAATAGAACTAACGGCAGGGAAAACCACTAGATATTAAACCTCAAGAACTTAAAACCGACCAAAATAGGTACACTTATTATACAAAAAGGCAATACCACCGTGACAAGACGAGTGAAACTAAACAACGAATCATTCACCTCTGATGGAGATATCAGTGAATATTCGAAAATTGTTAAGGTTGAATATAGACCAATTGAAGGATATACAAACTCCGCATATGGTCAATCAGGTGACTTTATTAAACTTGATAACAATGGTGAAGTGCGCGTCACACTCGAACCATCAAAAAGATGAGAAACAATTAAAACAAATTATTAGAATAGTCAAAAAGGACTTTCGATAAGTCCTTTTTACTGTTTTTGTCCACCAACTAACATCTTTACATTCGTTATCTTTTATGATATAATTATAATAGAATTAGAACAGAAAGGTGATTCAAAAATGTCAGAAAAACAGAACTCCATATCCAGAATTCCAGCTAGAAGAGTTACTAAAAGGTTTTAATGGTTATCAAAACCACCACGAATGGGGCGATATCCCACCAGTTGAAGAGAAATCTTTGTAAAAATAGTTAGTAGGTGAAATACATGGTAAATATTCAAAAATTGTTAGATAGAGATGTGATTCAAATTGATGAAACAAGAGATTTCTCTCAAGTAGAAAATGAATTAAACGAACGGAACCCACGAATTGTTTATGTCGCGAATAAAGAAGATATTGCAAATGGCAACGAATCATTAGATTACGCCAGAATCATCATATCAAAAGATTTCCTAGACGTAGAGACAACCACCGGTGTTGAACGAGTGACAGAAAAACAATGACGCACTTAACATCATTCAAAAACGCCCTAGCGAACGAAAAATAATGTAACGCTCACACCTTCCGATTTAACTGACTTAACAACAGATGAGCTACATCTTTAAAATGAATAATCTCATAACCCTGGATATGCGGGTGCTGAATATCTATGCAGTCAACTTAAAGAATTTGAAGCGGCACGAAAATAGAAAGGATGATAAAAAATGCAAAAATTTCACAATATGACCATGACGGACACTCACGTCTATTTCTGGCGTAACAATACGCCATTTTCAAACTTTTTATAAACAGGCATTCAATTATAAAGGATATCGTTTGAATTATTCAGAACAAGCGTTCATGATTGAAAAGGCTTTACAATTTGACCCATCAAAAAGTAGACCTTATTGTCAACGTTAAAAATCCACATGACGCAAAAGGTATTGGACGACAAATTCGCAATTATAACGACACTATTTGGAACGCGAAACGTTATGCGGTCATGGTAAAAGTTCTGGAAGCAAAATTCCAAAATAAAGAATTGAAGAAAATTCTACTCGAAAACCGGTGACCGAATTATCGTCGAAGCTTCGCCTTACGACCGAATTTGGGGCGTTGGATTGGGCGAAAACGATGGCGACCTTTATACTGGAAATTGGCGCGGTCAAAACCTGCTTGGAAAAGCACTCATGGAAGTGCGTGACAAATTAAGAAAAGGTTAGTAATAAGGGGTGTAAGCCCCCTTTTAGGAGGAAAAAATGAAATTTAAAGTAGGAACAGAAGTTATCATTAATAATACCGCCCCAGTCGAACGAAATGCAGCCGTCACCTTTGTGTACGATATGGAGCGTCAACTGGGTAAACGGGGGAAAATAACTAGATGCAATGAACGCCACTCAAAGTACGTCTACAAAATTAAAACAGAGGATGGGGAAACTTGCGGTGGTACATGCCTGAATGGTTTCATGAAGCTCCCTGTTATACAGGATTTTTAACCATTCATTAAGAAACAAGTCACAATAAGGGCATAAGCCCATTTTTAGAAGGAAAGAAATGAAATTAGAACTTGGAACAGAAGTTATCATTAACGATAAGGCTCCAATAAACCGAGACGATGCAGTATCCTTTATGGCATCCATGATGAGTCAACTAGGTAAACGTGGGAAAATTATCAAACGCATTAAACGAAATTCAACGTACATATATAGGATACGAACAGAAGATGATAAACAATGGTGGTATATGCCAGAATGGTTCCACGAAGCTGTCATTTATACCGGATTTTAACAATTCATTAAGAAAAAGAAACATAAAAGAGGCATTAGCCCACTTTTCGGAGGAAAAAATGAAATTTAAAATAGGAACAGAAGTCGTTATCAACAACAAAGCCCCAACAAACCGTCTCTCAGAAATCACCTTGAATACGAAATGGAGCGACAGCTTGGCAAACGAGGAACAATTATCGAATGTCAAGAATTCCGTTCAATCAACATCTATCTGATACAAACGGAAGATGGTAAAAAATGGTGGTACAGAACATAATGGTTCCACGAAGCTACTGTCTATACAGGATTTTTAACTACTTGAGACACCATAATCTAACAATCGATAGGCACTATAACGTGCCTTTTTTTTTACGGGTTTTGACCAAAAACTAACGTTTTTGGTCAATAATGGAGCTTCGCCCCATACCCCTATTTTCTCTTGAACAAACAATGGAGGTAACAAAAATGCAAATTAAATCATTATCCAAAACGCGAAGCGTCTAAATATCGCTTTGAAAGACCAACATTACTCATTTTCTGATTCAAGATGGGGATAAAGCTGAATTACCGTTCAAACAACGAACAAACCATATCACACGCAGTCTCTATGTTGATTGTCTTTTCCTCTATTTTGACGACATTGAACCAGATACTATTCCAGGTAAACCACAAATGCCATTTGCATTCAGTGAGTCTCGACGCAAAGCAAATCATCAATTTCTCAAACGACATTTTAACAACAAAGACTTCGAAGACGTCATCGTTCATTGTCAAGCAGGTGTTTCAATGAAGTCACGCAGTAGCTTTTATTCGTAGCAAAATATTTTGCAAAAGATGAAGATTTGTACCAAAAACTGCTCCACCAAGAGGGTAAAGTATTCGGTGGAAATCACTATGTTTATAACAAATTAGTGAAAACATTCAATGAGGTGAAAAATGGAAGCCATTAGAAACCAATATGCTCAAGTTGGTGTTGCAACGTATTACAAAACAAATGCAAATACCTACATAAACCCACATGAAGAGGTAATAACAAAACTAATTAACGAATCAACTGAAATCGTCGATTATGGTGACTCAGTCCTTGACTTGTGTTGAGGAAACGGGTTAGCGACAAAAGTATTGGAACAAAAAGTGAAACACATTGTCGGAAACGACCCATATATGTATAAGCAATACACAGAACAAAACGAACTGAATCTGTTACAATTATGATTTCAAACAGTTAGCACAAGCATGCCCAATCAACAATGTCGATACTGTTATTTGTAGTTTCGCACTTCATTTATGCGACGAATCATTATTACCAAATGTTTTATACACTTAAGCTTTAATTGCCAATACCCTAGTCGTCATAACACCGAATAAAAACCAACTATCAATATGTTTTGGGAATTGCAAAAACGAAATTGTCAAAGAACGCGTACGACTTCGCATTTACAAAAACAAAATATACAAATAGTCTTAAAGAAAAGGTATTGATATGGGAACATTAGCAGAAGACAAACGAAAAGCTTTGAAACAAGCTCAAAAAGAAAAACCATAAACCAATTAAAACGCAAAAACTCAGAAGAAATTCCAATCGATACGGTTATTGATGTGTCATGTTTATGATAAAATCACAAACACAGCTATCATTCGCATAATTTCAATCGATAGTTGTGTTCTTTTTACGGTTTTAGACCAAAAACTAACGTTTTTGGTCATAAATGGGGCATTCGCCCCAAACCCCTATTTTTATTTGAAAACAAAGCAATGAGGTAACAAATATGAAATCTATGAATTTGGTTGGGCATTAGACGAAGACAAAATTACAGATATCACTCCATATATCAGCAAGAAATATCCATATACATTTCGTATCGAAATGATTAAACGAAATAAATTCGTCGATGAAGCTCTATCACTTAACGAACATCAAGTGATTGATGCGCTATCCAATACAATAGAAAACCAGAAATGTATGATGAGTGGTTGAAACACCCAAATGCACTTGTCAGACGAGGATTAGCAGAAGAAGGATACTATCCAGAAATCCTCATCAAAGATAAAAATCCAAAGGTGCGGTATGCAGTTGCAACAAAACATCTAGAATATTTCCCTGAACTGCTAAAACGAAAAGCGGACTATAAGTTAGCATGGGCATACATCGCAGAACATGCATCTAATATAAATAGTGAAACCTACAATACTATGCTAAACACAACACCACCAGCTAATTTGACTAAAAATCATCAACTAGCCATAAAACTAAAACTACAAGAACCATCTGAAGAAGTATCGTTATTACAAAAGACGATGACTACCGAGCAATTGTTCGATATGGGTGTATTGGAAAGTGTAAAAGAATTGAACTTGTACACTCTGCTGCTACTCGCAAACGCTCGCGAAATTGTGAAAACACAACAATTAATGGGCTTTTCAAAAGCTGTAGATAAATGTGTCAAACAAGGTAACTTAAACATATTTGATTACCCATACAAATATGAAAAAGATGAATTACACGATGAAGCAACACGTTTATTGCAATATGTAGATGTTTTTGAATAGACCAAAACTACGTTTTTGGTCAATAATGGGGCATTCGCCCCATACCCCTATTTTTATTTGAAACAAACAAAAGAGGTAACAAATATGTATCAAAAATTAATCGCAACGACAACATTAGGTGAATTAGTTGGTATTGGTGAACGTTTCAGCGAAGGTACACACGCTAAGCCAGGAAAATATAATGTCTATGCGTTGAGTAAAACTAAAGATGATTATGACACCGCCGTTTTATTTATCCACGAAACGGAAAACCAAAATGTGCAACAACTTTGGCCTAGAATGGACGAAGTTCGCAAACTCAGTGGTTGCACATTTGGAATTTTGACAATGAAAGATGAAAATGACACATGGAAGGAAAATAACCGTGTTAAAGAATGGTTGGAGTATTTAAACTCTCCAGAAGAAAACTTTACCGATGGATGTGTTATCGGGGCTAACTATGGCGACGGGGGTTAATCAAGCATACATGAACGCAGAACATTCTGTGTTTATGTTCGATGACATGT